>Ga0307378_10003175_pt1 | contig 24258 bp, 13 predicted proteins | sample UN1MG_FD_202238 | JGI IMG/M metagenome (GOLD analysis project Ga0307378, IMG submission 202238) | Soil microbial communities from Risofladan, Vaasa, Finland - UN-1 | ecosystem: Environmental > Terrestrial > Soil > Coastal area > Acid sulfate soil | place: Finland: Risofladan, Vaasa | collected...
CGGGTGGTGATCAACCTGGCCCCGGCCGAGCTGCCCAAGCAGGCCGCCTCGTTCGATCTGCCGATCACCTTGGGCATTCTGGCCGGGAGCGGGCAGCTTCGGTCGGATCTGTTCGACCGGTACGCCGTGGTCGGCGAGCTGGCCCTGGACGGCGGCACCCGGCCGACCAAGGGGGCGCTGTCGATGGCCATCGCGGCCGCCCGGCAGGAGGGGCTCCGCGGGATGCTCGTGCCCACCGGGAGCGCCGCCGAGGCCGCGGTGGTCGAAGGCGTCGAGGTGATCCCGGTGGCCAGCCTGGCCCAGGCCGTGGGCTTCCTCGCCGGTCAGATCGAGATCGAGCCGGAGCCCTCGCGGCTGGACGACCTGTTCCGCCAGCTCGCCAGCTACGAAGACGACTTCGCCGACGTCCGCGGCCAGGAGGTGGCCAAGCGGGCGCTGACGGTCGCGGCGGCCGGAGGGCATAACGTGCTGATGCTCGGTCCGCCCGGCTCGGGCAAGACGATGCTCGCCAAGCGCCTGCCCACGATCCTCCCGGACCTGGCGGCGGAAGAGTCGATCGAGACCACGCGGATCTACAGCGCCCTGGGCCGGCTCCAGCCCGGCAAGCCGCTTCTGGCCACGCGGCCGTTCCGCTCGCCGCACCACACGATCAGCGACGCGGGTCTGGTCGGCGGCGGCTCGACGCCCTCGCCCGGCGAGATCAGCCTGGCCCACAACGGCGTCCTCTTCCTCGACGAGCTGCCCGAGTTCAACCGCCGCACGTTGGAGGTTTTGCGTCAGCCGCTCGAAGACGGCACGGTGACCATCGCCCGGGCGCTTTCGAGCACGACGTTTCCGGCGAACTTCATGCTCGTCGTCGCGCTCAATCCGTGCCCTTGCGGCTACCGGAACGATCCCGGGCGGCAGTGTCACTGCTCGGTGCCGCAGATCGAGCGGTATATGAGCAAGATCTCGGGGCCGCTTCTGGATCGGATCGACATCCACATCGAGGTGCCGGCCGTGGCGTTCCGCGAGCTATCGGGCAACGTCCCCGGCACGTCGAGCGACCAGATGCGGGAGCAGGTGGCGACCGCACGGCGCATCCAGTCCGCCCGCTTCCGCGGCGTCGCCACCCGGCACAACGCCGACATGACCCACCGCCAGACCCGCCAGCACTGCCGGCTGGACGCCGAAGGCAACAACCTCCTCAAGGCCTCGATGACCGAGCTCGGCCTCTCCGCCCGCGCCCACGACAAGGTCCTTCGCACCGCCCGCACAATCGCCGACCTCGACGGGAGTGAAACCATCCAGCCGATGCACCTCAACGAGGCGATCAACTACCGGATGCTGGACCGGCATTTGTGGACGTGAACCGTGGAAAGAAGAGAGAAGACGAGAGCTTCATTGCGGCACGTTAGCACCACTGGCCTGTGCGGCGCTGCCGGCTCCTCCTGAGATTGGAGGGACGAACGGCGGCCAGGACCCAGCCAATTCAACTTGACGTGAGGAGCACTGCTGGGCAAGCCGGCGTTGCCACCCAACGCCGTTGACCCCAATCGGCGCCAGACCCCGGCAAAAGGATCGGCCGAAAAACAACTTCCCGACTTCAGTAGCAGGCACACGCCGTGTGCCGTCCGCCGGTTACGGCACACGGCGTGTGCCTACTACTCCGCAAATGCGGAAGCTATGGTCCGGCTCATCCTTATCGCATTGGCCTCGCCCGGAGGCGGGGTCGCTCGGCTCGCCGGTTCGGTGCGGGGCACCCCGGTCACCGTCTGTTGCGCCCGCCCCGCCCGGAGGCAGGGTTGCTCGACTCGACGCTCCACGCCGAATCGAGGCGCTCGGCCGGCCCGGGCCGCGAAAAACTGAAAGCACCCCGGGGTGCCCAAAAAACGTCTTGCGGCTCGGCGCTAACATGGTATGCTCGACCGTGTTAGGCGGAAAACCGCATGTCCGCAAGCCCCCGAAATCCGCCGTCCAAGTGTCCAACAATGCCGTCCATGAAACGCCCTAAGCCCATGCCCGGCAATACGTTGCGTCGACAACATTTGTTCGACGGTTTTTCTTGGGTCGGCAGAAACCTCCAAGTACTTTCGTACCCGGGGCTTGCGCGAGTGAGCTCGTCCAAGAAGGGCGGTTCGCCCGGTACCTACCTTGCGCGCAGGTGGCCTGTGACCCGGTAGCACCTGCGCTGGAACCCCATGGCATTCGCCCTGGGGCCCCAGCGCGCTCACCCTGGGGCCCGCGCGACACTGCTGAAAAAGTCCGGGCGCGTGGAGGGGCGTTTGGTGGGTTCGGGGTGTTTTGGTTGGGTGGTCGTGGGTTCTTCGAGGCAGGGTTCCTTGGGGTGACGCCGGGGTAGTCCCTGCCAGTTTGCCTGGCTTCGCGTGGGAACGCACGAGCGGACGCTTCGCGTCCTCCCTCGCCCAACTCATCGCTAATCCGTACACAGAGGGCAAAGCCCCGCCTCGCCCGCGTAACTCCGCGCGCTGGAATGCCGCCAATGAAGCGGATCATCGACGTAACTCCGCGCCACCGGGTTATCGTGAATGTATTGGATCTTCTCCCACGTCATCTCCTCGCTCTGGATCTCCTCCGGATGCGAGCCTTCCTGCCAAACCTGGCACGCTCGATCCGTCTTGTGGGCGGCCTTCTCCCACTTGAACTGAGACAGCAGCTTTCTGCCGCCCGCGGCTCTCAGGAAGTCGACGATCTGCCGAGCCGTGTAGGACTTGAACATGCCCATATCCTTGGCAAGCTGCCTCCCGGACGCGATCAGGTGCAGGTGGTTTTCGACGATCGCGTACGCGAACACCTTGAGCCGTTGCCGGTCGCAGAACCACCTCCACGAGTCGCAGACGATCTGGAACCTCTCCGGGCGCGTGAATACGGGCAGCCAGCCGACAATCGTGCAAGTGAGGAAGCACGGGTGGTCCGCTTCGTACACGCGGCAGCGGTCTCGGGTCATCGCGGCCTCCGGTCTGGCAGAGTCTCCTTGCGAGACACGGACGCGAAGCGTCCACCCGTGCGTTCCCACGCGAAGCGCGGGAACAATGGGAAATAACTTTCCCACCCGAGGGCGGCGATTGTAGCACATAAATCGCGGGGGTGCAATGGTTTGGGGAGCGTTGCTCGGGCGCCCGCGGGTATTGTTCATGGGGCTCTGCGGTGCCATTAAACTCGAGGGCGCGTGGCACGGGCGTCTCGCCAGTGCGCAGCCGCAGTCAACCTGTATCCGGCAATACAGCCGACGGGCGACCGCTTAAGAAGACGGTGGGCCATCCGCACGGGTTGGAAGGCCGCACGCAGCCGGCGCGTCGTGTTGGGCGCCCGGACGGCGGCACCGCCTTTCCTCGTTCCCAGGGTCCCGCCTGCGAACGCAAGGCATTGGCAGGCTCTGCCTGCGGCGCCGGCTTGTTTCACGGTGGCTTGCCTCGGCTTTTGCGTCTGGGGCGAGGCGGAGCCTCGCGTTAGTGCGTTCCCAGGCGGAGCCTGGGAACGAGCGTCGAAGGTCGTGCGCCTCGGCGGCCGGGGCGCGTGGCGGGCTTTGTTGGACAGGGCCAGCTTTGTCGTCGGCCCGATGTCGGCTCCTATGAGGGGTGCTACCCCCACCAGTTGCCGTGAATGCACTTCGCTTGTTGCGGCGTGACGGCCAATTAACCGTGCGCGCAAGTGCGCTGGGGCCCGAGGGGGAGTGCGCTGGGGTTCCATGGTGAATGCGCTGGGGTTCCAGCGCAGGTGCTACAGGGTCATAGGCCACCTGCGCGCACGCCATGTACTGGGGAAAACGGCCTTTTTGGACAAGGTCACTCGCGCAAGCCCCGGGTACGAAAGCACTTGGAAGTTTTGGCCGGACCAAGAAAAACCGTCCAACAAATGGTTTCGACGCAACGCGTTTCGAGGCAAGGACTTAGGGCTTGTCATGGACGGCATTGTTGGACACTTGGACGGGCTATTTCAGGGGCTTGCGGGCACTCGGTTTTCGGCCTAACGTGTTCGATCTTACCATGTTAGCGCCGAGCCGCAAGGCGATTTTTGGGCGCCCCCGGGTGCTTCCAGTTTTTCCCGGCCCCGGCGGGGCGAGCGGCTCGATTCGGCGTGGAGCGTCGGCTCGACCGACCCTGCCTCTGGGCGGGGCGGGTGCAACAACCGGTGGCTGGGGGCCCGTGAGGCGGGCTGGCGAGTCGAGCGACCCTGCGTCTGGGTGAGGTCCATGCAACAAGGATCAGCCGGACGATAGCTTCCGCACTACGCGCGGCCTTGTGCCGGGGGACAGGGGCACAACGCTCCGAAGGGGCGGAATACGGGAGCCCAGGGCGCAGCCCTGGGTTGGGGCGGCCTGGCGGTAGCCCTGAAAGGGCGAGATACGCGGCGGGTCCGCGACGGGTATCGCGCCCTTTCAGGGCTTGGATTGTGCGGGCCGCCCGACCTTCCAGGGCTGCGCCCTGGGCTGTCGTATCACGCCCTTTCAGGGCTGCGCACGGCGCGAGCGTCGTGTGTCTGCCGGCGTCTGCCGTGTGTCTGCCGCGGTCTGTCGCCGATCAGGGTTCACGGCGTTACTGGTTCCCAATCTCCAGGTTGGGAACCTCCCTCCGCGAAGCTCCGCTTCGCAGAAGGGGAAGCAAGGCCTCCCGCACATGCGTTCCAGCTCCGCTTCTGGAGAAGGTTCCCGTACATGCGTTCCCAAGCCGGAGCTTGGGAACGAGCGTGGACGCGGTAAGGGTTCACGGCGTTGAGTGGCACCCCGTGCGCCCCACGGGTGGCTGTGGGCCCGCGCGTTGCGTGGCACCGGGCGGCCGCCGAAAACCGCTCGATAGAGTCAAACCGACCCCAACCGCACGGAACGTTCGATCGCCGCCGCACGTCGTCGCAAGCCTGCGCGCTACGCCGGGCGGACCTCGCGTTTCTCCTTGTCGAAGACGACCTTCCGGCCGAGTCGGGCGGCCGTGTCGCCCATCACGATGGCGATCCCTTGACGGTAGCCCATCTCCATGTTGGCGTGCGTCTGGCCGCCCCCGCGAATGCACCCGAACCAGTCGGCCATGTGGGCGATGCCGGGATAGGGCGGGTCGTGGTCGAGGAGCTTGGTCTCGGGGATCGCGTCGTCGACGCCGGTGCTGGAATAGACGGGATTGCCCGGCCAGTGGCCGAACCGCGTCTGCACGAGCCCCTTCTCAGCCATGAAGTACGTGGTCTCGTTATTGAGCGAGCTTCCGAAGTGGGTGACGAACTGGGTGTAAAAGCCTTCGGCATACTCGAGGATCACGCAGACGTTGTCCGGCGCGGTGCGACGCCGGTCGCTGGTCGGGGCGTAGATGCCGCCGAACGCCGTGGCGGTGGCCGGGCACCCGGAGCCGGTCACCGCGTGCACGTAGTTGCTGTAGTGGGCCATCCAGCCGCCGATCGGGCCGCTGGAGAAGTCCTGATAGCCCATCCACGAGGCGTGCTGGTCGGCGTCGAACGGCCGAGGCGTCTTGTCGTAGAGGAAGCCTTTCCAGTCGGTCTCCTGCTCCTGCTCGGGGCCCTTGTAGCGGTTCCAGTAGGGCACGTAGTGGTTGATCGTCGACTCGATGCGAAAGACCTTGCCGAGCTTGCCCGATTTGAGGAACTCGGCCAGGGCGAACGTCTCCTCGGCGCTGCTGCCTTGGGTGCCGTGCTGGATGACGATGCCGGTTTCCTTGACCACGTCGTACGCCTGGTTCAAGGGTTCCAGGCTCTCCATCAGCGGGGCGAACGGCTTTTCGACGTAGATGTGCTTTCCGGCCCGGGCGGCGTCGATCGTCTGGCCGCAGTGCTGATGGGCGGGCGTGGCGATGACGACCGCGTCGACGTCGGCCTCGGCGAGCAGCTTGTGGTAGTCGACGAAGGGCTGCGGCTTCGCGCCGAACATCTTTTCGATCTTGTCCGCCCACTGATCGCGTTTGGCTTGCCAGACGTCGCAGATCGCGGTGACGGTCACGTTTTCGTCGGCGCCCTTGGCGTAGTTCACCAGCCCGTTCATCCGCCCGCCGCAGCCGATCAACCCCAGCCGGATCCGCTCGCCGGCGCCCAGGACCCGGCCGTAGCTGGAAGCGGTCATCGCGGAGATGGCGACTCCGGCCGCGGTCCCGGTGGCGACCGACTGCTGGAAGAACTGGCGCCGGCTCGTCTTGTCGTGTTGCATGGTCGAGATCCTCCCGTGGTGGGTGCAGGTGGCTTTCTCCGGGCGTCCATGATAGTCGACGGGAGGGGGTGCTGCCAGCAGCGGGCGTATGGCGCGTTCTCCCGGCGCGGAGCGCTGGGAGCGGGGGCAGATGATCGCTGCAAGAAACGAAAACCGGCCCCCCTGTGGCAGCGGCAGGGCCGGTCTTATGAAGAAGCGGCGTTGGGCAGGCGGCGGGCAAGCTGCCACCTGCCGCCAGCGCTTACGCGTCGAGAATCGCCTCGGCTTCCTCGCGATAGGCGTCCATCAGGAAAGGAATGCCCGTCACGTCGGCGCACTCCCTGGTCAGGCTCATGATCTCTCGACGGGTGATCGAGGGGACATTGAAGCACCGGGCGCCGGCCATCATCTGCTGGAGGCCGACGGCGAGCTTTTGGGTGTAGGAGAAGATGCCGATCGCGCCGAGGGGGATGTTCTTCATCTCGTCCTTGCCTACGAGGTCGGCCACCTGCTCGTAGCAGACGAAGATCTCTTCGACCTTGCCGCCGTACTGGGAGATGGTCTTGGGGAGCCCGCCGTTGCTCATCCAGCGGCCCACGTTCTTGCCGACCATGCCGGGAATCATCATCGCCCGGCCCAGGCAGACGGCCCTGACGTAGGGGGAACCGAGCGCGAGGCACTTGAAGATATGGTCTTCGGCGCTGAAGCCGCCGGCGAAGGCGAGGTCGGGCACGCGCTGGCCCTTGGCGGTTAGCTTGTCGGCGAACTGTACGGCGGCCGAATGGAGGTAGATGCTGGGCATGCCCCACTCTTCCATCATCCGCCAGGGGCTCATGCCGGTCCCGCCGGGGGCGCCGTCGATGGTCAACAGGTCGATCTTGGCCTGGCTCCCCCACTTGAGGGCCATGGCCAGCTCACGGAGGCCGTAGGCCCCCGTTTTGAGCGTGATCCGCTTGAAGCCCAGCTTGCGGAGCCGATCGCACTCGGCCAGGAAGCCGGCTTCGTCGACGAAGCCGAGGCGGCTGTGTCGCTCGAACTGCTTGATGGCGCCGTCGTGGTAGCCGGCTTGGATGACGGGGTTGGAGGGGTCGGGGGTGACGATGTATCCGCGCCTTTGGAGCTCCAGGGCCCGCTCCAGCGAGTCGACCTTGATTTCGCCGCCGATGCACTTGGCGCCCTGGCCCCATTTGAGCTCGATAGTGTCGAGGCCGTGCTTGCGGCTGACGTACTCGGCGACGCCGAGCCGGGTATCCTCGACGTTCATCTGGACGAGGATCTCGCCCAGGCCGCGATGGTACCGCTTGTAGGTCTCGATGCGGCGGTCCATGTCGGGGGCCGAGGTGATCTTGCCCTGGGAATCGAGCTCCAGCTCGGGGTCGATCCCGCAGACGTTCTCGCCGCAGACGGCGGTGATGCCGGTGATTGCCGCTCCGATGGCGAAGTGCTCCCAGTTCTTTCGGGCGATCTCGGTGGAGCCGAGCGCGCCGGTGAAGACGGGGGCCGCCATCCGGACCTTGCGGTCCCAGCCGTACTCGGTTTCGACGCTCACTGCCGGGAAGGTGCAGGTATCGGGGTTGGCTTGCGTGCCCTGGGGGAGCCCGCTCCCGCCGAGGGCGTAGCCCTGGATGTTGAGGTGAGAGTAGTCGACGGGGTAGTCCTTGTCGCCGCCGGCGGTGACGTCGCCGAACGGGCCGGGGTAGATCAGCTCGCGGCCCCGGAACGTGGCCTGGAACACCTCGCAGTTGCCGATACAGCCGTCCACGCAACGCGAGCAGAGGCCCGATTGGGGCACCACGCTTCGCGAGCGGTTCTTGGAAACCGTGGCGTCATTGGCGTTGGGTTTCTGTAGATTCACCTTGGTCCTCCCTCGACACGTTCTTGAAGGCAGCTTGGCTTGGCGGGACCGTTGCGGTTCGGGCGACGCTACCCCGCCCCTGACCGCAACAAGCGACTATTGCGCAGAGTGGGCGTATCAACCCATCTGCTTATCCCGGCCTTCCATTCTATCGATCTGCCTTATTATTTCAATACCGAAAGTTGCTAATAGTGAGTATTAGTTTTGGTAATATCATCGCGGCACTCACGCCCCTGAGATCCCGAGCAAGTTTGGGCGGGAAAAGGAGAAACAGAGAAGCAACGGGGCGGTTTACGCGGGGGCTCGGGTGCAGCCGAAGCTGGTTCCGAGCTCACACTCCACACAGCTTTCGGGCATGGTCTCGACCATGGAGAGCTGCGACTCGCACAGACCGCAGAGGCGTTCTTCGCCGGGCTTCCACGGCCCGGGACACGGCGGGATGGTCATGGGGCACAGATCGATGCAACTGTTGCATCGTTTGCAGAAGTCGGGCCTTTTGGCCAACGGGAAGTCGACGTGACGGTCCTTTCCCCGGCCCACGAACCCGAGGGCCTTGGCCTGCCACATCTGTTCGCACACCCGCACGCAACGGCCGCACTGGACGCAGTCCACGTTGTGGAAGGGGTAGCGAACTTCCTTCACGCCGCAACGGATGGCCAGGTCTTGGATGGCCTTCGAATTGGGGGTCTCCGCCACCAGCAACTCGGCGATGTTTCGCCTCAGGCGAACGATTTTCTCGGAATGGGTCACGATGGCCAATCCCTCCTCGACGCCAAGCGTGCAGGAGGTGGTCACCTTCCGGCGTCCGTTCTTGACGACCTCGACGATGCACAGCCGACACGCGCCGAGGGCGGAGAAGCCCTGCATGTGGCAGAGATGGGGGATGCAAACGCCGTATTCGAGCGCGGCATCGAGCACGGTGATGCCCTTGACCGCGCGGACCTGAGCCCCGTTGATCGAAAGCGTCACGTACTCTTGCATCGAGTGTCTTCTCAGAGGACCGTCACCGCGTCGAACTTGCACGTCTCGCGACAGATGCCGCACTTCGTGCACGCCTCGGCGTTGATGGCATGGGGCTCTTTCTTCTCGCCGGTAATCGCTTCGTGGGGACAGGCGGTCCGGCAAGCGCCGCAGCCGGTGCATTGGTCTCGGTCGATGGTGTAGCGGATCAGGGCACGGCATACGCCGGCCGGGCAACGCCGCTGGTGGATGTGGGCCTCGTACTCCTCCCGGAAGTAGCGGAGCGTGGAGAGCACGGGATTGGCCGCCGTCTTGCCCAGGCCGCAGAGCGACTCGGCCACCCTCTCGCCGAGGTCGACGAGCAGGTCGAGTTGCTCGGGCCGGCCGCGGCCTTCGGTGATGTCGGTGACGATCTCCCGCATTCGGGCGATGCCCACCCGGCAGGGCACACACTTGCCGCGTTTTGGCTCGGCGGTCCGCTCCTCTCGCAGGTCAGCAAGGTCATCGATGGAATTCAGCGTAGGCATTCGCGGGGGTCTCCTCCTCGTCGGCATCGCGGACCGACTGGACCAGTTTGCGGAGCTTGCGGGGGTCATGTGGTCGTGATACCGGCCGTCCAGCACGACGACGGGCCCCAGGGCGCAGGCCCCCAGGCAGTTGACCGTCTCCACAGTGAAGACCCCTTTCTCGGTGGTCTCCCCGGGGTCCACGCCGAGCTGCCCGATCACCTCGTCCAGCATCCGCGGGGCGCCCCAGACGTGGCAGGCCGTCCCCATGCAGACGGTGATGAGATGCCGTCCCCGCGGGCAGAGGCTGAAAGCCTTATAGAAGTTGGCAACACGGTAGACTTCGATCAGCGGAACGCCGAGCCGCTCAGACACCAGACTCATGGCATCCTCAGAGAGGTGGCCTTCGGCTTCCTGGATGTCCTGAAGGACTTCAATGAGTTCCCTCGGTTTCCCTTCCCGACGGCTCAGAATGTCTTCGACGGATTCTATCGTTACTGCCATGCGCCGCTCCGGTTCGCCTCGAAAGAGAAGGCCGAATTGCGAAAACGTCTAAGCTGAGAAACCCCCCAAACCCCGCTCAGCGTAAGAGCCTGTGATATATGACGCGCTAATCGACGGCACAAGTCCAACTGATGGATTTCAAGATTCGGCGACCGGCCCCGTCTATAAGAGAAATCAATGCGGACAAGAACTCCGCCAATGATCGCCCGAGACTGAAACCGGCACGTAAGGAGCGAGGAAGGTTGGGCTGACCGCCGGGAGAGATCGAGTGGGGTAGCGCCCGGGCAGAAATAACTCGTCCAAGTTTTCGTCAGGGTGACACGTCCCTCCAGCTCAGCGAAGGACGTGTTTTGCGAAGTCACCACGCCCTTCGTTCCTCAGGGCGTGCCACCCAATTGGTCAGCCCATTTCTGCGCAGGCCCTTAGGGCGAGCCTTGACCCGCTTCGTACAGCTCAATCTCCCAGATCCGGCTGATGTTGATCTGCGTCTGGCGGACCAGCAGGCGGACGCGCGCGGCAGTGATCGGATCGAATCGGCAGTGCCAGTCGACCTCCGCGTTTCCGACGGTGTCGGTCGCGGGGAGGTCTTTCCAGATGCCGCCGTCGAAGTGCTGGAAGACGAACGAGTCAATCGGGTCGGTGACGTTTCCGCCGTGCCAGTAGCCCGACGTCACGCGAGCGGCCACGAGCGTCTTGGGCTCGTCCCATCGCAGCTCGACCCAGTTCGGCACCTGCGCGTGGCTGAGCCAGCGGAGGTCGTTCCGGCGCCAATCGACCCGGCCGTCGTTGACGAGCGCCGGCGGCGAGCCGGCTGGGTCGCGGTCGCCGGAGGTGGAGATGGTGGCCAGGCGGGCGACGTTCCTGCCGACGTTTTCGAGCTCGGGCGGCGGCGCGGCCGGCTTTCCCACGCCCTCGCGCATCAGCCCCTGCAACTCGTCGAGATGGTCGCCGTACACGGCGCGGGGGTCGGCGTCGTGCTTCCTGCAAACCGAAGCAGCCATCCCTACGATTTCGCCCATGCACCCGCCCGTGCGCATCACCCGAACCGCACCCAGGGCCTCGTGCGTCACGCTGATGTCCCGGCCGGCCATGAAGAGGTTGTCCACGTTTCGAGAATAGAGGCAGCGATAGGGGACCCAATACGGGCGAGGATAATCGGTGTAGTGGGCCCTGGCGACAAAGCCGTCGCCTTCAAATCCCTCGACGAAGCGCGGGTCGGCCAGATGCAGGTCGATCTTCCAGCCCGTGGGGACGCAGCCGTCCGGGTACTCCTTGGCGCCGACGAGGTCTTCCTGCGTGAGCACAAGGTCCCCGATCAAGCGGCGCGACTCCCGCTTGCCGGAGACGTGGGCGGCCCAGTTCAGCTTGTGGTTCGGATACCCCTTGTCGACGTTCTTCAGGCAATCCCACGCTCCGTACATCGCCCGAAAGTTCCCGTCGCGAATGGACTCGCTCCGCTCGAACGGATCGTGGTCGAATCCGCTTTCCCAGTACCAGCCGCCCAGGGCGAGGATGCCGCGGGGGTCGCCGCCGCGTCCGGGGAACGGCTTGTCGCTCAGATCGAGGGCCCAGGGGCACCGGGGGAAGGCGACCGGCCGATCGGTCTCGACGACGTTCCAGAGGTTACACCGGCCCATGTGGCCCGGGCAGGTCATCTCGTAGTCGGCCCCGGCCAGAATGCCGATCGCCCCGTCGCCGGTGCAATCGGCGAACCAGCGTCCGAGGAAACGGTAGCGACGAGCCGTGACGGTATGCCGGGCGACGACGGCGCGGATGCGGCCGGACTCCGCTTCCACCGCGTTTGCCCGGCAATCGAGGAACAGGGCGAGGTTCTCCTCGGCTCGCACCAGGGCGAGCTTCTTGTCGTCTTCGTACAGTTCCGCCGTATTCTCCGGGCCGTAGTGCGCCGACCGCTCCTGCTCCAGCTCGGCCACGACGTCGCCGACGCGAGGATACGGCTCGACATTTCTCGCCCCCTGGAGCCAGACGCGGATCTCCGAGCTGTTGTTGCCGCCCAGCACAGGGCGGTCCTGGATCAGGGCGACCTTCAGATCGAGCCGGGCGGCGGAGACCGCCGCGCAGGTGCCCGCAATCCCGCCCCCAACCACCACCAGGTCGAACGGCCCGACGTCCTCCGGCGTTTCCGGAATGCCCAGCCGCTTGCGCCGAAAGGCCTCCAGCGCGGCGTCCTCGTTCGGCGGGACGAGCCCGGGATCCGTGGTGAACAGGATGGCGTCGCACCGCCCCTCGAAGCCGGTCCGATCGCGCAGCCCCAGCGCGACCTTGCCGCGGGGGATCTCCACAAGGCCGCCGTCTTGCCAATGCCACTCGGCCCCCTCGGTGCCGAAGACGGTGGGCAACGGTTCGCCGCCCACCAGCACTTGGAACCGGCCTGGAGCTTCGGGCGCGTTCCACGGGGCCACCCAATCCCGCGTTCGTACTAGAACCCGGTACGTCCCCGGCGCCGCAAACTCGACGGTCGTCGAGGCATCTTCGACCGGAGTGCCGAGCCCGTGGGCGAGAAGAAACGGCGACCCCATTTGGTCCATGAACTGCGAGTCAGGGACCCAACCACCGAGGTTCTCGAATGCCTCGGCCTCCAACAGAACGGTCTGCGCCGTTGTCCCTGCCGGGGCTGTCGTCGGCACCAACGAAAGCACCATCAGGGCGGCAGCGATCAAGCGTCTTCTCATGGCGTCCTCCCGCTGGATCGACGGACCGACCGGGAGACTCGTGAACGAGGTGGTCGGCGAGGAAATCGTTGGTTCTCGGGCTCGAGACATTATCCCCGGACGCAGCCCGCGCGGTCAACGATTCCTGACTTCACCCGGAATCGGCGTCGCCCCTCGGCGCCCGACGCTTGCCGCGATACCACGTGGCAAGCCGCCGCGGTGAGACTCCCAGGCGGTAGCCGAGGACGACCATCTGATTGAGCCGGGTCGTGCGCCAGGGGCCGAGGGCTTGCCATCGCCGGGCGGACGTGACCACCGGCTCGGAGACAATCGCAATCCGCCCCCGGCGCCGCAACCGACGCACGAGCTCGAAATCCTCCATGATCGGCAAGTCGGGGAAGCCGCCGGTCAGATAGAACCGGTCGGCCGTCATGAAGATCGCCTGGTCGCCGTAGGGCATCTGCCGAAGCACCGACCGAAGATTGATCGCCCGCTCGATCACGCGAAACGGCCACCCCCGTGCATCGAGCCGGAGCCGAAACGCCCCGGCAGCCACGTTGCGACGGATCAGCGCCTCGCGCACGTACTTGGCGAACGCCTCGGGCAATCGGGTATCGGCGTGGAGGAAGAGCAGGATCGACCCGTCCGCCTCCGCGGCCCCGGCGTTCATCTGCCGGGCGCGGCCCGGGGCGGTCGTGAGGAGTCGGCAGCCATGGCTTCGGGCGATTTGGGGCGTACGGTCCTCGCTCCCGGCATCGACCACGATCGTCTCCACGTTGGCCGCATGCTCCAGCGGGCAGAGCGTATCGCCCAGCCAGCCCGCCTCGTTGAGCGCGGGGATGACGACCGAGATCCGCGCGTCGGCAAGGTCCCCCCGGAAACGGTTCCGTGCCCGCTCCCAGACCTCGAGATCCGCCGGCCGATCGACGTCGGCGAGCCGCTCGAGCAGTGAGGCGGAAAGCCCTATCTCCCGGGCGGCGTCGAGCGTCTCTTCGAGCACCCGGTCGCTTCCCCAAGGCATCTGGGTGAACAGGCGCGGCGCCGGGCGGCGAAGTCCGACGAGCCAATAGCCGCCGTCCAGCGCCGGTCCCAGCACGAGGTCGTGATCCGCAAGCCGGTCGAACGCCGCCCGGAGCAGCGGGGCGGTGATCCCGGGGCAATCGGTGCCCACGATCACGGCGCGGGTCGCTCCCTCGCGGAAGGCCGACGCGAAGGCTTCGCTCATCCGTCGCCCGAGGTCCCCGCCGGATTGCGGCCGATAGCACGCCTCGGGGCCGAAGCACGCCTCGATCGACGCCCGGCTGCCGCCGTCGAAGTGAACCTCGACCGACACGCGCTCCCGCTCGGCAAGCTCCTCCGCCCGGCGGAGCGTATGCCGGGTCATCTCCCGCTGGAGCACGGCCGCCCCCACGGGCCCCAGCGTGGGGATGAGCCGCGTCTTGCTTTTCTGCGGCTCCGGGTACCGGGTGAAAATGATCAGGCGGTGGCTCATGTCTCCGGAAGACCGCGTGGGTCGGGAGTTGGCAGGGTGGCGATCACGTGATCGCCCCTTGGCAGCCGGACCCGGCGCCGGCGGTACAGCCGTAGCAGTGTTGGGCGGTGACGATCGGGCGGGCGGCCAGTGCTCCGACGTCGCAATCGTGGATCTGCCGGGGGAGCTTGGGCCCCAGGCCCAACTGGAGCATTTGATTGAAGTCGCAGTCGTACAGCCGGCCCGCCCAATCCACCGAGAGCGTCGTCCGGCACATCACCCCCGCCGCGGCCTTTGGGTTATACGCCTCGATCAGCGTCTCCATGTACTCTTCGTACGTCCCGCCTTCGACCAGCTCGCGCAAGAACCGCCCGATGGGCATGTTCGTAATCGTCAGCAGCCGGTTGAACACGATCCCGTAGCGGTCCCAAAGCTCGCGGCGGTACGTCTCCTCCAAGGTCTTCTGCGCCGGCGGCAGCGACGGGCCGAGGGGATTGTAGACCAACGTGAGGATCAGCTCGCCGTCCGCCTGGCCGTACCCGAGCGCGTTCAGTTGGCGAAGCGCCTCGATCGACTTCGCGAACACGCCGTCGCCGCGCTGGCGGTCGACGTCTTCCTTCAGGTAGCAGGGGAGCGAAGCCACGATCTCCACGCGCTGCCCGGCCAGCAACGCGGGCAACTCGCGGTAGCCGGGGGCCATCAAGAGGGTCAGGTTCGACCGGTCGATCACGTGGCGTCCCAAACGCCGCGCCTCCTCGACGATCCAGCGGAAGCTGGGATTCATCTCGGGCGCCCCGCCCGTGACGTCCAGGGTCGGGACGTCGGTTCGGGCGAGCACGTCGAGACACGCCTCGGCCGTCTGGCGAGACATGACCTCGCGACGATCCGGCGCGGCGTCCACGTGGCAGTGCCGGCACGTCAGGTTGCACCGCCTGCCCAGGTTGAGCTGGAGCACCTCGATGCCCGTGGCGCGAAGCGGATGGAGGTCGCTTTCTCGCAGCGCCGCGTCGAATCGCTTCTCCCCCGCACGGGGACGAAGGATCTGGAGCTGACGGGACGCCTGGGCCAGCGGATGGCCTTCATGCACGAGGGACACGGTCGCGCTTCCTTTCCGGGGTTTTCAACAAGTTTGACGGGACCGCCAGGTCTGCGACGACCAGCCCAAGCTGGGGCAACCCAGTTTGTTCGTGGCGGCTCGCGGCAGCCAAGACAGCTTGCCGCTATCCCCGATCACATGGTGCCCGAAGTGGGCCCGAGTCTGCAATCATACGGCCCCCGGACGTCGTCGGGCAACACGGCCGGGGCTTCAGACATGCGTTTCTCCTCCCGCCTGCGCTGGCTCCTCAACGACGCCGGGCACCGCCTGGTCCAAGGCCCGCTTGGCGATCCGGGTGACCAGCACCGTGACCACGACCGTCACCACCAACCCCACGACGAAGAGCACCTGTTGTCCGACGCCCCCTTCCGCCTTCCCCGAAGCGAGCTCCGTCAGGCTCTTCGCCACGGAGCCGAGATAGGCGTACATCAACGTGCCCGGGAGCATGCCGATCCACGACGCCAGGAAGTAGTCGCGGAGCGACACGCGGGTCAACCCGAAGGCGTAGTTCAGCAGATTGAACGGAAACAGGGGGGAAAGCCGAATCAGCAAGACGATCTTCAGCCCGTGCTCGCCCACGGCGCGGTCGATGGCCCGAAACCTGGCGTGCGCCGCCACTTTCCGCTGGACCCACGGCCTGGCCAGCGTGCGACCGACCAGGAACGCCGCCGTCGCACCCAGCGTGCTCCCGATCGAAGCCGCGGCCGTCCCCCCGACCACGCCGAACAGGAATCCGGCTCCCATCGTGACCATCGAACCGGGCAGAAACAGGAGGCAGGCGACAATGTAGATGCCGACGATCAACACGAGCCCCCAGACGCCCAAGCCTTCCACCCAGCCAAGGAACCGGCCGAGGTACTCCCCGGCCGGCAGATAGACGAACGTCACCCCGATGGCCGCCGCCAGGAGCACCGCCACGACGATCCGTAGTAGAGAAGAGGCTTTCACTTGCGGAACCGACTGGCTGTTCAAGCTGTTCAAGACACGTGGCGAAAAGCTCGGCTTCGCAGCGCCGGTGCGGCGCCGACTCCGAATTCTTCCGAGCCCCTTCGTCAAGCCCAGTATACATTTGTGCTTGCTCGAAGAGGAGTCGTTCTGTGCTCAGCGATTCCGCCAGCCCCATCGTCGAGACATGGTATCCTCAGCAGGCGGCTCGGAAATGGGAGACCGCTCACGGGCTGGAAGCTTGACATCGGTAAAGGCAGGCCATAGGTTCCATCCTGCCCGGCGAGAGGTAGGGGATTTGTGGGGCCCTGAAAAGAATAGGCGGCCCGAGGCGAACGCCGGGAAGCGACGGCTTCGATCATCCGCCGTGTCGAACCATCCGAGAACGGTGTCCCATGAAAACGCGATCCATGTTGCTGACGGTGCTCGTCCTCTTCGGATGCGACTTTGCCGGGGGAGCGGAAGCGATCGAACAACCCGTGCTCTCCTTCTGCGGCGGATCGGACAACGACCTCGTCCGCGTGGCCGGGGCATGCGGGATCCCCTGCCGGCGATTCGACTCGCCCGACGAGGCGGTCCGCGCCGCGGCGGAGGGCTCCGGGCTATTGATCCTCGCCGACGGCTATCCGGCCAAGACGACCGACGTCGGCCCCGAGGTGTTCGAGACCGCCGCGAAGAAGCGTCTGCGCGTGTACGTCGAGTATCCCACGTCCCTGCCGGGGATCGACGTTGGCCCGGCCAAGGCCCTGCGGCTCGAGCGCGTGGTCGTCACGTCCGATGCGTTCGGCGAGGCGCTTCCGCCCATGCGCATCGCGATGATCAACGCCTGCCATCTCGTCGAGGCTCAGGCGCCGGAAGCGCACCTGGTTGCGGCCAAGGTGGCCGGCGTCGACCGGGCGGTATTCGGACTCGAGGACACGCCCACCCTGCCCATCCTGTTCGAGCATCCAAACGGCAGCATCCTGGTGAGCACCACCAAGCTCAGCCACTTCGTCACGGGCCGCTACATGCCGCAAGATGCCTGGGCGGCGATCTGGAGGATGGTGCTCGCGTGGCTCGGGCCGGGCCGGGCCGTGCCGCCGTTGCGATGGACGCCGACCGTGCGCCCCGCCTACTCGGCGGCCGAGCCGCTCCCGGCCGACGCCGAAATGCAGGCCGTGACCCGGGCCGCCGACTGGTTCAAGACCGGCAGGTTCCTCCGCCATCCCGACTGGCCCAAGGAAGCGCTCGATTGGGCGCTCACCTACAACACGGTGAGGGACAAGCCGGGCGACGATTGGCCGGTGGGCGACGGATCGCTGGGAATCACCGAGGGCTACAGCTCGACGATCCGGCTGGACGGCAGCCAGCCGATGCGCTACGCCGTGCGCAACGATTGCACGGGCGAGGTGGCGATGGCCCTGGCGTTCGACGCCGCGACGAGCGAAAGCCAGTCGAGCGCGCGGATCGCCGCGAACCTTTTGGACTACATCTTCGTTCGATCGGTCCTCGCCCAAGGCCCCCGCGCCGAAGCGGATAGCCCCTCGTACGGCCTGGTCGGCTGGGCCCTGGACAACCCGGGCAAGTACTGGGGCGACGACAACGCCCGGGCCCTGCTCGCCGTGCTGGCGACCGCCAGGCTGGTGGACGAGCCGCGATGGAACGACGCGGTGGCCCGGTGCATCGTGGCCAACTTCCGCACCAGCGGGGTCCACGGCTACCGCGAGCCGTGCGTCACTGAAGAGCAGCTCCAGCGCCGGGGGTGGAAGTCGTACTGGGAGGGCGACTACGTCCGCTATTCGCCCCATTACGAGGGCTGGCTCTGGGCGTGCTTCCTTTGGGCCTACGACCAGACCGGCTACACGCCCTTCTTGGACAAGAGCAAGACGGCCATCCGGATGCTCATGGAGGCCTACCCCGACCGCTGGTACTGGGTGATCCGCAGCTCCCAAATCGAGCGCGCCCGGGCGCTGTTGCCGCTGGCCTGGCTGGTGCGCGTCGAAGACACGCCCGAGCACCGCCGCTGGCTCCGCACGGTGGCCTCCGATCTCGTGGCCGCGCAGGACGGAAGCGGGGCGATTCGCGAGACGCTGGGCGGCACGGAGCAGGCCGTCGAGTCCAACGCGGCCTACGGCACGGGCGAGGTGACGATTCTCCAGGAGAACGGCGACGCGTTGGCCGACATGCTCTACACCTGCAACTTCGCGGTGATCGGCCTGCACGAAGCCGCCGCGGCCACCGGCGATCCGTTCTACCGCGAGGCCGAAGACAAGCTGGCCGACTTCCTCGCACGCATCCAGATCCGCTCCGACGACCACCCGGAGCTCGACGGCGCCTGGTATCGCGGGTTCGACTTCCGCCGCTGGGACTACTGGGCGAGCAATGCCGACTGGGAGTGGGGCGCGTGGTGCACCGAAAGCGGCTGGGGGACCCCCTGGATCGCCGGCACGCTCGCCCTGCGCCACATGAAGACGTCGCTCTGGGAGCTGACCTCCTCGGTCGACCTGGCCGAGCCCTTCGAGAAACATCGGGCCGAGATGCTCGGCGACCTCGACGCGGCCGCGAGCCAGGGCCGATCGGCCGCCGAGTGACCCTCGTTGGAGCGGGAAATCGCACTCCGACCACGGGACGCACGTGCTTCGAGGAGACCCCTTCCGGCGAACAGGCCCGCATGCGCGTACGGAGCGGGAAACCTCGGCCAGACTTTCCAAGGTTTTGCGGACTGCCGCGAAGTACGGGTAACAGTAGCCGATCGGGCTCCCGGCGTACGGATTTCCCCGGCCTGTTGCATGGCAGGGACTGTACCCCTGTCCCGCAACCAAGTGGGCGGGTATGATGTTCGGGAACGTTCGGCCCTTGCGTTTCCTTCGATTGGAACGGAAACGGCGGTCTTCACTTGAGCGAAAGGGAGAATTGGCAATGAGGACACTTTGCGTAGGCTTCTGTGCGGTGCCGATGCTTCTGGCACACTTGGCCGTGGCGGCGGAGGAGTCGCCGTCGTTGGATCTCCGCCGCGCCGTTCCGGCCGAAGCGTTCATGGCCGTCTACGGCAAGCACAACCCCGAGCGGGACTACCAGAAGGAGTATTTCCAAGAGGTCTGGAACAAGGTCCAGGAGACCGGGATCATCGAGAAGGCGGTCAAGATCGTGACCGACCGCGTGCCCCAGGCGGACCTGGAGAAGGCCAAGTCGATCCTGGAGGAGTTGCGGGAAGCGGCGGCCCCGATCGACGGGAAGGCGATCCTCAATGCCGACGAGCTCGTCTACGCCCAGGTGATGCGGGTCCCCTCATCGCAGCACTTGGTTGTCGTGCGACTCACGCCCGAAGCGGCGGCCGGCGCCGAAGAGGGGATCAAGAACCTGATGGGTCTGGTCGAGGAATTCTCGGATGGCTTGGTGACAATCGAAACGGCCGAGGAAGGCGACGCCGTGCTGACCACGCTGGCCGTTCCGCCGGGAGTGCCGTTCCGTCCGACGGTCGCCCGGCTCGACGACGTCCTCCTCTTGTCCACTTGCGACCAGCTCGCCCGAGCGAGCCTCAAGATGCTCACCGGGGGCGAAGGCGAGTGCAAGTTCGACGACCCCCGGCTCCGAGAAGCCCTCGACCGGCTTCCCGAGCCGGAGGACAGCCTGGTCTTCTACGACGCGAGACAGCAGTTCAGCGAGTTGCGAAAGCTGGGGGCGTTCGTTCGCGAGAAGGGCGCGGGCGACCCGAACGCCGATCGCGCCGCCAAGTTCGTCGAGACGTTGTGCGACGAGCTGGCCGTCTTGGATTACGAGGTCACCGTCGAGTACACCGAGGGCAATCAGAATCGGAAGGCCGCCTACGGAAAGGTGCTGCCCGGCGTCCAGCACAAGGTGCTCGTCAAGGTCTTCGGAAGCGGCGAGCCGTTTGCGAAGTGGCAGACGTGGGTCCCCGCCGGGGCGCTCTCCTACTCGCTCACGACGGGCGCCAACCTGCATCCGGCCTACGAGCGGATCGTCGAGCTTCTCAACGAGCACGTGCCGGAGGCCAAGTCGGCCTTGGAGCGATTCGAGGAGCTTCAGGCGGAACACGACGTCTACCTCGATCGCGACATTCTCCAGGCGTTCAGCGGGGAGCGCGTTTCGGTGTCGCTTCCCGCCGACAAGCCGTCGATGCTCGGCGGCCAGGATTCGGTGCTGGCGCTGCGGTGCCACAAGCCCGAGCGGATCCGCGAGCTTCTGCACCGGCTCGTGGAGCAATTGCAGGAGATCCCGTTCGTCAAGGCACAGAAGCTCGATTTGACCGAATGTGCAGAGCTGGAAGGTTTCGAGCGAGTCACGGCCCTGCTGTTGAACCTGTTCGGGGCCCAGCCGGTCGTCGGCTTCCGCGACGGCTGGATGTTTGTCGGCTCGAACGCCAAGGCCGTCCAGAAGGTGTTCGACACCCGGGCCGGCCAGGGCGAGACGATCGCCGACACCGAAGCGTTCCAGCAACTCAACCTGGAGGTCGAAGGCCCGGTCCGGGCCATCAGCTACACCAACCTGGCCGAAAGCACGCGCCAGACGGCCCGACTGCTCGGCCAGGTGGGGCTGGTGGCCCCGATGATCATCGGCATGGCAGGCAAGGAAGCCGATTCCGAAGAGCTCAAGCCGGTTCAAGAGATCCTCGGCTTGCTGCCCAGCGTGGCCAAGATCGTGGCCAAGTTCGACTTCCTGGAAGCGAAGCTCTCGGTAACCCAAGACGGCGACGAGCCCGGCACGTACATGCGGCGGACGGTGACCCTGGTTCGTGCGCCGGCGGCACCGGCCGAAACGTCCGAGCCGGCCGAATCCTCGGCGCCGCCGGAAGAGTGAACGCCGTTCTATCGGCGGCAGACTCGTTTAACCGCAAGCCGGAGGCGTGCGCGAGCAGGGAAGGCGAGTTGGCGATCCCTCGCACGCCTCCGGCTTGCGGTTGAACGACAATCACGGCGCTGTCAACATCGACAGTTCGTTGCTGATGTGGAACCCGTAGGGGCCTATCGAGATTCCGCTCCGTCCATCCGTGCCCCGAAGAAGGGTTTGGCACATGGACCCTTTCGCGGGGAACGCGGCACCATGAGCTTTCGCGCACTTCGGATGATCGTCGGTGGGGCCCTGATCGGTACGGTGATCTCATGTGCCAACTCGGATAGGGAACCCGTGGAAATGGACTCTCACCCGGAGCCTCCTCCGTCGGCCGGTGGCGAGCAAGATTCCTCTGGCGACGCCCCCGGGCAAGAAGGGACCGCACAAGCGAAGGCCGAGCCTGACCGTCTCGCCGAGTTCGAAGCGGTGATGGACCGCTACTTCCGAAGCGCACCGCTCGGCGAGGCAGTTATCTCCCTGGATCAACGCATCGACGAGCACAATCGATGGGTCGAATCGACGAACGCCCGGCACGAGGGCACGCGGGCGGAGCTTGAAACCGAGTCGGAATCGCTGCGCGCAGTCGAGAAGGAGATCAAGGACTTGGACACCCGCCTGGCCGACGCGCCCGGCGCCGACGATCGGGCCGCGGTCGACGCCTACAACGCGCTGGTGACCCAAAGAAACGCTCTCGTCGAGCAGTACAACCAGCTCGGCAAGTCCTGCCAAGAGCGCCAAGCAGCCTACAACGACTCGGTCGCCCGGGACCAGCAGGAGATCGAGAGACGCCAGAAGGAGCTCGATTCCCGCCGGGCGGCCTTCCGGCAACAGGTCGCCGAAGAGTACCGCCGGAACGAAACCGGCGAAGACCTCTCCTTCTTCAAGCGGTTGAACCGATTCTACGCCGACTTACTAGAACAGCAGCGAAACGCCGAGACGCCCGAGCTGGCCGCAAAGATCAGCAGGGTTCGGGCAATGCGACGCGAGCTTGCCGAGCACGCCGTCAAGAGGCACGAGACGGCAGAAAGCGGGCTCCTGATCGTCGAGGCGACGTTGTGCCGCCACGAGAAGTGCTTCCTGATCGTCGACACCGGCGCGACGGTCGTCTCCATTTCCCCGGCGCTGGTCGACGCGGCGGGACTGTCGGATCAACTGGGGAAGGAGACGGAGGCGACGCTCGCGGGCGGAATCAAGATCCGCGGCCGCGAACTGACCATTCCCCAGCTTTCGGTCCTCGCCATGGACGCGCAAGACGTCAAGGCCGTCGTGCTGGACGAGTCGGAAGTCGGCGTCGATGGTCTCCTGGGGTTGAGCTTCCTCAACCGCTTCGATTTCCGCATCGATCGGAGCCACCCGGACAAATTGATCCTCAAGTCACCTCCCGATGAATGATCGCGCCGCGGGCGCGGCTCCGGGGAAAGGGTCTTTCGCCATTCCCGCGATGTCTGTGGGAAGCGGGAGATCGGGCTCGCCGCCGTGCCTCATCCGTTGCAATCTCGCATCGGATGTGCCACAACAAGGGCTGACGTTCGACGACCATCCGCTCGATTCGAGCCACCGGCGGTGGGGACCGAAGCGGACGACGTCCGACATTCGTGGAAGGAGAATCCGATGAATCGACGTGATTTCCTGGGAACCGGTTTGGGCAGCGTCGTGGCTGCTACCACGTCAGCGACCGGCGCCGGGGCGCCCGACCCGGCCGAGGCACAGCCCGCGTCGTCTCCCCCGTCGACCCAAGACGGCGTGACCAGCCCGGCCGACGTGAAGCTCAACGTCAAGCCCGTGATGACCAACATCCTCCACAGCGACGTCTGGGAGGGGCCGTGCCGGTGGAGCGCCGTGAGCCCGGAAATGGAGAAAGCGCAGGCCGAGAAGCGATTTGCCGGCTGGGCCAAGCAGATGAAGGAGGGCGGATTCGGCCGGCGCGAGGACGTGCAGGTGCTGGAGCCGGTCCATATCACGTTCTCCGAAGACTTCGTGCTCAAGCCGGAGCAGCTCGACCAACTGAAGCCCGACCTCGCACGGGCCGACGCCTACTTCGTCTATCCGTCCGGATCGTCCGTCGCCGCCTTCGAGATCGCCCGATACGCCAACCGGCCCATCCTCCTCACCGGCCTCGGCTGCCGGAACGTGGACATCGCCGCGTACACGCGGAACATGGGTTTCGAGGCGCTGGTGCCCGCCGACGGCAAGGAGCTCGACGCCGCTCTTTCCCTGTTACGAGCGAGAAAGGTCTTTCGACAAACGCGGGTCCTCTTCCCCACGGACCTCGGGCTGCCCGCCTCGTGCTCCGTCGGGAGCATCTGGGACCTGGAATCGCTCCAGAAGCGGCACGGGATCGTCGTCACCAAGATCACCTACCAAGAGCTTGCCGACGAAATGGATCGCACGATGGCCGACCAGCCGAAAGCCGAAGAAGCCGGCAGGCTCGCCGACGAGCTCTTGCGCGGCGCCGACAAGTCGTTCATCGACCGGCAGTACGTCGTGCGCAGCGTCCAGTTCTACCAGGCCGTCACCCGCCTGATGAAGCGGCACGGCTCGAACGCCTTCACCATCGAGTGTTTCGAGTTCTGCTCCAGCAGGCTCCCCGACAAGTGGAAGATCGTCCCCTGTCTGGTCCACGCTCTGCTCAAGGATCAACAGTGTGCGTCCTCGTGCGAAGCCGACCTGGGCTCTCTCCTGGCGATGCGGCTGCTGATGTCGGTCTCGGGGAAATCGTGTCACCAGGGCAACTCCGATCCGCGGGGCGAAGGCACCTTCCGCATCAACCACAGCTCGCCGGCCCTGAAGATGAACGGCTACGATCAGCCCGACCTGCCCTATCAACTGGGACGCTTCGTCACCGGGGGCTGGGGCACCAAGGTGGTCATCGACTTCATGGACAACGAGGAGAAGACGCTCACCGTGGCCCGGGTCGATCCCTCGGCCACGAAGCTCCTCGTCCTCCGGGGCGAGCTGGTCGGGGCCAGCGGTTGGGGTAAAGACCTCGTCGGCTGCTCCGTCGAAGCGGTGATCAAACCGCCCGAGGGTCGCGCCGACGAGTTCCTCAAGAGGCGACTCGACTACGGCAATCATCTCCAGTGGGTCTACGGCGACTACGCCGACTCCATGCGGCAGCTCGGCGAGCTGCTGGGGATGGAAGTCGAGGTGATCGCCTGAGCGAAGGCGGCGTAGCAGGCACACGCCGTGTGGGCTGCTCAAAACGGCCGTCAATCACTCGCCACATTGTGTCCCGTTTGTGTTCCATCCCCGTACGCCGAAGGCGTTAGACAACACAGCCCAGGGTTGCGAAGCTACC
>Ga0307378_10003176_pt1 | contig 24250 bp, 19 predicted proteins | sample UN1MG_FD_202238 | JGI IMG/M metagenome (GOLD analysis project Ga0307378, IMG submission 202238) | Soil microbial communities from Risofladan, Vaasa, Finland - UN-1 | ecosystem: Environmental > Terrestrial > Soil > Coastal area > Acid sulfate soil | place: Finland: Risofladan, Vaasa | collected...
GCCTGGGATATTGAGCCGGACAGCACAAAGACCAAAACAAAAGAAATTAAACAAATCACTTTCCTGGACATGATAATCCTCCTAAAAAAATCAATAACAGGTTGTTAATTGAATTGGAAAATATTTTCACTGTGAAACACAAAGCTCACTTTTAAACTCAGCGCCTCACATATACACATCCTCCTCTATTCGGTAAATTACAAGAATTGTGCCCACAGGAAGATTACAAGCTGCAGATGCCGGAATTTACGGGCACATAACCAACCCCACTTATACCAAAAAAACAGCTCCGCTGTCAATGAAAAAAAAGGGCCTATACCGAATTGGTACAGGCCCCGAATTTACAAATCTATTTCACGGTTGTACTTAACAGCCAAATCCAGTTTTTAAGGTACCGGTGCATAAAGACGGATATCATCGAAGTACACCGAGCCTGCACCGCCGGCTACAGGATTGCTCCTGTTGCCAAAGCCAAGAGCAATCGTATTGACGTTGGTAAGGTTAATACCGAACGCCTGCAGGTCGATTCTCCATTCGGTCCAGTCCTCCGCCTGCGCGGCATTAGGATTATCATTATCGACCGCAGCGGTGCCGTTCAGGACAACATACATCGTCTCAGCAGCATTGGCCACATCGCCAATGTACCAGATTGCCAGCGTATCGACACCTTTTTCCGTCCAGTCACGCGGATAAGTCAATGTCAAAGTCGCCTCGGATTTGCCAACAGCATTATCATAGGAAAACGGCATTGACTGGGAGCCGCTGTGCACGATAGTCTGCTCGGCAAATGGAGGATCCAAATGACCAACGGTAGAACCGTTTATTGCCGGGTTGTCGAATCCGTCCACCCAGGCAGTAAATATTCTGTTGCTCGCGGGGTCGTCCGGATTAAGATCATTATAAAGTTCAAAATCGTCCACAATAAGGAAGTCAGCCGTTGTGAAGCCCCAGACGTTACCAACCCACGGACTATCGGAATTGGCGTTATTGACTTCATCAACACGCCAGTAGTAGGTGGTATTCCACTCGAGTTTTCCGGGGGCAAAGCTCTCGGAACCAAGGTTCCTGCTGCCTTTGTGTTCAGGCGAAGCTGTATCGGCGTTTTTCACGGCATCCGCGTCGGTGCCGAAATAGACGTCATGTGAAGCGGCAGCTTCTCCGGGCGACCAGCTAAGAATCGATGTCTGCCTTACATCCACAGCACCATTAGATGGATTCGACCGGCTTGCTTTTACAGGCAGTGACAATGCGGCCTGTGGAATGAGCTGCTTGGGTGTGCGTGGACTCGACCAGCGCAGTTGTGCAACCGCGCCGCCGCCGTTCTCATAATACTCCATTACAAGGTGGTACGTATTACCTGCGACCAGGTCAATCGTCCCTCTGTTTTCTGTGTTTGAGTGGTCGGTCCAGTTGTTAACGAGCTGCCGGCCATCAACCCACATGCGTACACCGTCATCGCTGTTGGTAAAGAAGGTGTAGGTCTCGGTGAATGCCGCTTCCACCTCGCCGGTCCATCTGGCCGAGAAATTATTATCACCAACTGCCGGATCAGGCCCACCCGGGTCACCCCAGTTAAAGTTGATTTGAGGGTCTATTCGGGTCAGCACAAGGTTGTTGAAATTCATGCCCGTGTAGTAATTTGCTCGTACGCCTCCTCCGGCACCTGCTGTCATAAAGCTCCAGACATCACCTTTATATGTATTGACAGCATCAAACTCATCGACACGCCAATAGTAAGTCTTTCCTAATTCGAGAGTATCGAGGTTGTAGGTTGTATCCGCCTGGGGAAGACCGCCGGCGGCATTATTCACATCGTCGAAATTATCACCGAAATAAACAGTATGTAATTTCGAGCGGAACCCTCTCGCCCAGCTAAGAACTGCTTCCGAATCCACGAACTTGGCGCCGTCAGCCGGGATTGGGGCATAGGCAGTCCATGGTGGAACTAGAAAACTCCAGACATCGCCTATCCACGGACTTTCTTGATGCAGATCATTGACCTCATCGATTCGCCAGTAGTAAGTCGTGCCGGGAACAAGGCCATCCGGAAAGGGAAATCCCGGAAAGCCAACGACGAAGTAGTTCAATGGCTGATTGCCAAGGAAAGCCTCTGCAGCACCGTTGTTAACCTCGTCAAAATTATCTCCAAAATACACATCGTGTGAAACAGCAAAGCCACCCGGCGACCAGCTCAGATTTGCCCATGTGTCCGAATGAATAGCATCGTCAGAAGGGACCGGAGTATAAGCGATAGTTGGGGGCAATATGATAAGATCGTCGTAATAGATCGAGGAAGCCCCGTTTCCGTAGAGGTCAATACAGCCAAGTGTGTTATGGTTATTATCGTCCCACTGGTGGGTGGAAATCAATTGTCCATTGTAGTACTCGTCGACTGTGTTATTGTCCAGATCGATAACGCATTTGATTTCAATCCACTTGTCGTACACTATGTTCGCTAATGTACCGCCCTGGTAATTTGAAGTGATTGTTCCTGTTCCGAGGTGAAAATCCAACTGTACGGACCAGTCCTGGGCGCCATTGTCGCTGTATGTGTTCAGCAAGATAAACCAGCTTTCACCAGTGGTTCCTCCGGGGATATACTGCATGATCGAGAATTCCCACCTGCCTCCGGCCAGGTCAAACTCGTGCACCAAATCGGCGCTACTGACGACATCGACCGAATTTGAGCCGCTGTAAGCATACAAACTCGATACCGGCGCGCCGGCACTCGAAGTGTTGTTCCAGCCCTTCCAGCCTCCCTGGCCATGTAATGCACTACCATCTGCATAGGACTCAAAATCCTCACTGAAAATATCTGCTGATGCAACTGAGGACATCCCTGCAATCAGAAGAATCACTACCACAACTTTTAAGTATCTCATTTTACCGCCTCCTCCAAAAAGGATTAAAATAAGTACGAATTATGTTTTGGCCACATACCAAAACAATCGTTGTTTTCGATACGAGTATAAGTTCTTACTTGTATAAAACGAAAATTTTCTATGGCCTACCGTTACCTCCTTCCTTAAAAAGCCAGATATGGTCCGTTAATTAGAAAGTTAAAAAACTTTTTAACTTCGAAGCAAAAAGTCCACACTTAAAACTCAATACCTCAGGTAATACGCAGCTACTCCTCCTCTATAAAACGACAGAAATTATACTCGCTGGATGAACTCAATGCCACAGAAGCCCGGCTGCGCAGGTACAAACTTCACTAATGTTATTTATACCAAAGCAGCCCCTTTCCCGTCAAGGAAAATCCTCACGTGATAAACCATAAATTTTTAGATAATCAGTTTCACTACTCCAATTTCAGCAGAATCAAGTATGAATTAAAAGGGGCTTATACCGAATCAATCAGTATAAGCCCCGAATTCACAAATCTACTACATTAGCTGCACAATTTTACTTAACATCCAAATCCCTTTTTACGGTGCCGGTGCATAGAGACGAATGTCATCGAAGAATACTGAACCTGCACCTCCGGCCACAGGATTGGTCCAGTTGCCGAAGCCAAGAGTAATCGTATTGACGTTGGTAAGGTTCATACCGAACGCCTGCAGGTCGATTCTCCATTCGGTCCAGTCCTCTGCCTGTGCGGCATTAGGATTATCATTTGTGACTGCAGCGGTGCCGTTGAGAACAACATACATCGATTCAGCAGCATTAGCCGCATTGCCAATATACCAGATTGCAAGTGTGTCGACACTTTTTTCGGTCCAGTCACGCGGGTAAGTCAGTGTCAAAGTCGCCTCAGATTTGCCAACAGCATTGTCGTATTCAAACGGCATTGATTGATTGCCGTTGTGAACGATAGTCTGCTCGGCAAATGGGGCATTAACATAACCAACAACAGATCCGTTTGTCTGGTCGCCGAATCCGTCCACCCAGGCCAGATATATCCTGTTAGAAGCCGGCTCACCTTCATTAATGTCATTGTAGCTCTCCATATCGTCCACAACAAGGAAGTTGGCAGTCGTGAAGCTCCAGACCATACCCTTCTGTGTCGTACCGCCGGCCTCAACTTCATCAACACGCCAGTAGTAAGCGGTATCCCACTGGAGCTTACCGGGGTCATAGCTCTCAGAGCCAAGGTTTTTGCTGCCTTTGTACTGCGGTGAAGCTGTATCAGCACTTCGAACGGCACCTTCATCGGTACCGAAATAGACCTGATGCGAATCGGCACTGTCACTTGCCGCCCATGTGAGAGACAGTACCTGAGTTACATCCACAGCACCATTAGAAGGCATCGGGCTTCCTATGGCACCCGGAGTCGAAAAGCTCCAGATATCACCTTTAATTGTTTCGAAGCCGTGGAATGCATCGACCCGCCAGTAGTAAGTCTTTTCTAAATCAAGTGTGCCGGGACTATAGGTCGAAGCTCCCCAGGGCATACCTCCGGCAGCATTGCTGACAACATCATAATCGTCGCCGAAGTAAAAATAGTGCAATATTGCACCGTAACCAAGCTCCCAGCTCAGGGCTACATTCGGGTCCACGGACTCGCTGCCATCAACAGGGTCCGGGCTATAGGCGCTCTTGGGGGCGATTGAAAAGCTCCAGACGGGGCCTTCCCACGGACTATCAGGATTTGATTCATCGACCTCAACAATTCGCCAGTAGAATGTTGTGCCCGGGACAAGGCCGTCCGGATAAGGAAATCCGGGAAAGCCAATCGTAAAATAGTTGTCGGTCTGGTTGCCCAGGAACGTATCACCGGTTCCGGCAACGACATCATCATAATTCTCACCCAGGTACACATCATGCGAAGCCGCATAATCTCCCGATGCCCAGGCAAAGCTCAACCACGTATCCCGAAGTATTGTACCATCAGCCGGGTCCGGATTACGTGGGAACGGCCTTTCCACAGACAAATACTGGCTTGGGATAGTTTCCCGGGTAAGTGTTGGGGTTGACCAGGACAGCGCACACACGGCACCACCGCCGTTCTCATAGTACTCCAGTATAATTTCATATTGCCGACCGGCCGCCAGGGCAATATCTCCGCTGTCATGTGTATCCGAATGGTCGGTCCAGTTGTTAATAATCTGTTGGCCGCCCACCCATAACCGAATCCCGTCGTCCGTCTGGGTGTGGAAAGTGTATGTCGCAGAAGCCGGCACTTCAATCATACCTGTCCAACGTACTGTGAAACCGTCTGCGTTCATTGACGGATCCGGCGAGCCGCTCCAGTTAAAATCTATCGTAGGATCTATACGCTCCATAATAAAATCCCGCCAGGGGTCGCCTGCACTGCCGTGATAATACTCACCCAGCAAGCCTTCCACACCATTGGCCCGGCCCACCAGAGACAGCACTAAAACAACAGTAAACAAATAAATCGATTTTCTACACATAATAGTCCTCCTATAAAACTAAAGACGGATTGCGAATTGAACCGTAATATTTTCACATTCTAAGTACAAAGAATCTGCTGCAACTCTGTACTCCACGTCCTAAATCCTCCTCATATTGTAAGTACAAGAATTGCACCCACAGAAAGACTACAACAATCAACTGTTGCCGGACCGCGCAGGCACAAGCTTTATTAATATTATCTATGCTAAATTAATTACTTTCCCATCAAGCAAATGGGAATCTCAAAATAATCATTAGTAATCTTAAAAAGGGGCTTATACCGAATCAACCAGTATAAGCCCCGAATTCACAAATCTACATCACAGTTGTACTTAACGGCCAAATCCCGGTTTACGGTGCCGGTGGATACAGACGGATATCATCGAAGTACATCATACCCGAACCGCCGGTAACCGATCTCAGACCGAGAGTAATCGTATTGACGTTGGTAAGGTTAATACCGAACTCCGACAGGCTGACTCTCCACTCGGTCCACTCATCAACCTGCGCCGCATTAGGATTAGGATTATCGACACCAGCGGTGCCGTTGAGAAGCACATACATTGTCTCGGCGGCGTTGGCCGGATCGCCAATGTACCAAATTCCCAGTGTGTCAACACCTTTTACAGTCCAGTCACGCGTATCTGTCAATGTCAGAGTCGCTTCGGATTTGCCAACAGCATTATCATAAGCAAACGGCATCGATTGAAAACCAGTGTGAACGATAGTCTGCTCGGCAAATGGAGGATCTAAATGACCAACGGTGGAGCCGTTTGTTGCCGGGTTGTCGTATCCGTCCACCCAGGCCAGATATATCCTGTTGGAACCCGGTTCACCTTCATTAATGTCATTGTAGCTCTCCATATCTTCCACAATCAGGAAGTTAGCTGTCGTCAAGCTCCATACGGCACCTGTCCACGGACTGTCGGGATTGGTGTCATTAACCTCATCAACACGCCAGTAATAAGTCGTATCCCACTCAAGCTGTCCGGGGTCATAGCTCTCAGAGCCGAGTTGCCTGCTGCCTTTATATTCAGGCGAGCCGGTATCGGCGTTTTTGACAGCGTCGGCATCAGTACCGAAATAGACCTCATGCGAAGCGGCAGCTACTCCCGAATTCCAGCCAAGAATTATCGTCTGCTTTACATCCACGGAACCATCAGGCGGAATCGAGCTATTTGCCCTGAGTGGCGGCTGCAGCGGACCGGCGGGAATGATTTCCTCTTCCATCGTCGGTGTCGACCAGTACAACTGCTCCACGGCGTCGCCGCCGCTGTCAAAATACTCTAACCACAGCGAATGGATGCCCTTTTCCAAGTATATCGGCAGGGAGTAGTACTTACTGGTGACCGTAGGGATCACCCACTGGTCGACGATCAAATCGCCGTCGATCCATAGGCGGGTGCCATCCTGGCAGTTGACGGCAAATGTAAAAGTATCGGCGAAGATGATTTCGAGGTCTGCCGTCCAGCGAACCGACCACCCATCGCCCGGGATTGGCACACCGGGACTCGTCGTACCGGTCAAATTTAAATCGACACTCGGGTCGATGCGCGTCAGGGCCGGCGTTCCGCTCAAGTTTACGTTGTTGAAGTACTCGCCCTTTATGCCACCGCCGCCACCGACGGTCGTAAAGCTCCAGACATCGCCTTTGTGCGTTTCGGCAACATCAAACTCATCGACACGCCAGTAGTAAGTCTTGTTCATCTCAAGGGTGCCGGGAGTATAGGTTGTGGTTGTTTGCTGGGCTGCTCCGGCGGCATTGTTGACCTCGTCAAAATTATCGCCGAAGTACACATAGTGTAATCTCGCACCCGAACCCGGGCTCCAGCTTAAGGTCGGATTAATGTCAACATATTTGGCGCCATCACCCGGTTTGGGATTGTATCCGGTCTTGGGAGGAACCGTAAATCTCCAGACAGGACCTTTGTGTATCGTAGTACCATCGACCTCAATCTCATCAATGCGCCAGTAGTAGGTCATGCCCAGAACGAGACCGTCCGGGACCGCAAAGCCGGGAAAGCCGACGATAAAAAATGGTGAGGTCTGGTTGCCATAGAAGGTGCCTTCGGCACCGGCATCCACATCGTTATAATTTTCGCCGAAGTACACATCGTGAGAAGCGGCAGTTTCCCCCGGTGTCCAGCCAAGATTGGCCCAGGTATCCTGATGTACAGCACGATCAGCGGGGACCGGTTCAGAGGCCTTGAAAACGGGCGAGAGCAGCTCCACCTCGGCAATCTGCATGCTGTTAGCAACGCCCGGATCGCGAACGACCGGGAACATTACCTGGTAGTGCTTGTATGACACCGTGTTGGCGAACTGGATCGGCGTCGTGGTCATCGTACGCCGCGGCCAAGCTGTACTGTCTGCGAAGTCCACAATGGGGCCTGCGGCGATCAAAGTCCACGGGCCATCAATGCTCTCGTTGGAGCCGGACAGCTCGTACTCGACGGGGTCGCGCTCGACGGCGTCGTTGGCCGAGGTGAATGTCAATCCGGTAACTACGGTCGGACCAACAGCCGGCGTGATTCGTAAGCCCGTAGGCTCTAACTCTCCCTTGAAGTGCAGATACTTCGTGTCGATCCGGTCATCGATGGCCTGATGCGGTGGCTCGTTGCCCGGCCACCCGTGGTTGTCGTTCTCACTTATGCCGTCGTTAGGGACACCCTGAATGATATCCCCTGGACCGGTGATATCACGCCCTGCCTGCGCCGCGCCGCTAAAGACCAACATGAACACGAGAACAATGAGAATTGATATATTTCTACACATAATAGTCCTCCTGAAAAAAGAATTAAAATAATTATGGATTATGCTTTGGCCACACACCAAAACACCCTTTACCTCCGACAAGCACGACAAATTTTAGTTGTGTTTTTTTTATAGCTTTTAATATGTGCTTGTCTTCAACATATGCACCTACAAAACTCCCGCTCTTGCTTTCGCAAGAAAGCAATGGAGTACAGGCAACTTCAAATAATGAGACCGATAACAATTTTCACACTCCATACATTCAACCTATCTCTGCCCAGGAGATTACCGTACGGCCTGCCACTACCTCCTTTCTTCAAATGGCAAATATTTGCCGTCTGTTGAAATGTAAAAATTCTATCCCCGAAGCATACAACCTCGGTTTCTCTTAACTTCTATTTGTTGGTCTTTGTGGCCCGGAAAATGAAAAAACTGCAGAAGCTCCACCTGCAAGAAAGCAAAAATGCTCTTACATCGTGGCCGATACGGACACACGTTTCACCGAATTCCATATATAACAAATTATCCACCCTGCCGTCAAGGAAAAAGGGCGTTATTTTTCAAAGAAATTACACTTGACATTTCGATAAGAATGTGAGAACAAGAGATGAAGGCGTAGATACTCCCTCTGAGAGAAGCAGCGGCAGAGGGCAACTTTGCTATGAATTAGACGGAAATGATAATACAAAGACCCTCAGAGGCGCCGAAAGTCTTTTATGGGGCATTATTATTCAAAACTGGGCCTTGCTTTCACGCTTACACGTGCCTCTCATGGGTGCACGCTTCACCGAGCATAAGCAAGGCCCTTTTTTTTGAAAATTGAAATTTCCAGGATGACACACAGGTACATGTACATACTTCACTATTAGCTTCATATACCAAATTACCCTTCATTTCAAGAAATTTTTCGTTTTTTAAAGAATTTTATTTCCCATTATTGAGATTTTATTTTGCAACTGGCCAACACCAATATCTGCTCAGCCAAATATCTGCGTTTTTCTCCCCTGCCTTTGGCGATAGCCATAATTGCCACCGCACCCCGGCCTGCTTATGATTTACTGAGAAAAAGATTGACACTCAATAGCGAGCGGAGTAAATAGCGTTTAGCTATCGGGATTTTTACGTCACTGACCGCCCCGATTTTAGTCCGCTGTTTACGGCAAATGCTCTATCGATAAAAGGATGAACTCTATGTGGCTGTTAATCCTGCTTCTGCTTGCTGTTGTTTTCATCATTATCGCTACAACCAAGCTGAATCTGCATCCTTTTCTTGCACTTTTGATAGCCGCATTCGGATACGGTATCTTATGCGGAAAAATGTCACTTGAGCAAATAGTCGAGGCGGTAAATGCGGGCTTCGGCGGCACAATCGGCTATATCGGTATCGTTATCTTAGCAGGAGCGGTCATCGGGACATTTCTGGAAAAATCCGGCGGCGCGTATAAACTGGCCGAGAGCACGCTCAAACTGGTCGGCAGCAAAAATGTACCTCTGGCTATGGGCATAATCGGTTATATTGTCAGCATTCCTGTGTTTTGTGATTCGGCCTTTGTCATCCTTTGTCCTCTGGCCAAAGCGCTTTCCCGCAAAGTAAAGATATCATTAGCGGCCAGTGCAATAGCGCTTAGTCTCGGTCTCTACGCCACTCACACAATGGTCCCGCCGACGCCCGGGCCTGTCGCGGCGGCGGGTCTGCTGGAGGCCGACCTTGGCCTGGTAATTCTGTGGGGAGCGCTGGTCAGCATTGTCGCCCTGGGAGCCGGCTGGTTGTTCGCAATAAAGTTTGCAGCCAGGATATACATCAGCCCCGAGGCGGAATCGCCGGAACAGGATACTCAGGAATTCACCGCTGAAGCGCCTTCAACTCTCAGGTCGGTTGTTCCAATCTTTCTGCCTATAGTTTTGATTATAGCCAGGTCAATCGGAGATTTCCCAAGCCATCCATTCGGCCATGGTAATACAGCGGCATTTATAAGTTTTGCCGGTCAGCCGGTAGTGGCGCTTCTCGTGGGCGTTTTCTTTGCTTTTCTGCTACCGAAAAAAATTACGACCGAAATGCTTTCATCATCAGGCTGGGTCGGCCAGGCGGTCGTAGCCGCGGCAACTATCATTATCATCACCGGCTGCGGCGGCGCCTTCGGTAAGGTACTGCAGAACTCAGGAATCTCCGATGTTGTGAAAGGATATCTGGGCCAAAGTGCAAGGTTTAGTATCTGGCTGCCTTTCATCATCGCTGCGGCACTCAAAACGGCACAGGGCTCGTCAACCGTAGCCATCATTACTACAGCGGGTATAGCTGCACCGCTTTTGGGGACGCTCGGCCTCGAAACGCCAACGGCAAGAGCGCTTGCTGTAGTAGCCATCGGCGCCGGCTCTATGGTGGTCAGTCATGCAAACGACAGTTATTTCTGGGTAGTTACGTGTCTGTCTAAAATGAGCGTCAAGCAGGGCTATAAGCTGCAAACACTCGGGACACTCATAGAAGGCGGTACCGCAGCTATAACGTTATGGATTATCAGCCTGGTTGTTCTCTAAAGAACAAATAACTCTTGATGAAACTTTAGTTTTATGAAAGTCGTCATTGCAACAGACTCGTTCAAAGGGACCCTCAAAGCTTACGAGGCCTGTGAAATCATCGCACAGGCTATCGCTGAAATCACGCCCGAAGCTCAGCTTGTCATAAAACCAATGGCCGACGGCGGTGAGGGTACGGCAAGGGCAATGATTAAAGCAGCCAAAGGCCGATGGATTCCGCAAACGGTAATGGGTCCGGTGCCGGATATGCAGGTCGAAGCGGGATTTGCCTGGTTCGACGATAAAACAGCTCTTGTCGAGATGGCTTCGGCCGGCGGGCTCGAACTGCTTTCGGCTGAGCAGATGAATCCGCTCAAAACAACCACCTACGGAACAGGTGAGCTTATAAAAGCCGCTCTTGAATACGGTGCATGCAAAATCCTTCTGGCGGTAGGCGGCAGCGCAACTGTTGACGGCGGCCTCGGAGCCGCTATGGCTTTAGGATGGAAGTTCTTCGATAGCCAGGACAATCCAATCCCGCTCGGCGGTGCGGGCCTTGAGAAAATCACAAAAATTGTTCGTCCAAAAAACCTCAACCTTGTCCCGTTGGAAGTCCTCTGTGACGTTGACAACCCACTATGCGGTGAGCGCGGCGCAGCCAAAGTTTACGGCCCTCAAAAAGGCGCGACAGAGAAAATGGTAGAGGAATTGGAAAGGGGTCTTGCTCACCTGGCCGAGCTCGTCGGCAAACAACTCGGTCGTGACATCAACGTCCCCGGCGCAGGCGCGGCCGGTGGACTGGCCGGAGGCGCTATAGCTTTTATGAATGCCGCTGTCGTATCCGGCATAGAAACGATAATGGCACATAGCAACATACTTGCCGAACTCGAATCCGCCGACTGGGTCATTACGGGTGAAGGTTCTTTCGACTCACAATCGCTCTACGGAAAGGTTGTTTCCGGAATCTTAAAATCAGCCTCGCAGTCACACACCCGCCTGGCCGTACTCGCAGGTCAGGTCGATATACCGCAGCAGGAGTATGAAAAAATAGGAATAGCCGCTGCCATATCCTGTAAAGATGAAAATATGTCGCTCAATTATGCGCTTGAAAACAGTCATAAACTGCTTCGCTCGGCCGCACAGCGTTTCGCAACGCAATACCTGTCTGATTGCCGCTGAAAGCATATAATAGAACCTGTAAAATGCAATTAAGTTTGATTTTTAAATGCCCGAAATTTAAGATGTGGTATCTACACAACTAAAGCAAACCAGCCCGGATTTTGGCTGAGCCAATCGATAACTTGTGAAAATGAGAACTATAATGCGCAAGCCAGCTATATATCTTATTATTGGTATCAGTATAGTGTCTGCTGTTGTGGCCTTGCTAATTGCTCTCTATGTGCCCGGGCCTCGGATAGAGAGTATATTAGCACTTTACCAAGATAATGCCGAATACGACAACCTGACAATTGGCTATCCGCTTAATGAGACACTTTTTCCACCAGAAATTGTGCCCCCCACATTCCTTTGGGAAGACGGCAGCTCCAAATCCGACAGCTGGCTTGTGACAATTAAATTTCTGGATAACGAGGATCGTATAAATATCCTCCTCAATGAACCTAAGTGGACGCCTGAATCAGACCAGTGGGAGCTTATAAAGAAGCGCTCTCTGGAAAAGAAGGCGGTTGTTGCTATTCTTGGCGTCAATCGCTGGAGCCGGTGGAAAATTCTTTCGACAGGCCAAGTTTCAATCAAAACATCCGAAGACCCGGTCGGGGCACCGTTGTTCTACCGCGAAGTGAACCTGCCATTTATAGATGCCGTCAAGGACCCTACGCATATTCGGTGGCGATTCGGTGACATATCTTCGCCACAGCAGCCTCCGATTGTTCTGGAGAAACTTCCGGTCTGCGGGAACTGTCACTCGTTTTCCGCAAGCGGTGAGACGCTTGCAATGGACGTGGATTATGCCAACAATAAGGGATCATACGTTATAACAGAAGTCGCCGAACAAATGCTTCTTGCCCCCAGTGACATCATAACGTGGAGTGACTACCGGAAGGAAGACGGCCAGCAGACCTTCGGCCTTCTTTCGCAGATATCACCGGACGGCAGGTTTGTTGTTAGCACGGTCAAAGATGAATCTGTCTTTGTTCCGAAACCGGAACCGGCCTTCTCACAATTGTTTTTCCCTATCAAGGGGCATTCTGGTTATTTATAACAGGCAAACGGGCACATTCACGGCATTGCCTGGAGCGGATGACCCACGATACGTTCAAAGTAATCCGGTCTGGAGCCCGGACGGCAAATATATTGTTTTTGCCAGAACTGAAGCCTACAAGCTCAAGAACGTCACCGGCCCGCGAAAGGTGCTTCTTAGTCCTGAACAATGCGAGGAATTCCTTAAAGAGGGAAAGCAATTTTTGTTCGATTTGTACAGGATTCCCTTTAACGACGGAAAAGGCGGTAAACCAGAGCCAATCGAAGGGGCATCCAACAACGGTATGAGCAACTATTTTGCAAAATACTCACCCGACGGCAAATGGATTGTATTCTGCAAAGCTAAAAGCTATATGCTTCTTCAGCCCGACAGCGAACTGTATATCATCCCGGCCGAGGGGGGCAAGGCCCGAAGATTGCGTGCCAATACAAACCGGATGAATTCCTGGCACAGCTTCTCGCCAAACGGAAGGTGGCTGGTGTTTTCTTCAAAAGCAAATTCAGCTTATACCCAGCTTTTCCTCACTCATATCGACGAAGAGGGACACAGCACTCCTTCCGTGTTGTTGTCGCAATTTACCGCAGCAGACCGGGCCGCGAATATACCGGAATTTGTCAATACCAAACCTACTGCGATTGTAAGAATCCAAGATAAATTTGTTGATGACACCTCTTATCTGAGGGCTGCGGATGAATACCTCAAAGTCAATGATTTTGCCGGCGCAGAGCGACAATGCAGAAAATCGCTGGAGTTGAATCCTAAAAATGCGACAGCGAACTGTACCCTCGGCGTGGCACTGGCCCGCCAGGGAAAGGTTGATGAGGCAATCAGGTATTTCTCGGAGGCGATAAAGCTTGAGCCGGGTTACGTCGATGCGCACTACAGTCTCGGCCAGGCGATGGCCCGTAAGGGAAAGGTTAATGAGGCAATCAAACATTTCTCAGCGGTTTTACGGTTTCAGCCGGACCACTCTGAAGCACATGGCTACCTTGGGTCCCTTCTGCTGGCCGGAGGTATGCTCAAGGAAGCTACGGCCCATTTGTCAGAGGCGATACAGCTTGAGCCGGGTTACGTCGATGCGCACTACAGTCTCGGGCAGGCTATGGCCCGTAATGGAAAATTTAATGAGGCAATCAGGCATTTGTCGCAGGCTGTCCGGCTTAAACCTGATGACGCCCAGGCCCACTACCAACTTGCATTGGCATTAGTTCAACAGAAACAAACCGACCAGGCCCTGAGGCATTACTCCAAAGCCGTTTCTCTTAAGCCGGAAGTTGATACATCACCTCTGCTGCACCACCTTTTTGCAACAAGCTACGCCGAAGCCCGCCGGTTCCGCGAAGCAGTCTTATCCGAAGAAAAGGCCCTCAAGCTCGCCCGCGTGGCAGGATACCAAAAGTTAGCACAGGAAATTACAAAAAGGCTCGAAATCTATAAACAACTCGATAATTCTTCAACGAAATAGCGATAATGAATAATGCATTAAGGGAATTTTATAAAATGCCTTCGTCTGAATGGCCAATTTCAGCAATATTTGAATCTTTATAGGACATCATTTTTTTATACAAATTAAAAGCTTTTTTCCGAACACTACTTCTATAAAACTGGTATAATAAACACCTGGAGATTGTATAAATTCGAATAGAGTTTGAAAACTGAATGTTAATTTTTAATGAGGGTAGTCCAATGAGTCTGAAAAACACTAAAAATTTACTTATTATCGCTGCTGTTGTAGTTTCTCTATTGGCAGGGACGGTTTTGCTGGGTAATTACACGAACATTTTATCTACCGGCTCGCAGCCCACAACCTGTCAGGCAGCAAAAAGTGCAGCGTGCCCGGCTTCGCAGGCCTTTTTTGCTGAAAACGCTAACGTAGAATGTACTCGAACGGCCGAGGGCGGGGCTGTCGCAAAGACCTGTCCGCTCGATCCAAGCAAGCCATGCTGTGCTGAGGCCAAACCAGACTGTTGTCCAAAGACTTGCCCGCCAGATTGTACCAAACCGTGCTGCGCAGGAGAAGCCGCACCGGGTTGTTGTCCGAAATCCGATGCTTCTGCTGCCGCGACGGGTTGCTGCCCAGGCACAGTAACCGAATAAATACCTGTTAGTACAATGCGAAAACAGGTAATCCGTAAAATATAATTGTGGCCCGTTATTGGGCTAAAGGTTTATTTTAAACCAAGGCCAGCTCATTGAAGCCGGCCTTTTTTTATGCGCCAATCACTTCAAAATCAATATAATAAAAAAAACTGCAAAAGCAGTAATTTCAGCGCCCATTTTGGGTGCAATAATCAGTCTGAATTAATAGAAGCTGAGTCAGCGAAAATAAATAATGTCCGAGGCTCCGGAGAAAGAAAGGTCAGTGACTCAAAAGTCGGATACAGTATTAGTCAAGGCGGCTGTCAACGGAAACGCTGAAGACTTTACTGAACTGTGCCAGCGCTACTATCCGGCTATGGTTGCAATAGCGCATTCGATACTTGGCGACAGGCACTTAGCCGAAGACGCGGCCCAGCAGGCATTCGCCAAGGCCGCTGTCAAGCTGCCGCAGTTAAAACAAGAGAGTCGATTTGCCGGCTGGCTCGCTGTAATTTGCAGGAATATCGCAAAAGATATGGCCCGAAGGACAGATAACCTTCACAGCACCGATGACCTTTCGACAGTAGCGGCTAAATCGAGCGACGATGAGACTACTGAGGTTGTAAGGGAAGCCATAAGCAAACTTTCGGCTTCTGCAAGAGAGCTGGTTTTTCTTCGGTTCTATGACGGCATGTCTTACGAGCAGATATCTGCGGTTTTGGGTATCTCTGAACAGGCCATAAACGGAAGACTGCGAAGGGCAAAGAAAAAAATGGCCGGCTATTTAGGGCGTAATGGTTTTGGTGAGGTTTGATTATGAACGAGCAAAGAAATGAAAAACGGATGGATGAACTAATATCCCGCACTATCAACACGGAGAAGCCGCAGTTCGATGCCGAGAAGTGGAAGCAAAAATATCCTGAAGAATATCAAGTACTCCTTTCTCGTGCAGCAAAAAGGGATTCAAACCTTCAGCCAACAATATTGAAAGTAATCCTAAAAAGTCCGTTAACCAAAATTGCCACAGCGGCCATGATAATCTTAGGTGTAAGTATTTTTGTCACTCACCATGATCCGGGCAAGCAGGAGCAGCCCGGAATTGCAGAAATTACAAAATCGCCGGTTAAAATGATGACTACGATATCGCTCGAACGCGCATTTCGGCAGGGAGGAATAGAAGCTATAGAAAATCAATGCGAGCAAGCTTTGAAGCTATTAGGAACACGGACAGATGGCTTGTCATCTCAGGATTTACTTAGCGAATTTAATGGTTCATAAATAGAAAGGACAAAATCATGAAAACAGTTACTACCAACAAATTAACAAGGTTCACGAGTTTTATTCTGACACTGCTTATACTAACCTCTCCGGTCTTCGCCTATCCGCCGGACCCTGATAATGCGGCCCTGCTTTATTACCAGGCTTACATTTCCTATGAAAAAGCCGACGATACTATGGAGAATATGGTTACAGATTTAGCAAGGGGCAACATCGAACCAAATGAAAGAATCAAAAAATATTTCGAAAGCTGCCGGACAGCAATTAACCTTGCGACAGCCGCCACTGAGATTCCAAATTGCAATTGGGGTTTGAAATATTCCGATGGAGTATCGATCAACCTGGCCCATCTTGCTCAAACGAGAAAGCTGGGCTTTCTTATTGCTGCAGAGATCAGGATTCTGGCAGCCGAAGGCGATTACCAGAAAGCTATTAACCGCTGTTTAACGGTTCGCAAGATAGGCAAACATGTTGGCGATGATACACCCATATCCTTTTTGGTATCGCTGGCAATAGACAAGATGGTTGCCAGCCGCATTCATGATATCCTTGCCGATATGCCACTGGACCTTGAAACATTGATTTCGCTCAAGGCAAAGTTAGCAGAGGTACCGTTCAAAACACCGTCACTGAGGGTCGCGATGCGCTTAGAGAAAGAATGTTTTTCCTCGGAAATGCGAGTTGATAAACGTGATAAGCTGCTTGATTTGTGTTCCGGGCCTGGAGACGTCAGTGACCTTGATAAAACGGCTCTTAAGCGAATTACTGAAGGTGACGAAGTGTTTTTCGCCAAAAACAGAGATTATTATACAAAGCATATGAATTCTCTCGATGCGGTTCTGGAAAGTTCGATGCCTTATGCCGAGGTTTATAGTCGGCTGAAGCAATTGAATGAAAGGCCAGCGAAAGAAATGCCAGACAATCCTGCTGCAACACTGACTTCTCTTCTGACACCTGCGTTCGATAGAATTTATAGTATTGATATAAGAACGAAAACAATTTGCAATGCCCTCAGGACAGCAGTTGAGATTTATATGATAAAGGTTAAGAGCGGCAAGCTGCCTGATGCCTTGCCTGACGGTCTGCCGGGAGATTTATTCAGCGGCACGGATTTTAAGTACGAGGAAACTGACGACGGCTTTGCCCTCCGCTGCCAGGGCGAGGAATTCCAAAAAGGACGTATGAGGCGGATGCTCGAATTCAAGGTCAACAAATAACTCGACATTTTAAGAATATGCCTGAGTTTTCCAACAAGTGGATAGGCCGAAAGCAGACAATAGGTTTTCAATGGATTTGGCTCTACGTTAAAAAGAGACGCTCGGCGGTGTAGCTGGGTAAGGGTATTGAAAAATTTTATTCAAAATTGGGCCTTGCTTGCACACATCCATTTACATCTCATGGGTGCACGCTTCACCGAGCACAAGCAAGACCCTTTTTTTATCGGAAAGCGGAGATTCGTAAGATACACACTAAAAGTATAGAATGTAAAGAAACTTAAAGCATGGAAAGTACTTATGGAAAACACGACTATCAACAACCGTAAGGCAGGATTTTGGGTACCTCCTGCCGCAATATGGCACGATATACTGATTATTTGATTTCAAAAGCTATATCTCCTTGAATAACGATGTTGTGTAACAAAACGGGCCGAGCTTGAAAACTCGGCCTTTTTCATACCTTTTGGGCCGCAAAGCCACTAAAATTATACAAAATTCTGTTTTTCCTTTGAGTAAAATGCATACCTCAGTTGTTATATAGGTGACGATCGATTGTCTTGTCTTTAGCAGGCGGCCGGCTGATGTTGGATGACAAATTATTAGTATGGAAATTCAATCGTGGAAACGTAAACGCCTTGTCACGCATTTACGAAAAATACCGCGATGATCTGCTGAGGCTGGCGGCCGCCCTTTTAAATGATATCGGTGATGCAGAAGACGTCGTGCAGGACGTTTTCCTAAACTTCGCGCAATCCGCCGGACAGTTTAAGCTTACCGGAAGTCTTAAGGGGTATCTGGCAACCTGCGTAGCTAATAGTGCACGAAACAGAAATATAGCTATGTACCGGCGGATGACCGCCCGGTGGAACGGGAACGCACCTGTTACATCAAATTTAGGAACACCAGACCAATGGTTAATGAACGGTGAAGAGCTAAGAAAAATGAGTAATGCAATATCTCAACTACCATATGAACAGCGGGAAGCGATAACCTTACATTTATATGGCGGGATGAAATTCAGAGAAATAGGTGTGCTGCAGGAGGTGTCAATCAAGACGGCCCAGAGTCGGTACCGATGTGGATTAGACAGACTGCGGTTGATACTGAATAGCGAGGTGCAAAAGTGAGATCGTCAGAAGACATTGAGAAGCGTATCAAGAATGTTAATATTGTCATCGATTCGGAACGCAACAAAAAGGTATTTGGCAATATTTTGCGGGCGTTCGAGAAATCAAAAGCGAAAGAGTTTGCTCCAACCGGACCGAATATTTGGAGAATAATTTCCAGGAGCCCAATAACCAAAATTGCCGCAGCGGCGATGATAATCTTAGCAGTAAGCTTTTTTAGTACTCACCGGACCCCGGACGAGCAGGAACAGCCCGAAATTGTGGAAGTTAAAAAATCCCCTGTTGAAATGATGACAGCGATATCACTTGAACGTGCATTTCGGCGAGGAGGAATAGAAGCAGTAGAAGAACAATGCAAACAGGCTTTTAAGCCGATTCGACCGCGGCTGGAAAGCTCATCAATCAATCAGATACTCGCAGAATTTAACGGTAATGGTAAAAGTTCAGAAAGGACGAGACCATGAAAACAAACAAAAGCAAAAAAGTAAGGACGGTAACATTTGTTTTGGTACTACTCGTATCAGCACTATCAGCCTTTGCATACCCGCCCGACAATGCAGCGGTGCTTTATTACAAGGCCTTCACGCTGTATGAATCCCCGGACAACATTGGTAACATGCTGTGGGACTACTGGAAGGGAAAGATAGAATCAAATGAGAAAATAGAGGAATGTCTGAAAAAGAATCGCAGAATCATAGATATGGTTCTCGATGCCTCCCGGATAGACCATTGTGACTGGGGACTGAACTATTCCCAAGGCACGGAAGTACTGCTGCCCCCTCATAATAAGGCCAGAGATATATTCGCGCTGCTTGCTGCTGAAGCAAGAACGCAGGCCGACATGGGCGATTACAAAAAAGCCCTGGATCGCTGTATAAGTATATACAGGATGGCACGACACCTCAATGAGCGTCCAATCATAAGCTATCTTGTCGGTATCGCTATAAACGCTGCAAATAATCAATGTATCACTAACTTTCTATCGGAAATGCCACCAGAGGCAGAGATTCTAACCTGGTTGAGAAGTGAACTCACAGAACTCGACAAGCAGCCATTCTCTATAGAACCGGTCCTTCGCTGGAAACGCGAAGCAGGGATAATATCCATGTCACCGGAAAGAATCAGTGATGCAGTACAGTCCGGCCTTGACGATGGTCCCACCAAAAAGAAAATCCTCGAAAGGATTAGCACGGCCAACCAGCAATTCTTTGCTAAAAACATCACTTATTGGAACAACTATATGGACAACGTTGAAGCCGCCTTCGACCTGCCGTATCCACAGGGATATGCAAAACTTAAGAAGTTAGACGAAGAACTGACTAAAGAATTCAATAAAAATACCGATGCGACCTTGACTACTGTTTTTGGACCCACATGGCAGAGAATTTACACCTTATCAATAAGATTTAATACTCACTCTAACGCCCTTAAGGCCGCTATTGAGATTTATATGATAAAGGCCAAGACCGGCAAGCTGCCTGATGCTTTGCCTGCTGATTTACCGGGAGATTTATTCAGCGGCAAAGATTTTAAGTACGAGAAAACGACAGATGGTTTTACTCTTCGCTGCCAGGGCAAAGATTTATCGAAGGATGAAATCTACAAGTACGAATTCAAGGCAAAAAAGTGATTTGTGTATATCATCCACCAAACTGGCCGGGCTTTAATGCCCGGCCTGTTTTATGCGCTTTTTTTGCAAAATTTCGGGGGAATTAGACTAAAATGGACGGACTATCCATTGTACCAGTGAGAAATAGCCAAAACTTTGCTGTTTGGCCGGAAATTGACAATGCAATTCGGAAATCGAGAGAGAGATGAAAAAGATAACAGGAGTATTGGCAGGTTGTGTGATTTTGGCTTTTGGGCTTTTTTTATTTTTAAACAATGCCCCGGACAAGAATAGCTCGGCTATAGAATCGGTTTCATCAAAAGCGGATGTTTTGCCAGACAAACAGGTGATGAAATACGACGGAGCTTTAGAACCTACCGTCTCCGACGATTCTTCCGTCACACAAGATGAATTCGAGCAACTGTCCCGGGAGCAGCAGGATGAAATGATGGAAGAATTTATCATCGACTTCTGGGAAAAAGAATTAGGACTACAGGATACAAGCCTTCAAGAGAAACGTTTAAGTCTTGATATTTTCAATCGCCCGTATATGAAGACGATAACTGAGAGCGAATATCGGCAGTTATCACCGGAGGACCAGGAAAAAGCAATGGCCGAGGTTGTCGATAATGCTAAAAAGACTCGCAGTTTCGTAAAGGATGTTATTGCCGAAGCCCAGTCCTGCATTACCGACAAAAATTATGCAAGGGCAGAGGCATGTCTTTTATACGCATGGGAAGTAGGCAGAGAATTTACTACCAATAAAGAAGGCATGTACCTCACACGCCTGGTTGGGATTTCGTGTGAAAAGGCAGCTTTGAATGAAATGGTGAAGGTATATGAACAACTCGGAGATAACTCCAAAGTACAAATGGCCAAGGGGCGTTTATCCGACCTCGATGCAGAGGTTGAAGAAATGCGAAAAACAGCAACGCAGTTTGAAGCAAAGAATTGATTAACAAAACACTCAGAAATCAGGCCGGGCTTTAAGACTCGGCTTTTTTTATGCGCTTTTTTTGCAAAATTTCGGGAAAATTAGACTAAAATGAGTGAGTTATTCGTTATACCGGTAAGAAATGGCCGTTTCTTTGATTGGACAAGTGGATTTGATGGTTGAAGACAACATACTTGTTTGGAAATTTAATCGCGGAAGCAAAGATGCTCTGCGGCGGATCTATGAAAAGTTCAAAGATGACCTGCTGGGATTGGCTATAACGCTGTTAAGAGACAGAAGCCTTGCCGAAGACGTTGTGCACGACGTATTTGTTTCGTTTGCCGGAACGGTTGGCTCTTTCCATCTCAGCGGGACCCTGAAAGGCTATCTTTCAACCTGCGTTGCCAACAGTGCCCGTGACAGGAACCGCCTAAGGTCGCCGCGGCTCACAGGGCCGGACGTTGTTGAAACAGCCTGCTGTGATTCGGACGGGCCAATTGAAAACGCGATCGGCATCGAGGAATCCGGCGAGCTGCAGGATTTACTTGCCCGGCTTCCATACGAGCAGCGTGAGATTATCGTGCTGCACCTGCATCACGATATGCGATTTCGGGAAATAGCCAAGGCCCTTGGTATTTCGATTAACACAGTCCAGAGCCGATACCGATACGGTTTGGACAAGCTTCGTTCAATCATGAATAGTGTGGTGACAAAATGAGACCGAAAGAAAATATGGAAGAATTCGTAAAAATCAGAAAGCCGGATGTAACAACCAGCCGCGAGATGGACAAACGCACCATGGATGACTCGCTGGCAGCTATGGAGCAGACTATGCGGGCAAAATCGGCGGACCATAAGCCAAGCACAGCCCGGATAATTACCCCAAGCAGAATGATTAAGCTTACCGCCGCAGCGGCTGTGGTAATAGCAGGTATCAGCTTCTATGTTCACCAGGGCCCGGGTGAGCAAAATGATACCATTATAGTTGCAGAAGCTCTCGAGTCCCCTTCTGAGATAATGACAATGAAGTCGCTTAAAATCGCTTATCACCGGGGCGGCGTCGAAGCAATAGAAAATCAGTGTGAAAAAGCCCTTAAGATTCTGGGGCCACAGCCGGCCAGTATTTCTACGGCAGAATTATTTAACGGCTCCCAAAGCTAAATACAGAAAGGACAAAACAATGAAAACGATTACCAACAAATTAAAAAAAGCCACATGCATTACTCTTATACTGCTTGTACTTACCACTGCGGCCCCGGCCTATCCGCCGGACCCGGACAATGCTGCCCTGCTTTACTATCAGGCATACATTGCCTATGAAAAATCGGACGATACCATGCAGGAGATGGTGGCCGATTTATCGAGAGGTAAAATCGAACCGAACGAAAGAATCAGAAAATATATCGAAAACTGCCGGGCTGCGATTAATCTTGCCGTAGCCGCCGCTGAGATACCTAATTGCAATTGGGGTCTGAAATATTCCGATGGATTCGAGATGTTGTTGTCTCACCTTGCTCAGACGAGAAAGCTTGCCTTTATTATCGGCGCCGAGACCCGAATTCTCGCAGCCGACGGCGATTATCAGAAGGCCCTTGACCGCAGTTTAACTCTTCACAAGATGAGCAAGCATATGGGCGACGAGACAATAATTTCAATGTTGGTAGCTATGTCACTTAGCAAGGTGGCTGATAACCACCTCCAGTATCTTCTGGCCGAGATGCCGCAGGACCTGAAGACATTGACGTGGTTGAAAAGCAAGCTTGCTATTATCGAAAGCAAACCTCTTTCATCCAGAGCCACAACTGAGTATGAAAGGGAGCTGTCTCTCGAACATATGCAGCTTAATAAACTAAAGGAACTGATAGAAATAGTTATCGGTAAACCTGTTGCACCGGACAGCAAAGAAGCCGAACAGCTTCGCAACGTGGATCAAGCCCTTATTGACAAAAACAGGGCTTACTACATTAACCATATGAATACACTTCAAACGATTTTAAGCACACCTATGAACTATGCGAAGGTCTATAGCGAGCTTAAAAAGCTGAACGAACAGCCGCACAAGGACCTCGCCGAAAATAACACAAATGCTTATCTAACGTCAATTGTGGCACCGGATTTTGATAGAATTGTAAGTATCGAGACAAGGGACAAAACATTAAACAACGCCGTACGGGCGGCAATTGAGATATATATACAAAAAGCCAAAACCGGCCAATTGCCTGAGACTCTTCCTGCAGGTCTGCCGAAAGATTTATTCAGCGGAAAGGATTTCAGGTACGAGAAAACGACTGATGGTTTTACTCTTCGCTGCAGAGGCAAGGATTTGGATAAAAACGAAACCTATAAGTACGAATTCAAAGTCAAATAGTGATTTACATATATCATCAGAGACAACAGGCCGGGCCTGAAAACCCGGCCTTTTTTATGCGCATAGGCAACAAAAAAAACGAAAAAATATTCATAAATGAGGTTGCGCACAGACACCCTTTACCGTCTATAATAGTGAAGTCTTGAAAGGCAAACATCAGGAGGTTTTTTGCGAGACCGACAGAAAGAACTTTTAGAGCTGTTGGACAAGTCCGGAGCGAATCTGTATGCGCTTTTGACCAGGCTGACACTGCGCGAAGATATTGCTGAGGAACTGATGCAGGAATTATTTATAAAACTCAACAAGACAAACCGTTTCGATAAGGTCGGGAACCGTTACGCTTATGCCCGTAAAACGGCTATTAATCTGGCTTTCGAGTGGCGTCGCAACCGCAAGTTGAATCGTGTGGGCCTGGACCAGATACCCGAACCGGCTTCCAACGACATTTCGCCACTGAATAAACTTATCCGAACGGAAGAGCTGGATGAAATATTAAATGCAATTGGTAAATTGAATAAAGTGCCGCGCGAGGCCTTTGTGATGCGATATATCCAACAGGAACCTTACGATTATATCGCCGAACAATTAGGTAAGACCGTCCATCACATCCGAGCCCTGTGCTCGAGGGCCTCGAATCGTCTTAGGTATATACTCGAACATAACCGGTCACAATCTTTTATAAAGGAAACACATAATGTCAAAAATCGACGACAATCAAATCCACAATCGGCTCAAGACCCTCTCGCAGATTGAGCCGAGTTCCGAGTCCACCGGCCGTGCCGTACAACGGA
>Ga0307378_10003179_pt1 | contig 24236 bp, 27 predicted proteins | sample UN1MG_FD_202238 | JGI IMG/M metagenome (GOLD analysis project Ga0307378, IMG submission 202238) | Soil microbial communities from Risofladan, Vaasa, Finland - UN-1 | ecosystem: Environmental > Terrestrial > Soil > Coastal area > Acid sulfate soil | place: Finland: Risofladan, Vaasa | collected...
GGTTTAGCCCTTTTCTCATTGCGTTTCAAACATAGTTCAAGCGGCGTAGAGATATGTATAATATAAAATTTTGTACCTAAGTCATCAGCAATAGATTTCAAATCATGTCTCATACTTGTGTAGTAATTCAAATCGTCACTAATAACTATTAAACCTTTTTTGAGGTATTTTCTCACCTTTTCAAATGTTTCTTCTCTTATATGAGGTTCATTTTGAAAATCAAAAATTTTTGGTGATAAGGTATCTCTTAGTAAGTCTGGATCGATAATTTTAACCTCAACTTGAAAGTAGAGATTTAATTTTTTTTTTAAAATATTAGCGAAAGTGGTTTTTCCCGATGCGGGTAATCCCACTAATATAATGAGAAAATTTTTTTTAATATTCAATTAGCTCCTCTTCATTGAAAGTTCCTATAAGTTGAATTTTCTCTTTCCTTGAATATGTCTTAATTTCTAACTCTCGCTTCATAGCACTCCCTCTTTCTAGAAAAGTTTCAAAATACTTAAGTCTTATACTCTTTTTACCTCGACAAAATTTAGCACCGGTCCCCTTTTTATGTTCTTCTAATCTTCTTTGTAGATTATTCGTATACCCCGTGTAGAATCTCTTTTTATTATTCTTCGCAATCGTTTCTAAAATATACACATAATAAAAGGACATAGCAGAATCACTATTTGTAAGATAGTTTTTCAACTATTTATTTTTTTTGGCAAAACTATCGTATTTTATCCTTATTAAAAGAAAATCTAAATATCCACATTACATTTTTTGTGTTTACCAAATTAATCTACTAAAAATTAAATTTATTAATAAAAACTTTTATAATTTTTAAAGGAAGTGTTAAGTTTTTCTGGTGAGTTACTTTTCCTCTAGGTATTTGTTTGATTAAGTGGGATGAGGTTCTTGGTGGAAACATATACATGAAGTTTCCGGAAGGTTTAGAGATTCTGGATAATGTAGTGCAACAAATCCAAATTTCACATAATTTTATTGAATCATACATTACTATTGAAGAAAAAAATTGGAACTCAATTTCTTATTATAACGAAAATAGGGAAATAATTATCGTATTAGTATTAGATAAGTACGATGATGGTTCAGATTATACTGTTATATTAGATGAATTTAAAAAAGAGCTCGAGTTAGAACTAAACGAAAATGACCTTAAAAAACACTTGGAAAGAATCTATAACTTATCTTTAAAAGTATTTAGAACAAGAGATGAAGTAATAGGGAAATTAAGTAATCAAGTTGCTCAACTCAAAACAATGGAGTATGACTTGAAAAAACGGTTTGAGAAGATAGCTAAAGCAGACCATCTTAAAGTAAAAAGTAAAATACAATTCTTATTAGCCGTAAAAAACGAGATGAAGTATAAAGAACTACAAAAATCGATTGATACTAGCAAAAATTGGCTCGATAAAGTCTTAACAACTCTTACAAAGAACAAGATTATTGGATATAATGACGCAAAGGATACATATTATCTTATTTTCTGAATATCTTGAATGACTGTTCTATAAAGAATTACATTATTAAAATGGTCATTATTTTTATTATTATTAATTTATAATTTTAATTTTTAATAGTAGCTGAATTGATAATGAACCTTTCAGAAGAAGAGGAGCAAGAAGTTCTAAAAGTAATGAAATCTCAGATGCTAACACTATTACATGGTGAGTTTGTCAGTAAATTCGAAGAGGAATTCGCTCGCTATATCGGTGTAAAGCATGCTATAGCAGTCAATACTGGTACAGCAGCACTTCACATAGCTATTGCGGCGTTAAATATTGGTCCTGGAGACGAGGTTATTGTCCCACCCTTTACATTCATCTCGAGTGCAAGTTCAATACTACATAATAATGCTATACCTATTTTTGCAGATATTGACGATAAATCTTATACTTTAGATCCCAACTCTGTAAGGAATAAAATTACTGAGAAAACGAAAGCAATCCTCCCTGTTCATTTAGCCGGAATTTGTGCGGATATGAGCGAGCTTATGGATATTGCAAGTGATAGTGGAATATATGTTATAGAGGATGCCGCACAATCTATTGGAACGCGATGTTATAATAAAAAGGTTGGTTCTATAGGGCATCTCGGTTGTTTTAGTTTTTACCCCTCTAAAAATATAACTACGGGAGAAGGTGGAATGATTACTACCAATGATGAAGAATTAGCTGAACAATGTCGATTACTCAGACATCATGGTGAACCAGAATGGTATGTGTATAATAGATTAGGATACAACTATAGAATGACTGAAATTCAAGGCGCTATTGGGAGAGTCCAACTAAGAAAAATAGAAAATTTTATCAGAATCAGGAATAAAAACGCAAAATATCTTACAGATGCAACTTCCAATTTGATAGGCATTAATCCTCCTTTTGTTCCTGAATATTGTGAACCCGCGTTTAATTATTGGATTGGAAGGCTAGATCCTGATGTTTTAAGAATTACAAAAGCTCAATTCCTAGACCGGTTTCCAAGAAGTAAGGTTCTTTATCCAAAACCTCTTTATAAAACAAAATTATTCCAAGAAAAAATTGCGTACTCAAAAGGATGTCCTTGGTCCTGCCCTTTCTATAATAAAGAAATAAATTATACTGAAGTTTATTTACCAATAGTAGAGAAAGTAACTCAGGAAATATTTGCTTTAGATATCCATCCTAAAATAACTAAGAAATCCCTTGATGAAAACATAGAAATAATGAAAAAAATTACAGAAAATTAACAATAAAATTCTTTATTTTTATGAAGAAACTTATAATCCATGTATATGGGGTTGTTCAAGGTGTTTTTTTTCGCTACTCTATGCGTAAACTAGCTCGTAAATTAGGGGTAACTGGATTTGTAAAAAATATGCCCGATGGAAGCGTATATATAGAAGCTGAAGGTCCTAGTGATAAGTTAAAAGAATTACTAAAGTTTGCTAAAATAGGACCGGAAACTGCTGAAGTTGAAAAGACAGAATATGAATACAGAGAGGCTCAACATAATTTTAAAGGTTTTGAATACTCCTTTTAAATATTTATGAGGATAATTATTTAAGATATTACCGGGATATTATTAAAGATGATAAATAATATTTCGATATTATAGATTATGTCATTGTCTTTAAAGAGGAATAAATTTCTCCAATTATTTCATAATATCAGCAATAGTAAGATTACACACAGAGGGCCTTTAATTTTAAGATTGTACGGACTGTTAAATGAGTTAGACCTCGCTAACGAAAATCGGTTTATTTTGTGTAATTTTATAGATCAAAATAGTGAGCTTTTCAGTTTAGGTAGAGATATTTACGAGATTAACAATGATGTAACTTTAAAGCAGTTGTTTCTATTCGCTTATAGTAAAGCTAGGATCAACAACCTTATACCAAATCTTTATTCTGAATATATTAATTCTATAAATGCCATATCTCAAAAAATAGACACTCAATCAAATCTGTCTTAAATCTCATTAATAGATTTAAAAATACCATTTAAATATAAATATAGATCCTTAAGTTAAGACAAAATTTTTAAAAATGATAATTATTATTATGAATGTAATACAAGTTAATTGTTAAACTGAACAATCATGAGCATCGAAGCGAATTATATTGTGAAGATATGTTTACTCGGAGAAGCTAATGTTGGTAAAACTTCATTAGTGTATAGATTTATCGAAAATAGTTTTAGAGGAAATTATAAATCAACCCTTGGAGTAAACCTCCTCAAAAAAGATATGAAAATTGAAGAATATGGGGAGGTCTCTGCACAAATCTGGGATTTAGGGGGCCAAGAAAGTTTTAAAACTCTTCGCAAGTTGTATTTAGAAGGTGCTAATGGAGCTTTAGTTATATACGACTGCACTAAAAGAAGTTCTTTTGAAAAACTTTACGACTGGATTCAAGATTTCAAGGATGCTAGGGGAGAAGAACCTCTGCTTCTAATTGGGAATAAGAATGATTTAACTGAAAATATTAAAATAAAAGAAAGTGAAGCTTTGGAACTAGCAAAAAGTTTTAACATGGAATATATATTCACCTCTGCAAAAACAGGTGCTAATGTCGAAGAAGCATTTTTAAGGGTTCTAAAGACAATTCTTGATAAGAGTTTATAACATAAGCCTTTTAGCTTTTGGAACAATAAATTTCGTCACTATTTTTAATAAAAACAACTAATTCCTAGAGTCATTTATAAATGCCTTTATAAATAAAAAATCATTTATAAAGAAATACCCTTTTTAAAAGAATTTAATTTTCTTAATTAGTTAAAATCATATTTATTAAGTTTGGTGTAATATGGCAAAAAAAAAAAAAGAAATTGAGGAAGACAAAGTCGATGACGACGAAGACGAAGTCGATGACGACGAAGTCGATGACGGCGAAGTCGATGACAAGGAAGGTTTAGATTATAAAATTGAAAATGTAGTTGCGACTGTCGTCGTTGAAATCACAGAAAAGATCGATTTAAATATAATTGCCCGCAAACACGCAGATGTTGAATATAACCCCGAAAGATTTCCTGGATTAGTTATGAGAATTCTAAAACCAAAAGCAACTATCTTAATTTTCTCGACGGGAAAGATGGTAGTTACCGGTATGCGCAAAGCTTCAGAAGCTGATAGGGTTGTGGAGAAAGTGTTAAAGAATATTAGAAAAGCAGGAATAAAAGTATCCAATCCCGAAATTACGATTCAAAATATTGTAGCAAGTGGAGATTTACACACTAATATAGATTTAAATATGGCAGCTATCGTTATGGAATTCGCTATGTATGAACCAGAAGTATTTCCCGGTCTGATCTATAGAATGCAAGATCCTAAAACGGTTTTTTTAATTTTCAGCACGGGTAGGATAGTTTGCACCGGAGCGAAGAATAAAGAAATAGTTAGAGAAGCAGTGAAGAGGTTAAATGTGCAAGTACGCGAATTAGGTGTAGCGAAAAAGGACTTAGGAGATACCAACTATGAAGATATTACTTTTATTTAACTATATTTATAAAGAGGTACCATTTTAATAAGAAATTAATTTTCTTAATTAGTATAAAATCTTATTTATTAAGTTTGATGTAGGATGACAGAAGAAGAAGAAGAAATCGAAGAAGAAGAAGAAATCGAAGAAGAAGAAGAAGAAATCAAAGACGAGGAAGGTTTAGATTATAAAATTGAAAATGTAGTTGCGACTGTCGTCGTTGAAATCACAGAAAAGATCGATTTAAATATAATTGCCCGCAAACACGCAGATGTTGAATATAACCCCGAAAGATTTCCTGGATTAGTTATGAGAATTCTAAAACCAAAAGCAACTATCTTAATTTTCTCGACGGGAAAGATGGTAGTTACCGGTATGCGCAAAGCTTCAGAAGCTGATAGGGTTGTGGAGAAAGTGTTAAAGAATATTAGAAAAGCAGGAATAAAAGTATCCAATCCCGAAATTACGATTCAAAATATTGTAGCAAGTGGAGATTTACACACTAATATAGATTTAAATATGGCAGCTATCGTTATGGAATTCGCTATGTATGAACCAGAAGTATTTCCCGGTCTGATCTATAGAATGCAAGATCCTAAAACGGTTTTTTTAATTTTCAGCACGGGTAGGATAGTTTGCACCGGAGCGAAGAAAAAAGAAATAGTTAGAGAAGCAGTGAAGAGGTTAAATGTGCAAGTACGCGAATTAGGTGTAGCGAAAAAGGACTTAGGAGATACCAACTATGAAGATATTACATTTATTTAATTACTTTTATTTTTTTTAAGGATTCTTTTTTTTTAAAAGTTGTAATAGTTATAATTCTAAAGCTATCTTTATTTTAATCTAAAAAAAAGATTATAAATACCATTATTACTTAATTGCTAAGGTCTATCTATTTTTTAAAACAACTAATTGGGATTGGAAATTATTGAAAGATTAGGTCCTAAAAATTAGTCTTTTTGAAACACAATCATAAATTCACAATGATCTTTACCTGATTGTAAGCTACAATCTACCTCTTGTGCAAAACAATGATTATCTGTCATTTTTTCAACGAGTCCTGCCAATAAACCTGCTTCGAATGAACAAAAACTTCCCTCTGTTTTTATTCCTCTATTAATGAGATCCTTAATTGAAGAATGCCCTTTAAGTTTTAACTGTACAATTTCTTCGGTACTTTCTGTAATCTCTACCTCACCTAAGTTAAATTCAGAGATTATTTCTTTTAAAGCAGCAGGAATGTTTTTTGCATCATCAATTTGTTTGACTTTTAAAATTGTTCCTAATTCATGACCTAAATAGTAGAATATAGCTTCTAACTGATGACCTAGAGCCAACAAAGCTCCTACTTTCATATCTCCAATCTCTTTTCCCACTTTCAAATGTTTCCTCATTTGTACTAGAATTTTTGAAAGCAATTGTCTATCCATTTTTTTATCCTCACTCTCTGTCTAAATATTTGTAATTATAATTTTACGGAGGAAATAAACCCATATAATATTGCATCTATGATGTCTTCCTCTTGAATATTTACAGATAACCTCCTATCTGCCACAATAATTGTAGGTAATGAGGTAATCTTATATTCATTAGTCAATTGGTAATTTTTTTCTACATCTATTTTTTCTATATACAATTTTTTTCCAAACATAGAAATATTTATTCTTTTTAACATCTGTTCAATTGGAAGGCACGGACCGCAATGGGAAGATGAAAAAAATAAAATTTTCGGATAACCTTGCTGAAACTTTTCTAACATACATCACCCTATATGTGCCTGCAAAACTATTTTTCACTTCATACATCCTTGTATCTTTCATAAAGGTCTTTAATTATTGCTTGGAACGCTTTATACACACCATTACCTGTTTTTGCGCTTGTTTTGTAGTAACCTAGAAATTCTCTTTTATCAACAATTTCTTTTACTTTACTATCGTCTAGTTGTTCGTCATTCACTAAATCAACTTTATTTCCAAATAACACAATTGGAATATTTCCACAATATTTCATAATATCTTCATGCCATTCTGAAATATGCTTAAAACTATCATCAAATTCTTTTGAAGCATGAGAAAAAACTATAATTGCGGCTTTACTACCCTTGTAAAAAGTAGGCCTCATAAATGAGAATTCAGCTTGACCAGCAATGTCCCAAAAAAATAATTTTACTCCACTATCTTCTATTTTTTCATCGTATTTAGAGAATTGTGCTCCTAATGTCTTAATGTATTCTTTCTTAAAACTCCCTTTAGTATATTTTTTTATTAAGGATGTTTTCCCTACTCCACCGTCTCCAATTACTGTTATTTTGAAAACAAAATCCTTCCTCTCGTCACTTTCACTCATAAAATCACATTATAGTTTTAACTTGAATGTCTTTGTAATTTCTTTTACTTCTATAGAATATAAATTATAAATAGTACTTTTTATTTATATTGCTTTTTATTATTAAATGAATTCCTATAAGTTTTCCAGATTTTGAAGATATTAACTAGATAAAATATTAATTTAAATGTGATAAATTACTAATGGAATCTTTAGAAAAAATCAAAGACATTATTACCAAATTTACAACTGGTAAAATTACTTTAGCCATTGCAGAATCTTGTACAGGAGGGTATATTTCGAATATGATTACCAATATTTCTGGCGCCTCTAAAGTTTTTGAGAGGGGAATAATATGTTATAGCAATACCTCTAAAGTTGTGCTATTGAATGTTGATCCTGTAAGTATAGATCAGCATGGAGCAGTATCGGAAACGGTAGCAAAACAATTAGCTAATAATATTAGAGTCCTCTCTAATGTTGACATTGGAATTGGGATTACCGGCATCGCAGGACCTACAGGTGGAACGCCTGAGAAGCCTGTGGGATTAGTCTATATCGGGTTTTCAACTTTCGATGGAACATTTGTCGAGAAACATCATTTTGATGTAGATCGGATAACTTTTAAAGCTAAAATATTGGAAAAAATCCTGATATTATTACAGAATTTCATAAATTAACTCATCGACACTCATTCTATCTTCTTAATTATGGTGTCTTTTTAAAGATTGTATAAAAAGAATGAGTAAACAATATAAATGTTGAGTTAATCAGATTGAATCTTTTAAAATCAAATTATATGTCGTTTTTCTTAGTTTACTTTATTATTAGTTTAATTAACACTTTTATCATCCTATATATTCCTGTGTTTATGTTAATAGTTTTGAATGTGAATAGAGTTGAATTAGCGTTCGTACAATTTCTTTCGTATTTAACGCTATTTTTTGGACCTCTTACAGGTTTTTTGTTCGATAAGTATTCTCGTAAGAAAAAGAAGGTTATAGTGATTTCAAGCGTACTTTTGTTGTTCAGCTTCACTTTTTTTAATTTGAATGTTGATAACTTGTCGTTTTTCGGCTTATTTTTAGCCTTAAATTTTACGAGTAGAATAGTAATAAAAGCTGGAATGAGTAAATTGATGCTTGAGACCTCGCAAAAAAGGAACGTAAAAAAAAACATCATTTTAATCTTTAATATCAGCACATCTTTTGGCAGTATTGTTCCAATCATAATTTTTAACACCTTGGTTATAAATATTTATTCAATTGATCTGTGGACTTTATTTTTTAATGTGTGTTGGATGATGTCTTGTCCCATTTTATTCATTGTATTTTTACTCAAAGATCATTCTACTTACTCAGATATAAGACAAAATAATGAGTTTTTAGAACCAGTAATCAGGAATAATATTCCTAGTAACCGCATTGGGTTAATCCTTATATTTCTGACTAATTTTTTGATATGGGGGGATAAACTACTCGAATTTCCTTTAACGACATGGATTCTCACCAAGTTTGGAGAGGATGGATTTTTAAATTATTCCTACTTTTTTTTTGTTTTCGTTTATCTTAATATGGGTGGTTGGTTAATTTCAAGACGCCTTATTAATCAAAAGAAATCGAAGTCGTATTTTTCGATATCAATTGTTATTTACGGCTCTATATTGTTCTTAGTAATAAATACTGATTTAATCCAATTCTTATTGTTAATGTCTGCCAATCAAATAATCTCTGGAATTATGATGTCTCAACTAGCAGAAAGAAATATAGATATCTCAAAATTAAGCAAGAATTCGGCTCTATCGTACGAATTGATAAGAGGTTCAAGTCTATTAGCAGGGTTGATATTTGTGCCGTTAGGAACGCTTCTTAGCTCTTTTATATCGATAGATTTGTTGATTACTATAGTAGTATTGATGTCCTTGTTATCGTTAACGCCTTTTATTCTTTTAAAAGTCTAAACAGTGTAGAGTACTAAATTAATTTGCCATTCTCCATTATTTGCTTTTTTGTTCCATTTTTGTATTCAACAGTAATATTAGCCTGAGGGGCTGTAACAAAATCCCAATGAACTTGTGAAACCGAGGTGCCTCCCATCATTGTGTTTGAACCAAACGCTAAATGTATGCTTCCATTAATTTTTTCGTCGGTTAAAATATAACCTATTGCTTTTGTAATTTCTGGATTGCACCCAATTCCTAATTCAGCAACATTATAAGTTCTCACCTCGGGTACATTCTTCTCTCTGTCAATTTTTTCACCTTCCTTAAATGTATTAATTAAATCGTCTAGATTCTCATCAGCAGTAACTTCATCAAATAACAATTGCCCATCCTTAAATTTCAGATATACATTTTTGATTATTTTATTACTAAGTCTATCTCTCGTTAATGGACAAAATAGAGTACCTTCTCCCATTTTCTCGTGTGGAGGAAAAAATACTTCACCGGCCGGTAGATTTCCGCCCAATAAACCTAAAGCAATCTGATCGTCTGATAGTAAACCGTTATCCAGAATTTTAGCACGATCTTGGATATTTACTGAAAAATCAGTTCCTAAATCATCCGTAACATAAACAATCTTCGCGTTTTCGAAATTTTTACCTAGTTTTTCAGTAATATCATTCATTTGTTCTTGAGGGATGCTTGTACCACCTACTATGAATTTTTCTAATAATTCATACTCGATGTTATAATAATTAGCAGCTTTTATGGAAGGCCACCCTGCGTAGCACCATTTCTTCCCTGGAGCATATTCTTTTTTACCACCATAAAGAACATCTCTTATTGGTGCGAAATATTTATTTTTTGCATTCAATTTTTCTCTAGGTGCTCTGCTTCGAACTCCGGGATCCTCATCAGGTTCAATTACAATATAAGCGTCAATATTTTCAATCATTTTTAAATATGGAAGAGGTGTAATCTCTAAAATTTCACTACTAATACTCGAGTCTTGGAAAATAGTCTCATTGTAGTAGTCGCTATTAGACGTAATTACAGGGATTCCATTGTTTCTATAGACTTCCAACGCAATTTCTTCTAACAAATCCTGACTATAAATTCCCCCTCTTACTAATACATTTTCACCTTTCTTCTGAATATTTATAGCTTTAACGATGTTTTTGGCACATTCCTTAATTTTTTCTAATTCGACCATAATTCGATATATTTTTTATCTAATATTAATTTTAAACATCTTTAAAAAACACTAAAACAATATTATAGGTTTCTTTCTAAACAATAATAGTATCATTTCCAATAACAAGCCTATAACATGAAAAAACATCTTTAACAGCATTAGATTTATTACAACGAATTGTTTTAAATTAAATATCTATAGGTTGATTTCTAAATGAGACCAAAGTATATAACAGCTTTAATAAAAAGCAACTTAGAACTATGGTAATTCGAGAAGTAGGGTTATTATTTAGGGGATTTACTTTAGTAAAGAGAAGTTACCATAAAACTAATTTAGGAAAAATAGATGCTGATTTAAGAAGCGGTTTGCTCACAGCACTCTTAAATTTTGCTGAAACCGCATTCTCTACGGGATCTGTAGAGTACTTTCAAGGTAGTAGATTTACAATCGCGTTTATAAACGCAAGCATCTTAGCAGACGACAGTATTGACCCTGAATTATTAATTTCGTATGCTATTATAGATAAACAGAAAAAGATTGACAAATACGTGAACAAATTAGTCAATCCCCTATTAGTTAAGGTTGTGGAGAATTTTAAAACACAGAACGAAGGTAAAAATTTATCTGAGGTATCTCAGTTCAGATTTTTTAAAAAAAACCTGGATGAAATTTTCGGATCGAATACAAAAAAAATTGATCAAAAGTTAGACGGCTTGTTTTATTAAAATTATTAATTATATTTATTTGAATTAAAGAATCAATTTTAAAACGAACTTTTTTTTAAAAACCATAATATTAAAGGTAGAGCGATAGTTGCGTCTGAAATAACAGTAGAGAATTTAGCGTTTTGATGTACTTTTCCCCAAGAAATAGCTTCGTGTAAAGTCGCTCCACTAAGACCACCCTGTTCTGGACGATCCATAGTTATCTGAATCGCATATTGTGCAGAGTTCGGGCAGAATTGAAGCGATTGCATAATAAAATTTTTAGGCACACCCCCACCAACAATGCAAATGCCAGCATGCTTTGCATCCCAAGCCAAGTTAACCATATTAAGCATGTCTTTAAAATGATTAAGGTTTAAATTTTGAAAGTGGAAACCTAGTTGAAGTGCTAAACCGGAGTCAGTAAATGCAGGACAAAAAATTGGAATATTTTTTTCTGCACAAATCTTTAAAATAGATTTATTATCTGGGGGTAGATTATCCCCAAGGTATTTTAAAAAAGAACTAACGGACATATCATTACTAGGAATTTTTAGCTGGGATACAAAATCTTCGATACCCTCGTAAACTTTATTTGGTAAGTATACATCGTAGATTCTATTAAGGGATTGGTTGTGCAACTCAGAATCATTAACATCTTTAATGTTTAGTTCTCCTTGTAAATGGTGAAAACCAAGAGCTTCAGCTATATCATGAGTCAAGGAAGCACCTGTAGTAACAAGTATATCAATGAATCCTTCTTCTATAAAATCGTGAATAACTTTTTGCATCCCTGCTGGCACTAATGCCCCAGCAAGCCCAAAGAATTTAACACAATCTTCATCTCTAATCATTTCCTTATAAATTTCGCACGCAACGGCTAATCTCTTTGCGTTAAATCCTGTGTTTCCTAAAGATTGAATAAATGTAGTAATGTCTCCATTCTCGTCTATCTTAATTTGTTCTACCTCTTTCAATTTCTTTTTCAATTCGTCATCTGGCATTTTTTTCAACTCCTTTGCTGCTTAAAATAAAATACATTAATTCTACTATTATTTTTGCTGCCACATTTAAAGTTATATTGTTTGGTAAATCTAAAGAAGGTGAAACTTCAACGATATCAAAACCAATTATATTAACATTTTTAGTGACTTCTCTGAGGATTTTCCATACTTCACGATAAGTAAAACCTCCAGGAATAGCATAACCTGTTCCCGGTGCTATAGATGGATCTAATGCATCGATATCAATCGAAATATATATGTCCTCTATATCAGATTTTTCAAAAAATTCAATAATCTTCTCAGTAAATGAATTAACTCCTACATCGTGAAGCATATAAGAGTTGAAATAGGTTATATCGTTAGTTTTTGCGATTTTCAACTCAGGAATATCAATATCTCTTGTACCAATAATTAATAAGTTTTTATTTGAGATAAAATCCAAACTATAGATGAGGTGGGAAACAGTTGCATGAGAATAGACGCTTTCCTGATATTTTTCATACAAATCGAGATGGGCATCTAAGATAAGAACTCCTAACTTCTTTGGATTTCTAATAGAGTCTCCTATTGCCTTTATAACGGGATAAGTACAAAAGTGATCACCTCCAACCATTACTGGAATTATATCCTTTTTTTTATCAAATAACGATTTTACAAAATCATCAATTTCTAGGATATTCCTTTCAGTGTTGTTGGGATCAATCAAAACATTTCCAGCATCTATAAACTTTAATTTTGGTATTTCAAATCCCATTTCTGTTGTTAACGCTAAGTTTTCTGTAATTTTTCGTATCTTTTGAGGTGATTTGGAAGAATTTGTTTTTTTAATTGAAGTTAAATCGTCCCAAGGAATTCCAAAAAATACAAAGTTCGTATCATTTTCAATTATCTCCCCAGAATCAAAAAAATTCACTGCTAATACCTCTTTATTAATAAATTACATTTGTTCCAAAAAAGCTATACCCAAGATTTGTAAACCAATCCTAATTACGATTTGAACGCATTTAATTAATAACAATCTCGCTTTTTCTAATCCGTCATCATTAGATAATACTTGACAAGAAGAATAAAACGAATTGAACGCTTGGCATAAAGTTAAAAGATACTGAGGAATTTGGTGAATAGAATAATTTTTTCTCACAGAATTCAAAATTTCGGGAAAGTAGTTTAGTTGATTAATTAAGGTTAACTCCTTTTCGTGGTTGATTAAATCCCAATTTACATTTAAATCGAGAGTTTTTTTCGATTTAGTTATTATCGATTCAATTCTCGCATAGCAATACTGAATGTAAGGACCAGTCTCGCCTTCAAATGAGATGCTCTCTTTGGGGTTGAAAACAAAATCAGATTTGGGATTAAATTTAAGTATAAAAAAAGTCAATGCTGCCATTCCGATTGCGGTAGCTCTTTTCTTTTTTAAATTTTCTGTAAGTTCAGGATATCTTTTATTTACTTCCTTATAAGCTAAAGTTTGCATTTTTTCGATGATATTGTCAGCATCAACTATAGTTCCTTCCCTACTTTTCATTTTACCTTCGGGTAAATAAACCATACCATATGATAAATGAAATTTGTCTTCTTTAAAACCTATCATGTCTAAAACAGCAAATAACTGCTTGAAGTAGAGGTCCTGTTCGTTTCCAACTACATATATCGATTTGTTATAATCAAAATCTTCCTTTTTTTGATAAGCTAAGTAGATATCCTGGGTTATATATAAAGAAGTTCCGTCTTTTCTCATAAGGATCTTATTTGGCAAATTAAATTTTTCTTTTAAATGAGCAATAATCGCTCCGTCATCAGTTTTATTAAAAATACCACTCTCCAAGCCCTTTATAACCTTTTCTTTACCCTTCCAATAAATGTCCGACTCAAAATATTCTTTATCAAACGATATTTTCAGTACTTTGTAAGTTTCTTTAAATCCCTCCAATGCCCAAAAATTCATTTTCTTCCATAATTCTCTAGTTTCAGTATCATTTTCTTCCCATAATCTTAAGAGATCGTATACTTCTTTTATTATTTCACTATCCTTCTTTTCCATTTCAGTATATTTAACATAGAACTCCCCAACGAAGTGATCAGATTTGATATCAGGTTCCTTGTTATTACCCCAGTTTTTGTAAGCATACATAGATTTACAAATATGGATACCTCTTTCGTTGTTTAAGTTGACATCAAAAACAATGTCACCTTTATATTTTAAGCATCTTGAAAGAGAGCTACCCAACAGCATATTTCGTATGTGTCCAAAATGGAGTGGTTTATTTGTATTTGGTGAGGGGTATTCTATTACTATCCTTGAAGGTTTTATCTGATCTATCCCAACCTCTTCATAAATTCTCCCATAATTCTCTTTCAGTGTAAATATCTGCTCAAGAATTGGTTGCGGTTTTATTTTAAAATTGAGGTAAGAACCATTGGCTTCTATGACTTTTAAGTAAACTGGTAATTCTAACTGCTCTTCTAGTTCCTTGGCAATTAGGTGCGGTGATTTCTTTTTAATTTTAGCAAGTTGAAAACATGGAAATGCATAACTGTAATTTAATTCTTGAGGGGGTATTTCAATGAGATCTTTGATCTCTTGCTGCGAAAAATTGGGGAGATAATCGCTTAAATATTCGGCGATTGTATTCTTATCGATTATAATCATTTTTTTTTGGTTTCAGAGTATCAAAAAATTCTAATTATTGCTGATTGCAACTTTTATCTGTTTTGTTAAATATATTTAGTTTAACTCATAAAATTTATGATAGTGAATTATTAAGACGGTTGATTTGTTAATGTCATTCAAACAAGAAGCTAGAAAATTTTATCCTAAATGGCCTATCTACAATGATAAAGAGATAAAAGCATTGACTGAAGTTATAAAATCTGGAGAGTGGTGGTGTGGTGCTCCTGGTGCTCACCAAGGTAATAATGTTTGGGCGTTTCAAGATGAGTTTGCTCAGCTTCAAGGATCTGAATATTGCGTAGCAGTGTGTAATGGAACTGTTGCAATAGAAGCCGCTCTCATGGCATTAGATGTAGGATTAGGTGATGAAGTTATCGTTTCTGATTACACTTTTGTAGCATCTGCATCCGCAGTTATAGCAACAAACGCCGTTCCCATATTTTGTGACATAAATCCCAATACTCTCGTAATGGATGTGCATAAAGTTGAAGAACTTATAACTGAAAGAACTAAAGCAATTATTCCAGTACATTTAGGGGGTAACCCGGTTAATATGGACCATCTTATGGAGTTGGCATTGAATTACGATTTAAAAGTTGTCGAAGATTGTGCTCACGCTCATGGTTCAGATTTTAAAGGTAAAAAAGTTGGGAATTGGGGGGATGCGGGCACATTTAGCTTTCAAGCTTCAAAAGTTCTCACTAGTGGAGAAGGAGGCGCTATAATTTGTAATTCTGAAGAATTAACTGATAATATTTATTCTTATATTGACTGTGGGAGAAAAAAGAATCAATATTCCTATAAGCATTTCTCTTATGGAACGAATTATAGAATGACAGAATACCAAGCAGCAGTTTTAAGAGCTCAATTAAAAAAATTCCCAGACCAACATAAGCTACGAAATGAAAATGCCCAATACTTTATGAAAAAGTTAAACGAGATTAATGGGATAAAAACAATGAAACCTACCCCTGGAACCACCAGCTTAGGGTGGTACGTGTTTCCTATAGTATTTGAACCTAAGGCGTTTGGAGGTATTACCAAGCCAGAATTTTATAAAAAATTGAATAAAAATGGTATTCCTACTGACGATTGCTACCCGCCTTTACATAGTTTAGATTGCTTTAAATCTACTAATTTAAAAAAAGGAATTGATTATTCTAAGGCTAATTGGGGAGGAGAAAAAAGTAACAATAGAAATTTCCCAATTGTATCTGATATTTATTCAAGAAGTATAGAATTCCCCCAGGAAATGTTATTAGCTAATAAAGAAAAATTGGATAATGTAGTAGACTTTATCAGATCTTTAAAAGAGAAGGGTTAAGAAGTAAATTTAAACAACTTCTTCTAATTTTTTAGATTTTGCACTCTTATACATTGTTTCAACAATATTTAAAATTTTATAACCGTAATTGCTATCTGTAAGCGGTTTTTGATTATTTAATATACAATCAATAAAGTGAGTAATCTCTTGAGGATAACCAAAAGACCAAGTCTCAGAGGGTACAGGAAAGGTCCATCCTTTCGTTGTTTCAGCTTTTTCTACAGCATACCCATACCCGTTTTTACTGTAAACACTTAATAAATTAGAAAAAGTTGGTGCAACTTTGATTTGACCTTCAGTACCATACAGTTCAAATCGCATGTCATAGCCTCCCGGAGCTGTCCACGACTCTTCAATTACTATTTGCGCATCGTTTTCAAAATATAGGACTCCTATTGCGTTATCCTCAACTTCGCAAGTACCAAAAACCCCTCGATCTGGTTTAATTGTCTTAATTTGACAGAATACTTCTTTAACTTCACATCCAAGGTACCAAACCAAGCAGGCAATATCGTGTATTCCTAAATCTAATAAAGCTCCACCTCCAGAATCTTCTATCTTGTAAAACCATCTAGAATGTGGCCCAGAATGTTGTTCTTTTCCTCGCCCCATATATATCTCCCCTAGAGCGCCTTCCTTAATAATTTCCTTAACCTTGCTAAAGGAGGGAGCATACATGTTGTTTTCGCAATAAAAAATTGTTCTGTTCGAAGATTTTTCTACATCTAACATTTCACTTGCTTCTTTCATGTTTCTAGCTAAAGGTTTCTCTACAAATGCATGCTTTCCTGAGTTCAAGATGCTACAAGTTATTTCTTTATGCAAATTATTTGGAACACATGCAGAAACAGCATCACATTCCAATTTTAGTAAGTCTCTATAATCCTTAAAGTAGTTATTGATGATACTATACTTTTTCATTAAACTATTGGCTTCATCTTCATTATTTGACGCTATTCCCACAATTTCTACATTTGGTAGTAAGGAATATGAATAGCAATGATGGTCAGCAATAAAACCGGACCCAATAATACCTACTTTAATCTTATTCATTTTAATCCTCCCTTAATAATTCTGATTAATTATAATTTAGGTTTTCAAATTTATAATTATAGCTTGATTTTATTTCCAGAATTCAGCAGAAGAACTGAACCTTTTAATTTTGGAAAAAGGACAAGCAGCAATACAATTCCCACAATCACCTGAATTTTCGATCCAAAATTCAAAACACTTTTCTACATCGACATAGTATTTTTTAACACATGAATTGTTAGAAATCGTAGCTGGTTCAAAAGTCGGGTTGACTTCTTTTGTAATTGCGTCGGTTTCACAAGCCTCAGCGCACTTATAGCAAGTTTTACAGAATTTCTCAACTTTTTTAACAAAACCTAAGTTCATATCATCAGCTATTAAAGGCATGTCTGTAAAAACTTTACAAATTCTGACTCTTGGACCATATTCTGGTGTGAGCAATAATCCATTTCTACCTAATGCTCCTAAACCTGCATCAATTGCCAGCGGTATACTAAGTGCAGTATCGTTACCACATTGGATCGCTCGATATCCTAAATTTCTGATAAATTCACCTAAACATGCGATTGCAAAAGCCATTTTTGAATAACCTACGGCTGCTGCAGCTGAGGCTGGTTGAGCAGGAGCAGTAGAAATTGCCAGTTGGTCCATTTCGATAGCCATAACAATAACTTTATTAATCCCCGCTGGCAAATTAATAGGGCTTTCTAATATAGAATTAGCCATATCAACTTTTCTAATTCTTTCTTTTGAATCTGCTTCGCTCGTTAATGCTGGTCTTACAAAACCAGTTTTATAAATCCATCTCTCGTTAACATCTGCAATCCCAACTAGTGATGCTCCATAAAATTTAGCTGCTTTTTTCGTCTTTTCAGTGAATATTTTTAAATCTCTAACGGGATATTTTTCTCTTATCCAGTCCACGCCATATCCAAAGTCTATTGCTTCGTCTCTTTGCCAACTGAAAGCAAAAGGAAAATTTTCGTAAACAGTCCATCCTGCTGCAACCAGCGCAAAATCAATACGAGAATACCCATCTTCACCCGAATTAATATGATTGTCTATATTATACTCGAACATTTTTCCATAAGTAGGCAACGATTTATCCCATAATCTCCTATAAATCATGTTATACTTCTGCTCGAAGCGACGGTAAGAATTCTCGTCAATTTCATAGGGAGAATCTTTTTTTGTTTGCATCTCAATCCTTTTTCTCTATTAATTCTTTTTTTACTACTTCTTTAAAAGAGTTAAGTCAATTATATATTATTTTAAACCATGAAATATAAAATTTTAAGAAGAAATTTATAAGTTAAAGTATCATCATTTTTTCTATGCCCATATATATTCTTGCAACTAAACTTCAAAACCCCGATTTAGTAAAAAACCGTAAGGAACACGGTGAAAAATTCTTAAAATTAGTTAAAGAAAAAGTTCCGAATGTTAAATGGATTGCACATTACGCAATATTAGGACCATATGATTTTATAGATATTTTCGAAGCTGATAACGAATACGAAGCAGCGAAAGTTTCTTTACTTTCCCGAACTGCAGGAGCTGCTTTTGCAGAAAGTTGGACTGCTATTAAATACACAGAATTTCTTAAATTAGTGGAAGTTTTAGAGTAAAAGAAGTGGTATTCTCTTATGAAGAGGTTTATAGTGCAAATAGGATCAGGTGTAGATCAACACGGACATAATGATGATTGCACTAATGCCGCAATAAAGGCGGTTAAAAACGCAATCTCAAATAACTGCCTTACAGGTTTATTGGAGATTTGTGGTTTAAAAGAACCAAGCGATCTTCAAAAAATGATCGTACATGTGAAGATTGGAGCACCTTATCCCGAAAACATTAAAAAAGAAAAAATTTTACACGCTATTCCATTTGGTACCAAATCAATTGAGATAGAAAAAGGAGGATTAGTTGCTGCAGGGATAATGATTAAAAAATTAGGGGATACTACCGATAAAATAATTGTCTGTAATGCAGCCGTAACTGTTTCGATCCTATAAAAAGAAAAGTAAGTACAATAAAAGGAGAAACAATAATATGGTGAAAAGATGCAAATGGGCAGATTACAATGACTTGATGAAAGAATATCATGACAAAGAATGGGGGACCCCTCAACACGATGACAAAATACTCTACGAACTCTTGGTTTTGGAAGGAATGCAAGCTGGTTTAAGCTGGAACACAGTGCTTAAAAAACGAGACAATTTTAGAGAAGCTTTTGATAATTTTGACTACAATAGAATTATAAAATACAAAGAAAATAAAATCGAGGAATTGATGCGAAACGAGGGAATAATTCGAAATCGATTAAAAATTCAATCCGTAATCACAAACGCTAAATCTTTTCTCAAAGTTCAAGAAGAATTTGGCTCATTTAATAAATATGTCTGGGATTTTGTAAATAATAGGACAGTTCATAATTCTTGGAAAAAGTTAGAAGCTTTACCTTCATACACTGAACTCTCTGACAGAATTAGCAAAGATATGAAAAAAAGAGGTTTTAAATTTATTGGAACAACAATAATTTACTCCTTTTTACAAGCAATTGGAGTTGTAAATGACCATACGACAGATTGTTTTCGATACAGTGAATTGATTAATTCGTCTTAGTGCTAATTTAAATTCTCTAAACCAATTTCTTTTTCTGCGTATTCCTTTAATGCAATCCATTGAGCCTCAGTTGTTCCAAAATATTTAAAAACAGCAATTCCTAAACCAAAATTGAAACCTCTCATTTGTTTCAACATTTCATCAGTATTACATTCAACAGAATTTGTAATCGCTAGTAATGGGCTTTTAAATTCGTGGATTCGGTTTTTCATGTTCCTCAAAAAATACCAATAGAAAAAATTACCTACCTTGCCCCAGTACCATCCATCATCCCGAGTTCCCATCAAATATGGATATTCCATAGGTGATGCAACATCTAAAATTGAAGAAAGTTTCGTCCAATCTTGACCTAAGCGTTTCCGAGTAAACATCTTTTTAGGTCCAGGAAGACAAAACCATCCTGAAGTACAGTCTTTATTTCCTTTTTTTATGACCTTATGCAGTTTTTTAGCGTACTCCGCTATAGTATTTGATTTAAAATCGTACCAATCAGAGCTTTTCATCATTTTAGGCTTATCTCCATGGTTTTTTCTGAACTTTTCTAAACATTGATCACAACAGCATAAATCCTTAAAAGCACCGTCATACCTGATATAATCAGCAAAAAAACCCCTTATAGGATATTGATTTACTACTTCATCTGCTAGTTTTATAAGATAATCAACATGTTTGCTATTAGGGCACATAAAACTAGTAGTAGGGATATATCCTTCTCCTCTAGTTCCCCTTGCCTTTCCCTTCTTTTGATCAAACTTTTCGGTAAGAAAGGGCACCTTCTTCTTGTAATCTTCAAATGATACTCCCTCAGGCAAATCAATTCTCATCTCACCTTCGTTGTGGGTCGATAATTCCCCCTTCTTGTAGTGAATTCCGGATTTTTTACCCGTTGTCCCATGTATACTAACGCGCTTAGGGTGAATAACACCTTGGTAGGCATCGTTCATACTTGTGAACGAAGCCATTATCCTTATATTTCTATCTTTACCTGCATCACAGAATTCCCCTAAAATATCTCTGTTAACGGGATTCCATCCGACTTTCGTATCCCACATGCACGCTCCGTCAGTATCTTTAATAACAAGTCCAAAGACATTAAAATGGCTTTCTTCTATTTTATCCATAACTTCTTTTACATTCAATCCTTTCTCAGCGTACTCGTAATCTAACTTTCGAAATCCTCCTTTGCCCCTTACAGGCATTAAACCCATTGCATAAATTTTATTTGCCTTAAAAGCAGATTTTAACGCTGTTACTTTTTCTGGATCGGGTTTAAAATAATCTGTCCAATTAAAAACGCCTTTCATATTATCTCAATACTGATTTACTCTTTAATTTTCAAGCAATATCTTAAACAATTACGTAAAATAGATAATTTTACTCTTCTAATTCGATAATTATTTAAAACAATTCTTATAGTAAATTTTTAAGGTTATTAGAATTTTTAATAATACAATCATTTAAACATTTATAAATACTAGAAAGATAATTTATATTTGAAATCAAATTAAAATAAATACTTATTACATCAATTTACTAGAAAAGACAAAACAATCAAGATTGATACTTTTATTTGGAGAAAAATGAATAAAAATGTACGACGCCACCTTTAAAATCATTATTTTTGGAGACGCAGGATGCGGTAAAACCACTCTAACTCAAAGATTTTTAACGAATTTATTTGTATCAGATCAAACGATGACGATCGGAGTAGATTTTGAAGTAAAAAGCCTATCAGTTGACGAACAAAAAGTTAAATTGCAAATTTGGGATTTTGGAGGCGAAGAAAGGTTTAGGTTTTTACTCCCTACATATGTGAGAGGTGCTCGTGGCGGTCTGTTCTTATATGATATAACTAATTTTTCCTCAATTGCTCACATTGACGATTGGCTTAGCGTTATAAGAAAAGAAATAAGAGCTGAAGACATATTTCCCATCATAGTTGTCGGAGGAAAGGCAGATTTAGTAGAAAGCAGAGAAGTCGTATCTGCTGAAGGTATTAAAATTGCGAAATCAAGAAATGTGAATGGTTTTATTGAAACAAGCTCTAAAACTGGGGAAAATGTAGAAAAAACTTTCGAAGCATTAACGAGATTAATGCTTAATGACGCAAGATAGAGATTAAATAATTATACTCTATATATTAAACCATTTATTTGCAAAAAAAGCACTACTTCTTATAACAATATTATCTATTTATGATTTCAGTAATTTTTTCGGGTACTCTTGTATTAATCCTCCGATTTAGCACCATTGTTTGATACTCCATGTCCTTCTTATATTGGTTCGCATACCTAATTAACTGCTCGATAATTTCAATTTCTTCTTCTGCATCACTAATACGATACCCTCCAAAATTGGGTATTTCAGCGTAGCTCTTTTTTAGAATTTTTTGAAGCTCGCCTGGTAACACGTCAGTTCTATCTTTTAATGCTAAATTTATAGCGTCCAGTAAATCTCTATATCTTTCCTGTTTGCCGAACTGACATAAAACGCATTTTGAGCTTCTATTTTTAAGAATATATAGTATTATAATACCAATTAAGTATCTAAAAGATTCGACTATTTCATTTAAGATACCATTTTTCATGTATTTTTTCACGATAATTTCTGCAATTGAGTATAAACTTGAGAAATATGTGGCTCTGTAAAAATAGGCGGGGTCAACACAGAACAATCGTGTGAACCAAAATGGGCTAATTTCATAAGGTGGATCTTCATGAAGGATATAGTTTACTAACCTTCCGTCCCGTTCTTTATATAGCGTCGTTTCTTTTTTTAGGATATTTAAGTAGGTAGAAATAGTGGATCGAGCGATATTTTTAAAAAATTTCTTATACTCTAATTCTACTTCACGCGTTGTGACTTTTTTTTTACCTTCGAGAAAGAATTTAAGCATGATGCCTAAAATTCGATTCTCGTGAAGGCGTCCGGTCTTTATCTGTTGTTCTTCTGATTCATCTTCCCGTATGTTATAAATATCAATTAATTCAGGAGCGATTTCGTGAATTATTTTTTCTAATATATAAATGTTTAATTCAGTAATTTCTAACAATCCTCAAAATTGATATTTATTATAATTTATTAAAAAAAATGTAAACTTTTAATAATATTTATTCTATTTGAATAGAATATTAATTCTAACTAATAAAACTACTATAAAAATGGTAAGTTTAGGAATTTTTTCATAATAATATTCAAAATTTAAAAGATCTAAAAAAATTAAATAAATTCTAGTTTTTTAGGACTTCTTAAGTGGTGGCTATTGACCGTATTTTTCTTTCCAGATTGGATCGTTGATTTGTAATACCCTACGCTGAACCTTACCAAGGATATTTTTAGGAACTTCCGGGATAAACTCAATTATTGCTGGGCACTTCCATTTTGTTAAGTTTTCTTGAATCCATGTAATTAATTCCTCTTCAGTAATCTTACCGATGTATTCAGGTTTCAATTCAACCCAGGCTTTGGTAATCTCGCCGACTTTTCCAGCAGGATCGGGTAGACCAGACACTGCTGCTTCAGACACTGCTTCGTGCTTCATTAACATCGATTCCACCTCTTTTGGAAAAACCGAATGTCCTGCTACTTTAATGAGTTGCTTTTTTCTATCTCTTATCTCAATAGTTCCATCTTCATTCATAAAACCAATATCTCCAGTTAAGAGCCATAATTTTCCCTTATAAATTTTAATAGTGTCGCTGGTTTCTTCTGATTGATTTAAATATTCGTACATCACCTGAGGTCCATGTACACAGATTTCACCAGAATGTTCTTCTCCAAAATTCTTATCATCTGGGTTTCCTAAACAGATGGGTCCATCGTCAAAATTATCAGTTGGCCATATTCCCCATTCAGTGCCTGGTACAGGTAATCCAATAACTCCTATTGGACTTTCACCAAAGAGATTGCCTGCGCTAACAAGAGGCGAAGTTTCTGTTAATCCATATCCCTCTACGATATTACCTCCTGTGTTATTTACAAAAGCATCACGGACAGGTCTGTGTAGAGGTCCAGCTCCTGACGCACATAATTTTAATTTACCCATTACTTTAGGATATTTTCCTTTAATATCTGGAAAATCAGCTAATCGCTTAAATAAAATTTCAGCACCGGCATAAACTAATCCTTCTGGGGCTGGTAACTCTTCAATGTGTTCTAATAATTCTTCTGTGGGTGGAGGCGTTGGAAAAATCATTATCCATCCTCCGAATGCGATAGTTGCGTTCATAACTATTGTATGAGCAAAACTGTGAAAAAAGGGAAGTACCCCAACATTTCCTATTCCCGGTTTCTCACCACCAAGCCAATATTTGGACTGTTCCGCATTAGAAACTGCATTAAAATGAGTCAATACAGCCGCTTTTGGTAACCCCGTTGTTCCACCTGTCATAATATATGTAACTGGATGTGTTTTAACATCAATTTCAACTTCAGGAACGTTTGGT
>Ga0307378_10003180_pt1 | contig 24231 bp, 20 predicted proteins | sample UN1MG_FD_202238 | JGI IMG/M metagenome (GOLD analysis project Ga0307378, IMG submission 202238) | Soil microbial communities from Risofladan, Vaasa, Finland - UN-1 | ecosystem: Environmental > Terrestrial > Soil > Coastal area > Acid sulfate soil | place: Finland: Risofladan, Vaasa | collected...
ACCTAAGAATTGAAAATGCTAACAAGTTAGTAGAATTAGATTTTCCTGGATATGCAATAGGGGGATTAAGTGTAGGTGAACCAAAGTCGTTAATGTATGAAATTTTAGATTGTACAGTTCCTTGTTTACCAAACAATAAACCGCGATATTTAATGGGAGTGGGAGCACCTCAGAGCATACTAGAAGGAATCATAAGAGGGGTTGATATGTTCGATTGTGTTCTGCCTACCAGAAACGCCAGAAATGGTTCGTTACTTACTTTATCTGGTAATCTGTCTATAACAAACGCTAAATATAAAGATGACTTTACACCCTTAGATAATAAATGCCAGTGTTATACTTGCCAGAATTTTACCAGAGCCTATCTACGTCATTTATATATGTCCAATGAAATACTTGCTTCAATTTTAGGGACTATCCACAATCTTTATTTTATGTCTTCTTTGGTGAAAAATATAAGGTTGGCGTTATTGGAAGATAGATTATTAGAATATATGCAAGAATTTCTTTCCAAATTTCTGAGTTAAATACTTAACGAAAGAAGTCAGAAGCAAGTATCCAAAATTCAGAAGATACAAAAAATTATTTGCTAAATAAAATAAAATTATGTATAATTTAAAAGGTATTTTTTTAAAATAAAAAAATGGAAGGAATGATTTAAAAAAATGGGAGCTCTTCAACAATTTTTACCTTTGATTATTATATTTGGTATATTTTATTTTATCCTTATTCGTCCTCAACAACAAAAACAAAAAAAACATAAATTAATGCTGGATAGTATGCAAAAGGGGGACAAAGTGATTACCATTGGGGGTATATATGGTATAATCAGAGATATCAAAGGCGAAACTTTGACCTTAGAGGTTGCCAAAGATGTAGTTATAAATACTACGCGCAATGCTATCGGGGTAAAAAGGGGAAAATAATACCGCAAGTATTTTTTAAAAAGGAAAGAAAATATAGAGATAAAAATAGCGATAATAATTTAAAGGCAGGTATTTATTTATACCTGCCTTTAAATTTTAGTATATTAGCTGAAGAAGTATTTTATTAAGCATTCTCGTTGACAAAGAAAATACTATAATATTATAATGATAAAGTTAAAGTTAAAGAATTTTATAGTAATATATAATAAAAAAGATAAAAGGTAAGAAAAATTAGAAAGAGAGGATTTTTATATGAATTGGACTAAAACCTTAAGGGTAACCAGCGTCTTTGTAGTAATTTTTATTGCAGTTTTTTTATCATTTCCTCTAAACGAGAAGATAAATTTAGGTCTGGATTTACAAGGAGGTTCTCACGTTATCTTAGAGTGTGTTGATACTCCTAATGCACCAGTGGACAACGATGCGGTGAACAGAGTATTAGAAATAATAAGAAACCGCATTGACCAATTAGGGGTTTCAGAACCGGTAATTCAGAGACAAGGCGCAACTCGAATCTTAGTTCAGTTACCTGGTGTAGCAGATCCGGAAGCAGCCGTAGATTTAATTGGTAAAACTGCTCTCCTGGAATTTAAAAATGAGAAAGGAGAAACCCAGCTAACCGGAGCCCATTTAATAAATGCTAAATCATCCTTTGACCAATTTAGTCGATCTATTGTTTCAATTGAATTTGATAAAATTGGCGCTAAAGAATTTGGAGAAGCAACTAAAAATAATGTGGGGAAAGTTTTAGCCATTACTTTGGATGGAAAAGAAATATCTGCTCCTGTAGTCCAGGAACCTATTCTCGACGGAAAAGCCCAGATTACCGGGAAATTTACTGTAGAGAGTGCAAATCATTTAGCCATACTTTTGCGGGCTGGTGCTCTTCCGGTAAAAGTGGAGATTTTGGAAAATAGGTCAGTTGGGCCAACCTTAGGAAGAGACTCCATCTCCAAGGGGACAAAGGCCGGGATAGTAGGATTAATATTGATATTAATATTTATGCTGATTTATTATAAGGGTTTTGGGTTAGTAGCAGATTTTGCTTTGGTAGTATGTATGATACTAATTGTGGGAGCTTTGGCCGGTTTAAAGGCGACTTTAACTTTACCCGGAATAGCTGGAATAATTCTTACGATTGGTATGGCAGTAGATGCTAATATCCTGATCTTTGAGAGAATAAAAGAAGAATTAAGATTGGAAAAAACCTTTCGAGCTTCTATTGATGCAGGCTTCAACAAGGCTTTCAATACTATATTTGATGCCAATGTTACTACTTTAATTGCAGCTCTTGCCTTATTTTATTTTGGCTCGGGTTTCATCAAAGGGTTTGCGGTTACTTTGAGCATAGGTATTTTAGCCAGTATGTTTACCGCAATTGTAGTAACTAAGATTGTGTTAGAAGTAGTAGCTGTTAAGTTTAATTCTAAAGCTTTATTATAGACCTAATTAAGGAGGATATGTTTAATGGATCTAATTGGAAAAAAGGAGTTTGATTTTATTAAAAATAGAAAAATAGCATATATTATCCCTGTAATTATTATTCTGGTTGGCTTAATTTCAATTATTTTTCAGGGATTTAATCTTGGAATCGATTTTGCCGGGGGGACTTTACTCCAAATAAAATTTGATAAATCAGTTTCCACCACCGAGGTTCGAAATATGTTAAGTGAATTTAATTTAAGTCAAAGCACTATTCAAAATTTATCAGAGAATGAATTTGTAATACGGATAGGAAAGATTGATTCAGAGCAAAGAATGGAAATATTGACTGCTTTTAAAGAGAATTTAACTGATTTGGAGGTATTGCGTGTAGAAACAGTAGGACCGGTTATTGGAGAAAATTTAAAAAAGTTAGCTTTTTATGCCTTACTTTTTGCTTTTATAGGAATCATTCTATATATTACAATTAGATTTGAGTTTAAATTTTCTATTGTTTCAATATTAGCGCTTTGCCATGACTGCTTAATTGTTTTGGGTATCTTTTCTTTATGGCAGAAGGAAATAACTATTTCGATAATAGCAGCAGTAATGACTATTGTAGGGTACTCTATAAATAATACAATTGTAATTTTAGATAGACTTAGGGAAAATATAAAGTTTAAAACCAGGGAACCGTTTGAAAATTTAATAAATATGAGCATTAATCAGTCTCTGTCCAGAACGATAAACACAACCTTAACTACTATTATTCCCATTTTAACCTTATATTTTTTCGGAGGAAATATCCTTTCTGATTTTGCTTTAGCCTTGTTTATAGGAATGGTTGCCGGGACTTATTCTTCAATTTTTATTGCCAGCCCATTATTGTTAGAGTGGAATAAAATATTTAAGATACACCAAAAAGGCATAAAAATTTCCAGGGAAAAGGGCAAAAAGTAATTATTTTATTAAATGGTAAGATAAAAAATGTCAGAATTTAATATATTAGGTAAAACATTGCTATTTTTGGGAGTAGCACTGATTATATTAGGAGGCATATTTTTATTAGCAGGTAAGTTACCTTTCACTGGTAGATTACCTGGAGATATAATAATTCAAAGAAAAAATTTTGTCTTTTACTTCCCTTTAGGTTTATGTATTGTAATAAGTATTATTTTTACCATCATTTTCCGAATATTTAGACATTAATTAGTAAATTGAAATAGAAGTCAGAAGTCAGAAGTCAGAATTCAGAAGCCAGAATAAAATAGTATCTCGTATCTCGTGAATCGTATCTAGTAAAAAAACAAATAGTTAAAAGATTAAAAAAATTTAAAGGTCATATATTTGGATTTTTTTTTACAAGATACAAGATACGAGATACGAACAACGAAATACGATATACGAAATACGAGAAAGGAGCTTAAATAAAATAGAGTGGTGTATATCAAAAGTAGATAAAAAATTGCAATCAGAGTTGTCCAAAGAATTAAATATCTCTCCAATTTTAGCTCAATTACTAATAAACAGAGGAACAAAGGAAGTTTTAAGTGCTAGAAGATTCTTAAAGGCAGATCTTAAAGATTTGAGGGATCCTTATATCTTTCAAGATATGGAGAAAGCTGTTGACAAAATATTAAGAGCTATAAATAACAATGAAAGAATATTGATCTACGGAGATTACGATGTCGACGGAATCACCAGCGTTGCCTTATTGTTTTCAATATTGAGAGAGTTTACCACCGATTTGTACTACTATATACCTAATCGCTTTCAAGAGGGATATGGACTAAATGAAGAGGCCATAGATATTGCTTTTAAAAATAATATTAAATTAATTATTACCGTTGATTGTGGAATTAGTTCTATTTCTGAAGTAGAGAGAGCAAATAATTATGGTATAGATGTGATAGTTACCGATCATCACCAACCCCAAAAAGACCTTCCTTCTGCAATAGCAATAATAAACCCTAAATGCGATACAAATTATCCTTTTAAGGAATTAGCAGGGGTAGGAGTAAGTTTTAAAGTGGCTCAAGCTTTATATTCAAAATTGGGAAAAAATCAGGATGATTTACAAAACCTGCTTGATTACGTTGCATTGGGGTCGATTGCTGATTCCGTTCCTTTTATCGATGAAAATCGTATTTTAATTAAATACGGATTAAAGACACTTAATCAAACCAAGAAAGAGGGTTTGAAGGCGTTAATAATGGAGAGTGGAGTAAATTATGGTAATTTAGGTACTAAAGAAGTTAATTTTGCCCTTGCTCCCCGAATAAATGCAGCAGGGAGGTTAGATGATTCTAAATTAGCCTTAGAATTGTTGCTAACTGATTCTGAGTATAAGGCTATACATTTATCCCGAAAATTAAGTGAAATAAACAAACATAGACAGGAAATTGGAGATGATATTTTAAGAGAAGCCAGGGAATTTGCTTCTATACAAGTAAAAGAAGAAGATAATAAAGTATTGGTTCTTGCATCAGAAAATTGGAATCAAGGGGTAATCGGCATAATAGCCTCCAGATTAGTAGATGAATTTAATCGTCCTGCAATTATTATTTCCAAAAAAGATGGCATAGCAAAAGGTTCAGGAAGGAGTATTAAAGGTTTTCATTTATATAACGTTTTGGAATCGTGCCAGGATATTTTAATAAATTTTGGTGGGCATGAGTTAGCCGCAGGTATTACTATAGAGTCTAATAAAATTCCTGAGTTTAAATCAAGGATAAATGAAATATCTCAAGATTTCATTAAAGAAGATGATCTAAGTCCAGAATTAAAAATAGACGCTCAAATTTCACTAAGCAATATTAATTTTGGATTGGTAAAAGATATTAATATTTTAGAACCATTTGGGACTGGGAACCCTCAGCCCGTCTTTTGTAGTTACAAAAACATGATATCTGATTGGAGAATGGTTGGTGAAAAGAGGGAGCACCTAAAAATAAAAATTAAGGAAGGGAACAGAACATTAGAAGGGATAGGATTTAAATTAAGCAGAATAGGAAACCAAATATTTTCCAAAAACAAAGTAGTAGATTTAGCTTTTAATATCGAACTCAATAAGTGGAATGGAACGGAAAATGTTCAATTAAATATAAAAGATATAAAAACTATTTTTTAGGAGGCAGATAAAAGTGATAGACTTAAAAGAAAAAATTAGAAATATCCCAGATTTTCCAGTAAAAGGCATACAATTTAAAGATATTACCACTCTATTAAAAGATAGAGAAGCATTTAAATGTAGTATTGATGAAATAACTAGGCATTGCAGTAAATACCAAATTGATTATATTGCGGGAATAGAAGCTCGTGGTTTTATTATAGGTGCTCCCGTAGCTTATCAATTAGGGATTGGGTTTTTGCCTGTTAGAAAACCAGAAAAATTACCTAGTGAAGTGGAGAAGATATCTTACGAGTTAGAATATGGGGAAAATATTTTGGAAATACATAAAGACGCTATAGATAGCGGAGACAAGATCATGGTTGTTGACGACCTTCTCGCTACAGGCGGCACCACAGCTGCAGTATTTAAACTAATTGAAAAATTAGGAGGAAAGGTTATAGGTGCTTCCTTTATAGTTGAACTTGTATTTTTAAATCCTCGAGAAAAATTAGAAGGATATGATATTTTTTCTCTGGTGCAGTATGATTAGTATAGTTATATAGTTAATAGCATATAACAAGAAAGCAAAAAATGAAAAGTGTAAAACTAAATTCGTATCTCGTAGAGAAAACGGAAGCCAGAAGTCAGGAGACAGAATTCAGAATATTATTACTGTGAAGTGTGTAGCGTATAAGAAATACATTAAAGAGTAATGGGTAATGGGTTATAGGTTGCAGGTTATAAGTTTTGAAAAGAGAAGTGAATGCATATTGCATAAATCTTCAACGATACATATAAAACCATACAACCGGCGTCTTGTCTGTCTATCAAACAACTAAATAAACTAACTGATTAACGGTTAACTGAACAAACGATGAACTAAATATTAACTAATATTTACTATCAACTAATTTAATTGGTAAATTGATCAATAGGTCAATTGGTAAATTATAAACACTTGTATCTCGCTAATCCAAAACTATACGCTAAACGCTACACGCTATACTATATACTAACGACTAATTTAATGGGAGTTATCTTATGAAGGTAGTTACCAGTCAGCAAATGAGAGAAATTGATCGCAAAGCAATAGAGGAAAATAAAATATCTGGTCTTGCTTTAATGGAAAATGCTGGATTAAGAATATTTCAAAGCTTGAAAGATATTTATTCTGACTTAAGATTAAAAAAGATTATCATCTTTGCTGGATCGGGCAATAATGGTGGAGATGGCTTTGTAGTTGCCCGTCATCTTTATGATTATGGAGTGAAAGTAAAAGTATTTCTCCTGGCTCCTTTTCATAAAATTAAAGGTGAGGCAGGAGAAAATTTAAATATAATTGATAAAATGGGAGTCGAATTAATCGAAGTAGAAACAGTAAAACTCGAAGAGATACAAAAAGCCATACAAAATTCTGATTTGATTATTGATGCTATATTAGGAACCGGATTACAAGGAAGGGTGACTGACTTAAAAGCTGAGATAATAAATTTGATTAATGTGGCTAACAAGGAAGTAGTTGCAATTGATGTTCCTTCTGGTTTAAATGCAGATTCAGGAAAGATTGAAGGACCGTGCATCAAAGCAACTCATACTATTACTTTAGCACTGCCAAAAATTGGTTTACTGCTTTTTCCTGGAGCAAGCTTTGCAGGAAAGGTAAAAGTTGAAGACATTGGCATACCTTCTTATCTTTTAAAAAATAATAAAATAAAAACTAATATGGTAACCAAAGAGATAGTCAAATCACTTCTACCGTTTCGTGCAACTTATTCTCACAAAGGCTCTTTCGGCAAAGTCTTAATCTTAGCTGGTTCGGTTGGCATGACCGGAGCAGCATATTTAGCCAGCGAAGCAGCTATGAGAAGTGGAACAGGCATTGTGGTATTAGGAATTCCTCGAAGTTTGAATCAAATAATGGAAATAAAATTAACCGAAGTTATGACCCTTCCTCTTGCCGAAACGGTAAAACAGTCTTTAGGAGAAGAAGCAGAAGAAACAATTTCAAAATTAATGAAAAATTATTCCGTATTAGGGATAGGCCCTGGTATTTCCCGACAAGCGGAGACTCAAAGATTGGTAAGAAAAATTATAGAAAAGTCTAATATCCCTTTGGTTGTTGATGCTGATGCAATATATGCCTTAAGTGAGGATCCTGCCATATTGAAAAAGACTAAAACTCCTCTGGTAATTACTCCCCATCCTGGGGAAATAGCTCAACTAATAAATAAGGATATAGATTATATTTTAAATAATCAATTAGATATTACCAGAGAAATTGCTCAAAAATTTGGGATTGTGGTAGTTTTAAAGGGAGCTAGAACAATTGTGGCTAATAAAGAAGGAGAAGCCTATATCAATGTTGGTGATAATTCGGGAATGGCTACCGGAGGTTCGGGGGATGTTCTTACTGGAATAATTTGCAGTTTGATAGCTCAAGGGGCCGATAGTTTTTCGGCAGCAATAGCCGGAGTTTACATCCATAGTCTGGCCGGTGATTTAGCCCGAGACATCAAAGGAGAAAGAGGTATGATAGCTGGTGATATCTTATCTCAAGTACCTCAGGCTTTTTTGAGTTTAGAATAAATAAAGATAGTATATCGTATATCGCATTTCGTATATCGTTTAAAACGTAAAATGTAAAATTGAAGAAAAAAGTTTTGAATTTCAAATTATGATTTTTATCTTATCGCTTTAATTTATTGGTTTAATGAAGGGATGCCACACCCTGATAAAATTAGGATTCGTAATGATAATTGGAGCGAATTACTTTTATTTTTCTAACGCTATACGCTATACTTAATACGATATACGATATAAAAGAAGGGAAAATTAAACTATGAAAAAGTTATTAGGATCTACCTGGATGGAAATAGATCTTGATGCAATTGCTCAAAATGTAAGAAATATTAAAAAATTAATAGGTGAAAAAAAAGAATTAATGGCAGTAGTTAAGGGGAATGCCTATGGACATGATATTTTGGAGGTTTCGTCAGTAGTTTTAAAAAACGGAGCTAGCAGACTAGCAGTCGCTCGTTTAGAAGAAGGCATTTTTCTCCGCAAAACCGGGATTACTGTTCCTATTTTAGTACTTGGCTTAACCTTGAAACAACAAGCAGAATTGTTAGTATCATATAATATAACTCCTACAGTGAGTGAATATGAAATGATAGAAAAACTTTCTGAGTCAGCGTTTAAAGAGGACAAAATAGTTAAAGTTCATCTTAAAGTAGATACCGGTATGGGAAGAATTGGAATTTTTTCTAACCATGTTTTAAATTTTATTAAAAAAGTAAAGGTTTTGAAAAATGTGGAAATAGAAGGCATTTTTACTCATTTTTCAGTTGCCGACGAGAAAGATAAGTCCTATACTGAAAAACAATTTGGAAAATTTATGGAGGTTTTAACTTTTTTAGAAAAAGAGGGAATAAAAATTCCGGTAAAACATGTAAGTAACAGTGCTACACTTCTTGATTTACCACATATGTGGTTAGATTTGGTAAGGCCGGGAATATCTTTATACGGACTTTATCCCTCAAGAGAGGTGCAGAAGACTGTAAAACTAATTCCGGCTCATACTTTTAAAACGCGGATAGTTTTTTTGAAAGAATTACCCGCGGGAGAATATATCAGCTATGGTCGAACCTATACTACCAAGCAAAAAAGAACAGTTATTGCGTCTTTACCAGTAGGTTATGCTGATGGTTACAGCCGGCTTCTTTCTAATCAAGGAGAGGTTTTGGTAAGAGGAAAGCGTTTTCCTGTAATCGGGCGGGTATGTATGGATCAAACCATGATAGATGTTACCAATCTTCCTCAAGTGGAAATAGGCGATGAAGTGGTACTTTGGGGAAGGCAAGGAGAAGAAGAAATAACCGTAGAAGAAATCGCAGAAAAAATTGGAACTATTAATTACGAAATTGTCCATATGCCTGACAAAAAACGAGTACCTAAATTATTTATTAAGAATGGAAAACCATGGAAGATTAAAACTATGTTAGGGGAAAAATTACTATAACGTATAGCAAGATTAGCGTTTAGTGCTTGGTGTAGAGCGTATAGGATAATTAGTATCGAGTATCGAGTATATAGTATATAGTGAAGAAAGTATAAGTCAAAAGTCAGAAGTTAGGAGCCAGAAACCAAAATAGTATATAGTACTTAGTATGTAGTAAAGAAAATAAAGGAAAAAAGATAGATTCCCGTTTCCACAGGAATGACAAAGAAGAAGCGAGAATGACAAAAGACGGATTGAATAAATTCGGCACAAAAAATAATCGTCAAAAAAGCTGGGCATATTATATGTGCCCAAAAAATAACTCTAATTGATGAATTAATTAGTCAATTGGTGAATTGGAGAATTGGTGAATAGGTCAAGATGAATTTAACTATCATTACTAAAAGTCCTGAAGAAACGAAAAATTTAGGGAAAGAAGTAGGTAAATTAGCTAAACTGGGAGATTTATTAGCTTTTTACGGTGAACTGGGTGCAGGTAAAACCTGTTTCATTCAAGGAATATCTCGGGGGTTAAAAGTAAAAGATTATGTCACCAGCCCTTCTTTTACTATTATAAATGAATATCAAGGTAAAATTCCCATCTTTCATTTTGACCTGTTCCGACTTAATAATGCGGAAGAAATTTTAGAATTGAGTTACAAAGAATATTTTTACGGAGAAGGTTTGACAGTTATTGAGTGGGCTGAGAAGATTGAACAGTTTTTACCCAAAGAACACTTAAAGATCGATATCAAATTTAAAGATCGTTATCAAAGGACAATTTCTTTTATTCCTCATGGGGATAGATTTAATAATTTTTTAGAGGAGCTAAGCAGAATTGAAAATATTAGGGATTGATACTTCGACTAAATTTTGCAATTTAGGTTTAATTGAAGATGAGGACATTCTTATAGAGTATACTATTAATGGTTTAAAGAAGAAACATTCTTCCATTTTAGTACCTGCTATAAAAAACCTATTAAAAACGATAGGCTTAAAAATTGAAGAAATTAATGGTATTGCTGTTTCTATGGGTCCAGGTTCTTTTACCGGACTCCGCATTGGCTTATGTGTAGCAAAGGGTCTATGTTACGCTCGTTCATTGCCTTTATTGGGAATTCCTACCCTAGATGCCATGGCATTTCCCTTAAAAGAAATTCCCTATTTAATATGTCCTGTTTTAGAATCTAAGAAAGATGAAATATATGATGTGGTATTTCGGGGAGGGGTTAGCTTGCATAGGGTTATGGATTATAAATGTGAAGATATTCAAAGTCTGCTTGCCCGGCTCTCTCCCTTAAAAGAAAAGATAATCTTCTCAGGAGATGGAATAAAAAAATATCGAGATATTATTAAGGAAAAAATAGGTAAAGATGCTTTGTTTATCGATTTACATTTAAATTTACCGATGGCTACTAGTATTGCTTTTTTAGGTTTAAGCAAGCTTAAAAAAGGGGAAGAAGATGATATCTCTACGCTTTCTCCTTTTTATCTGAGGAAGTCTGAGGCTGAAATTATTTGGGAGAAAAAATATAAGTGATTGACCATGATTAACCAAAGTTTTACCGGAATAGTTATCAGACCCATGAAAATAGATGATTTAAAAAAAGTATTGGAGATTGAGAAACAATCTTTTCCCTTTCCCTGGACTCAAGACCTATTTTTTAGCGAATTAACCCGAAATAGATATGCTAGATATTTCGTGTTAAAGAAAGATAATGAAGTAGTAGGTTATCTTGGTCTTTGGCACAAAGGAAGCAGTTTTCATATTACCAATATTGCTATTACCGAAAAATTACGTAGAAGGGGCTATGGAGAAAAATTTTTGAAGTTTATTGAGAAAATAGCTACTATCTATAAAATTAAGAAAATATCTTTAGAGGTAAGAAGATCAAATTGTATTGCCCAAGATATGTACAGAAAATATGGCTATAAAGTGATGAGAGTTTTGAGAAATTATTATCAAGAAGAAAGAGAAGATGCCTTAGTTATGGAAAAGAAATTAATTTAGAAGAATCAGTATATCATGAAGCAGTATATAGTATATAGCAAAAAGCGAAAAGCGCAAAACTATAACTCAAAATTCAAAACTAAACTGTGAACTAAAAACTTAAAATCACAAATTAATTTCTTTATCTAAAAACCAATAACCAGAAACTAAAAACCACTAATTATCTGCTTAATTGACTGGTAGACCGGAAGACTGGAAATAATTGGTGAATCGGCCAATTAGTAAATTAGTATGTTCTGTGCAGAAGGGAAAAAATATTATGTCAGATTTAATATTGGGAATTGAAACTTCTTGTGACGAAACAGCGGCTGCTATTGTAGAAGATGGGAAAAAGATTATTTCGAATGTAGTGGCTTCCCAGATTAGCATTCATCAAAAATATGGGGGAGTAGTTCCTGAAATAGCTTCACGTAAACATGTAGAGTTCATCATTCCGGTAATTGATAAAGCCTTAGACGAATCAGGCAAAAGGATTACTGATTTATCTGCAATAGCAGTAACTTACGGTCCAGGTTTAATAGGTTCACTCTTGGTGGGATTATCTGTCGCTAAAGCCATGGCCTATGCTCAAAATATACCTTTTATCGGAATAAACCACCTTGAAGCTCACATTTATGCAAATTTATTAGAACATAATGAAATAAAACCTCCTTTTGTTTGTTTAATCGTTTCTGGTGGGCATACATCTTTGGTATATATAAGACATTTTGGAGAATATAAATTATTAGGCCAGACCAAAGATGATGCAGCAGGAGAGGTTTTTGATAAAATAGCTAAGGTGTTGGACTTGGGTTACCCCGGTGGACCGATTACTGAAAAATTAGCCAAAGAAGGAGAACCTTCCTCAATTAAATTCCCTCGCCCACTTTTAAATGATAAAAGTTACGATTTTAGTTTTAGCGGTCTTAAAACCGCAGTAATCTACTATATAAAGGAATTAAAAAAAGAGAATAAAAATATACCTGTTAGCGATATATTAGCTTCTTTCCAACAAGCAGTAATCGATGTCTTGGTAGAAAAGACTATAAAAGCAGCTTTAAAATTTAAAACTAAACAGATTATATTAGCTGGCGGAGTTGCAGCCAATAGCCTTCTAAGAAGAGAGATAAAGAAAAAAGCAAATTTATTAAATATAAAGGTTTTTTACCCTTCAACTTTTCTGTGTACGGATAATGCTGCCATGATAGCTTCAGCTGGATATTATAAATTTAAAGAAAATAAGAAATCATCTTTAAGCTTAGATGCGGTTTCAAGATTACCATTAGAGAGAAAAAACTATTAAATAGAAGTAAAAAAACAATAAATAACTTATAATCATGAAAAATTGCGGTAAATAGCTAAATATGGCCGATAACGAGGTTTGCTTTTCCTAAGAAGTTTATATACTATATATAAGGTATTTTTAGCACTCTTACTATGAGAGTGCTAATTGATTTTAAAAATATTAAAGGAGGTTATAGAAAATGAAAATCAAAGGATTAAAGCCACTAGGAGACCGGGTATTAATAAAGCCTATGGTTGAAGAAGAGAAGAGCAAAGGGGGGATTGTTCTTCCGGATACCATTTCTAAAGAAAAACCCCAAGTTGGCGAAGTATTATCAGTAGGACCTGGCGGCACTAATAAAGAAGGAAAATTAGTTCCTATGACCGTTAAAAAGGGGGATAATGTAGTATACGCAAAATATTCAGGAACAGATATAAAAGATGATGATGATGAAGATTATCTCCTTTTAAGCGAAAAAGATATTTTAGCTATTGTGGAAAAATAAAATATAATATTTTTATTTAAAAATATCAAAAAATATTTTCGAATTTTTAAGTGAAAAATGTAATAAATTTGATATAAATGGAGGATAAATAAATGGCAAAACAATTTTTATTTGATGAAGAGGCGAGAAGAGCTTTAGAAAAAGGAGCAAATACTTTAGCTGATGCGGTTAGGATCACTTTAGGTCCTAAAGGAAGAAATGTAGTTTTAGATAAAAAATATGGTTCCCCTACTATTACTAATGACGGGGTTACTATTGCTCGAGAGATTGACGTTGAGGATCCCTTTGAAAATATGGGAGCACAATTTGTTAAGGAAGTGGCTACTAAAACTAACGATATTGCTGGAGATGGAACAACTACTGCTACAGTTTTAGCCAAGGCAATTATTCATGAAGGCCTACGAAATGTAGCAGCAGGGGCAAATCCTATTATGATTAAAAGAGGAATAGATAAAACAGTAGAAATAGCGGTCCAAGAGATTAAAAAATTAAGTAAAGAAGTTAGCGATAAAGAATCTGTGTCTAATGTAGCTTCAATATCAGCTGCAGATAGGGAAATAGGAAATATAATTGCTGATGCTATGGAAAAGGTAGGGAAAGATGGAGTAATAACTGTAGAAGAATCCAAAACATTAGGAACTACTTTAGAGGTAGTAGAAGGAATGCAGTTTGATAAAGGATATATTTCTCCCTATATGGTAACAGACGCAGAAAGGATGGAAGCCATTTTAGACGATCCCTATATCTTAATAACTGATTCTAAGGTAAACAATATGAAAGGATTATTACCTATTTTAGAAAAAGTTGCTCAGTCCGGTAAACCTTTGTTAATTATTGCTGAGGATGTCGAAGGAGAGGCTTTAGCTACTTTAGTAGTAAATAAAATAAGAGGAACCTTGAATTGTGTTTCCGTGAAAGCTCCCGGTTTCGGGGACAGAAGAAAAGAGATGTTAGCCGATATTGCTGTAGTTACCGGTGGACAATTAATTTCTGAAGAGTTAGGTCTTAAATTAGAAAACACGGAACTAAAAATGTTAGGGTCTGCTCATCAAGTGAAGATAAATAAAGAAGAGACCATAGTAGTCGGAGGAAAAGGAGATACAAAAGAGATAAAGAAAAGAGAAGCTCAAATTCGAATCCAAATAGATGAAACTACCTCTGATTATGATCGAGAAAAATTACAGGAAAGATTAGGGAAATTAGTTGGCGGAGTAGCTGTTATTAAAGTAGGTGCTGCCACTGAAACTGAACTTAAGGAGAAGAAACATCGAGTTGAAGATGCTCTATCAGCTACTAAAGCTGCAGTAGAAGAAGGAATTGTTGCCGGTGGTGGAACGGTTTTATTAAATATTATTCCTGCCTTACAGAAGTTAAAGTATGAAGGTGACCAACAGATTGGAGTAGAAATTATTATAAAAGCATTAGTAACCCCCACAAAACAGATTGCTGACAATGGTGGATATGAAGGTTCTGTTATTGTAGAGAAATTAAAGAGCAAAGAAAAAGGCATCGGCTTTGACGTAACTGTTGGAGAGTTTGTGGATATGATAAAAGTAGGAATTGTTGACCCAGCTAAGGTTACCAGATCAGCTTTACAAAATGCTGCCAGTATAGGAGGGATGATTCTAACTACTGAATGTTTAATTACTGATAAACCTGAAGAAAAGAAAGATATGCCCGCCATGCCTCCAGGTGGAATGGGTGGAATGTACTAAGTAAGCAAAAAAAATTAATATATATAAAAAAGCCTCTATACCAGAAGAGATAAAAGGTATAGAGGCTTTTTCTTTAGTATGATTAAATAAATTAAAGGTTGTGTATCTACTTACTCCTCCTGTAAGTGTTTATCCTAAAAGTTCTGGATTGGAGAAGTATTCTTTTACTTCTTTAGCCAATACACCACTTAAGAATAGTAAGCCAATCAAGTTAGGAATAGCCATAGCTCCATTAAGGGCATCGGTAAGCAGCCAAATAAAAGGAACCTTGACTACAGAACCCAAGAAAGCAGCTATAACAAAAAGCCAAGCATAAGGTTTAATTACAGCAGGGCCAAAGATATATCGGGAACACTGTTGACCATAGTAACACCAGGTAATAATAGTTGAATAACCGAACAGTAATGAACCCAGAGCAACAATAGGCCCGCCTACTCCTCCTAACACAGAAGTAAAGGCATGAGCAGTAAGGGCAGTACTGGTAAGACCTGTTTCTAAAGATTTGGTCAAAACAATAACGATACCGGTCATAGAACATACAATTAGAGTATCAATCATAGTCTCAACCATACCAATACTACCTTGCCGTGCTGGATATTTAGTTTGGGCAACACCGTGAGCCATACTTCCAGTACCTAAACCAGCTTCGTTGGAGAATATTCCTCTGGCTACGCCATATCTCATTGCCTGAGCAACAGTAGCACCAGCAAAACCACCAAAGGCAGCTCTTCCGGTAAAGGCAGATCTAAATATTTCTCCAATCGCCCAAGGGAGTAGATTAATTTTGGAAATGATAATAATTAATGCCCCTATAACATAGAAGATACACATAAAAGGAACTAATAATTCGCATACTTCACCGATTCTTTTAATTCCTCCTATTATAACTATCCAAACTAAGATAGTTATTACTATGCCAGTTACCACTACCGGTATTTTAAAAACACTATTACCAACCAGAGCCATAGAGTTAGTTTGGACTGCATCTCCAATACCAAAGGCACAAATAGCTCCAAATAAGGCAAAGAGCCAGCCCAACCATTTTTGTCCTAAACCTTTTTCGATAAAATACATCGAACCAGCTGCATAGGCTCCATCTTTATCTTTTATTCTGTATTTTACACCCAGGGTAGCTTCGCCCATTCTGGTACACATTCCGAAAAGGGCAGTAATCCACATCCAGACCAAGGCACCTGGGCCGCCAGCAGCTACAGCAGTAGCTACCCCGGCAATATTTCCATTTCCTACTGTAGCAGCAAGAGTTGAACTAAGAGCCTGGAAAGGAGTAATTTCTCCTTCCCCTCTTTGAGCTATATCTTTCTTAAAAGCACCTTTAAAGATTAGTTTCCAGGCATAACCAAGATGTAAAATTTGAGGGAAACCTACTCTGATGGTTAGAAATATTCCCGTACCTACCAATAATATCATCATAGGTGGTCCCCAGAGAAAATCATCAAGAATAGTTAAGAAATCCATTATAGCAGACATAAATAAACCCCCCTTATATTATATTTATTAATACTTGAAATATATTCTAAATATTAGCTTACAATACGAGTTAATCATAAAATTAATTATTTTATGATGAAAGACCATACAGAATGGTTATTGAATATATTATCACCTCCTTAAAAGATTAGTAGAATACCGTTTTTTTCATTGAATCACCTCACCGTCTATAAAAATATTTTTGTAAGCATCTTTTTAATATTTTGGCTAATAATAATGTATTCGACAAAAAAGTTTAAAATCATTCTTTTTTAAGAAAAAAAATTGTATTTATGTTTTTTTTTATTTTTTATTAAATGGTGGAATAAAGGGCATATCAACTATTTCTGCTTCCACCTCTTTATTTCTGATAATTATATCTACTTTGTTGCATTTTTCGGCATAGAGAAGTTCCAAGATAGCCATAGCATATACCTTTTTCAAAGAAGGACAATAATTTCCAGAAGTAACATATCCGATCTTTTTGCCATCTTTTCTTACTTCCATTTTGCTTCTGGGAATACCACCTTGGGGGATATAAAGTCCTACTAATTTTCTGCTAACTCCTTTTTCCTTTATTTTAAGTAAAGCATCTTTTCCTATAAAGTTTTCTTTATCAAACTTTACCGTCCAACCTTGACCGCTCTCTAAGGGGTTTACAGTTTCATCAATATCATTACCATAAAGCCAGTAACATACTTCGAATCTGGTGGTATCTCTTGCTCCCAGTCCACATGGTTTTATCCCGAATTTTTTGCCTTCCTTGAGAATGCCTTGCCAAATATCTATGATATCTTCAGGCTTAAAGGAATAAATCTCAAATCCATCTTCTCCGGTGTAGCCAGTCCGGGAAATAAAAATTTTTTTACCGAATAATTCTCCCATTATAAACTTAAAACGTTTCAACTCATTAAGGAAAATTTCTCCTTTTACTAAAGGTTCTAAAAGTTCTATTGCATCAGGACCTTGGACAGCCACTTCTCCATAATTCCGACTTTTATTAGAAATTTCCACTTCAAAATTACCTTTATTTTTTACAATCCAATCATAATCTTTGATTGAATAATTAGGTGAGGCATTTACTACTAAAAGTACAAAATCATCTTTTACTTTATAGATAAAGAGATCATCAACCTGGCCGCCATGAGGATAACATAAAGGTGAATATTTTATATCCCCATCTTTCATTTTCATTAGCGAATTGGTTACCAGATAATCAGCAAAGGGGAGGGCATCTTTTCCACGCAATTCTATTTCTCCCATATGAGATACATCAAAGATACCCACTCTTTCTCTTACTGCAAAATGTTCTTCTATAATACCTGCGTACTGGACAGGCATATCAAAACCATCAAATGGTATCATCCGTGCTTTTAATTTTAAGTGATCCTCATGGAGAGGAGTTAATAATAGTTCTTCCATTTTTAGACCTCCCTATTAAAATTCAATATTTTCATTTTTGTAATTTAATTCATCTTTGAGTTTTAATTCATCATCATAAGTCAAAATTGCTCTCTTTACAGCTAAGGCATCATTAGTCCTTCTAATGGGAGTAATATGAGGAGCAGTGGTCAATAATTCGGGATTTGTCTTGGCTTCATCAGAAATTTTTATCATAATATCAATAAATTTGTCGAGCATCTCTTTGCTTTCTGATTCAGTTGGTTCCACCATGATAGTTTCTTCAGCATAAGGTTCAAAATGAGGGAAATAAATAGTGGGTGGATGCATGCCATAGTCCATTATTCTTTTTGCAATATCTAAGGTTTTTACCCCATATTTTTTATACTCTCTTCCGGTAACTGTACATTCGTGTCCACAATAACGGTCATAAGCTGGTTTATAATACTTCTTCAATTTGGCTAAGACGTAATTGGCATTGATTATACTTGTTTTTGAAGCATTATAAAGACCATCCGGACCCATACTAAGAATCCAGGCATAAGTTTTAACCAATACTGAGAAATTAGCCCAGAATGCCCTTACCATACCGATGCTCTTTTCTCCTGCATCTAATAGATAATATTTTTTTTGGTCAGAATTAAAAGCAACATTGGGAGTAGGAAGGTAAGGAATAAGGTCTTTCTTCACTCCAATTACTCCAGCACCGGGGCCTCCCCCGCCATGGGGAGTAGAAAAAGTTTTATGCAGGTTAAGATGTACTATATCAAAACCAGCATCTCCGGGTCTGATGATTCCCAAGGAGGCATTAAGATTAGCTCCATCATAATAGAGAAGACCGCCTTTATCGTGGACAATCTTTTCAATTTCTTCTATTCCTTCATCGTATAATCCTACGGTATTGGGATTAGTCAACATTAATCCTACAGTATCTTCATCCATTAATTCGACCAATTCTTTTAGGTTAATTGTTCCTTTTTCATTTGATTTTACTTCTACCACCTGAAAACCTCCCATAGCAGCTGAAGCAGGATTTGTACCATGAGCGGAATCGGGAATGAGCATCTTGTGCCGAATGTTCCCGCGATCTACAAAATATTTTCTCATAATAAGAATACCGGTGAGTTCTCCGTGTGCTCCCGCAGCCGGAGCCATAGTATATTCATCCATGCCGGTTATTTCGCAGAGCAGCTTATTTAAATCATAGGCAACCTCCAAACAACCCTGCACGGTATTTTCGGGAGCTAAAGGGTGGGCATAGATAAAATTACTTAGCGAGGCCAACTTTTCATTGATTTTGGGGTTATATTTCATAGTACACGAACCTAAGGGGTAGAATCCGTCATCAAGTCCGTAATTTAATTTAGAAAGTTTTGTAAAGTGCCTTACGACATCCACTTCCGATACTTCACTAAGTATTTTTTTATTTTTACTAATTACATATTCAGGTAAACATTCTTCAATCTTAATATCGTCAAATAAATCTTGAGGTAGCGAATAACCATCTCTACCTTTTACGCTTTTTTCAAATATTAATTTCATATTTGCTCCTCCTTATTCCGAAAGAATCTTAGCAGCATTATTTAAATTGTCCCTACTTAATGTTTCAGTTACTGCAAAGAGTAAAACATTTTTTAGATTATCCGCCTGATAAAATTCACAAATCTTAAGAGGAGGAATAAAATTATTTTCTAATAATTTTTTGTTCACAGTAGATATATCTTCTTTGCTCTTCAGTAAAAATTCATTGTAGAAGGGATAATTAAATACTTTTTCAAATTTACCGGATTTTAATAGTAAATTTTCTAAGTAATGAGCAGATTTAGCATTAAGAAGAGAAATTTGATAAAGACCCTCAGTGCCCATTAAAGAAAGGAAAATATTAGCAGCGAGAACATTTAGATTGTGGTTAGTACAGATATTAGAAGTTGCTTTTTCTCTCCTTATATCTTGTTCTCGAGCCCGCAAAGTCATTACAAAAACTCGTTTCCCATCAACATCTACTGTTTCACCTACAATTCTTCCAGGAAGCTGTCTAATATACTGTTTCCTGGTTCCTAAATAAGCATTATAAGGACCTCCATAATTCAAATCCATTCCAAATGATTGGGCATTACCAGCCACGATATCTGCCCCTATATCTCCGGGAGCTTTTAAAATTCCCAAAGACATACTTTCCACAATTACGTTAATTAACAGTACACTTTTAGAATGCACTATTTCGGAAATTTTTGCCATATCCTCTATGCCACCAAAGAAATTAGGACTTTGAATAATTATCGAGGCCACATCTTCATCAATTAAAATCTTTAACTTCTCCATATCAACTAAACCGTTTTTATAAGGTAAATCAATAATTTCTGTTTCATGAGGAGCTAAATAGGTTTTGATTGTTTCTCGATAATGAGGATGAAGCAAATTCGATACAATAATTTTATTTTTATGAGTTAATCTTAGGGACATCAAAGCTGCTTCAGCAGCTGCTGAGGCACCATCATAAATAGAGGGGATTATTACCTCCATCTTGGTAAGCCGGGAAATATAGCTCTGGTATTCGAATATAGATTGCAAGGTACCCTGACTCAATTCAGGTTGATAAGGTGTATAGCAGGTCCAGAACTCTTCTCTCTGTAGAAGAAATTTTACCGCTTCCGGGATAAAGTGGCGGTAGGAACCAGCGCCTATCAAAGGTTTCATAGAATTGAAATCAGCATTTTTCTTAGCGAGGCGGTAAATTTTATCTTCTAATTCACTTTCTGATATCGCTTCTGGAATATTTAATTTATCTTTTAATCGGAGGTTTTGAGGAATACTTTCAATTAAGTCTTCAAAAGAAGAAACCCCAATCTCTTTCAGCATCTCCTTTTTCTGTTCTTCAGTAGTGGGAATGTATCTCATATTTATTACACCTCTATTCTTTTCTGTATTCAGAATATTCTTGGGCACTCATCAGGTTTTTTAATTCATCCTTATTTTCTATCTTTATTTTGGCAATCCAACCTTCAATATAGGGTTCTTTATTGATAATGGAAGCGTCTTCAATCACTTTTATGTTTACCTCGGTTACTTCACCGGTTACCGGAGTTTTTATATCAGATACGGCTTTTACTGATTCAATAGTAGTAAGGGTTTCATCTTGTTTCATTTTTTTCCCTTTTTCAATTTTTTCCAGGTAAACAATATCTCCTAACTGATCCTGAGCATAATCAGTAATTCCCATTGTTCCAATACTATCTTCTACCTTTAACCATTCGTCACTTTTGGTATAATATAAATTTTCAATCACCTTATTAGTCATTTAATATATTTCCTCCCTGTCATTTTATTATTTAATAATTTTAATTAAATTTTATTCTAATACTGCTTTCTAATTACTTTCAATCATCACCTCCTTATTAATTAGTCATTAGTATATCGTATCGAGTATCGCGTATCCAGTATCGAGTAAAGATTCCGTAATTTTTTACCTTTTTAGCTTAGACTTATTTTTATTCTAAATTCTGACTACTGAATTCTGGCTTCTTTGCGAGATACGATTCACGAGATACGAGATACGAATTAATTTAGAACAATCCCACTGTATTCCCATTCTTATCAATATCTACTTTAGTAGATGCCGGCACAGAAGGTAATCCCGGCATAGTCATCATGGTACCCAAAAGGGGATAGAGGAAACCTGCTCCTACCGATGCTCTTACATCCCGGACGGGTATAGGGAAATGACGAGGTCTGCCTTTTACAGAGGGGTCATGAGATAAAGAAAGATGAGTCTTAGCCATACACATAGGCAATTTATCAAAACCTAACTCAGTATAAAGTGTAATTTTCTTTTCAGCTAAAGGGGCATAATCAACTCCTTCAGCCCCGTAGATCTTGGTGGCTATAGTCTCGATCTTTTCTTTAATAGGTATATCTAAGGGATAAAGAAAGTGAAAATGATTAGATTTTTTAGTAGCCTCTACCACTGCTTGGGCTAATTCGATTCCACCTGCTCCCCCTTTGGCCCAGACTTCATGGGTAACCGCAGCAGTTGCTCCAGCAACCAAGGCCTTCTCTTTAACCAGTTCGATCTCAGCTGGGGTATCAGTAGTAAATCGATTAATGACTACTACTGGAGGAACTCCGTGTAAAAGAACATTTTCTACCTGTTTTTCTAAATTCTCGCACCCTTTAGCCACTGATTCTAAATCTTCTTTAGCCAAAGTTTCCTGGTCTAGAGGTTTACCAGCCACTACCTTGATAGCCCCTCCGTGCATCTTTAGGGCGCGGATAGAACAGACTACTACAGCAGCATCTACCTTAAGGCCACTGGTACGGCACTTGATATTACACATCTTCTCAAAGCCCATATCGGCTCCGAAACCGGATTCGGTGACTACATAATCACCCAATTTACAAGCAATCAGATCAGCTAAAACTGAATTGTTTCCATGGGCGATATTGGCAAAAGGTCCACAGTGCATCAGGCAGGGACCGTGTTCTAAAGTTTGAATGAGATTAGGTTTTAAGGCATCTTTTAAGAGAACAGTCATAGCTCCCGCGGCTTTTAGGTCTTCGGCAGTTACCGGTTTACCATCTGTAGTATAGGCTACCGTCATTCGACCCAATCTTTCTCTAAGATCGAAGATATCAGTAGCCAAAGAAAGGATAGCCATAACCTCAGAAGCAACGGTAATATCATAACCAGTCTCGCGGGGGATACCGTTGACCTTTCCTCCTAAGCCGATGATGATTTGACGTAGGGCTCGGTCAGAGATATCTACTACCCGGTTGATGTTGATATTATGGATATCTATTCCTAATTTATTGCCTTTTTGTAAGTGAGTATCTAACATGGCACAGAGTAAGTTGTTAGCTGCTCCTACTGCATGAATATCTCCGGTAAAGTGCAGATTTAAGTCTTCCATGGGGACGACTTGAGAATATCCTCCTCCTGCTGCCCCTCCTTTAATTCCGAAGACCGGTCCCATCGAGGGTTCTCGCAGGGTATTTATTACTTTTTTACCTATCTTGGCTAAACCTTGACCTAAGCCGATAGAGGTTACTGTCTTACCTTCTCCTAAAGGGGTAGGGGTGATGGCAGTTACTACGATGTATTTTGCTTGAGGACGGTCTTGCAGTCTCTTTAGAATATCCGGAGTGACCTTGGCTTTATATTTACCATAGAGGTCTAATTCATCCTCTCCTATTCCAATAGATTCTGCAATCTCAGTAATGGGTTTTAATTTAGCTTCTTGGGCTATTTGTAGATCTGATTTCATTTGGGTACCTCCTTAGTTTTTTGTTATTTTAGTTAAAATAATAAAAGACAGAAAAAGAATATTTAAAGATTATTCCTGCTCTGTCTTTTTACCTGAGAGATTTTTTTCGTTATTAATAGATAACAAAAAATTACCCCTTCGGTGTTTATTAAAAAACTTTCCAGAGTTCTATCCAGTAAGGGTCCTTTTGCCTGAGAGTTTAAATGTATCATACATCGTGCCCCTTCGGCTCCTTTTCTATAAAAGAAAAGACTTCTCTCCCTACTTTCATACAGATTACTGTATTTAATTAGGAGAAATTTTTTTCTTGGTACTAATTCTTTAATTTACTATCATACATTCTAAATATAACTAAATATATATACTGCATCAATTTATAAAAATCCTTCTTTTTTTAAAAAAAATTTAAAAATATTAAATAAATATGGTTACAAATTAAAGATATGTTATAATTATTACTGTGAATAAATTATTGATAGTAAATTGTTGAATATTTATAAAATATTTCATAGAAACCGAAAAGCGTAAACTGGAGGGATTTATTTGAAAAAAGGGAAAAAGAAAGAATGGATTGCAATTTTAGATTTTGGTTCACAATATACCCAATTAATCGCCAGACGGATAAGAGAAGCTAAGGTTTATTCGGAAATACTTCCTTATTCTGTTGACTTGGAAAAAATACGACAGGAGCCGCCTAAAGGGGTTATCCTCTCTGGGGGACCAGCAAGCGTATATGAAGTTCAAGCACCAGTGTGTGATAAAAAGATATTTGAATTAGACGTTCCCATATTAGGAATTTGTTATGGTGCCCAACTGATTGCCCAATTTTCAGGAGGTAAAGTGGTAAAAACATCTCAGGCGGAATATGGCAGGGTTAATATTATTTTGGATAATCAAGAGGATATTTTTTATGGATTTCCTAAAGAGACTGGTTGTTGGATGAGTCATCAAGATTTAGTAGAAGATCTTCCTCTAAATTTTAAAGCCATTGCCCATAGCGAAAATACCAAAGTTGCAGCCATGGTAAATAGAGAGAAGAAAATTTATGGAATCCAATTTCATCCTGAAGTTACCCATACTCCTTTAGGAAAAAAGATATTTGAGAATTTTCTGTATAAGATATGCCAGT
>Ga0307378_10003181_pt1 | contig 24231 bp, 20 predicted proteins | sample UN1MG_FD_202238 | JGI IMG/M metagenome (GOLD analysis project Ga0307378, IMG submission 202238) | Soil microbial communities from Risofladan, Vaasa, Finland - UN-1 | ecosystem: Environmental > Terrestrial > Soil > Coastal area > Acid sulfate soil | place: Finland: Risofladan, Vaasa | collected...
AAACAATTGGTTCTCAAGTGAATTCTTCACGAATTGGGAGTTTCCCAAGCGAATTAGATATATCACAGATCCCAAGTTGGTTGAGGAAATCGGACCCTTTCACTCCGAGGTTGAGAAATGGTGGCCGAAGGGTAAATATGAGGCTATTAAAAGCGGAAAACAGTACTTTTCGCAATATAAAGCAAAGGATTGGGTCATCGACGTTATGACTTACGATCAAGAGGTGAGACAATTTGAAGGCGGAACCATGGGGATGGTGGTCTTTGATGAACCGCCTCCCCGGTCAATCTGGCACGCTTGTATCGCTAGACTGAGGTTGGGGGGTGTCATTTTGGTAGTTATGACTCCCTTGACATCGGCCGGGTGGTTTTATGACGAGGTGGTCCCCAAGCACCGAGATAAGATCGTTTACGCCTCCATGGAAGATGCCTGTAAGCAACATGGGGTTCGGGGCCACCTAGAACACGACCAGATCCAAAGAATAATCTCAGAGATGGACCCCGAACAGGTCGAGGCCAGGGCCTATGGCCGGGCCATGTACCTAAGTGGATTGATATTCAAGAACTTTGATTATTCGGTCCACGTTGCCAAGGCCCCGTTATCTGTTCCTGAGGACGCTAAGGTTTGGCATATCGTTGACCCACATATCGACAAGCCCTTTGCAATGATGTGGGGTTATTGGGGGAAGGATGGAGTGTTCTATCAGATAGCCGAATGGCCCAACCAGGACTTCTATCGAATGAGAGGGAGCGTCCACGGGATACAGGATTACAAGAATATTATCAAGCAGAAGGAACAGGGTTGGAATGTCACAAAGCGTATCATTGATAGGCATTTTGCAGAGACCAGGAACCTATATTCTAACCGTACTTTAAGAGAAGATTTTAGATTGGTAGGAATACCTTTCGACCCATCATATTCCACCAAGGAAGAAGTTGATTCCGGGATTCTCCGGGTCAGATCCGTTTTGAATTACAACGTAAAAAAACCCATTGATTCTGTTAACTGTCCAAAGTACATGGTATCGCCTACCTGTTTAAATACAATCAAAGGCTTTCTAAGGTGGACATTTGACGAACGAGGACATCCCAAGGAGGAATACAAGGATTTCATGGATTTGGTTAGGTATGCCATGATGGCCAATATGCCATCCCGGCAGGAGCCACCGCCACGAATCCCCAAACAACTTTATGGCTGAATTCGATAACGAGGCATTAGGACAAGCAGGAATGATTCCACAGGGTGTAGAGTTATTAAATAACGTATTCCCACAGATCGAAGAGAAAGAGGAACCGAAGAAGAAAGTCAAATTTAAACCACCCAACCAATCCCAGGAAGATTACGAGATTGCCAACATGGTTATGGAACGGAAGGAATCTTCCAGGAACTTCCGTAGACCAAAGCAGGAGATATGGGACAAGTTATGGGACCATTACACCCAGAATTATGACTCCACCGGTAAGGAAGGGTGGCAGTCTAAGCGGTTTTGGCCTGAGACCATCAAGGTAGTTGAAACGATTTGTTCCAACTTATCAGCTGCTATCCTTGGAGCAGATGTTCCCGTTCAGTGGGAGAGTAAAATCAAGGAGTTTGAGGGTCGGGTTGATGACATAAACGAGATAGTGAAGAATGACGTAATCAAAGGTAAATTTCATCTAAATGCTAATCAACTCTTAAGGGAGTTATGTCTCTTGGGTACAGCGGTTGGCCGTGTTGATTACGATAAACGTGTCGAGACCGTAATGGTTAAGAATCGCAAAAAGCCAAACATGATGGAAATCTTTATGAGTAAGTTGAATGGTGGGAATCCGAAAGTAGATGATTACGAATTTTCTGAGGAAGAAAAGGTTGTCAGTGATACTACAAAGGTGAAATACGTTGATTTGTATAAGTTATTCCCTGAGCCTTACACATCGGATATATCCAAGGACCATTGGATTATCGAAGAAAGAAGGATATCTAACGCCGAGTTAATGAGGTTGGCCGCCCACCCAGATGAGTATTACCGGATAGATATAAGTCAAGAGATGTTAATGAGTGGTGAAAGGGACGAGAGGAGCAACGAGGAGACCCAGGCCCGGAGAGATGATCTTCTGCAACCGGACGTTGCTCTTAGTTACCTAGATCCTGACAAGCCTCATACTTTGGATGAATACTTCGGACCTGCACCAATATGGATGATTGAACCTGGAAAGAAGAATGATGAGAAGCATAAATATGATTTGGCTTATTGTTGGTTTTGGGTTATTGATGGGATGTGGGTAGTCCGAAAGAAACGCAACTGCTATCGAGATGCAGAGCCGCCTTATTTCAAATTTGAGTATGTCAAGATTCCGACCGATTGGTGGGGCATTGGCCCTGCAGAAATGATGTTATGGCTACAGATCGAAAAGAACGAGTTGGTCAATACAGCCTTGGACAATGTGAATATTATTTTGAACAAGGTTATCGCCATCCTGAAAGATAAGGTCCCGACAAACACATGGGATCGGTTGAAGTCTGAGCCAGGAGGGATGTGGTTGTTTGAAAATACGGACGATATCCGGAAGGTAATGATGCCGGTCGAGTTTGGGAATCTCCTGAAAGACATCTACATGATGATCGAGATGGTAGACAATGCCATTCAAGAGGTAACGGGTGCGGTGAAGGCTACTATAGGAGTTGGAGGGGCCCAGGAAGAGGCTGGCGGTGGAACCTTTAGAGGCCAGTTGATGAACAAACAGATAGCCACTGATCGGTTCATGCTTTATGCTCGGACATTAGAGGGTGGCGGTATGTTGGATTGTTTCCGAAAATTCTACCAGAGGATTTATCAGTATAAGACTTACGAATCTGTTTCAAAGATTTTAGGTAAAGAGGCTTTCAAGGACTTTGAGTTTATTCCACCAGAGGAATTGGACGAGGTTTCAAATCTAACCCCTATGGGAGTTTTAAGTCTAGAGAATCGGGCTGTTAAGCCTGGGATGATGTTGAACTTCGATAAGGCATTTGCCAATGAACCTTGGTATAAAAGATACGAGAACGCAAGGAAGATATGGGTTGAAAGTGGGAATGGTGATCCAGATACGGTCACACTTACACCGGATGAGTTAGAGGAATTTAATAGGGCCAAGAAAGAGATCCTTGCAAGTGGTCAACAGGGGGGGCCTCAGCCTGGGGGGCAACAGAATGAACCTCCCGGTGGGATGGAGCCGCCATTACCAGAGATACCGCCAGGACCGCCACAGCCGAATAGCCCAGGACCCTTACCATCGGTTCCAGGGGGGATGCAATGATAAGTAACGAGGACAAAGAACAAGAGCTAAGGATGTTGGCTAATTCTTATTTAGAGATGAAGAAGTTTCATGCTTGGGGACATTTGATGGATTACATTAGTGGCCTAAAGGAATCCGCAACGATAGAGATAGATCAGAAGGACCGTGACGAAATTAGCTCAGTTGACATGGGATGGGTAAAAGGAGTTCGTGAGACCGTAGGAAAGATCCAGCGGCATATTGAGAACGCTATCAATGAGGCGGTTTAATGTGGAAACTAACGACAACAAAGTTTTTATTGGGAAGTTATTTCAAGTAGCAAGAGAGTTAGAGGAGATGGAGATTGAAGAACTAATGAAGAAGCACGATGATTGGTTCGATTATATTTCCGCTCTATTTTCGGAGAACTAATATGCCTTGGAAAGTTGGTAAGAAAACTGAGAAGGGTTGGCCCATTAAGAGATCTGACACAGGAAAAACGGTTGGATACTCAAAGACAAAAGAGAAGGCGAAGGCATCCGTAAAGGCTCGTTATGTTAATTATAAGGGGAGGTGAATTAGCATGGAAGGTTATTGCAAGTTACATAATCGGAGGTTTGTTCATTGTTGTGTCGAAACTTGTCTGGAGTATAGGATGAGGATACAGGAAGAAATTGAGCCGAGTAAATTTATTGAGAAAACCCCTGGTTTCTATGAGAAAAAGAAAATTAACGAGAAACAATTGGATATTTATGTGGAAAAAGTTTTAGATGGAATCAATTTTTATGAAGAAAGGAAAGCATTAAATAATTTATGGAAAATAGATTTTTTGAATTTTCGGCCACAACCTGACATGATCGGGCGGCCAGAAAAGGAGGAAGGATGGAAAACAGTAATGATGTGGTAGTGGCCCCGTCTGACGAAGAGAAAACCTCTGAGCAGATTATCACTGAAATAGAAGCGTTACAAAAAGGACAACTTAACTCCAATGGCAATATTGGAGATAAGCCCGCTATTTCAGAAGAATCTGAGCAAGTAGTCTCCGAATCAGAACAGGACAAGCCCGCCGAACCGGAGGAGACTTCATCCTCTGAGGAAGTGACTGCCCCGCCGGGGGACGACAAGGCAGTAGGGAAGTTGATGAAAAAGAAGGGATTCAAATCGGTCCGTGACTTAGCGAAATCCTACGAACACCTAGAAAGGAAGATGCATCAAGACAAGGGAAAAGAGAAGGAATCTGTGAGGGAATATACCCCTCCTGTGGCACAACAACGCCCGTCCACTCAATTCGACCCTATGTCGCTTCAATCTGGCGTTTCAATAGATGAATTAGCTAATCAATACAATATGCAAAGATCCGACTTCGAGGCAATAATGAGGTTGGTCACAGATGCATCTAACTTGATTGCTGATAAAAAAGTGAAGCCAATGGAAGAACGTCATGCAATCCTTGAAAAGGAGATTCGGAGAGGTCGTGAATTGCGAATGATCGAAAATGATCCTCTCTCTCGAAACCCAGAGATTCTAGCAGAGATGAATCAAATGTTAGAGGGAGATCCGTCAATATTCGCCCAACAACCTGATCCACTATTATATGCCTTCAATGTGGCAATCAATTCAGTGGCCAGGAAAAAATTAGTGGGATCTCAAAATAGTGATGGGAGAACATCCGGAGGACATGGGTCTGAGTTACCATCTACACCACCACCGTCGGGGGGAGGGTCGAGTGGTGGGCCTAGGGGGATTCAGTTAAAACCTCCATCTCAATTATCGCCGGAGAAATTTGCCTCCCTTTCAAGTGCCGATCAAGAAAAAGCGTTGAGGAAAATGGGTGTTAACTTCAAGAACTATTAGGGACGAAGCTGAAAGGAGTTAATCTAAATGGCAGTTTATACAGATACAGGTGGTGCGACAATCACAACCATGATCCCAAGTTATTACAACAAGATCTGGGTTGAAAGATTAGAAGCCACTTTAGTATTCGACAAATACGGAGTCAAAGCTGATATTCCTAGAGGCGAAGGTGGTTCAATCATCTGGCACGCTCTTAGGTCTATTGGCCAGGGGTACACCCTGGACGAAACCACTCCTGCCGGGACCTCTGCGGTCTCGACTCGGAAGGTTTCTGCGGTTCCTGTTTGGAAAGCTCAATTGGTTGATGTGACTACTCGTGTTGAAGCTACTGCGGTTAATAATGTTGTGAAAGAGGTCGTTGCTGAGATGGGATATTCAGCGGCTCTGACCAAGGACTCCGACATTGCTGACCAAATTGGTTTCGGTTCTGCTTGTTCTACTGGTGTGGCTAACGCCGCCTCAGTGACCTTGCCGAGTATTTACACTCAGGGTTTCCCTATTTACGAGGGAAATACCGATACTTGTTACTGGGCAGTGAAGGCTCTGCAAAATGGGTTGTTCTCTTCTGTTCCCACCGTTGCCCACGTTCGTGGTGCGGTGGCTCAGTTGCGGACTCTCAATGCACGACCTCATTCAGATGGGACCTATCGAGGAATCATCAGCCCCAAAGCATCGAAACAAATCCGTGCCTCCACCGACTTCGTTGGATGGATGGCTTACACGAACCGTGCAGCTATGGAACGTGGAAAACTCGGAGTTATCGAAGATGTGATGTTTGAAGAATCTTCCAACGCTATTCTCGAACCAGTTCTTGCATCGAATTGGTCGGGACATGTTAGTGCGGGAGACGTTCACGGCATTCTAATCTTCGGAAAAGGTGCTTACGGGACGACAAAGATCCGTGGAGAAGATGCGAAAGTTAATGTTCTTACTGGTGCCGACAAAGCAGATCCACACAATCTGCACACCTACATTAGCTACAAATTCGCTCATGCTTCTAAGATCCTGAATCCTTCGGCTGGAATCATTCTGAGCTGGCTGGTAGTCTAACGAATCTTCTCATGGGGCCCAGTGGTGCTCCCCCACCCTGGGCCTCATGGGGACCATTAAAGGAGAATACGTGAAAAAGAAAATAGAGAAAAGGCAGTCAAAGAAGAAAAGATTTGTTCTTGATATTGATGTGGAGCCAAAGAAGGTTAAAAGGTTTGAACCACCGAAAGATATTGTCATAGAAACAAAGCCAAAGGCTTTTTTTGAGCCATGGAGAGAATCTTACGAGAAGTTAAAAGAAAGGATTGAAGAAATTAATCCGGATTGTGGTCGAGGTGGATGCTTGCACCCAAAAGAGAACCATGACGATTTCACTGGCGAATGCCACGATCCTGGTTGTAATTGCATAAAATTTATTTGATAGGTTTATAAATGCCTTTGATTGGAATAAAAAAATTCACCCAGTTTGGTACGCCTGGGATAACGGAAGATGAAATATCTGCTGTTTCCGATGTATTGAGATCCGGTTGGCTTTCAACTGGTAACGTTTCAATGCAATTCGAGAAAGAATTTGAATCCTATACCATGTCAGAACATACAGCAATCGCTGTAAATTCTTGCACCATGGGAATATATCTTTCTTTAAAAGCTATCGGGGTCGGACATGGTGACGAGGTTATTTTACCGCCGTTGACATTTTGTGCAACTCTTAACGCAGTTATAGCAACTGGGGCCAATCCTGTACTCGTTGATGTAAAAGAGGATGGGCAGATAAATGAAGAATTGGTTAGGAAATCAATAACAGGAAAAACGAAGGCAATAATCCCAGTTGATTACACTGGATCTACCTGTGATTTTCTTTTGTTATCTAATATAGCGAAGAAGAACAACATCCCAATCGTTGAGGATGCTGCCCATGGATTCGGTGGAAGATATTTGATGACTACCAGAAAGATTGGGTCCATGGCAGATTTTGCTTGTTTTAGTTTCTATCCAAACAAGAATATAACGAGTGCTGAGGGTGGCATGGTTCTCGTTAAAGATCATTTAATGGCGAATAAATTACGCTCAATGTCAATGAATGGTCTTAATACTGATTCGTGGAATCGGAATGCGAATGGGAATGGATACCAGGTTGTTACGACTGGATTCAAGGGTAATCTTCCAGATGTATTGGCGGCCATAGGATTGGTTCAGCTTAGGAGATGGAATAAAATACATGATAAAAGACTAAGCATTTGGAGAGAATACGAGAAAAACTTTGGCAATAAGCCAATGAGCCACTCGACACATTTATACACGGTTTTGGTAAACGATAGAGATTTATTAAGGGAGCAGATGAAGGAAAAAGGAATAGGAACAGGAGTTCATTTTAGGCCTTTGCATTTAGAGCCAGCCTATTCTTACCTTGGCTTTGTTAAAGGTTCGTTTCCAATTGCAGAACGTATTGGAGAGATGACAATCAGCCTTCCTATTTCAACATCCATGGACGGTGATGATATTTCCAACGTAATTAAGACATTGAGAGAATTGAGGCCAGAGATCATAAAAGATGAAAACTAAAATAGATCATTCGTTAGCCATATCAATCAAGGAAGGCGAAATCCTTGCTGATTTAGTTAAGAAACGAGATCCGAGGAGGGTTGTTGAGGTTGGTACTGGCCATGGCTATTCAACATCGTGGATGCTGAGAAATTTAAGCGGGAATTCAATCTTGAACACACTTGACATTAAAATGCGTAAGATTCCATACAAGATTCCCCATAACATGATTTTTTTAAACGGGAAGCTGTCGGATTATATTTACTATTTCGACAAGAACAAGATTAAGATTGATTTTTTGTTCCTCGATTCTGACCATCAAATACACAATATAGTTAAAGACGTGGAAATGATTTTGCCACATTTAACAAAAAAGGCATTGGTCGCTGTTCACGACACAATATATTGTGAGGAAATGGGGAAATGCCTTTCTGATTATTTTAATCGTCTTGATTCAGAAAGACTTAAAACCGTTGGGGTTAGACCATCTGAAGAAAAATGGATTTACAAAAATCACGACACAGAGTATGGACTTGGTGTCGCAATTCGAGGGGGAGACAAATGACAGAGTTAAGGAGAGATCCGTTAATTAGTTTCATTGTTCCTGTGTACCAGGTAACAAAGGATATGCTTAAGCGTTGCCTTGAAAGCCTTGTAACGCAGGACTACCAGAACATTGAGATCGTTGTTACATTCGACGGACCGGATGATGATCTTCTACCAGTTGTTGGAGATTACTTGAAAAGGCATAAGAATATAAAGGTTATAGAGATAGAACACGCCGGGGCCTGTGCCGCTAGGAACGCAGGGTTCAAGGCTTCAAGTGGTGAGATTATATCTTTCTTCAATTCTGACTATGTAGCAAAGCCTGGGATGGCGAAGTTGTGGGTTGATACATTGCAAGACCATCCAGAATTCGGATTTGCATATGGAGCATATGAGTGGAACTCAAGTAACCGAAGTGTTTACTGGTCCAAGGAATTTGACGAATTTGAATTAACCCAGGCGAATTACATTGATTGTGGTTTCCCTTTATGGAGAAAACACGTCGTCGAATGGGACCCGGAGGTCAAGTCATTGCAGGATTGGGACTTCTGGATTCGGGTTGTTAAGAACGGAGTCAAGGGGTACTACCTGACGAGAGACATTAGTTTTGTGGCAGAAATGCCACGCCCTGGCGGCTTGTCAATGGACTCACACCAAAACTGGGTGGCCAGGGTTAAATTCGTAAGAGAGAAGAATGGGATTCCAACTACTGACATGGTGGCCTGTTCCATTGGTGCCCCGTTCCACGGGTCCAAGATGGCCCAGATGATCGGGTGCGATTACGATGACGGGGACCATATCATTATGAAGCCAAATGATTACAAGGCTTTGTACATGATCGGGTTCTTTATGAGGCCCGCAGATGTTAAGAATATGCACTCAAACATTCTTGGCAAGTTCAAGGATAAGAAGATTATTATTCATTACATTGGAGCCGATATCTATTGGCTCAGGAAGTTCACAACCGAAGAGCTTAAATTGATTTCAGGTGTTTTGAATAGAGGGAATGCGACGGTTCTGTGCGAGACAGAACTGGCACAGAAGGAACTTAAGGATTATGGGATAAATTCCGAGATTGTACCGATTCCACCTTACACCGACCTTGATATTAAGCCTTTACCAGAGAAGTTCTCTTGTGCGATCTTTCTAACCGACAAGAGCAACTTCGACAAGTATTGCCAGAAGGAGACATTATCAATCGTCAGGGCATTGCCAACGGTTAAATTTCATGCCTATGGAGATGCCTGCCACGATATCCAATACCCGAACATGATTCACCACGGGAACATGACGACAGAGGAATGGGAGAAGTTTGTGTATAAAACCTCAAGTTATTTGAGGATTTGTAGACATGATACTCGTCCGATGGCCTCTGATGAGTTCCTTTTAGCAGGCCGGGATGTCATTAGCAACATTCCAGGCATCGGAGTGGATTATATTGACACTGGAGGAGATCCGGAGAAGATGGAGTTCGATCCATTCGAGATAGGTCTAAACGATTCTTATTGGCCGGACACGAAGAAGAAGATCGTTAAGGCAATTCTAAGTGCAAAGAATAACATCCGATCAGAGGCAGACCGGAGAGATGTGAGGGCAAGACTAGCTTGGGATTTGGATAAACAGAAATATAAAGACTTGATTAATTCATTCATTGAAGAAGAAGATAAGGTACTAATAGGGGGAGAATGTGGAAAATAAACCAAAGATATCTTTTGTTGTGCCAACGAAAGACCGGATTGAGTGGGTGGCTGAATGCGTAGGTAGTCTTTTGGCCCAGACTGAGAAGGACATCGAGGTAATTGTCGTAGACGATGGATCTAAGGATGGGACCTACGAGATGTTGACCGAGTGGCTCAAGGATGAAAAACGATTCAGGATATTCAGGAACGAGGAATCTATTGGAGCAGGTAAGTCTCGGAACCGTGGTACAGCCGAGGCAAAGTCTGACTTGATTGGTGTCTGTGACGATGATGACTTTTACTCCGTCAATAGGGCAGAGGTTACAATCAATTTCTTTAAAGACAAGGAAGATAAAGCCGTTATGTTCAATGCTCCATATCTGCGGGTAAATTACACTGGTGATCCGATAGAGATGTTCAAGGGGGAAAAGTTCGACGTTGAAGGATTCAAGAAATTTGGTCGAGTTAATTATTTCTGTCATCCTGTTTGTGCTTACTGGAAGGGCGACTTCGATGAGGTCGGAGGGTACAACTCCGAGACCGACAAGTTGACAGATGATTATCAATTCGTTGGTGATTGGATTAAAGCAGGAAAAGATATTGCATTTGAGGATACGGACTACCTTTGTTTCCATCGTGTGCTTCCTACGTCTATTATGGCAAAGCATAGAGGATTCAGGGAAGAATGGGTAAGGGGGGATAAACCAGTATGCTAGAAAAGAAAGGCACCAAGGAAGAATTTATAAATGAACACATTCATTACCCGGACATCTGGCCTGGTGGGATAGAGAATTATCCTTTCACTAGATCGAGGATTCTCCCCATTTATTACGAGATCCCAGAAGGTGCAAAGGTGTTGGACGTTGGTGCCAATTCTGGCGAGTTCATGCAATTGCTTAAAAAGAAGAAGGGTTGTGACGTAACCGGAGCCGACATATCTGACGTTGTTGTGGAGATAGCCAAAAAGAAAGGTCTTAACATGGTCCACGTTGATGCTGAGACATTGCCATTCCCTGACAATACGTTTGATGTTGTTACTCTAATGGAGACTCTTGAGCATTTCCACGAACCTATTAAGTATCTAAAAGAAATAAGTCGAGTTCTTAAGCCAGGAGGTTACATTCTTGGCACTTGTCCTCATGCGAACCTTGAAAGGTACGTCCATGAAGATTCCAGGCTTCATCACCAATATTACACGGAAGAAAGTCTTTATAAGGATTTAAAAGAGGCATTTGGAGATGTTCATATTAAGTCATTAACAGGCGGTCAGTACAGCCTTGGATTTATCAATAGCCATTTAGCAAGCGAACCATGCGAGCTTTTATTTAAAGCAGGTAAGGGTAAATGTGAACCATGGGAATCAATCATTCAAAATACCAACGATACTAGAGTTTGGTGGGGATTCACTCAGTTGGCCGGAGTTGTTTACTACCGTATGAGAGGATATGCAGAGAAGATGGGAATACATGGGATAGAATCCGGGTTCGAGATGTTCCCTTATAACGGGAGCGAGTCACAGATGAAATGGCAGGAAAGGATCCATTCTGGAATCTTACAGAACGAGCTTGAATCAATCTTAAAGGTTTCAGATATTTCTATTTGGCAGGTAATGTCCTCCAAATGGGGTGTTGCGTTCCTTCAATGTGCCAAGGATTTAATAGGGAAGCCGATTGTCACAGAGGTGGATGACTGGTTGTTTGACCTTCCGTCTTACAACATAGCGTCACACCCGTTTAAGCCAAATTCAGACATGGAGAGGATGGCCTATATGCAATTGGAGCTTTCCGATGCCATTATTTGTTCGACTCAGTACATTAAAGACGGGCTAAAGAAATTCTTCCCTAACAAGCCGATGTATGTGGTCAGAAATTCCATCGACTTCGCTCTTTGGGAAAACACAGAGATTAAAGCACCAGATATGTATCCAAAGGAAGAGGGCGTGATCCGGATAGGTTACACAGGGTGTGCTAATCACAACGGAGACCTAGAGTTGATTCGGCGGCCATTGAGGAAGATTGTCGAGAAGCACCCTCAGGTCGAGTTCATGTGTTACCAGGAGTTTGATGCCCTGAAAGGACTCCCACGGGCTAAATACACGAACAAATGGGTAACGATTGACAGGTATCCAGATGAGATAAGGCGTTGGAACCTTGATATCGGGATTGCCCCGTTGAGGGACAATGACTTTAATCGGTCCAAGTCTAACCTTCGGTGGCTTGAGTACTCAGCAATGAAAATCCCAACGATTGCGAGTGATGTTTACCCGTTCACCAACAGCATATCGCATACAAACAACGGGATATTGGTCAAGAATTCAGATTTAGATTGGTTTGAAGCCTTGGAAGAGTTGGTTTTAAATCAGAAGAAAAGGCTAAAAATAGGCGAGAAATCCTATCAAACCGTAAAGAACAAATTCAACATGGATAAGGTGTCTGGGGAGTACGCCGCTATCCTGAAGGAGATAAAATGCAACGGAGTGACATCGAAACAGAAATTGGCAGACTCCTCGGAGATCCAAACCATGACCGTTGGAGCGTCACAGCCCTAAGGGATCGCACTCAGGAGGCCCAGATAGCTGTTCAGGCCCTTACAAATGCGATTAGGACGGTTGAGACCCTAACACCTACGGCAGAGACCCAGGAAGTTGACATAAACGATAATACCATCGACATCATTAGGGCCACCATAACGGATTCAGATGGTGACATTTTAGCTTTAGAGGGCAGAAGCCGAAGTGACCTTGATTTTTACGTCCCCAACTGGGAAAACCAGGATTCTGGGAAACCTACCCATTTTTTCTACGATGCCTCCAACAATCAGTTGGTTTTGTACCCCAAACCTTCCGCAGATTACGCCATTGCCGATGCCCTAAAGGTCTGGGAGGTCAGGATTCCAGAAGAATTGACAGGCGATACAGACGAACCATTCGATAATAATGCCGCAATGCAAGCCTACGCCAATTCCATTGTTCACTGGGTAGTAGCTCAATGTTGGATGGATGACGGAACCCCTGAGGCCCTTGGAAAGTCTAGATTCCATAAGTCTGGATCTATTGAGAACCCAGGAGAGTTTGAAAAATACATACGATTAATCAATGCGAAATTCAATGCTCCGTCAGTTATTCCTGCCAGGATTAAGTGGTATCCGCAAGGTGGGCGGGTAGGTGGGCGGAGAGTAAGTAAATCGAATCCGTTTGGAGGATACTGAGTTGATTAAAAGATTATTAACGCTAGGATGCCTTCTAGGGGCTCTAATATGCCCCACAATGGACGTTTTTGGCCAGGACGTATCCCAGTACCCTTTAATGCCATTCGGGACGCTTAATGACTCGGATAACCCCCTTGTATTGCAGGGGAACATGGCCCAGGACCTTCTTAATGTCGATATTAGCCCAGGCGGGTTGTCGATTATTAAGCGAGAAGGGTATTCGTTACAGCACGATTTAACCATTACGACTTCACCCGTTCATGGTATTTATAATTTCTTTGATTCCAATGGTAATGAGGTACAGCTTTATTTTAACGATGGATATGTGTCCGCTTCCGTTGGAGGTACCTATCCCGATGTCCTTTTATCCACTCAAACCCTGGATGCCACATGGCAATGCACCGATGGGGAAGGATACGCATATTGCGTTACCAATGGAAGGAATGGATTATTAAAGACAAACGGGGTCTCTTACAGTTGGATTATTCCGGTTGCTACCGGGACGATGGTAACAATGAGCCAGACAAGAATGGCCATGGCCGGATTCTCTGATTATCCAAATCGTGTCGATTTTTCTGGATCTGTTGACTTTACGGATTGGGTATTGGGAACGGAAGATTATGATCCAATCAATTTTACGATTGTGGCCCCAGGTGCCAAGATAACGCATTTGACTTATGCTTTCGGTAAGTTTATATGGTTTAAGGAAAATTCTTTTGGATTTATCTTGGAAGGTGATACTTTAGACGATTGGATGATTCGGACAATATCTCCGAATGTCGGGACGGTGGATAATACGTCTGTTTACTACAACGGGATTCTTTATTTTAGAGGTAACGACAGTCATATTTATGCTTATGATGGGTCTAATCTCACAGTCACATCTAAAGATATTTCTACACTGGTTGATTCGGCTCAATCTAAACTTTCAAATTCGTGGTCCCAATCGAGTTATTCAGATTTCACGACTGGTTCATCCATCACCGCATCTGGTTATTTAACGGTATCACAGACGGAAAACTCAATATTTTTAACCACTGGAACACCACCTACATCATTAGTTGATACTTCTGAAGCTGATTTTAGTTCTGGGACAGTTTCAAATACAACCACCACAGTTGTACCTGGGTCTGTATTATTAGAATTTATTTCAGATTCAACGAATAGGCTTGATTATTCGGCTTCAACGTCTGCTGCGAATGCCTATTGTTTAGCAAGCCCGGATTTTGGAATTTCTCAGCAATTTATAGCAACACATACTTTCCATATTTCATCAATTACAATAGGTGTTGATAAAGTTGATGCTGGAGGTATTGGTGATTGGAAAATACAGTTGAGGGATGACAATTCAAATACACCCGGTATATTATTACAAGAAATTGATTTGTTGGCAACAGATATTCCAGCAGGTGCGAGTTTGTATTCAACTAATTTTGCAACAACAACAAAAATATCGTCTGGAACGGCATATTGGATTTCGTTGGTTTTCGACCAAGGTAGTGGGAGTTGTAGTTTGGTTGGGCCAACAACTAGAATAGCATGGGATCAACTTGATGTAGCAGGGCCTTTTGATACCTATTCAACACAAACACCGGCATTAATAAATACAAATAAAAGGCATTTTCTTGAGGTTTATGGTATCGGATATTCGACATCCGGTTTTTTTACATCTCGCCCACATAATGTTGATTTATCAACAGATACATGGTTATGGTCCTGGGGTATACTTGAATCAACAGAGGTTTTGAATTCACAATCAATAACTTATGAAACTCAAACAGCAACATCATCAACTGGTGTATGGGAATCTTTAGTTTCTGTATCTGGTGGAATTCCAATATCAAGTGTTAAGGAATATATTAGGTATAGGGCAAATTTGTTAACAACAGATTCGTCTACATCTCCAATAATAAATGATGTAACGATAAATATGGGAGACAAAGTTAGACCAGAAGGAATTTATTATTCTCCTGTCCATGATACTCAAAATGTAACCTCCTGGGATTCATTTTCATCTGATTATTCCTTAAATAATGGGACGATTGATTTTTATGTTCGTGCGTCAACAGGTGAATTTTCCGTAAATTCAACAACCCCAACCTGGACAAGTGTTTCAAACGGAGATATTCCTTCGATATCAACTGGGATTTATTACCAAAACAGAGCAGATTTCTCTGTTACCCATTCAACACAGGAGCCGATATTGAATAGTTTCACTCAAAATTGGTTTGAAGGAGCAGCAGATGATAAAAGTTATGCTATTTATTTTGATGATGGGATTTGGTGGTCAATTACTGCGGGAGATGGGGCCACATATAATAACAAGGTTCTTCGTCTGGATCTTCAAAACAATGGATTTACTGTTTACGATATCCCTGCTAATGGGTATCTCGTAAGGGCTCAAAATCTTTATTTCGGAAGTTCTGTTTACGGGAAGATTTACAAATTTGGTGACGTAGATAGCGACGACGGGTCCGATATCGAAGCCTATTGGAAATCGAAGGATTATTCAGCCGGGTTGCCATTTCAAGATAAAGAATTGGTCAACGTATCTCTAGCGGCTGATAGCGTTGAGAATTCTACTGTTACTGTGTCTTACCAAGTTGGTTCAACTGAATCTTCATACAATGTGCCATTGGAGGCACCTGGCGAAGAATCAACGAAATACAATAAGAATATTCCGTCTGGTACTTATGGCCAGATAATGAATTTCAAGATTGGCAACGATGCCTCTGATCAGCCATTTGAGATATTCGGGTTCCAAATTGGCATTCGGGCTAAACCATGGAGGCCAACCCCGTGAAGAAATTACTATTTCTTTTGATCTTTTATCCGGTAATTGGGTTGTGCGAGGGACCGATATATCAGCACAAAGATCCATTTGTCCAGTTGGAGATTGAGAACATTTACAAAGATATTCGATCCGGGATAAATAGATATCTATCTCAATCCAGTGTTACATCTACCTATTTAATGAATTCGAGTGCAACGGCAACTTATATTCCATATATCGGAGCAAATACAGACATTAATCTCGGAGAGAATGATTTAACGATTGCCGGGACTGTTACACAAACAGCACAACCATCATTTTTGGCTATAAGTACAACCACCCAATCGGATGTTACCGGAGATTCTACTGAGGCAGTTGTTGTTTTTGGAACCAAGGTTTATGATTTAGGAGACGATTTTTCAACACAAGTTTTTACGGCACCTGTTGGAGGGAAGTATTGGTTTGGATGCCAGGTAAGACTTGATGACCTTTTGAATTCTGGTGCCGCCGCCTTGACTTTAAAATTGAACACAGCAAACCGGGATTATTGGTCTTACTTTGTGGATGTTGGATTTGGGTCAGACAGAGAAACGTTTGCCATCTCTGCGGTAGCTGACATGGACGCAAACGATACTGCCCATTGCAGCGTTAAGGCAGATTCAGGGACTAAAACCGTAGAGATTGATGGGAACGGAAGTGTAATGGTTACTTATTTTTCAGGATCTTTAATTAATTGAGGTGAATATGAGAAAGTTAATTTTTGTTTTGTTTTTGATTCCTTCGGTATCCTTTTGTGAGACGATAACCGTCACCCATTCGGATGGTAGGTCCGCTATTATTGATGATTCGGAAATCAAGATAGTTGAGAATGATGTGATTGACGCATTTGAGTGGCTAGAGGGTGCCTGGAATGGGAAAGTAAGTAGTTGCGAGAGCAGGATAATTGACCAAGAGGTAATAAAGTCGATTGAGAATGGAGAACAAATCCCAATTTTAAAAGAAGATATTGTTCAAAAATATTTTGACCGTCCTGGGTATAAGAACAGGAAAGACAAGGAAAAGGAGAAATAAGATGGCTGAAATTAACGAAGATGCGATTTTACAGAAAATAGATGAAAGTGGTGGTATCGGTTCTTACGGTGAGGGAAGAATCGGAACGGGCATCCAAGAAATGCAAAAACTTGCCGGGATGGTTCAAAGTGGTGATATTGATTATGAACAATATGCCAACATTTCTCAAAAGGTAGTCCCAAAGATAAACCAGATTATTGGGAGTCTTTACAGTGGCGGTTCTGCCTCTGCATCGGCGGCCCAGAATGTAGGTGCCCAGGATTTTCTTGATAACTTTTACACTGAATTCCTAGCCAACAGGGACGCAAAGCAAATGATGGGTCGATACCTAGAGCCAGAAGAGTTGGCTATGGCTCAGTCAGCCTATTCGGGTCCAAATGGTGAGACAACCGGAAGGGCATTTGTGGCTAATGTATCAGAACGCTACAAAGCCTCCCCTGAGTACCTTAAAGGACAATCTGGCGAATATGGAGGCCAGGTAAGCCAAATGTTCCAGTCATTGATTGGGAGGGATGCAACCCCTGACGAGATTGAGCATTTTGGTTCTATGCTTGCCAGTGGCAACACGGATGCCTTCGAGTTAAGTAATTTTATGAAGCAAACCCCGGAATACATAGAAAGGCAGGACCAATTATTCCGTGAGGGTGTAGCTACCGAGATGGAACCCCAGGAAAGGAAATTGTTAGAGAGAGGCCGTGAGGATACCTTGAGGCGTTACGCTAAGGCAGGGACGCAACACTCCCCTGCATTGGATTTCGCTATCACTAAAATGATGGGCGACCTGGCAGATAAAAGATCCAGTTATTTGACTGGATTAAAGGTCGATCAATACGGAGGCCAAAAAGATGCAGCCCGTCAGGATTACATGACCTCTTTAAACAAGTATTTAAGTGATCTTGATTACGAGAAGAATTTGAGAAATCAAAATTTGAATGCGTTGACCCAAAGGGGATGGAATGCACAGGACTATATGACGCAATCCCGTGATTATCAGAATTGGCTTAATTCTCAGGGTGGTACACAAAAAACTGGTCTTGGGGCAGGAGTTGGTTCATTGGTTGGAGGTGCGGCAGGATTGTATTTTGGAGGCGGGAACCCAATGGCTGGCATGGCAGGATCACAAATGGTATCGGGAGTAGGATCTTTATTTGATAATTTTAGTTGATTTAGGAGGAAAATAAAATGGCATTACAATTTACACCATATCCAGTAAAAGAAAAACAGACTAGAGATTTTGGAAAAGAGGTTGGAGAACCTTTCCAAAAAGCTCTTATGATGTTGGTCCAAATGGATCAACAAAAAAAACAGCAGGAATTACAGAAAGAGTTGATGGACATCAAAAGGAAAGAGGCTAGATTTCAATATGGATACGATGTCCCCACAGGGATGGAAGGACTCCCAGGAGCTACAAGAGGCCAACAGACAATGGCTTCATTGGCACCGGATCAGCCGTATTTGTATGCGAAACCTGGTTTGCAGGGTCAGACTATGCAAGGTCCAGGGATGGGACCAAGGGCACAGGTTCCGACTTCTTCTCTTGTTGATAGGCATAAACAATTCCTATCCGCACAGGGTCAACCAAAGATCCCGATGTCTACCCGTGTTCCAGGATCAATCGAAAGAAAGGAATCCTTTGATCGTGCCGATTTGATGGCAAGGAGAGAGCAAACTGCCGCAGATAGAGAATTCAATAGAATGGTTGACATGAGTACTCTTGGCATGAAGAGAGAAGAATTGGATTTGAGAAAAGATGAATCTTTTAGTAAGGCTCAAAAACCAGTACAAGCAAGAAAGCGAATGACGAATCTTTTATTCGGTGAAGGTGGGATGCAGGAACTTTATGATGATTTGAATGATATGGGTGCCATTGTAAACGAAAAAAATCCGTCTCTTAAGAATGTTTGGAACAGAGCAAGTGCATCTGATCTTGGACAATCTATTGGTAAATCATTTGGGACGAGAGTTCAATCAAAGCGTAACCAAATTAACCAAAAAAGACCCCTGTTGATTAACTATATTCGCCAGGCTTCTGAAATGGGAGCAAGAGGATTGGACTCTGAGAAGGAATTAGAGTTTTATTTACAGGCCGCTACTGATCCGGGTTTGGATTACAAGTCAAACATCAATGCCTTGCAAGTATTGGATGAGGCATACGGATCAGGTGGTTGGAATTCGGAGAGACCTTATATTGCCGATAAAAATAAATATCCTGTAAATAGTAGACAGCCTGAAGGACAGCAGGGGACAGTCCCATTTGGGCAACAATCAATAGGACAGCAAAGAAAAGTGGGAAGATTCATAATGGAGGTATTACCATAATGCCTAGATATAAATTCACTGATCCAGAAACTCAAAAAACAATTATTTTAACAGGCAATTCCCCTCCGTCAGAGGAAGAATTAAATCAAGCGTTTTCTATTGCGGGAGGCAATGAGCCTATGTCTTTTGGTGGATTTGCCTCTAATGTTGGAAAAGAAATTGGTCAAATACCAGAGATGGTTGGAGGTGCGGCTACTCTTATTAGGGCGGCTTCTCCTTTACCAACCGGGATGAGCCCTCAGGAAAGAGGCAGGGTATTAAAAGGTGTAGGGAAATCACTATATGAGGCTGTTCCGCATACACGAATAGAGGATGGTGAGGCCAGATTTGATCCGGGAGATATATATCGACGAGGCAAAGAGATAGTCACTCATCCAGTTAAATCATTTTACGATAAGCCTTTAACAACTGCTTTGGATGTTGGTGCGGTGGCTTCACCTGCTTTAAAGGCTACCAGGTTTGGCAAGGCGGCAACCGTTGGCCAGTGGATTGCTCCAAGGGCCGCAGTTGGAGTTGCGAAACCTGGTCCAATAAAAAGGGCTTTAGCGGGAGGTCTTGAAAAGGTTACAGGTATTCCATCTGAGGCAGCGATTAATGTTTACAATAAACCATTGTCTCTATTAAAGGCACCAACTCAAAAAAAAGTTGCTTCGGCTTATGCGAAGGCAGAATTTCAAAATATCCCATCAAGTGTGGAAGATATAATTAGCAAGGGTTCAATTTCAACAAAAGGATTCATTAAAAGAGGAACCAATGCAATAAAGGAATTTATTGAAAAAGGAACCGAAAAGGCTAAGGATATTTTTGAGGCTCGTCAAGCATTGGACAAAGAAATCGCATTACTCGAAAATCAGAAAAAATTAGCAAAGGGCGGATCAAAAGCAACACTTGTAAATGCAATAGAAGCAAAAAATAAGTTAAGGCAAACTTTTAACCTTGCTTTAGACAAGATGGCTCCAAAATTAAGGGAAGCTGATAGGATGGCATCTAGCCGTTTCAAGGTTGCTCCTTTTAGAGATTTGTCACTTCCTGGTAACATCAATCTATTTTCGCCAAAGGGAATATTAAGAGCAGTTCCTGGTGCCCCGACTGCAATAGGGGCTGGCGTTGCGGCTTTAGGAACTGGGGCTAAAGTATTAAAGGGGACGGCACAGATACCAAAGATAATTGGAACCAAAGGATATCAGGCAGGAAGGGCTGTTAATGTTGCAGGAAAACCATTAACCGAGGAAGAAGCTAGAGAATACATGAGGAAAGCCGGGGGGGACAAGGAAAAGGCCCGCAAATTAGCAAGAATGGATGGGAGGCGATTCTAGTGGATATATTCGACAAGATTGCAATCCAAGACACAAACAGCAAGAAACCTGTCATTCTCCGAGTTCTATCTCCTTCACAGAAAGAGGATATATTCGATAAGTTAGAGAAGGAATTTCGGCCTCTTGTTAAGAAGTTATTAACGGAACCGAATAAGAATGACGTAGAAATGACCAAGAGGATGCTTTCTCTTATAAGGGGAGAGTTGTCGAAGATCAAGATGCCTGAAAAGGTGATCGAGAAGATCATAGAAAAGGAGATAGTCAAAGAGCCAAAGAAAGACATTCCAAAGCCTGTAGACAATAAGCTAAGCAGACAGATAGAAGATTTGATTAAGAAGGTTTCTGAGTTAGAGACTGATTTAAGAAAAGAGCAGGGCAGATCCCATATATACTCGGTTCCAATTCGATTGCCTGAGCAGATGGGGAATGGGAATAAGTTTCTCAAAACTATTGAATCGGGAGGCGGGTCTACAATGCAATGGCAGGATGTTATATCTGCCTTTGACAATACTTATTTCCCAACTGGAAAAGGGTTAGTGTTTCAATCGCCAGATGGGACATTTTATTTATTGAGCGTAGGGAACGGGGGCGTTCTCCAAACCACAGAGGTGACACCTTGAAAAGATTAATTCCGTTTTTATTTCTTCTATGTCCTTCGATATCGTTTGCATGGACAGCAGTAGGATCTCCGGTTGGGACGATACAACTGAGGAATGACCTGCAAAGTGGAGCGACTCTCTATGTGTCAAGTGGAACAATAGAGGGAAATTTATATGTTGATAGTCTATTCCAGGTTGGAACACCTGGGATATCAATGAGTGATGCCGATTTATATTTTGATGCAGGGACTGTGTACCCAGGACTTCATTTGAATATAGATGATCCAACTGGATCGCAACTAAATACAATTTATTTTGACATTTCCAATACAGAGAATGATTATATTCAGTACGCACTGGCTTCTGGATTTAATGTTTACGTTGCGTCAAGCGGTCCTACGCTAAGATTCAGCATAGCCAGGACAAACGGCGGCACAATATCCATGAAGGATGACCAGGGGGTAGAGAAGTTTTCAGTCCACACGGATTCGGTTACATCTTTCGCTAATTTATTCGCAGACAAGAATTTCATTTCTACCGGACAGATAACCAATAGCGGTGAGGATTCCCCATTTGTTTTTGGCCATACTAGATCAAACAAATTTGACTTAACCGCAAGATCAACAGCCACAACCAGAACACCAATGGTCACATTCATGTTCGATGATGGATATCTTACAGATTATACAATAATGTTTTCCACGGCCCAGGCCAAGGGTGTTCCAATGGGTTGTGCAATCGTAACAGATGCAATTGGAACTGCTAATTATATGACCCAGGAACAGATATTAGAACTCCAATCCGCTGGATGGGAAATAATGAGCCATACAAAATCCCATGTTGATTTACGAACATTAAACGAGGATCAACTTGTGGAAGAATTGAGAGGTTCTAAGTTGGCACTTGAAAGTTTCGGTTGTGTTGTGAATAATTTTGTGAATCCATTCCATTACTCAGGAGAGTTTATCCGCAATATCATAAAGAGATATTACAGGGCAGCAAGAAGCAACGATGCAAACACATATCCGAACAACCAATCTGTTCTGTATACATACAAACTTGGTGGATATTTGGCGGGGGCACTTAGCGAGGCAGCTATGGAAGCTATAGTTGATTCAGCGGAGACATCCGGTGAATGGGTGATATTTTATCTACATCAAACGGATGCTGCTGACGCAACACGAATAGGGAATGTCATTGATTATATTCAGGCCAAGGGAATAGCAATTGTTACAATCAATGAGGCATTGAATGAGTGGGAAAACATAATTGATTACGGGGATCAGGGGATGGGTACATCTTTCTCTCTTGCCCCAGATGGATCAATAAAAGCCAATACAGTAGGTGCAGTAGGATCTGTAGAGATTTGGAATCCGGCATATCCCCAGGCACACAATGTTTCATTGACCTATTCTGGATCAGATTTAATGCTAACTCCATATGGAGCGAATGACGTAAAAACAGCAGCCGGGATAGCATCTTTCAGGCCAAACGACAGAAGGTTGACTGAGCTTGGACAAACATCAGCCGAGTGGGCCACGGTTTGGGCCAAGGGCATGTCGTCAAGCTATCAAGACTTAAATTTCCAAGCAGCCCGTGATATATTCCTTAAAACTGGAGGTGCCGTAACCAGGCTTGAGGTAGACGAAGGTGGAGAATTCAAATTCCAGGGTAACGATCTCACGGGAATTGGGAATCTCACATCCACTGGAACCGTGCAGGTTGGACAGGTTTACTCAACATTTACAGCGAATGGTTCTGCAACCACCTATATGAAGAAGAACCTCTACAATCTTCCATACGATAGTTTTGAGGGTGAAACGGCATATCTCGATGACACCACAATGAATGTTACCGGGACAATTGTTGCCGGTGCGTCATACGGGAGGCGATTAAATATCCTTGATTCTTCTGACATTGAAATAACAGATGCAGGATCATATACAATCCACTCGGATTATATAAACCGTGCATTTTCAGGAACGATGGGTGGAGAAGCTGATTCTTCAGTAAGTCTATATGGCCGATATACAGGTCTTTCTGGAAACATGGCAGACACAAATTCGACTGTTAATAAATATGGTCATAAAATAGTGGTTGCTGGAACGGGCGATCTCAATATTGGATTGGATGTAGCCGCCGGAGAGGCAACGTCCAATATTGCCATCAATGTTCTTGCCGGGGATGTAATCATAGCTGCTGATGACACGAAACTTAGCCTTGGGGCCGCAGGATCAGTGGACAGTTATCTTCAATTCGGTGGAACCGACCTGGAATATTACTCATCTGGAAGCCATGTTTTCACCGGGACTGTGGCGGCTGAGGGGATTTCCATAGATTCGACGATCAACCACACAATAGTAGATTCGTCTGGCGATCTTATAATAACAAACCCAAATTTGAACGAAGATATTTTCTTTAATTTCAATGATGATAGCACGATGAAAACAATTGGAATTGATAGCTCAAGAAGCAGACTTTATTTACCAGCCAGTGGGATACTTGAAATCGGGGACGCAGAGATAACAAATGGGTCGAACAGCTACCAATTAAAAACAGCCGCCCATTGGTGGTCGGATGGGAGGATGAGTATCGGACCAGCTTCCCCGGAAAACGATTACAGCATTAAAATTGTTGGACAGGATACGTCAAGCAACACGCATTTATATTACGGAAAACTTGATGACGAACATACCGACTATTTTCTTCAGTTTGTTGACGAGGGGGACACAGACAAACTTCTTATTCCTGCGGACGGAAGTATTGTTTCCGCAGGGATGGTTCGTCAAGCATCCACATGGCACGTTTATGGCGGGACACAAGCCGCTTCCACAACTATTCCATGTGCGACCCAGGACACATGGTACATGATGACCGATGCACAGGGGTTATGGAATGGTACGGAGGCCGATGGGTTTACTCTTGCCGGGGACACAATGACAGTAACCAATACCGGAGATTATTCCGGTTCGTTGTCAATGACATTTTCAGATTCCACCGGGAGAGATTTCCAGTTTCGTGTTTACAACATAACCACAGCCGCCTCCGCTACCTTGAGCATTGGGGCCACAACAACCGGGGCAACAAATTTTGCGAACGTCA
>Ga0307378_10003182_pt1 | contig 24225 bp, 9 predicted proteins | sample UN1MG_FD_202238 | JGI IMG/M metagenome (GOLD analysis project Ga0307378, IMG submission 202238) | Soil microbial communities from Risofladan, Vaasa, Finland - UN-1 | ecosystem: Environmental > Terrestrial > Soil > Coastal area > Acid sulfate soil | place: Finland: Risofladan, Vaasa | collected...
ATAATGGCATTGTCCAGAGAAATGAAGAAGTCTGGGTGCAAAGTGAATATAATCAACGCTAATCCAAACAGTGCTGTTCGATGCTTCGAGTTCGGGGAGTATACAGACTTTTTAAAACACTAAATAGATATATGGACGTGGACAGACCAATAACGATAGCCTTAGTATTTAAAACCGGTGGAGATGTATATAATCATAAATATGTTAACAACATAGTAGCTGGTATTAAAGCTAATCTTGATGTGCCTCATAGATTGGTTTGTTTAACAGATGATAAGAGAAATTTGACCCGGGATATAGATGACTTAATCCGATTTCGACATAATTGGCCTAAGTGGTGGGGAAAGATAGAATTATTCAGGAATGATTTATTTGGAGAAGAACAGGTATTTTTCTTTGATTTGGATACTTTTATTGTAGGCAGTTTGAATGAAATTGTTACATACCGGGGTGAATTTACTGCATTGCGGGACTTTTATCGACCAGAGGAGATGGGCAGTGGGTTTATGTCATGGCACGGTACTAGAGTCTATAGGATTTACGATGAGTTTGTTAAGCACGACAGGAAATACATGAATAATATCCGAGAGGGAGATCAAGCGTTTATCAGCCAGCATAAACCCCCTATAGAATACATACAAGATTTATTTCCTTCTGAGGTAGTGTCATATAAAGTACACTGTCTCCGGGGGAAGGATGCAGTACTGCCAGATAAGGCAAAGGTCGTTTGTTTTCATGGGAAGCCAAGACCCCATGAGATCAATAATAGTTTTAATCAATTTTGGAACCAAGAGTAAAATGTATAATAGATATTATAATTCAGAGGCAACCTCGACGGAGATTGCTAACTTAACAGAAAGATTCGAAAATGTTTGCTATAAGTATAAAGCCACTCTTTCTGCCAGAGATAGCAACAGATCATCTAAGGAACTATCCAAGGGTAACATTAGAGGTACTACCATTCATAAATTTCAATGTAATTTTGCTTGGATACTCCACGATATAGAGTGCGGGCCTAGATATTTCATGGATAGTGCTATTCAGAACGCAAATAGGTTAATTAACCATATAGCTGAAATCTCAAATAAGTAGCCTGTTGATAAATATTAGATACAAACAAGGTATTTGAATGGCCACCATCAATTATAGATGTGATACATGTAAGCGAGAAATAACTCTTATTGAAAACGAGTTAGGCATGACTGTGTTCGCCAAGTGTGTCATAACTGAGGGATGTAAGGGTACGCTATACAAACTAAGTAGAAATCAGAACATTATCCGTGGTGAGCCCATTTTCCCACCGTATGTGTCCGGATTAGACGATTATGTGCCACGTGGGGCCTTTTTTTCAAAAACATTTAATATTATAGCCGCTGTATGGAAAGTTAAACATGATCTTGGTGTGGCCCCGGCAGTAACAGTATATTTTTATGACGAAGTTACAGAGGAGCCGATAGAAGTATCCCAAGATGATTACACAGTTACCCTTATTAATAAAGATAATCTAGAGATTGCATTTCCGACACAACGTCGTGGTATTGTTCATTTAGTGGCTAGGTCCAGTGTGCCAGTAGAAATACCCACTGTCCCAGACGCCGATAATTTATTTCAAGTGTCCCATTTTGGTTATATGGATTATGCTGTGGCATCTGTTCTGAATACTCCTTTCGGACAAATATCTTTAACTGATGATGCTTTTGATTTACGGGTTGAAATAGAGATTCCGAGTAGCCCCGTTTCAAAAGTTGATGGTACATTCTTAAGCGACACTTTAAGTAGTAATTCTCCTTGGTTTGGGTGGGAACAGGTTTTAATAAGAAAAAGACGAAATTTTGCAACAAAGGGATTCAGTGTACTTGAAGCCATACAAGCGGAATTTCCCTCCGTTACTACATTATCAGACATACCTGATGGCACTACATTTGAATTGCTGAAGATTAGATATAGAGATACAGCATCTGGTTATCTAGGATCATACATTCCTATTGAACCAAGATCCCTGTTTTTACTATTATCCAATTCACCGTATAGATCCAGTGATAAAATTAGAAACCAATTGGTTGATGTTGGTGATCTTGATATTGGTGCTAATATTTCTAAATTCTATGTGTTTGATGGGGAAGTGTTTATTGACTCCTCTAATATAGAGAACATATACCCACGTATGGAGAAGTCAACTGATGAGAATGTAGCACCAACTCCAACTCCAACACATACGGTTACACCAACGGTTACACCCACGTTTACACCAACACTAACAGCGTCACAAACACCACCAGTAACGGTTACACCAGCGGAAACCCCTGCGGAAACCCCTGCGGAAACCCCTGCGGTGACGGTTACACCGTCACCGACATCCATACCGTTCGTGCCATATCCCGTCATATGGGATAAACGGTATTATGTCGGTGATGAGTCGTACATGAATGTAGTAGTGCCAACACCACAGAATCCTTTCGTTACATTGGATTTCTACCCCGACGGGGGATGGCTAATCACTACAAATGCGGGGGTAGTATATAATGGATACACCGATTGGATTCCCGGTATAACTGGTACCCCGAGACAATGGTGGGTTACAAACCCATCAGGGAGTATAGGAAGTGCTTATAAGCTACGTTGGGCATACCTTGGCCCATTCACAGGACAACCATTTATTAACTTCACTTCAGGGGTAGCGGAAGGGGTATTGGCAGACCTTGATGTTCACCAATCGTATACTTGGACTGCAACGGATGACACACCACAAGAAGATTTCACGCGAATATACCTTGATATTTTCCATAATATAGACGGATTGGTAGCCGCCTGTGAAGTTTCCTTCCGAATGGTAGTTACGCCATAATATAGAGGTTTTAACTACCCCAATGGGTACCTTTATAAATAGAAAGAGGATATATCGAAAAGGCTCTTAAATGTTTACAGTAAATTACGATTTTCAACCCAAAGACACAGTATTCGTTGTTATAGACGGTACTCGTATTGAAAAGGGGAAAGTTTTAACAGTAAAAATAAAAACGTATGTAAATGACGTACCTCTACTTGTGACTACTATTACATACTCTGTTCTATTGAGTGATTCAGGGGAAGGCACGGTTACTTTAGATGCGTCCCTAGTTTTTGGAACATTGCAAGAAGCTGCCGATTATGTAGCCGGGTACTTAACACCTACTCCAACACCCACACTGACAGCTACTGTGACCCCCACAATAAGTATTACACCAACTATATCAACGACACCAGATATAACCCCAACTGTCACACCCACTTTAACAGTGACACCTACAGTTACAGGTACAGCGGCTATTACACCTACGGTTACACCAACAGCAACGGTTACACCACCACCAACTGTCACACCTAGTGTCACACCAGTAATTCAGGCTCTATACATCTTAGAAGATAATGGACCCATTGATTCCATCGTAAGCCAACACACGCTAGGAACTATAAATGTGATGTCCACTGCGGCACCAGATAATGCTTCATATAATGTCACAACACAGGCTAAGAAGCCATCTGGTTTGTTTATAGACACTTCCGGCACACGCATGTTCATACTCGACCGGGACACTTTAACACTCTACAGATACAACCTAGTCATTGCTAGGGATGTTTACTCTGCTGTCTACACTGGAGACTCATATACCTTTGAAGAGTCAACGCATAATGTAATTAAAGAGATAGCATTCAATCCAACTGGTGATAGATTATATGTAATACGCGATCAAGGAGACGATGAGATTCACCAGCACGATCTTGGTATTGCGTGGGATTTGTCAACTGTAGGAATCGCATATGGTGTGTTGTTAATAACCCCCGAACGAGTGGCAAATGGATTTTACTTCGGTGATGGTGGTTCAAAACTCTACTTATGTGGTGATAGCACCTTACATATATTTCGATATGATCTAAGTGTGGCATATGATATAACAACAGCTTTAATTTCTCAGTCATTGAGTGTAGATATTGCCTCTTATATGATCGAAGGAGTTTCTTTATCCGCGTCAGGCAGTGAAATGTTTGTATACGTTGATGGTCATTTCAGAACATACTCACTTCCAGCACCGTGGACCATAACAAATGCTATTATGCAAGGTGAGGTGGGCACATATTCTCCCGCTGGAATAGGTCAAGGTAGGTCGTTTAATTTACAATTATTTTAATATACAGGTTCAAATGTGATATATATACTAATACCGTAGTAAAATAATTTAAGGGAATTAGACAATGCCTACACCAGTAGCAACACCAACACCAACAGTAACCCCAGTATCATCTGGACTGCCCGTTCAGAAGCTGTTTCTATTGCGTGGAAAACCACCTACTGATGTTGATATTGATCAATATGAATTAACAGTAACAAACATATTATCTAGCATGGTATTTAACGGTGTTACATTTAATTTGCGTGGTGAGTGTGTTAGACCAGAAGGTTTATTTACTACCTTAGCTGGTACATTACTTTTTGTAGTGGATTCCAATGTAAATAGCGGCACGGGTACCGTATATAAGTATTCATTAAGTGCTTGGGATCTATCTACGACAGTTTATACTGGACAATCTGTTGACGTTACTCAGAACCCAGTAAATGTAGGTCTTGTATTTAGACCTATAGATATACAATTAGATTCTACTGGTAATACTCTATTTATTTTAGACGCGGCCTCAAATACGATATACCAATATACATTAGGAACACCATATGATTTGACCACGCTGGTCTATGCTAGTAAATCATTGGTAGTTGAAATAAGTCAAGATAAACCTATGATACCACTATCATTTAACTTCGGTAACTGGGGAAATAAGTTATATGTCCTTGATAGCTATACAAATTCTGTGCATCAATATGCCATGAATGTGTTATATGATATTTCAACCGCTAGATATGAAAAAACCTTTCAAACACGAACAAGTACTGTTTACGCAATGTCCCTTAGTGCTGATGGTACACGTATGTTTATTGACACGGGTGCGAGTTTCAATTCATATGCTATGCCAGTTAACTGGGAAGTAGATTCTGCTTACTTGATTAGTTCATATAATGCCACCGTAGATGGGGTCGATAGGGATTTAAATCTTAGAGCAGCAGATGCTGCCTTGGTATCTCCAACTGTGACACCGACTAACACTGTGACACCTGCCGTGACTGGTACACCAGAATCAACACCTACTATTACGCCGACTAATACGACAACACCACATGTTACGTATACCAATACACCAACACCAACTGTGACAGCCACAGTAACAAAAACCCCACATGTAACATTTACACCTACATCTACATCAGCGGTGACACCGACTAACACATCTACATCAGCGGTGACACCCACTGTAACAAGAACGGCTAACATAACACCATCTCCAACACCATCATCAACAGCTACGCCAACACCTACGCCACCTGCTACACCAGCAGTAACATCTACACCGGGAGTAACAACAACACCAGCGGTGACACCTACGACCACGGCCCCAGTGACACCTACAGCTACAGCAGCAGTAACACCTACAGCTACAGCGGCAGTTACCATCACTCCGACTGTGACCGACACACCGGATGCAACACCAGCGGTGACACCTACGACTACTATTACTCCGACTGTGACTGATACACCGGATGCAACACCAGCGGTGACACCTACGACTACAGCACCAGTGACACCTACAGCTACAGCAGCAGTAACACCTACAGCTACAGCGGCAGTTACTATCACTCCGACTGTGACTGATACCCCTGATGTAACGCCGACTAATACAGCGGCAGTTACCATCACTCCGACCGTGACTGATACACCGGACGCAACAGCGGCGGTAACACCTACACCTACAGCGGCTGTGACACAAACCATCACTCCGACCGTGACCGACACACCGGATGCAACACCAGCAGTGACACCTACGACCACGGCACCCGTGACACCTACAGCTACAGCGGCTGTGACACCTACAGCTACAGCGGCTGTGACACCTACGACCACGGCACCCGTGACACCTACAGCTACAGCGGCTGTGACACAAACCATCACTCCGACCGTGACCGACACACCGGATGCAACACCAGCGGTAACACCTACGACCACGGCACCTGTGACACCGACTATTACGCCAACTATAAGTCAGACACTTACTGTAACACCGACGCCGACTATTACACCGACATTGACCACGACTGTAACACCGACGTTGACTATGACTGTAACACCGTCACCGACCTTATAAATAATTATCAGTCCATAACACGTTCCTATAAATAGGTTTATACTTATAGGGATTACATAATGCCATTTACCCCAACTCCAACTCCCAGCAATAGTCCAACTCCACCAGTTTCGGACCCGCCAGTTTATGTTGTTTCTGACGATGCGGCGGTACGGAAAATAAATTCGGATGGTACCTTAGAATGGATATCCGAGATAACGAGTCAATCCCTTATAACCACAGCTATTGCCGTAGATATCAATAATAATTCATATTTTGCAAGTTCGGATAACACTGTTCATAAGTTAAACAGTTCTGGCGTCGAACAGTGGACGTATACGACTGGTAATGATATTGTGGCACTTGCAACAGGCCCACTCGGAAACACTGCTATAGGTTCATTTGACGGCACTGTTCGTAAATTAGACACAAGCGGAGTTCTTATATGGACATATGTGGTTGGTACCTTTGTTCGTGCCGTAACCATAGATGCTGATGGATTTGTGTATATCGGTGCAGATGACAATACAGTTAGAAAAATATCATCAGTCGGTGACCTCTTATGGACGTACACTGGCATGTTAAATCAACCTCTTGCTGTAGCTGTAGACTACGTAGATAATGTGTATGCTGCGGGTAGAAGTAATACATTACATAAATTAGATGCTACTGGTAATATAATTTGGGTATACTCTGGTTTTGAAACAGATGTTAATTGTGTTGCCGTCGATAACAATAGAACTGTCTATGCTGGTGGGAAAGATGGAACTGTAAGAAAGATACACCACAGTGGAAGTTTAATCTGGTCCAGAAAATTATCATCACAACAAATAGCGGGAGTTAGTGTAGATGTAAATTACAATGTATACACATGCTCAAATGATGGCACTGTTACAAAATTAGCAGCAAATGGTTCAACGCTGTGGATATTTAGGGAAATTCGTAGAGGTTTCAATGGTATAGCAACAAGCCCATTATCTGGAACATTTCCCGGGCAATGGGGTAGAGGAGAGGTGCTCACATTAACACCAACGTTGACTCCTACTGCTACTCCAACACCCACTCCAACTAGTGGGGTTACACCTACCGCTTCGGCTACGATAGGAGCAACACCTACCCCAACGCTTACTACCACACCTACGTCAACAGGTGGGGTAACACCAACCGAAACAGCAGCAATTACACCTACACCAACAGTAACGCCACCACTTGCATTGAAGGCTGCTTATTTTGACGGTGGTTCCGACAGAGTAAGCTCTCAGTTTGTGGATACATGGCCAACCGGTAAGGAATTTACTATTTCAGCATGGTTAAATCCTGATAATTTAAGTTTCACAGAGGCGTTTTTTAGTCATGGCAGTGGTGACGGGGGATACATTGCAAGGTCTGGATCATCATTGTACATCTTTTTAATTTCATTTTCCCCGGTATCACAAGCAGTAACTGCCACACTAACAGGGGTTTTCACGGCGGGTGTGTGGACACACATTGCAATCTCGGTGGATACATCGGATTCAGGCAAACGCCATGTTTTTGTTGATGGCGTAGACCAAACAAGTAGTGTAACATGGACGCAATATAATGATAAAGAATTAGATATAGATGGGACACTGAACGTTGGGAAGACATACAAGCCCGGTGTTGGGGACTGGATAGGTTGCATATCCCAAGTGTATCTTAACAATGTGTATGTGGATCTATCAGGAGGTAACATAAATGCCCTCTATAATGGTGGTGCCGTTGATTACACCGCCTCCACACTTACGGGAATTGCTGCTCCTCATTTCCTCAATGAGGACCACACCACATTTGGCACAAATAATGGTGCTGGTGCTAACTGGAGTGTAATTAGTGCATTAGGAGCTTGCACGGGCCCAGCTATACAGACCCCGGCAACCCCAACGCCTACACCAACCTCTACTGTGACACCAACATTGACACAAACATTGACTGTTACACCAACAGTTACAGCTACATCTGGGGTATCACCAACGCCAGCATCCACGGCTACAGTAACACCGACCGATACAGCAGCAGTTACACCTACACCAACGGTAACCTCACCGCTTGCATTAAAGGCTGCTCATTTCGGTGGCAGCACACGTATGGACTCTAAGTTTGCGGATTCATGGCCAACCGGTAAGGAACTTACTATTGCGGTATGGGTAAATCCTGATGATCTAAGTGGCACAAGGGCGTTTTTTAGTCATGGTGGCGGTGGTGGGGGATACCTTGTAAGGTCTGGATCATCATTATCCATCCTTTTAATTGATGTAACATCAACATCAACAGTAATCGCCTCACTAACCGGGGTTTTCACGGCTGGTGTGTGGACACACATTGCAATCTCGCTGGACACATCGGATTCAGGTAAACGATGGGTATTTGTTGATGGTGTAGACCAAACAAGTAGTGTAACATGGACGAAATATAACGATAACGAATTAGATATAGATAGTACTCTGATCGCTGGATGGAACTGGGGGCCAATTGCCAATTGGCTAGGTTGCATAGCTCAATTGTATCTTAATAATGTGTATGTAGATTTAAGTGGTGGCAACATAAATGCCATCTATAATGGTGGTGCAGTTGATTACACGGCTTCCACACTTACAGGAAGTGCTGCTACACATTTACTCAATGATGATCACACTGCATTTATTACAAATAATGGTTCTGGTGTTGATTGGAGCCAAGCGGGAACATTAGGAGCTTGCACTGGTCCAGCTATACAATCACCGGCTACACCCACACCAACACCTTCGTTTACGGTAACACCAACGTTGACACCAACTAATACAGCTACACCAGCAGTAACGCCAACTAATACAGCTACACCAGCAGTAACGCCAACTAATACAGCCGCAGTTACGGTAACACCTACACTTACATCCACGCTTACTGTTACGCCGACTATAACACCTACGAATTCACCAACGTCGTCACTGGCACCAACTGTGACACCAACTGGTTCAGCAACCCCGGTCGCCACAATTACACCAACAGCGGCTGTTACGATAACCCCGGACCCCACACCAACGCCAACTCCGACTACCCCGTAATGCCACCCATGACAATTAAACATGGGATATTACTGAACTTAATAGTCCCACTCGGATAAATATTCGGAAGGGGAATTGAATAATAATGGCTACACCCACACCTACACCTACAATCACTGGGACTTCACAGGTAACACCACCTGTAACACCTAGTACTACCCCTACGGCAGCACTTCCTGACCCGTCAATTATTGCAGTTGCAGATGATGGTATGGTAAGAAGTATAAGCCCGGGTGGTAAAATAGATTGGGCTATAGAAATACATAATTCAGCCTACGTGGGAACATCAGTAGCTGTAGATCCAAATGGTAATAGTTTCAGTGCCAGCTCAGATAAAACAGTGAAGAAACTGGACATTTCCGGTACTGTGCTGTGGAGTTATGATGTGGGTGATGATATCGTTTCTGTTGCAGTAGATACAGATGGAAATGTAGTTATTGGCTCTTTTAATGGAACAGTAGTTAAATTGACCTCAAGTGGCGTCTTTTCGTGGGCATATTTGCTTAATTCATATGTCCGGGCCGTAGCGGTAGACGGTAATAGGTTTGTGTATACTGGTAGTGATGATAACGTTATTACAAAACTAGACCCTGCCGGTGAATTACAATGGACATATGCAGGGAACACAAATGGTATTCTAAGTGTAGCTGTGGACTACTTGGAGAATGTTTACGTTGGAGCTAGGGATAATACATTACGTAAATTGAACCAGAGTGGTAATTTGCTGTGGACATATACTGGGTTTAACACCGACGTTAATTGTGTTGCTGTTGATAACAATGAAACTGTTTATGCTGGTGGAAAAGATGGAACTGTAAGAAAGATTAACCATAGAGGTGATTTAATTTGGTCCAGAAAATTATCTTCACAAAAAATAAAGGGAGTTAGTGTAGATGTAAATTACAATGTATATGCGTGTTCAAATGATGGTAATATTACAAAATTATCATCAACTGGGGATATTATATGGGATCTATTTGAACCACATGGTATTAGATTTAATGATCTAGACTCAAGTCCACTATCAGGTGGGTTTCCATATCAGTGGGGTAGAAGCACACCACCAACATTAACCCAGACACCAACACTGACACCTACAGCAACAGTAACACCAACTAATACTGGCACCCCAGCTAATACGGTTACACCATCAGTCACAGCCACTATTACACCAACACCTACTGGTGGATCAACCCCAACTGTGACACCTACATCTGCGGTCACAGTAACACCTACATCATCAGTAACACCCACAGTGACTCCCACATCTGGACTAACCCCTACCCCTACCGCTACAGCGGCAGTGACGGTTACACCAACAGCAGCAGTGACACCATCGGTTACAGCAACGGTTACAGCTACGGCGGCAGTGACAGTTACACCAACAGCGGCAGTGACAGTAACACCAACACCAGCGGTCACAGTAACTGTTACACCTACAATTACCGTCACCCCGAGCATTACTGTATCACCACCAGTGACCATAACTGCCACACCAGCAATAACACCTACACCGGCAATCACAGTAACCATTACACCAACGGTTACCGTTACTCCAAGTATCACTGTATCACCACCAGTTACAGTAACAGCCACCGCTAATGTTACACCAACAGTCACAGCAGCGGTAACACCAACCCCTACAACTACAGCAGCAGTGACACCTACAGCTACAGCAGCAGTGACACCAACAACTACGGCAGCAGTGACGCCAACTAACACCGCCACGGCAGCAGTAACACCTACAGCCACGGCAGCAGTAACGGTAACACCTACTCTTACGCCTACATCTGGAGCATCACCAACACCAGCGGCCACAGTAACACCGACGCCAACTGATACAGCAGCGGTAACACCAACAGCTACGGCAGCAGTTACACCAACAGCTACGCCAGCAGTAACACCGACCAACACAACCACGGCAGCAGTAACACCAACAACTACAGCAGCAGTAACTCCAACAACTACGGCAGCAGTAACACCAACAGCTACCGCAGCAGTGACACCTACAGCCACGGCAGCAATAACACCCACACCCACATCTGGGGCTTCGCCAACACCAGCCGCCACAGTTACACCAACACCAACCGATACGGCAGCAGTAACTCCTACAGCCACGGCAGCAGTGACACCTACAACCACACCAGCGGTTACTCCAACTAATACAACTACAGCGGCAGTAACTCCTACAGCCACGGCAGCAGTGACACCTACAGCTACAGCAGCAGTGACACCTACAGCCACAGCAGCAGTAACACCTACAGCTACAGCAGCAGTGACACCCACTCCTACATCTGGGGCTTCGCCAACACCAGCAGCCACAGTAACACCAACACCTACAGCCACAGCAGCAGTAACACCTACAGCCACAGCAGCAGTTACACCTACAACCACAGCAGCAGTGACACCAACTAATACAGCCGCAGTTACACCTACAGCTACCGCCGCAGTTACACCAACCACTACGCCAGCAGTAACACCTACAACTACAGCGGCAGTGACCCCCTCTCCTACATCTGGGGCTTCACCAACACCAGCCGCCACAGTAACACCAACACCAACTGATACCCCAGTGGTAACGCCGACATCTACCGCCGCAGTTACGGTAACACCAACTATTACGCCGACGAATACAGCCACAGCAGCAGTAACTCCTACAGCCACAGCAGTAGTTACACCAACCAATACAGCTACAGCGGCAGTAACTCCTACAGCCACAGCAGTAGTTACGGTAACACCAACTATTACACCGACGAATACAGCTACACCAGCAGTAACACCTACAGCTACAGCGGCAGTAACACCTACAGCTACCGCCGCAGTTACGGTAACACCAACTATTACGCCGACGAATACAGCTACACCAGCAGTAACTCCTACAGCTACAGCGGCAGTTACTCCAACACCGTCACCTACTATCGGGGCGACACCAACTATTACACCAACCGTTACTGGTACTCCAGTGGTAACACCGACATCTACCGCCGCAGTTACGGTAACACCAACTATTACGCCGACTAATACAGCCACGGCAGCAGTAACTCCTACAGCCACAGCAGCAGTTACACCTACAGCTACCGCCGCAGTAACTCCTACAACCACAGCAGCAGTGACACCTACAACCACACCAGCGGTTACTCCAACTAATACAACTACAGCGGCAGTAACTCCTACAACCACAGCAGCAGTGACACCTACGGCCACAGCGGCAGTGACACCTACAACCACACCAGCGGTTACTCCAACTAATACAGCCACGGCAGCAGTAACTCCTACAGCCACAGCAGCAGTGACACCTACAGCTACAGCGGCAGTAACTCCTACAGCCACGGCAGCAGTGACACCTACAGCTACACCAGCGATTACTCCAACTAATACAGCCACAGCAGCAGTAACACCTACAGCCACAGCAGCGGTTACTCCAACTAATACAGCCACGGCAGCAGTAACTCCTACAGCTACAGCAGCAGTGACACCTACAGCCACGGCAGCAGTAACTCCTACAGCTACAGCAGCGGTTACACCTACATCTACACCAGCGGTAACACCTACATCTACAGCGGCTGTTACAGTAACACCAACCATTACACCAACTAATACAGCTACAGCGGTAGTAACACCTACCGCGACGGCAGCAGTGACTCCAACACCGTCACCTACTATCGGGGCGACACCAACTATTACACCAACCGTTACTGGTACTCCAGCAGTTACACCAACATTTACAGCAACGGTTACACCAACACCAACTGATACAGCAGCAGTGACACCTACGCCTACTTTAACTCCGACCGTAACACCATCGGCAACAACCCCACCAACATTTACCAGTGAATGGGAAACTGTTGGTAGCAATGAAGACGTAGTTCTTCCACTAGAACTAGGTGGAACATATAATTTTGTTGTAGATTGGGGTGATGGGGGTGGAACTGACACCATAACGACTTGGAATCAGGCGGAAACAACACACACATACGCCACCGCTGATTTTTATACAATTAGTATTACCGGAACAATTGAAGGGTGGTCATTCTCCTTCTCAATCTCTGCACTCCAAATTGTAAACATATCAGAATGGGGTCCATTGACATTAACTGGTATTGAGTGGTTTGCTGGTTGTGAGTGGTTACTTATTACTGCTACTGACGCACCAACAATAACTTCAACCGATTGGACTTCGGTATTTGATAGTTGTTTCATACTTACTGATGTACCGGGAATTAACAGTTGGGATGTTTCCGCCGTAGAAGTGTTTGATTTCATGTTTTGGAATTGTTTCCTCTTTAATGACCCCAACGTGGTAAGTTGGTCACTTGATCCAATTGGGCCGGTTAGTTTAGCTAATATGTTCACCGGATGCTCTATCTTTAATCAGAATATAGGCGGGTGGGATGTGGGGGGCGTTGATGATTTTTTTGGAATGTTTACTGATGCTCTGGTGTTTAATCAAAATATAACTGGGTGGGACACAAGTGAGGCTTTAGACATGGGCGAGATGTTCGCTGGCGCATCTGCCTTTAACCAGAATATAAGTATATGGGATGTTTCAAGTGTATTCAACTTTGCGGGTATGTTCTGGTTAGCTACCTCATTCAATCAACCTATAGGTGCTTGGACACTATCCTCTGGAGTTGGCATAAATATGAACTACATGTTCGAAGATGCTACCTCATTCAATCAAGATATAAGCAGTTGGAGTGTACATTGGGTAACTACGATGGTGGGCATGTTTCAAACTATCGGCAGCATGGTGTTTGATCAGAATTTAGGCCCATGGACGGTTCAAAGATTAGTTACTGCCGAAGATATGTTCTCTGGAATGGCCCTCTCAACCACCAATTATGATGCATTGCTTATTGGATGGGAAGGACAGACTGAACTAACTGCTGTAACATTTGATGGTGGAAATAGTCAATACAGTTCTGGTGCAGCAACAACGGCCAGAGGGGTACTTACAGGCACCAGTAGTTGGGTTATCACTGACGGTGGACAAGTAGTTACGCCTACACCTACAGCTACAGCACCAGCAACGCCTACTCCTACAGTAAGTCCTACAGTTACAGCTACACCAGCGATTACTCCAACTAATACAGCCACAGCAGCAGTAACACCTACAGCCACAGCAGCAGTAACACCTACAGCCACAGCAGCAGTAACACCTACAGCCACAGCAGCAGTAACAGTTACACCAACTATTACACCGACGAATACAGCTACACCAGCAGTAACGCCAACTAATACAGCCGCAGTTACGGTAACACCAACAGTTACGGCAACTGCGGTTGTGACACCAACTACTACAGCAACACCGACATTTACGGCAACACCAACGGTTACTGCTACCTCTACGGTTACGCCTACTAATACAGCTACCCCAGCAGTAACACCCACGGTTACACCAACCGCTACCGTAATACCGTCAGAAGCAACCCCAATCGGGTTATTCATGAAATCAGATGGACTGGAGGTTTATATAGCGGCCCCAACGGTAAACAGAATATTACAATATTCGGTATCCCCCGCATGGGACGAAACTGGGTTAGTGTTTGCTGATAGTGTAGATATAAATTCACAACAGACTGTAGTTGAAGGCGTATATTTTAAATCCGACGGTACAAAAATGTATATAGTTGGATTAACACCAAAATCCGTACATCAATACAGTTTATCCCCAGCATGGGATGTGGGTACTGCCACATACGATAGTGCAACCCTTAGCGTGAGTGAAGCAGGATTTCCAGTTGATATGTTCATAGATAGTAGTGGAACCAGACTATTTGTTACTGGCACCCTTGCCATATACCAATATTCAATGACCGCTTGGGACCTGTCTACGGCCAGTTATGACTCTAAGAGCTTTACTTTTGCTGAAGGGTCATCAGAATATGACGGATGTTTCTTTAAGGCAGATGGTACTAAAATGTATATTGCCGGTATAGATTCTGGTTTTGTATATCAATATTCTCTGTCTTCAGCGTGGGATGTAAGTACAGCATCATATGATTCAGTAAGTATAGACGTATCTTCCAAGGAGACTTTCCCTCGAAGTATATCTATTAAACCTGATGGTTTATCATTATTCGTAATCGGTACCGCCAGTGATGCCCTGCAAGAATTTGCCATGTACAGTGCGTGGGAGTTAGGGCCACCACCAACACCAACCCCAACCCCAACACCAACGTTGACCGTAACCCCAACGTTGACCGTTACACCAACGGCAACAATTACACCGACATTTACAGCAACTGCGGCTGTGACACCGACTACAACCGGCACACCGACTGTGACACCTACTATTTCAGATACCCCGGCTGTGACACCGACAGTAACAGTTACTTCAACGGTAACACCAACACCCACGGCTACAGTTACTGCAACAGCGGCAGTGACACCAACTACAACAGAAACACCTACAGTTACACCGACGTTTACAGCAACACCAACAGTTACACCAACCTTTACTGCAACGGCAACAATTACACCTACGGTTACACCAACATTAACTATGACACCAACCGTATCAAGTGACCCGTTTGCTGGCAGTATAGCCCTTGATCTACGTATGAATGGAGCTAATGAATCAACTACATTTACAGACGAAACGGGTAAGACTATTACTCCATCGGGTAATGTAAAAATAAGTACAGATCAGAATGTGTATGGAAACTCCTCAGCATACTTTGACGGGAGTTCAGACTATCTAACGGTAACAGAAGCTATTGATTTTGGTACTGGGGATTTCACCATAGAATTGTGGGCATGGGTGGGTCTTTTAAAATCTGGTGGTTGCACGATAATAAGTAAATTTTCAGCATGGCCTAGTGGTGTTGCATATCATATGTCTGTTGAGATCACTGGCGAACTTGGATTTTCTGCTGGAAGTGGTATCCCTATTTCATTTGTTGCTGATACCATCATATCCGTAAATAGATGGTATCATATGGCGGTTTGCCGAGAATCTAATGTTACTTCTATGTATGTAGATGGAATAAAACAGAGCACAACACATACCGGGTCTGTTAATCTAACCTTTAGTGCCCCCCAACGTATAGGAATAAATTCTGCCGGTGGTGGTGGTTCGTTTAATGGATATATGGATGAATTCCGTATTACTGCTGGGGTAGCTAGATATAGTACAAATTTTACACCAAGTGGCCCTATAGGATTTACACCAACACCAACACCAACAGCAACGGCAACACCAACGTTGACCGTAACCCCAACGTTGACCGTTACACCAACATTAACTACAACCATTACGCCAACATTAACTACAACCATTACGCCAACGTTGTCACCGACATTGACACCGACATTAACTGTTACACCAACCATTACGCCAACAAATGCAGCAGCACCAGCGTTTGTATCCACGTGGACAACTACTGGAGTAAGTGAGGATGTTACATTACCACTAATAAGCGGCGGCTCATATAACTTCGATGTGGATTGGGGTGATGAGAGTGGGGTAGATAATATCACCACATACAACCAAGCAGAAGTAACACACACCTATGCTACAGCAAATACATATACAGTTACTATCACGGGAACTATTACAGGATTCCAGTTTAATTTTGCTGGACATGTTAGTAAAATAAAAACGATAAGTGAATGGGGGCCACTTAATATATCCACACTGGGTGCCTTTGCCGGGTGTGATGCCTTAACAATTAGTGCTACTGACACACCAACTATCAGTTCAACTGATTTAGAATCAACGTTTGATGGATGTAATGTATTAACATCTGTACCTAATATAACAAGTTGGAGTACAGGTTCAGTCACCGTTTGGGACTATTTCTTCTATGATTGTTTTGTTTTAAATCAAAACTTAAGTGCATTAGATGTTAGTGGCGCTACTAGCATGATCAATTTCTTTGCGTACTGTGCGGCATTTAATTCACCCGTGGCATGGGGAGCTAATACCACCGGGGTTACCAATATGCTAGGACTGTTTCAAGGGTGTGATATATTTAACCAAGATATTAGCGGATGGGACGTTAGTGATGTTACTGGGAGTGGGCTATCATGGATGTTTGAATCTGCATTTGCATTCAACCAAGATATCAGTGGGTGGGGTGTTACAAGCTCTGTTACTGATTTATCTAATATGTTCTCGGATGCAACAGCGTTTAATCAGAGTGTAAGTTCTTGGGTTGTAAGTGGAGTGACCGATTTCACTAATATGTTCAAGGGTGCCACCGCTTTCAATGGTGCTATAGCTTGGACATTAAATACTACTACCAGCGTAGACATGACCGGCATGTTCCAAGAAGCACTTGCATTTGATCAGGATATAAGTGGTTGGAATGTAACTAAAGTTACTACTATGGTAGATATGTTCAGGACTACAGGCAGCATGGCATTCGATCAGAATCTTGGTGCATGGACTGTTGCAACCCTGAGTAATGCTACCACTATGTTCTCTGGAGTAACCCTTTCAACCGCCAATTACGGTAATTTGATTATCGGGTGGGAAGTGAAGACTCACTTAAATACTGTTACCTTTCACGGCGGAAATAGCACATATAGTGGGACCACTACCCCCGGGGCGGTAGAAGCACACAGTAGGCTTACAGAAAATGATGGGTGGACAATTAATGACGGCGGCGAAGTATAATAAGTAGGCATTCCATACGAATGTAATAAATATTAATATTATTACAGGATTATATAAAATGCCAACTGTTACGCCCACAATCACACCTTCAGTTACGCCCACGAATACACCCGGGGCTTCTGTTACCCCTACACCAAGCAACACACCAACCGCAGCACTGGTGGACCCTTCCGTGGTTGTTGCATCTGATGATTCCATATTAAGAAAAATATCATCGGCGGGCGTGGGAATCTGGGCTAATACATTTCACGATGAATCACTCTTAATAAACTCATTGGCAATAGACCTAGATGGTAACATATATACCGCAAGTTCTGATAAAAGTGTACGAAAAATAGACAGTTCGGGCACTGAATTATGGAGTTATTCCACTGTTAATGACGCTGTGGCGGTAGCTGTAGACCCCGATGGTAACGTAATTATAGGATCATTCGACAATAAAGTATACAAATTAGATAATACCGGAAGTTTCATGTGGGATTATCTGGTAGGTACGTTTGTACAGGCTGTTGCGGTGGACTATGATAATTGTATATATTTTGGTGCTGACGACAATTCTGTTAGATCTTTATCACCTACCGGGAACCTACTATGGTCATATATGGGACATAGTAAACCAATTATTAACATTGCAGTAGACCACCTGAAGAACGTTTACTCAGTATCTAAGGACAATAACCTAAGTAAATTAAATTCTAGTGGTAATTTACTATGGGAATACGCACATAATACAGATGCCACTGATGTTACCGTAGATAACAGAGGAAATGTATATACTAGTTCAGATAAGGGTGTAATAAGAAAAATAAACCACCGGGGTCTATTAATATGGGAATTCTCAATTAATGAGAAAATAACTGGTATAAGTATTGATGTAAATTACAATATATACACATCTTCTCATAATGGGACAGTTAGAAAACTTAGATTCAATGGTATGACTTTGGATACCATCTGGGTAATACATGAGCCGCGTATTAAATTTAATGATGTAATTTCAAGCCCACTTGAAGGAACCTTCCCAGAGTGGTGGGGTCTTGGTATCACAGTAACACCTACACCTACAGCGACCGTAACTGCAACACAAACGGTTACACCGACTGCAACTGCAACACCTACACCGACTATAACTCCGTCTCCATCTCTAATTACATGTGCATTAGGCCCATTTGGTGGTAATTATATTTTAGAAATTGGTATGAATCAGAATGTTGTTATGAACAGGCTAACATCAGATGTTTCTACCCCCGGCAACACAATATATTATTTTTGTGGATATTATGGCAGTAGGTCATATTTTGGTAGAATAAACCAAAATGGATGTCTTGATTGGCACCAGACACTTACCCGGTTTCATACGTTAAAGGATATAGTATGGCTTGGTGGATACATTTTTATGGTAGATGATTGGGGAATTATCATTAAATGTGACCCAGATGGTAATATAATATGGGAAAAGGAATATAGAATATCGGGAGGAATTTCGCAGCAAATACAAACACTCGAAACAGATGGGACAAGTTTATTTGTATGTGGGCGTGACAGCATCAACGACGGGGTTATAATGAAACTAGATTTAGATGGTGCTGTTATATGGGTTCAGAAGGATACCGCCTTTATTGCTTTTACATCCATGACATTTTCACCAAGCAATATTTTTATTACCGCCTCCACGGGGGGATATGGTGTTGATATTTTAAAACTAGACCTTCTCGGAAATGTCGTAGCTCAGACAGGATTTGACGGCTTTAGTGCTGGCGTTGCCGGTAGAATACTATATGACCCCACTGATGATTCTGTAGTTTGTGGCGCAACTCGGTCCAATGGGCTTGCCGTACAACGCCAAAGCGGGATTATGAAATTCGATTCTGACCTAAACTTCATTGTACAGAAGTTTTATGGCTTCAACTTTGATGGTAGCGGGGGATTCTTTGAGCTACATGATATAGCATTATATGATGGTGGGTATTTATTGACAGGTGCTACGAGGGCTAGCGGTGGTGGCTACTATTCATTAGGAAACTTACTTACCCTTGATACAAATGGAGACCTAGTAGCTACCCGACCTAAACAGGGATTTTTCAAAACACTCGTTAATCCGGGTCTTTCCACTGGTATAGATGACAATATGGTATTTGAGCAAGTCGTGTTTGATGGTACTAACATAGCGTTAGTTGGTGCCTCAAATTCACGGATACTCTCTAATAAAGTAAGCTATTTTCTGTTTAATAATGACGATAAACTAACTTTAGAGGGACAGGCGGAGATACCATTACAGGAATTTACAATGCCACCTAGCCCCCTTAACATTACAGGAGTATCACTTTCTATTGTAGCACCAACTGCCGCATCGTTTCAGACAACGGCGGTAGTAATAGCCCCAATGGTTAGTACGCAGTACACAGTACCTACTAACTTAGAGGGTGCATATTATATAGGAAGTCCAATAGTGGTAACACCAACACCAACCGGAACGTTGACTGTGACACCAACAGCAACTATTACACCAACACCAACTGTAACGTTGACGGTGACACCATCGGCTCCCCCAGCGTGATTTTGTACCAGTATAATAGGCCAAGTAATAAATATTAATAATATTCAAGGGATTATTGAAAATGCCGACTGTAACACCTACAATTACACCTACGAACACGCCCACAAATACACCCCCGGCGTCAAATTCGCCTACGCCCAGCAATACACCAACACAGCCTGTTTCTGATCCCGTAGTTTATAGTGGTGCTGTTGATGGTATTTTACGGAAATTATCAGCACTTGGCACAACAGATTGGACTTTTATTGGCCCAGCGGCACCGATTATAGCTGTTGCAATAGATTCATTAGGCTACATTTACACCGCTAATTCAAACAATACTACCCGTAAAATAAACAGTTTAGGGAATGAAGAGTGGAGCTACATTGAAGGTAGTGATGTTATTGCTATAGCCGTGGATGTCGCCAGTAATGTAATTACCGGCTCCTATGCTGGAACTGTACGCAAATTAGATTCAACTGGTGTTTCACAGTGGTCTTATATGATAGGTTCCCCTGTAAACGCGGTCGCTGTTGATCACGATGGATTTGTGTATATTGGTTGTGATGATACCACAGTTAGAAAATTATCTCCCGCTGGTGCTTTTGTATGGTCGTACACGAACACACAGGCTATTCTCGGCGTAACTGTAGATTACTTAGGATATGTTTACGCAGCATCTCAGGGAAATCATGTAATTAAACTAAATTCTACTGGTAGTTTTGTATGGGATTATAGTGAATTCAACGATACTGACGTGACTAAAGTAGCCGTCGATGGTAAACAAAACATCTACACTGGTTCAAGTGATGGAATTGTTAGAAAAATAAACCATAGAGGTTTTTTGGTTTGGCAGAAGAAAGTTTCTAATAGAAAACTATTAGGGATAAGTGTAGATATAAACAGCAATGTTTACGCATCATCAAATGATGGCACTCTCGTAAAGTTGACAGCTAAAACGGGTAGTATTATATGGGGAGCACAGGAACCCAATATCGCATGGGAATTTTTTGAATCTCGTAGCAGTTTTACTGATGTAGCGTCAAGTCCGTTATCAGGTGCTTTTCCTTATGTTTGGGGACGACTACCAGTAACGCCTACACCTACTGCTACCGTTACACCAACATTAACACCAACTGGAACGACAACACCAGTAGCCACAGCTACAAGCACGCAGGGTGCTACCGTTACACCAACACCCACATTAACAGCGGGGGGTACTCCAACACCCACACCAACAGCTACGTCACCAGTGACACCAACAGCTACGGTAGCAGTTACTCCAACAGCTACGGCAGCAGTTACATCAACACCTACACCAACACCGGGGGTTACAGTTACACCTACATTGACAATGACAGTTACACAAACACCAACACCGACTGTTACTACCACTGGAACAACTACACCTACGCCTACACCATCACCAACCGTACCACCAACGTTTACAAGCATATGGCAAACTACCGGGGGAGGGGAAACTATAACCTTGCCCCTAATGAATACGGGAACATATAATTTCGATGTAAACTGGGGAGATGGTAGTGGGGTTGACACTATCACGGCTTGGAATCAGGCAGAGACAACACACACATACACCTTAGCCAACACATACACTGTTAGTATCACTGGAACGATTGACGGGTTCCGATTTAATAATACAGGCGATAAGACAAAGATTAAATTAATCACTGAGTGGGGTCCTTTGGTATTACTTGGAACTGAATGGTTCTATGGCTGTAGTGCATTAACCATTACTGCTACGGACGCACCAGACACTTCCGACCCATCTGTTGATTTCTACAGGGCGTTTATGAACTGTTCCTCCATTACTACTATACCGGGGATCGAAACTTGGGACCTAAGTAGTGCTGCTAGTTTGTTTAGAATGTTCTATGGGTGTTTAAATTTTAATCAAGATATTGATGCTTGGGATGTAAGTGCGATTACTGGGATGGGGGAAATGTTTGTAAGTGCAAATCTATTCAATCAAAGTCTTAACAGTTGGAATGTTTCCGCAGTAACTTCATTCACTGGTATGTTTGCCGGGGCTAATGCATTTAATGGTAATATAACAAGTTGGGTAATCAATACGGGTGCCCCGGTGACCATGGAAAGTATGTTTTTTAGCACTGCATCATTTAATCAAGATATAAGCGGTTGGGATGTAAGCACTGTTACTAATATGATAAGTATGTTCGAAGCCACTGCCGCGTTTAATCAACCTTTGGATACTTGGGGTACAAAAACAGGGGCCGTTACTGATATGACCCGCATGTTTTTTGGTGCCACACTTTTCAACCAGAGCCTTAATACTTGGGATGTTTCTGCTGTAGTAGACTTTACTGAAATGTTTCGAAATGCATCGGCGTTTGATGGAAACATAACAAGCTGGACAATCAATACTGGTGCCCCAGTAACTATGCAAAGTATGTTCTACTCCGCCGTCGCGTTCAATCAAAATATAGGGGCATGGGACGTAAGCACCGTTTATGACATGTCTAGTATGTTTCTCCTTGCAACATCGTTTGACCAAAATATAGGAAGTTGGAATACTGGTTCTGTTTATAGCATGTTTGGTACGTTTGGTGGCACTCCATTTAATCAAGACATCGGTTCTTGGAATGTTTCTAGTGTAACGAATTTTAGACAGATGTTCAGTGCAGCAACCCTCTTTAATCAAAATCTTAATAGTTGGGTTGTTTCTTCCGGAACGGATTTTACTGGTATGTTTTCAAATGCTTACGCATTTAACGGCAATATAACCGGGTGGACATTAAAGGCTACTGGAGCTGTATTACTGGGTGTTATGTTTAGTGATGCTCAATCCTTTAATCAGAATATAAGCGGTTGGAACACAATTGCTGTCACCACCATGAATAATATGTTTGATGGTGCCAATGCGTTTAATCAAGATATTAGTGGTTGGGACACAAGTTCTGTTAATACTATGACCTCTATGTTCAAAAATAGTGTTTTATTCAATCAACCTATAGGTAGTTGGGATACAGGTTTAGTTACTACTATGCAATCTATGTTCCAAGGTGCCATGGTGTTTGACCAAGATATAGGCGGGTTTGATATTACTTCATTAACAACCGCACAGAATATGTTTCTATTAGCAACACCATTATCAACCGCAAATTATGATGCATTGCTTATCGCATGGTCAGCCAAGACTAGAAATATAAACGTTCAATTCCATGCGGGAACCAGTCAATACAGTATTGGTGCAGCAACAACCGCCAGAGGAGTACTTGTTGCAACCCCGTGGAGTGTTACAGATGGTGGTCAAGCCCCTGCACCGTCACCAACAGTTACACCAACAGTGACACCAACGCCAACAGCTACAGCAGCAGTGACACCAACACCGACAGGCACAACTGGGGCACCAGTGACTCCATCACCAACACCCGGGGCTCCGGCATCGCCAACCCCGACAGCAGCAGTTACGGCAACACCAACAGGTACAGCAGCCTCACCAACACCAGCGGCTACGGCAACTCCAACTCCGACACCATCGGCTACGGCAGTTACTCCGACGCCGACAGGTACAACTGGGGCACCAGTGACTCCATCACCGACACCCGGGGCTCCAGCATCGCCAACCCCGACAGCAGCAGTGACACCAACACCAGCGGCTACAGAGGCTACACCAACACCGACGGCCACGACAACTGTAACACCGACACCATCGGCTACAGCAGTGACACCAACACCGACAGGCACAACTGGGGCACCAGTGACACCATCACCGACGCCACTGTAATTAAAATAAATTTAACTTGACAGCTTAT
>Ga0307378_10003184_pt1 | contig 24216 bp, 21 predicted proteins | sample UN1MG_FD_202238 | JGI IMG/M metagenome (GOLD analysis project Ga0307378, IMG submission 202238) | Soil microbial communities from Risofladan, Vaasa, Finland - UN-1 | ecosystem: Environmental > Terrestrial > Soil > Coastal area > Acid sulfate soil | place: Finland: Risofladan, Vaasa | collected...
GGGTGATTTCAGCCGGGTCGGTAATTGCCTTGTCCGGGTGGCGATTGTGCCAACTCTTCATTTCGCCCGCTTCACCAGGCAGCGAGTGATTTCGCCGATATACACGCGGTGGTAGTCCTTCTTCGGGTAGTGCACGTCGGTCTTCGGGTCGAGGAACCGCTTCGGGTCAATGTCAGTCGTGTAGAGCTTGCGGCAGATGAGCGCCAGCCGTGCCTGCCGGAACGTCACCGCGTCCTTGAAAGGCGACACCGGCTCCAGCCCGGTCTCCTTCGCCTTGTCGTAGTCGCGGCCCGACTTCGAGCCGCAGAATACCAGCGCCTTCCGGTACTTCTTCGGGAAGAACGAAAGGGTGAACCGTTCGTTCCTCTCCATGAACTCGTACGTGTAACGAGTCGGGCGGACGAAGACGAACGATACCGGACGGTTCCAGAGGACGCCCAGCCCGCCCCAGCTCGCGGTCATCGTGTTCCACCGCTCGGGCGTACCCGCGGTCATGAGCATCCAGTCCTTGTCAATCAGCTTGAAGACATTGTCCTTCAACGTGTACGGGTCAATTCTCAGGAATTCCGTAGCCATCGCAGCTCCTTTCATGGTGGAGGATTATAGCGTCCGGCTCGACCCGTTGCCAGTCTTCGTGCTCCTTGACATGGGCACGGAGCAGGCTAGGCTCAAGGCAGTGGTAGAGTAGACTCGCAATCCGGAGGGGTGGCGGGTGCCGCCCCTCCGAGGTTTGGAGGTATTGTGAAAAAGCTGTTGCTCGTCCTTGTTCCGTTGACTGTGCTCGCTCAGGTCGAGATAGACACGGTCATCCGACTGCCGGTGGGGCTGCGTCAAGGGGCTTACCTGCAAGATCTCAACAAGCTCTACCTTAACACCCGTGCCGAAGATCAGTATCTCGTGCTCGACTGTTCAACGTATCAGCTCAAGGCGCAGATACCGGTCGAAGGGGCGGACTTCTACACATGTTCGTACAATTGGCGCCGGCAGAAGCTCTACGTTACATTCGCAGAAGGACCGGAAAGTACACTGGTGATTGACGCGGCCGGGGATTCAATCCTCCGATGGCTTGACGTCTATCGAGAGTTCCGCAACGACGTCTACCTGAGCGACCTCGACGTCCGGTTCAAACCCGCGGTGGATACGCTGTATGAATACGAGTGCGATGCCGATACGATAATTCGCCGCTGGCCGATACACTGCACCTGGGGCTCATGGGATTCGGTTCATCATAAGCTCTATGTCGGGCAAGGGTCACATAGGAAACTCTATGTCTACGACTACCTGGCTGATTCATGTCTCAAGGTCATTGATGTCAGCGCGATCTACGCTCGAATGCCTGACGCCTGCGTGTTCAGCTACAATTATCACCGGGCGTATGTCGCTCATGGCCGGTTTGACATGGTGAGCGACGAAGTCGGCATCATTGACACCGAACGTGACACGCTGATTCGGGTGCTCCCGGTGAAGCTGGAGGAGGGCGTGTACAGCCACGTCGCGGTGGACCAGCGCGATGGAAAGGCTTACATTGCCAGCTATCCCGATACGATGTGGGTTGTCAACTGCGCCACCGACTCGGTGTTGAAGAAGTTCGAGTGTGGGGAAGGCGGGAGAATGGACCTGTGCATTCGCTGGGTACCGTGGAGTAATCGCATCTATGTGCTCAATTATCTCTGGGGCGATTCTAAGCTGGTCGTCATTGACTGCAACACCGACTCGGTCATTGTGAGTGGGATGAGCCTGGGTAGTTCATGTTACGATATCCAACTGGACCCTGTCCACCGGCGCGTTTTCGCCATCGGAGCACCAGACACTAACTCCGTATGCGTACTGCGCGATACGGGGTATGCAGCAGTTGAGACGCCGAAGATCGACGATGTGCCTGTGGCTTCTGGGCTGCAGGCGCGGATGGCCTCCGGCGAATGCGACATTCAATACTCCCTCGCTGCGCCGGGCCGTGTTGAGCTATCCGTCTACGACCAACTAGGGCGTGAGGTCAGGCAACTCGTGGCGGAGCAGCAGGCGGCCGGCCGACACCTGGTCACCTGGGACTGCCGGGACAGCAGCGGCCACCGCGTGTCCGGCGGCGTCTACTTCATCCAACTGCGCTCCCCTGCGGTCAACGACGAGCAGAAGGTCGTGGTGACGAGGTAGGCGGCACAGAAGACAGGCCGCAGTAGACAGTAGACAGGCAGGGGCGGGCGAGAACCCGCTCCTGCTTTGAGACCGACCATGAATGAGAATTGTCGGGAAAACACTTCTCACTTTCGCCGGGCTGCGTGGGCACGTTCTGGTGTGGGAAACGGAAAACGCAAGTCCATTCGGAGCCAGCACCTGGTCGGCCTGATTGCGCTGGCGTCGCGTCAGCGTAACTTAATGCATGGTCAAGACTAACGTGCATTCCCTGTTCTTCCGTAGCTGGCTTGGAGGGGTTAGCCTGGGGCTTGCCCCGGGATAGTACCCGGAGTGGCCCGCGCTGTTCTCTCCGAACACTTCCGGCAGGTCCTGCGGAAAGCCACTTTCAGCGTTCTGCTCTCGTCCGCCCGAACAGCCCTCGCCGCAGTCAGCCGGGCAGGTTCCTTTCACGTCCCGCCGACGGCTGCCTGCCAAGTCGAGGCGGGACGAGCTGGGCCGACAAGCCACGCCCTGATACGGAACTCAGGTCACCGGTCGTGGCAGCCCGTGCCCGTTCCTGAGTCTGGAAGAGGGCTACGTCGGACCGGAGTCAGCCAGAGCCTGAGCCGGCGCTGACCCCGTTGCTCGGCGAGTGTTTGGTCAGCGCTGAACAACGGCCGGCCGCCAGAAACCACCGAATTTGACGCGAGTTGGCTCGTTGAGTAACCACAACGTATGGTGTGACGCTCTGCCCGCAACCACAATTCTGCCGCCCACCCCTCGGCCCGGAGACCGTGTAGGGGGTAGCCTTCACCGATGCAGTGCCCGATACACTGATTGGCGCAATCACCGGTACGTTTGCCGGGAAAATGACTCGAACAACGACCCGAACGTCTTCTCGAATAATGTCTCGTACAACCTCGCGAACAATGCGCGGTACAATGCGACGTGCAATCGCGCACGCAGTTCGAGACGCAGCTAGCGATGCAGTTGACGACACACTTGCCGACGCAGTTCACTAGACAGTGCATGATACCTTGGCCGGTACTTTCTGACGAACAATGGGAGGTACTTTGAGAGGTCCAATCGCGCCTTCGGCGCGAGATCCCGGTTTCCAGGACTCAGTTCCCAGAGCGCGGTCCAAAGGTCTCCTCACCCTGACCCTCTCCTCGGCGAGGAGAGGGAGAGCGGAGTGAAGGTGAGGAGGGCTCGGGCTGCGTGCGCTCTCGGCAGACAGGGTTTGCGACACGACCAGAAATCCCGGCTCTCGGGACACGATCCCGAATCCCATGAGATTTGGGTCATGTCCCGTCGTGTCTTTGTGGCGGACCCGGAGCGGAGGTCCCGGCGTCCCTTGCGGTTGTGTCGTCCTACTCCATCCGCGGGAAGGCCGTCCAGTCCATGCGCGTTTGCAGGGTAGCTGCGGCGCTGGTTGACCGGGCGTGCGTGCGGCCTATTATCCTCGGTGCGGAATAGACGACGCCCGACCCCGGTATATTCGAGCGGAGGTACATAGTGACGAAGACAACAAAGTCCGAAGTACGAAGTCCGAATGTCGAATGGCAGACCGTCAGAAGCAGACTGAACTGCCTGCTGTTCGCGGCGGTCCTGCTCGTCCCGATGCTGGCAACGGCCCAGCCCATCAAGATGCCCGAGGAAGACAAGACACTCTCGCCCTACTTCGTCGTGAAGAGCGACGACCCGAGCCTGGACCGGCTACCGCTGCTCTCGACCAAGGCGGACGTGAGCATTGCCGGCGTGATTGCCGACGTGCGGGTAACCCAGGTCTACAAGAACGACGGGAAGAAGCCGATTGAGGCAATCTACACCTTCCCGGCCTCGACCCGGGCCGCGGTCTACGCGATGAAGATGACAATCGGCGACCGGACGATCGTCGCGAAAATCCGCGAGCGCGAGCAGGCGCGGAAGGACTACGAAGTCGCGAAGCAGCAAGGCAAATCTGCGTCGCTGCTCGAGCAGCAGCGCCCCAACGTCTTCCAGATGAACGTCGCCAATATCATGCCCGGCGACTTCATCACGGTCGAGATGTCCTACACCGAACTGCTGGTGCCGACCGAAGGCGTGTACGAGTTCGCCTACCCGACCGTGGTCGGCCCGCGCTACTCCAACGTCAGCGAGAAAGACGCTCCGAAGTCCGAGAAATGGGTCGCGTCGCCCTACCAGCACGAGGGCGAGCAGCCGTCCTATACGTTCGGCATGGCCTTGGACCTTTCCTGCGGCCTGCCGATCCAGGAAATCACCTGCCCGTCGCACAAAACCACGGTGAAGTACACCGGCCTCAATTCGGCGGCGGTACGGCTGGACGACTCCGAGAAGGCCGGCGGCAACCGGGACTTCATCCTGCGCTATCGCCTCGCCGGCGGCAAGATCCAGTCCGGGCTGCTCCTGTACCAGGGCAAGGACGAGAACTTCTTCCTGCTGATGCTCCAGCCGCCCAAGCGGGTCGAGCAGTTCCAGATTCCGCCCCGCGAGTACATCTTCATCGTCGACGTCTCGGGCTCGATGCACGGGTTCCCGCTCGACATTTCGAAGACCCTGCTGCGCAACCTGTTCGCGAACCTGCGGCCGAAGGACTACTTCAACGTCCTGCTCTTCTCCGGCGACAATGCGGTTCTCGCGGAGCATTCGCTGCCCGCGACCAAGGAGAACCTTGAGAAGGTGATCAAGGTGATTGACGAGCAGCGGGGCGGCGGCGGGACCGAGATCCTGCCCGCGCTGCGGCGGTCGCTTGCGCTGCCCCGGGCCAAAGGGACTTCGCGCAACTTCGTGATCGTCACCGACGGCTACGTAAGGGTCGAGACCGAAGTGTTCGACCTGATTCGCAAGAGCCTCGGCCAGGCCAACTTCTTCGCGTTCGGCATCGGCTCCGGCGTCAACCGCTACATCATCGAAGGCATGGCGCGGGTCGGCATGGGCGAGCCTTTCGTCATCGAGAAACCGGACGCGGCCGCGGCCCAGGCCGAGAAGTTCCGCAAGTACATCCAGACCCCCGTGCTGACCGACATCAACGTCAGCTTCCCCGGGTTCGACGCCTACGACGTCGAGCCGGAGCACGTGCCGGACGTGCTGGCCGAGCGGCCGATTATCATCGCCGGCAAATGGCGCGGCTCGGACAAGGGTTCAATCAAGGTCACCGGCATGAGCGCGCAGGGCGAGTTCTCCCGAACCGTGAGCGTGGCCGAGTTTCCGCCCAACGCGGCCAATTCGGCGCTCCGCTATCTCTGGGCGCGGCACCGCATCCAGTTGCTGGCCGACTACAACAACATCAGGGAAGACAGCGGCCGCGTGAAGGAAGTCACCCGGCTCGGCCTCAAGTACAACCTGCTCACCAACTACACATCGTTTGTGGCGATTGACCAGAAGGTCCGCAACGTAGGCGGCAAGCAGGAAGTGGTCGAACAGGTTCTACCACTGCCGCAGGGCGTCTCCGACTACGCAGTCGGCGGCAGAGCGGCAACGGGATACGCCGGGCGGGGCATGGCCAAGAGCGCGCCGGTGTCCGTGATGGGACAGACCATCTCCGCGGACCGGCTCACCGAGTCCGAGTCGAGCCCCAAGCCGCCCCCGCCCACACCGCGCGTGCTGGTTTCGAAGGTCGAGATTCAGGGTGGCGTGAGCGAGAAGGCAGTCAAGCAGGCGATTGAGAAGCAGCTCGCCAAGATGGTGAACGCGTATTCGTCGGAGCTCTCCTCCCAGCCCGGACTGCGCGGCAAGATGGTCGTCGAGTTCACGGTCGGCGCAAACGGGCTCGTACGCGACGTGAAGGTCGTGTTGAATGAGGTGACTCCGAACCTCGAGCCGGCGGTCACGCAACTCCTGAACAAGCTCAAGATCACCAACACTTCCGGCAGCGACTCGACCGTCAAACTGACCCTCAACTTCAAACCATAGCGCTGCCACGACTCCTTCGGCCCAGTGCGGGGAAGCTTGCCTTCCTCGCACTGGCCGTTCTGCCCGGGCTCGGCGCGGCTGGAAGGGCGACTATCGTGACCGAAACCGAGTCCGGGCCGGGCGTTTGTCGGAGCGCCGCTGCACACGTGCGGGCAACCTGAAACTCGGTGCTCAGTATGGTCGAGAAGGTCAAGAAGTCAAAGAGCGGCAAGAACCCTCAAACGAGAACACCCTCAAACGAAAACACTTGACGAGAGACCGAGCCGGCGTATTTTGACAGTATGCCTGAGGTTGTCTTGATCCCATGCCGTCGTTCGTCGCAATTGCCTTCCGATGCCAGCGCGGCAGCCGACGACTACTGCGAGCGGGGCTACATCAAGGCGCATTCACCGCGACAACCGTTGACGGGCCAACGAGCAGTGAACAGTCGAGGTCTGCAAGGTCACCGTTATCAGATGGGAGGCGAAAATGAAAGCGTTCCTGTTTGCATTCTGCCTGGTCCTGCTGCTGGTTAGTGCGGCGCAGGCCGCTGATTCCCTCAACGTACGGCTTGTAGGTAGCTGCGATACGCCGGGCCTCGCCTACGGCGTGGCAGTAAGAAGTAACTACGCCTTCATCGCTGACTGGAGCTCGGGGCTGCGCGTTATCTCGGTGGCCGACCCGGCCCATCCGACTGAGATCGGGCACACCGATACCCCGGACTCGGCAGCAAGAGTGACGGTATCCGGCAACTATGCGTATGTCGTCGGCGTGCAGGCTGGTCTGCGGGTCATCTCGATTGCCGACCCGGCTCATCCAATCGAGGTCGGGTCCTACAACACGCCGGGCCTCGCCTACAGTGTGGCTGTAGCTGGCAACTACGCGTACGTGGCAGATATCGACTCCGGTTTGTGGGTCATCTCCATTACTGACCCGGCGCATCCGACCAAGGTCGGGCACTGGCAGGCGCCGGGCATGGCCTTCGGCATCGCGGCCGCCGGACACTTCGTTTACGTTAACGACGCGTTCTACGGATTGCGCGTGGTCTCGGTGGCCGACCCGGCCGATCCGTATGAAGTCGGGCACAACGATTCGGTCGGGTTCATGGGTGTGGCTGTAGCGGGCGGCCATGCCTATGTCGGCAGCAATACGGCCGGACTATTCGTCGTCTCGTTGGCAGACTCGGCACATCCGGCTGCGGTCGGATGGTGTAATACGCACGAGCCGATAGGGAGCGTAACGGTCGACGACTACGCCTATACAATCGGGGGTTCCTGGCTTGAAGTATTCTCCGTGTCCGACCCCGCCCACCCGAGCACAGTCGGTCACTACTACCGGTCGTCCTGGAGCGCCCGCGGCCTCGCGGTGTCCGGAGACTACATCTATGTCGCCACCGATTCCGGATTGTCGGTCTGCCAGCGCTACGACGCAGGCGTCGAGGAAGCGACAAGCGCCGAACTGCGAACGACGGAACCCGGGCCGACGGTCGTACGGGGAGTGCTGATGCTCGGCGCGGTAGACCGTAGACGGCAGGCAGCAGACAGGGCAGAACTGCTGAATACGACTGGGCGGAAGGTGATGGACTTGAGGGCGGGCGCGAATGATGTCAGTCTGCTCGCGCCCGGAGTGTACTTCGTCAGCGAGCGGCCGGCGGGCAGCGTCCGCAGGGTAATCGTCGCCAGATAGGAGGTCACGACATGTCACATGCTCGAAGCAGGACAGCCAATCACAGCCGCATCTGCGTAGCCCTGGCGGCGCTCACGCTATTGTCCGCCGCGGGCTGCCAGTTGTTTTTTCCTCCGTTCAGGAGAAACCCGGAGTTGCGGCTGCTGCGAAGTGAGCGCATGGCGAGCGGTTCCGCATTATCTCATCCGATCGTTAGTCCGGACGGGGCGCAGGTGTACTACCTCAGCTCTGGTCATTCCACGAACATCGGGTACTTCCTCGGCACGCTCTGGAGGACGGGGCTCAACGACACAGGTGCGGTCCAAGTTCTCCCTGACACCTTCGGCTCGATGGCGATTTCGCCTGATGGCCGAGTGATGGTTCTGGGGACCTACAGCCACAGCCTAGGACGCAGGCTTGTGACCATTGACTTGGGCACGTGGGCGGTCGAGACCATTCCTTCCTCACAGGACATCAGTGCCCGGGACGTGGAGTTCAGCCGGAACGTCGCCGGCAGAGTTTACTACTCCAACTCGAATACCGGGCTCCACCGGATAGACATTGACGGCAGCAACGAGGTTCTAGTGGACTCGACCATCAGAGGCTATTTTGACCTTACGCCTTCAGATTCCGTTGTTCAAGCCATGTTCTCCAAGCCGAAGGTCGATCCGGGTGGCAGGTATGTCGCCTGTATGGTGTCGTCCACCGATCCAGATATTGCCCTGATTGACTTGACCACTAGGGGCACGACCTTGGTCAAGGCGAATCCGTATAGGACAGCGGATATGGAGTTCCCATATTGGACCCCGGACGGTCAGGCGATTGTCTTCGCTGCGGCCGAGTGGCGCGGGGAGCCGCATGGGACGGACCCAGCAGAGCTGTGGGTCCTTGATGACGTGTTCAAGAAAGGAAAGGAGTAGCGATGAAAGCGATGAAGCTCATCGATTACTTCCAGAAGATCGCCTTCCCGCAGCCGACGGGCAGCGACGCCACCGTCAAACTGACCTTCAACTTCAAGCCATAGCGCTCACACGACTCCTTCGGCCCAGTGCGGGGAAGCTTGCCTTCCTCGCACTGGCAGTTGTGGTCCTGGTGGTGACGTGGCGCGTCTTGCCGGGCGCGCTGAAGGAGCGACGGTTCAGAACCTATCCGCTTGATGGCGGCCTGCTGGCTGACCCGGGATACCGGGCAAGGCTGGAGGCGATGCCGCCGGAAGAAGTCCGGCGGTATCTTGAGTGCGCCACCGATGCGGCCATCGCCGACTACCTGCAACGGCTGCTTCAGTTCTCGCGCGAACAGGCGGCGCTGGCCGCGGCCCCGGAAGGGAAGCGCGAGGGTGTGACGTTCATCATGGGCCAGGACCGGAACCCGGACAACCGGTTCTACCAGGCGGCGACCGACTACTACAGGACCGACTCCGGTGCGCGAACCGAGCATCTTGAACGGAACTTGAGATGCCTGGCCGACGTGCGCGACTACCTTGCGAATCACCGACCGGCGAGCGGGCCGTGGGGCTTGGTCAACGTCGTCGCCCACTCGTACGAGTGGGGCGGGCTCTCGGTGCCGGTGCGCGAGGGGCAGGGCCGTACCGACCTGACCGCGCTCCGGCTCGCGATTGCCTCGGGCGAACTGAAGCCGCTTGCCGACAGCGTGGTTGACTGCCGGACTGACTTCCGAATCCAGGGCTGCGCCCTGGGGCGCGATACCGCCCTGCTCAGGCTGATGAGCATCGTCTTCGGCGGCAGTGACCTCCAGCGGCCCAAGGTCGGGTCGTCGCGCTACTTCGTCTACTACGAGTCGCGGCGCGAACGCGGCTGGGTCGAATCAGCGGGACAGTTCTTTGCCGAGTACTGGTACGTCGTCTATCGGAAAGGGCAGCGGCCCGGCAACGCGGAACTGGCAAGACGGTTCGCTGAGCGCTATCCGGCCGATACGCTTGACTGGCGGGCCGCCCTGGGCAGGTCCGGCCCGCGCCGGCCCGGCGACGCATACTACCGGATGCTCAGCCTGCCCGCGACCTGGGTCACGGTCTACCCCGAGTCGGTCGCGCCGCCCCGCGTGCGCGCGCCGGCCGCGCGACGAGCATGGCTGGAAGCACAGACGGAATTCAACGGGCGGCTCAAAGGTCTCGGCCTTGAACTTGACGACTTCCTCTGGAGCGCGCGCGACACGGCTGTCATGGACAGCGGCGTAAGGAAACCGGCAATCCTCGCCGTCGGCCGGAGCACCATCGCCTGCATCGAGCGAGACGTGGTGATGCCGGATACGGGCCCGGGACCCGCGCGCCGGGTCTACGGCTCCGCGACCGAGCCGCTCTTCTGGCAGGAAGACGCGCCCGTGCACCCGGCAGCGCAGCCACCGGGCTTCAACGTCGCCTTCCGCTGACCGTCCGCCGCCCGCCACTGCAAACCGACGCTGAGTCGCCCTGACGCCGACGGAAGGGTCTCTCAGTTGGTCACTGGTACCTACTCGCAGCAAAGCTGCGCTCAAAGCTCCTCAGAAAGCTTGCCGGAAAGTACCTCGTGTCTCTCGAAGTATATCTCGGTGTACGTCAGGACGTATGCGGGATTGTGTCGTGCGCTGGGACGGCACCTGCGTCTTCGCCTGAATCCCGACCTGTATCTCAACCTCGACCTCAGCCTGAACCTCAGCCTTTACCTCAACCTTAACCTCTACCTGTTCCAGTAGTCGTACCGGAAGTCATCTCAGAAGCCGATTCCGATGTCGGTTCTCTCATCTAAGAACTTGAAGTACCGGGAGTTGTTTGTTCCGTCGTGTCCTGCAGCGGTTCGCCAGACACAATCCCCTGGGTAACCTCCGGGCTGTTCACCCCCCGGAGAATTGCGCTCTTTTTCACAGGTAGGGGGTTGAGCTGAGTATAACTTAGTGAGGGCGGGCGCGGACGTGAAAACGGGGACTGTCCCGCAGCGAGTTCGACGCAGCTGCTCCGAGGGACTGTCCCCTGGTTTTCACGCCTACCCGCAGCAGTAAAGCATCAACCTTAAAGGAGTTACGCTATGGAAAGTCTGCTCAAGCCGCTGAAAATGAGCCCGGACACGAACCGGGTTCTCGAAGAGATCCGCAACGGCGCTGAAAACGCGCTGTATGGAGCCGCCCCGGCCGCATCCGACGAGCTGTTCCACAAGCACGTCGAATCGCTCATCGAAGGCGCGGGCCTGCCGAACCTGCAGGTCATCCACTACCGCTGGTTCCTGCGCGAAGTCGCGCGCCTTTGGCGGACCAGAGAAGGTCGGGACCTTGCGTTCCACCTCGAGCTCTGCCTCCGCAAATGGGTGAACCTCGGTCTCGAACCCCGCACGCTCCAGTTCCTCGTCTGCGAAGCACATGAACGGCTCAAAGCCCAGATAGCCACGAAAGCACGAAATCACGAAGGCTCCGTGAGTCAGAAATCGGAATCTGCGGAATCTGTGAAATCTGTGGATGTTCGAAGTCTGCAAACCGCCAAGACCGCCAAGTCCGAACACTCGATCCCTCGATCCCTTGATCTCTCTATCCCTGGCAGCATGGCTGGTCCACGACCTCCGGCTGATTCCACCACCGGATCCCTTGATCCCTCGACTCCTGGAGGCCTGTGATGCGACCGACTGACAAACGGAGAGCGATTTCGGTTGACCGCGCTTTCCAGCGCTATGCCGGCTCGGTCTGGCGGGGCTCAGCGCCCTGCCGGGCCGACGGCGACTCAATCGGTCAGGCGGCGAACTATCTCGCTGCCGCCGAGCGCTCCGAACTCCGTGCCGAGCAGGTCCGCCAAGTCATAATGGCCGCTGGCGTACCGCTCATCCAGTTCATCCCCTACCGCAACTTCGGCCTGCACGTGGACAAACTCGTGCGCAACCACTCCGGCGCGACGCTCCGCAACCTCGTCCTCGCCGCAACCGAATACTGGACCGCCTATGGCCTCAGGCCGGAAGTACTCCGGGCAATCGCCGGGACGGTCTTCTCCCTGGACCTGCCGAACCTGTCCGAAAGCCGTAAGCCGTGAGCTGTCAGCCGTCGGCCCGTGCGCTATGGGTGCAAGCCGGCAGTCCTTGGGGCAATCTGCGAACAGGTGTTCGGGTTGAGCTTAGCTAGATGAGCGTCTGGCGCTCGGGTCTAGAACGAAAGCGTGAAGGTGTTGTTGTTGCCGGTGTAAATGAAGACAGCGTGCTGGAGAACATCCCGGCCGATGAGACACTGAATATGCTGCCCGTGCAGAGGCGCTCCAATGGCGATGGTCTCGATTACTACGTTGTGCCTTGGCATGACAAGCCGGACGAGGTACTCATGACACGGCACGCCGGCAGAGGACGGCGTGTTTATATTGCACACGCCGACAGGCTGTAGACCTAGCCGCTCGACAAGATCGGTGTTAATCACCGTGCCGGTGGCCCCCGTGTCTATCATGGCGACCGCTGGCACCGGGTCCTTCGGTTTCTCGGCTTGCCTGACCATGACATCCTCGGTAACCTTCCCAACGGCAATGCGAACCTCCAACACCGGTCCCTGCTGGTGCAGGCTGGGCAACTGAACGGTCAGCGACGGCATCTAGACCGCGAGCAGGTTGGACGTGAACTCAAGCGGAACTTCTACTTCAACGACGAGTTTCACGAGGAAAGGTACGTTGCCGAAACGCTCGTAGCCCTGCCGGATGGCGTCCATCTTCGTGTCATAGACATCGACGACTTTGTCATCCTTTATCAGCACGAACTTGCCCTTGGACTGGCCGACAAGCTCAGCCTTGTGGGCCTTGTAGGTTTCGATTTCCTTTTTGAGCAGTTCAGTCATGGTGTCCTCCAGATACGGGATATTATAGCCTGCTGCAGACTGAGCGCAAGCCCGCAGGCGTCAAGCCGTGAGCTGTCAGCCGTCGGCCCGTGTGCGTACGGCCTGCGCAGTGAAGTGCTCTCGGACATTTGCGTTCAGGTCTTCGGCCTGACCCTGTCCTAGCGCCTGAGGCCGTTAGCTGTAAGCTGTTGGTCGTGGGCTGCCTCGGCTGCTACTGCGCCAGCGTGTACTTGCCCGACTTCTTCGTGCCGATGCGCTTCACCAGCCCGGCTGCAAGCAGCGGTCGAAGCAGGTCCATTGCGCCCTGCCGGGAGACTCCCAGCCCTTCCCATATCCGGCGCGGGGCCAGCGGGCCCTCGTCGCCCAACATGCGCAGCAGTTGCTCCTGCCTGGGCCGGAGCAGAATCGGCTCGCGGCCGGTCTCAGCCAAGATCGCCTGAATCCGGTCCCGGGCACTGCCGAGCGCCGCGAGCAGACCTTCGGCCGTGTACTCAAGCCACCCGGTCAAGTCGCCGCCCTGCTTGCGCACGTCCGCCAGTCGCCGGTAGTAGCGCGGCCGGTCATGCCAGTAGTACTCGTCAACCGCGAAGATGTGATGCGTGTCGAAGCCCCGGCGGTAGAGCTCCCACAAGGCCAGCAGCCGTCCGACCCGGCCGTTGCCATCGCCGAACGGATGTATCTCCTCGAACCGATAGTGGAGAACCGCTGAGGAAATGACCGGCGACAGCTCCCGCGCCGGGCGGTTCCACCAACCCAGCAACGCGGCCATGAGTTCCTCGACCCGCTCCGGCGGAGGCGGCTTATGCCCGCCGACCCACACCTGAATCCGGCGGAACTCGCCCGATTGTCCCTGGTCCATCACCCCGTGCGCCGCAATCGCGTGCAACCGCAGCACGTCCCGGCGCGTGACCGTCCGCTTCTTCGGGTGGGTCTCGATGAACCGCAGCCCGGCGAAGTAGTTCAGTACCTCCTGCCGCGACCGGTCCGCAATCGCCGGCACCTCGCGACCCTCGGCCAGCGCCCGAACCTGGGCCTGCGTCAGCGGATTGCCCTCGATGGCGGTCGAACTGTGCGTATTGCGCACCCGTGCATCCTGCTGCAGCCGGGGAATCCACGCCACCTGCACGGCCGCGCCGACGAGTTGCTGACGCAGCGCCGCAATCTCCTCGACCAGCCCGAGCAGCCGGGCAGATACCGCAAACTTCGGTTCGTAGGTCATCGGACAAGTCTAATAATCAGTCAAGTATCAGTCAAGTTATTGGTAAAGTCCTAGCCCGCAACTGCCGCCTGCAAACTGCAAACTGGGAACTGGACTATGACCTTGGGCGCGAACGCGCCTCACTCGCGGCGAGCCGCGCGCGGGCTATGTCAGCTTGTGGGTGTTGTGCTTCTCAGTGCGGGGCGGGTTCCTCAGGCGGCAGAACGCGGGTGACCTTCTTCGCGCTGTCGAGTACGAGCTTTGCGCACCAGCCCCCCCAATCCCTACCCCCCGGTCCTTGGCCCCTAATCCTCAGCCCGACAGCACCCCCGCAGGCATTCCGGAGTTGGGATCGGACCGTGCTGTCTGCCGCGTTCTGGAGGTGGGAGTTCCGTGGCTCTCGCCATCTGCCGAATAGACGTGTCAGACCCGCAGGCAGAATCGACTCGTCACTCTTGCTTCAGAGTCCGCGATTGGTACACTGGATGATTCATGTTGCCAGAATCGCGGTATGAGAGGAGACGAGCGCGTGGACCTAGCGAAAAAGATCCATGATAGGACGGCGAAGATCGCGGTCATCGGCATCGGCTATGTCGGCCTGCCACTGAGCATCGAGATCGCCCGCGCCGGTTTTGAAACCGTCGGCATCGACACCGACGAGTCCAGGGTAGCCGGTGTACACAGAGGCAAGAGCTTCATCGGTGACATCAAGGACTCGGACCTCGCCGCCGTCCGCGACAAGTTCACGGCCACGACCGGTTTCGAGGTCCTTGCCTCCTGCGACATTGTGAATATCTGCGTGCCGACCCCGTTCACCACATGCAAGGACCCCGACCTCCGTTACATCAAAGACGCGGGCCTTCAGGTAGCGAAATACTTCAAGGCGGGCCAGCTTGTGGTCCTCCGCTCAACCTCGTACCCCGGAACCACCGAAGAGTTCCTGGCGGCCATTCTCAGCTGCGACGGCAACCGCAAGGTCGGTAGCGACTACTACCTCTCTTTCGTCCCCGAGCGCCTAGACCCGGGAAGCGACAAGTTCAACACCAAGAACACGCCGGTTGTGGTCGGCGGCGTCACCAAGGCCTGCACCGACTTGAGCAAGGCCTTCTACGAAACCTTTGTAGACGAGGTTATCCCCGTCTCCTCACCACGCGTGGCCGAAATGTCCAAGCTGCTCGAGAACATCTTCCGCAGCGTCAACATCGCCCTCGTCAACGAGATGGCGATGATGTGCGAGTGGATGGGCAACATTGATGTCTGGGAAGTCATCAAGGCCGCCTCCTCCAAGCCGTTCGGCTATAAGGAATTCCATCCAGGACCCGGCATCGGCGGACACTGCATCCTGATTGACCCCTACTACCTCGCATGGAAGGCCCGGGAGTACGGCTTCCACTCTGAGTTCATAGAACTAGCGGCAAAGACCAATGAATCGATGCCCGACTTCGTTGCAGGCCGCATCATCGAGACTCTGGGCATCAATGGCATCGCCTCGTCCAATGCCAAACTCCTGATACTAGGCGTCGCGTTCAAAGGCAACGTCGAGGACACGCGCCACTCCCCAGCCATCGAAGTGATGAAGATCATCCAGGACAAGGTGAGCAGCATCGAGTATCATGACCCGTTGGTCTCTGAACTGTCAGAACAGATACCTGGCCACCCCTACAAGTCAGTACCGCTGACCGAGGAGGCCCTCAAGTCGGCTGACTTGGTCGTGATACTCACCGACCACAAGGGCGTCGACCCCGACTTCGTCTTCGAACACAGCCGGCTTATCCTCGACGCACGCAACGCCATCAAGCGCCGCGACGCGAAGAAGCTCTACACCCTCGGCAACCGCCCAGTCAAACGCTGAGCAGCGGCAGCGATCTCGTCTTACGAGGGGTGGGCTCCGGCCCGCCCCTCGCATTTCACGCTCACCTGATAGCCGCACGAACGCCGTAAGGCTTCGTTGAAACGCTCATCAGAAAGCCCCCAAGAAAGCTCCCGACGAAGCTCGTCCGAAAGCTCACTGGAGAGCTCGCTCAAACGCCTACATGAAGGCTTGAGCGAACGCTCCACTCGAAGTTCGGAACACTGCTCGCCAGGCCGCTCCGCGCATCGCTCGCTGCGCTCATCGCATGGCAGATTCTCGTATTCTTCGGTACAAAGGCCCGTCTGGACCTCGACATGAACCTCTCCCTAAACCCTAGTCTCGACCCTAGCCTCAACCTGCTTCTGACTCTCCCTCAATAGCCGCCCCCCAGGCAGTCCCTCCTTCACCCACTGGATGGGAAATCGCATTCCTTTTGGCAAATCGGGCTTCGAGGACTACATAACCATATGAGGGCAGAGGAAAGTGCTCCAGTGGTCTGGCGCTCAAGTGCTCTAGTGCGCGAAGAACGCAGACCCGGACCTCAGCCGATGCCCGAGATTGGAAGTACGAAACAGTAAAGGAGTTATCCTATGAAAAGTCTGCTCGACCCGGTCGAACTGAACCGGGAGACAACCCAGGCGCTGGACGAAATCCGCTCCGGCGCAGACAACCCGCTCTATGGCACGGCTTCGGCCGTTGCCGAGGAGAAGATCTACCACTCGGTTTTGCCGCTCATCGAAGGCGCGGGACTACCGAACCACTACGTCATGCACTACCGCTGGTTCCTGCGCGAAGTCGCCCGCCTATGGCGAACGCGGCAGGGCCGGGACCTTGCCTTCCACCTCGAACTCTGCATCAGAAAATGGATCAACCTTGGTCTCGAATCGCGCACCCTCCAGTTCCTCGTGAGCGAAGCCCATCAGCGCCTCAAAGCCAGCCAACCGCCTACCGCTAACAGCCTACCGCCCGCGGCCAAATCTGCGGAATCTGCGAAATCTGCGGATGTCCTGGCCACACCGGCTGCGGAATCACACCCGTACGCGGGTGACCACAAGCCGGTCCAGGACAGCGACTGGATGGAAGGCCTGGCATGATGCCATCGGATCGCTATCGCCACATCGCCGTCGAAATCGCGTGGAGGCGCTATGAGTCGTCGCTCCGGCAGGGTTCAACCCCCTGCCGGGGCGACGGCAATTCAGCCGGCCAGGTCGACAACTACCGCGAAGCCGCCGAGCGGGCCGAGATGCGATATGCGCAAGTGAAGAAGGTACTCAACGACTTTCGTATCTCACCTTGCCAATTCGTCGCCTACCGCGGCTTTGGCCTACACGTGGACAAGCTCTTCCGCGACTACTCCGCCGAAGCCCTCCGCGCCCGCGTCCTCGACGCCATCCTCCGCTGGCAGTGCTACGGATGCTGTCTGCACGTTCTCAGGGCGATCTGTGGTCGTGTTTTCGGGTTGGAAGTGGAATAGCTACTGATCTAGATCCGAACGTAGCTCTGTCTCTTGGTCCTCGTGAAGCGCCTCTCGGCGATAGGTATTAGCCATCTGCCGCAGCATCGCCGCAGTCCTGGGCCAACTGGTCGAAACCGCGGTGGCGTACGTCTCGTACTCCTTCGCGAGCTCCCGTTCGAGCTTGCCACCGTCGGCGGGATCTCGCGTGACAACGCCTCTGCTGTTGTGCTTGCCGATCGCGATGCCCGTCTCCAAATCCTCTGACGCGACGTACTCAATAACCTCGCGTACCGCCTCATGTGGCCACGCGCCATCGGAGCCGTGAGCTGATCCACTCAACACCTGCCCTATTGTCTGGTCGCCTATGGCCGTGCGCTTCCCTTGTGCCAACTCTTCCCTGGCCACTTGCACCCAATCCCGCAGTTGCTCGTAGTCGACGGCCCCCGAAGGCTGCAATCCAGGCACGGTGCGCCATGAGTTGAGCAATTGGTACGCCACATGGGCTCGTCCCTGTTCTTCCTCCGAAAGCTTCCGAGGTTCTTCGTTCTCACCACGGAATACAAGGGTCACAAGACTCACAAAGAAACTCGGATCACGGGACATCTCTTCATGCAAGACTCTTGGTCGTCGGCCGTGGTAAACCATTATTGGCATGAAACCCCACTCGAGCTTTGCAGCGCGCGATCTGTCTATGCCCGCATCGGCTTCAATGACGTCCAACAGGTGCCCAACCTTGTAGGAAAGACTAACCGGCAGCGTGTCTGGTTCCTGGATGCTAAGAGCATGCTCCAATACGTCAGCGATCATCGTGGCCGACACGGTCCGCTTGAGCATCGCCTCGCCCGCGAGCACCTCAAGGGCCGCAAAGTGCCGGCCATGTTCGTCTAGCTTGCGGGCGACAAGCTCAGCGGCTGTGCCGTGCGCTTCGTAAGGCTGAACGAGCCGCCAGAAGGCAGCCTCCACATCCGCACCGGCGGCTTCCACAAGTGCCAACGTTCTCTCATCGCATGGCAAGCAGTGCAGCAGGTCCGCAAGCTGGACGACGGCCAGACTGCGAGAGAGAGCGGCCGCCTTTGTTTCCACCCACTCACGTCCCATAGACGTGACGTGCTCGTGCACGTAGCCGCGAGCTAGCTGGGCGAAAACACCATCGGTCGAGTCTAGATTCTGGCTCAGCAGGTCGTCCTCTATCTCTTTTGCCAGACCCGATGCCGCGAGGGCGGCGCCAAGCCTGGCGGGCGCTTCGACCGAGTGGGCGACTTTGGCAATGTGTGTGACCCCGCCTTCGTTGTAGATGACCCGAGCGGCTTCGACTTGCGCTTGCTTGACCTTTGTCCAGTACCCATTGTAGTCTGAGTCAACCGGCTCCCCTAGTCGCGGGGCGTTCGCAAAGAGCCATGCGTACCGCGTCTGTGAATCTAGCGGCTCGAAGCGAGCGCACAAGGCGTCTAGCCGACCGAGTTTGGCCATGGACAGCGTCCACTCCGCTCCGGGACTCGATTTGTGCCGCGATACCAGATCTCTAAGTGACTCCCAGATCACCACACGTGCTTCTCCGTCCAATCCGCGCACATCCAGAGCTTCGAGACGTCTGCAGACAGAATCGAATTGCTCAGGCGGCAGAACGTCTAGTGCCCCTATGACATTCTTCCATCGCTCAGCATCCACACCAACATCATCAAGCATGCGTGAAACAACTTCTCCAGTTCCCCGTAGAACCTCCTCCAGTGGCGCACGTTTCGGTTCGTCCGGAGCCCAGTCGCGCCAATGTGATGCCGGATTGTGTTCCACGAACGAATGGTGTTCCGGCAGCAAGCTGCACAGCAATTGCCAGGCAATCTTGGGCTCGGTCTTGCGTATCAGATCAATAGCGCTCAACCTCTCATGCAGGACCGCTGACGTCTGCGGTAGCCATAACAGAAAAACGCGTCGCAGGCTGTTGATGGGGCGATTGCCAAGACGCCCGCCTGGGTCAATCCGAGCCAGCTTGGCCAGGCAAAGAGCCGCCCGCGCGAGGTACTCACGAGACCAAGCCAGAATCTCAAGCGCCCATAGCAGCTCCGAGTGATAGGAGGTCGCGCCAAATGGACCCGCTTCGGCATGGTCTGTGAACAAGTGAAAGAGCACCGGGTCCGGGCCGGCCGTGCCGGCCTCGACCGCGCCCAGGAACTCATCGGGCGCGGCCTCAGCCAAGTTCCGCAACGAGGGTTGCGACGCCCAGATTCGCCAATCCGACTTCGCCTTGTCCAGAAGTCTACGTGTCACGCCCCTTGCCCAGTCGCTTGCGGTACTGCCCTGCGCAACTGCGATACTGATTCCTCGCGCCCCGAGCATCGCTAGCGCATCGGCCAGACCCTCGCGAAGCATCTGAGTGTGTCGAGGCGTCTGCCCATCAAAGCCAGCCTTCCAACGTTCGGCTATGGGAAGATCCAAGCTGGGATCGCGGTTGCCGAGCACGTCTAGAACAACACGGTCGAATCGCGCGAGCAGTTCAGATGACAGGTACCGAGAGAGGAGCATCCACGCGTCCTCCTTCGATACCACAAACCACGAATCGCCGACGCGCCTGACGGGTGGATCGTCCTCGTTCGCCCATCGGGCAGCAATCTGGATGAGTACATCATAGGGAACGTCGGCTAGAGCCCCAACCGCTAGGCGATCAGCCTCGCGCGCACCACTCCAAGCGCCCGCCAGGAGCGCCGGAACAAGAGCGGGACCAATCTCGGGGCGTGCCCAAGCTGGTTGTTGGATACCAGGAATCTGGGGCTGTTGAAAAAGTGTCTATTGGCTCCTCGTTGGCCAAACGGACAGAAAGTCGCCAGTGCAAGTGACGCTACTGCGGCAGTTGCGGACGGCCGTTTCCGCGTCAGGCTTCGACCTGGCCCCAAAGTGGGGTTTCTCAACAGCCCCAATCTGCGCCAGCTTGCGCCGGAGTATCACAAAGCTTCTCCGAGCCAGCGTGGCCAAGCGGGACGCTTCGTCTTTGCTCACACCTGCACCCACTAGAGCGTCCTCGGCTTCCTTGAATGCTATGCGTGGTATCTGTAGCACGCGCGAGACTTCGCCAGCGCTGCGTCCAAGACCCACAACGCAGCGGTGACCTTGGCGCGTCGCATAGGCGATGGCCTGAGCGTCGTCGAATGTCGGAACAAGGATAAGAGACTGAGGGCTTGTGGCTATCTGACGTAGGGCGGCCTCGTCGTTGACCACGACACTACGAGAGAGAAGAACTTCCTGCTCGGGGTCCGGCAGTTGTATGACGGAAGCGGCGAAGACTGCCAGTGCCTCATCGCGAGACTCGGCCTGGAGTGACAGAGAGGATGCTCGTTCTCTGGACCACTCGTGGATCTTGTCTCGAACGCTCTTCCTTCCTGCTAGAACCAACTCCGGCGCCACTGCCGGTCGCGTCATTGTCGCCCAGTCGGTCCACCAGGACCCTAGATCAATTGTGCCCCGCGGACGTAATCCCAGAAGAACCGAGAACCAGTTGGAGACCGCCGGCGCGTTTTCGAGCCAGGTTTCCAGATCGTCTGCGTCGTACGCGCGCACTTCCCGCCACACGCCCTCTGCGCCTTTCTCTTGAACCCACTCAGCCTTTTTCTTCCAGCGGCGTGGTGTGATGAAGACAAACGTGGCCAGCTTCGGATCCAGCCCACAGGGGTCATTCCGACGGTTCTCGTAGTCCTGGTTGGCCTTGGTCCCGATATCCTGACTGGTACCCATCTCCCACCCAGAGATTCCGTCGGGCACAAAGGTGTTCCCACGCTCGACATCAGTCAGTCCGTCCCAACCTCCGAGTTGCACGCCCTCGCCGGACCGAAACTCGCAACGTTTGACGTTCTCCAAGGTGCCGAAGACAAGCCTGCGCACAACCTTAGGCAGATCTCCCTGTGCTTCGCGGCGAGCAGCCCACTGAACAATGCCTGTGGCGTCTACGTTGGTGGCTGGGAGCATCTAGCTGAGGTCAGCGCGGGGCTCTCCGCACAGCGCGCAAGCGAGGCGACCATCAATTCGGACCATGGGTCAGGATATTGCTAGCCGCCCCGAAGTCAAGCGCAGGTAGCTCCGGTTCTTGATCAAGGTCACGCTGTCTCTGGCGGCTTCGTGCTCGGCACTTGAACTGCATCCCCGCGCGTCGCCGTTCACGGATCGATAGCCGTTGAGAAGAATCAGCCCAACCCCTAGCCCCGCGCGGCCAGAACGGCGACTTCTGCGGGCAGATGTTCCACATGTTACTTCTTGTGGCGTTTGGAGTATCTAAACCTGTCGGTCAGTTGCAGGTTGAGGCCGCAAAGAGACCGTACTCCGGGAGACATCATGACACCGAAGCTCAGTAGTGTAGCATATCTGAATTACTCGGGTTCAGAGCGGGTCAACGGTTCCAGAGTGCTGACGCGTGGCGTTGTCCGCTGTATGGCAGCCACGCGTCGGGATGAGGAGTGTCGGACTCTAGAGAAGAGCGCGACATACCAGCAACGTCGTGAGAATAGAGGAAGAAGACGTTTGCCTTGGCCGCGGGCCAAGCGGGCGCGGGCATCTGGCGATGGCAGAGTGAACAACTATGTCGGGGGAGTGACGGCAGCGGATATGACACCCTTCACACCGGCAGACTCCACAATTCCCCTCCTCGTTGCAAGGATACACTCCATTGCCGGTGCCGTGACACACACAATCTTGTACAACCAGACGCAGGTTACCAAAGCTAGCGAGCTTCTCGCCATGTGGATGCGTAGGCACCAACCGGTCAGGATTCTGGGGGCCGGGCGAGCCCTGCTCGCCGGGTCGATGCCAGGCAACCGCCTGTCGCATGCCGGCGCACAAGTCTCGTTCATGGGAGGGATGGTGCCGCTGCCGAACTCGGCACTGGGAGGCGGCATCATTGCCTGCAGCGCTTCGGGCAGGACGCCGGCGGTTCTGGAAGCCATGGCCATAGCCAAGATGAACAACAGCAAGATCAAGACCATTGGCATAGCCGACAGTCAGGCGGATGACTTCAAGGCGCTGTGTGACGTCTTTATCGGCCTCCGCCGCCCGAAGGAGATATTTGCCAACCCTCTTTCAGCTCTTGCAGACACGGAGGAACTCATGATTGCAGAGATCTTGGACGGGCTGGTCGTCCTCGCGGGCAGGTACATCGGTTTCGATGACGAGGCTTGGCGGAAAGGCCACGAGGACATCGGTCCAACCGGCCCATATGCTGCAAGCCGGCGGGCTGGCTAGCACGCCGGTAGCCCATCCGCTGCGTCTTCCGACAAACCAGAGTCGCAGGCAAGGCCGGGCCTGCGGCCGTGGCGGCTCCGAGTTCCGAGCGCAGCAGATACCCGGCTCCGGCCGGTGAAGGCAACGCCCGCTGACTGGGCTCACGTGTGGACTGCCGCCTGTCGTGCCGCCTGTCGCGACTTGACACAGCGCTCACGGAATCTATAATCCGCACCTAGCGAAACGGAGGCGAACCGTGAGCAATCAGGAACAGGACCGACAATCTACGACGGAGCCGCCACCCATAGGGCTGGCCGATGCATCAGTGTTCATCGGCGTTACCACCATGCCGATGCACCAACAAGCCGAGTTCCTCGCCAGGATGAGGCGTTTCTTCGAGAATTACCGCAAGGGCACCGCAAGTCACCTCGTAGCCAGGAAGGGAAGCTCGAAGGGCGAAGAATTCCGCCGTTGCTTCTACAACCCCACTCTCTATGTACTTCTGGGCACCTTCGACTTGGCGGTTCTCTCGCTCATGGAAGACTACGAGTTCGGCGCACAGACGTTTAACCCGTTCGACCCGATGTGGTTGAGGAATGAGGACCGGTTTGGCAGGCTGGACCCCGGGAAACTCAATCGCCTGCGCAGCCTGGAGCCAATGGACTTCGCGCACCGCCTCATCCTCGGACCGCGTCCGTCATGGCAAGAGAAATCCGAGATGCCGGGCTTGGCCGGCAAGTCGTTCCTAGGGTGGAGCCGGCAAGCAGAAGGTGGCAGTGAGTTCGTTCCCAGACAGCCACTGCTGGGAATCTGTCAGGTCGAGGTCAACACGGGCCTTCTGGTAGGAGGCGGCGCCACGTTCCTGGATGCGCTGGTCAAGGCAATCAGGTCTGAGTTCCGAGTCTTCCGGGAGGGGAAGGAGCACAAGGAAACCGAGCTCATGATCCTGGAGGGGTACTCTTGGCACGAGTTGACGTTGCTCGTGTTCGCCGACTCGTTCCAGCACATCGGCGACTTCATCCGCCAGATCCGCGAATTACGGTTGATAGACGTGGGGGCCGCGCTGTGCCGCAAGCGCGACCGGCGAAGCCCCGAGGAACCCGACTCATACGCGAGGGAGTGGCGTGCACTCCTCAGCCAAAGCAACCTCTACGGTCTGCTCAGAATGCCGACGAAGAACCCTCCACCTCCGCCCCGCCTTCAGGAATGGCTTACGAACCCAGACCTTATCACACGATTCAGCCGGAGGAGGACTCTCCCGAACAAAACACTCGCGCACCTCATCAGGAATCCAAGAGGCAACAGGTGGATAGTCTCTGCCAAGAAGTGCAGTAGAGTTCGACCATTCGGGACTCACGTATTGTTCAACACTACCACCGCATTGGGCTTCTGGGCAGGGTTCCTTGACAGTACCTTAGCTAGGGGAACGGCCAAGAGCGGGATCAGAGCGGTCGCGCACCGGAAACATCACCCTTCGCCTGTGTGCGCGAACGACAAGCAGTTCTACTTCATACGACGATGGAACACGAAGGCCGGGCATGAACGCTCCGTACTAGAAAAACTCAACGGCGATGAAGACATCGCGGTCTCCCCTGGGCGGGCGGACTTCTATTACCCCTGTGATCCGGATGAGAAACTGGGATTCATGAAACACAGTTCCGCAGCAGTCGTCGAGAAGATGATGGAAGGGTACCTGAGTCTACGGCCACGCCCGCGGCGGCAGAAGGTACAGCCATGCTTTGGGGGAACAGCTGAACCGTGTGGTGGGGCAATGTCCGTGAACTCGACGATCGCGTTCAAGCCGGACGCGTGCGGTGAAAGTAGAATATCGCGCAGTCACTTGAGCGCGTACTACCTTCGCAAGGGCATGGCATGCAGCGCCGACGTGGTCGTCCTGGTCTCGCGCTGGCTCAAACAACTGCGCGTACCCAAGGTCGTGGTAGAACGGGTGCTGAATGCCATCGCTCTCTACAACGACGGCATCCTCGACAATTTCCTCTTCAGTAGTTTTCTCGAGCTCAGGCCCTACTTGACACGGATGGTGGATTTCGTCAGAGA
>Ga0307378_10003186_pt1 | contig 24212 bp, 16 predicted proteins | sample UN1MG_FD_202238 | JGI IMG/M metagenome (GOLD analysis project Ga0307378, IMG submission 202238) | Soil microbial communities from Risofladan, Vaasa, Finland - UN-1 | ecosystem: Environmental > Terrestrial > Soil > Coastal area > Acid sulfate soil | place: Finland: Risofladan, Vaasa | collected...
TACTTATCTGCTGGAGTGCAACTCATAGGTATGTTCCTGTTTTTCATGTTTACCAGGGGTTATAAGTTTAACACTGAGCTTGCTGGCAAAAAAGCATCGAACACTAAACTACATGATTAAGGTCAATGCTAGTCTAAGAGGCGCACTCGAGATAAGAAAAACTTGTTTTGCTGAGCGGGTAACAATCGCCTGTTTTGATACCTGATTATACAATCTGACGATTTGTGACTCCTCAACTCCATACATGTGCTGGACGCCGCACATAATCTACTGAGACTACGGACGTTATGTTACAATAAGAGCGACTGGGATGCGTTCTAGTCAAGGCAAGCAAGCCAGAAGGCGAGTTTCCCCAAGAAATTAAGACAACTAAATTCAGGATGGCTTGTCAGCGGAAATAAATTAGGAGGATGAACGTCATGAAAGAGGGAAACAAAGTAATGATAGTGGGGCTTGGAAGTGTAGGATATGCAGTTCTAGGGATACTATCTAGAAACCCGATTTTAAGCGAGCGGGTAAAGATAATAGGTGCCAGTTTAACTCAGGATAAAGGGCAGCGTAGAGTGAATTTGGCGATTGCTATCGCAGAGAAACTTGGACTTCATCCAGATATAGAATTTGTAAACTTGAATTTGCTGGACGTGGATTCAACTGTGGAGACCTTGAGAAAATCCGCCCCAGATTTGATTTTTCAAGTTGCAGCTCTTCAACATTGGTGGCTTTTAGAGTATCTACCAGAGGACGAGCGAAGGAAACTGGCTCAAGCTGAGTATGGGCCATGGTTGCCGATGCAGATAACACTTCCCTATAATCTGATGCAGGCTATAAAAAAAGCAGGGATAAACCCATATGTAGTGAATGCATCGTTTCCTGACGTGGTTTCTCCTGCGCTTGCGCAGATTGGCATGGCTCCAACTGTTGGGATAGGGAACCTAGCGGAGGTTACCCCGCTCATAAAGATGGTGGTAAGTAAAAGGCTAGGAGTTCCTATCAGGGATGTTACTGTTCGCATGGTTGGGTCGCATTATGTTTGCGAACACATTGAGGTCGAGGGTAATACTGCTGGAGCACCTTACTATCTACGCATTTTCTTAAACGGTAAGGATATCACGCAACAGATTGATCCAGAACAGCAATTGAAGCGTGAAGGTTGGGATGATATCCCACAGGTTCCAGAGGATCCTATAATGTATAATATGCTCACTGCGGCGACAGCAGTCAAGGTGATAAGGGCTATCTTGCAGGATACAAGAGAAATTGTGACTACGCCAGGTCCGAATGGTCTGCCAGGGGCGTATCCTGTGCGACTGGGCAGAGGGATTATTGAGATTGTACTACCTGATGATATCACCCTTGAGGAAGCGATAAAGATTAATGAAGAGGGCAATAGACTTGATGGGATTGAAGAGATTGAGGAAGATGGAACAATAGTCATCACCGACAAGTCGCACGAGGTTATGCGCCGTGTGCTGGGTCATGATGTCAAGAGGTTCAATGTGCGAGACAGCCAGATGGTAGCTGGTGAGTTGGGAAGGGCTTTCCGAAGTTATGCGGAAGGGATTGGGCTTCCTGACAGTATTCGAAACGCTATTTACACAAGGTAATAAATCTCAATCGTTCGGCAGCAACGGGGTGGGATTTTGGGCTAGCGGCAGGATTAGAGGGAAGGTGCGGATCCATTTATTGTGTCGAACCTTTAGTAGCCGCCGTAACAGGTAGTTTTTCCAAAAACCTGATGAATCCGTTTGCTTATTAGCTTAGCATTATGTGTTGGTCAGTACGAGAGCCGGGGGTAGGCTCCCGCTCTCGATTTACAGTGGCCTTGCTTTAGGCATCTGGACAAATGAAGTCAAGGGCTTTTCAATAAAGTCCGGAAAATATCCAGTGGTTCAACATCGTTCAAGACATTGGTCTCGACAACGCTTATTGCCACTGCCTCGTTTGAAGCACCGATCTCCCATGGTACTTTGGCCTACAACTGCCACGGTAATTAAGTCTCAAATTGTGTCTCCTAAATAAGGGGCCTTTGTTGAAACATCAAGGGGCATTGGGATGGGTGTATGCATCTATTAATCTTTGGTGAATTACACCTAAAATTGGGCTTCTGCGGAGGCTGAGATACATGGGTAACACTCATGGTATGTTTAGTAATGATAACTTACCGTGAGGAGTTACCAGAATGAGAAAGCCAGTCAGCTTCTACTCCGATTTCATCGGAGAAAACCCATTGTCCAAAAAAGTAGATATGAGCTCTGGAGGGGAATAGCAAACCTTCTGGGCTTTGGAGTCCATGAAAGACTAAGAGTGGCGTGGATAGTCTTCTACTATACTGCGGGAAAGGAGAATGCCGGTCAGACTGCCAAACACTTCAGCATTTCAAGGAAGACCTTTCACAAATGGTTCAAGCGCTTTAAGGACTCTAAATACAATGTCAAGAGCCTGGCTGATCAATCTAAAGCTCCTCGCCATAAGAGAAACTGGGAGGTGACCCTTATCCAGGAAGAGAGGATAAGGCGCTTAAGAAATAGATATCCTTACTACGGCAAGAAGAAGCTAAAAGTCCTCTACGAGAAAGGATATTCTGAGTGGATCTCTACCTGGAAAATCGAGAGAGTGATACGAAGGTATAAACTCTATCCTGACAAAAGGAAACAAGAGAAGACTGCCAGGAAGAGAGCCAGGGCTCGCCAGAAGCCGAGGAAGAGGATTACCCAGCTAGTGAAGGAAGGGAGTCCATGTTTCCTTTTTCAACTTGATACCATTGTTATCTATTGGAATAACCTCAAAAGATATATCCTGACCGCGGTGGACCACGTTAGCAAGTTAGGCTATGCCAGGATGTATAAAAATAAGAGCTCAAGGTCTGCAGCAGATTTCCTCTATCGTCTCCGCTACCTTGTCGACCAGCCTATTGAAAACTTACAGACAGATAATGGAAGTGAGTTTGCCTGGGAGTTTGAAAGGGCTATGGTCAAGTTAGGTATTCAAAGGTAGTTCTCCAGGGTCAAAACCCCAAAGGATAACCCGGAGATAGAGAGATTCAATGAGACCTTAGAGTATGAATGGCTTTACAACTTTAATCTATCTTTAGATCCTGAAGAGCTCAATCCCCGGCTAACTGAATGGCTTATAGAGTATAACTTCAACCGCCCGCACCAGTCTCTCGCCTATCTCAGTCCGGTAGAGTATATTGAAAAGGAACTTGCTAAAATATCCCACCAAGTGTTACCTATGTGGTCAGCCAGTACACTGGCTTGACAAAAATTAAGGAGTGTGTTAGAAGTTAACCCCGTTTTCTTTGTCCAAAAATGTATGTGTTAACACAATTTGTCGAAAGAGTTCAGGGCAAACCTTTATCATCATCGGTTTTAGTTTATCTACTTCATAAACTGTATCCTGCGTGCGCTACCTCGTATGTTAGAGCACGGGGAAGTATCACAATCTTAAGGAGCCGTTTATGGAAGAAAAAGACGTAAAATTCGAGAGTGTCACTAAAAAGTTCGGGGATTTCGTAGCTGTTGATGATATCTCCTTTGCAGTAAAAAAAGGTGAATTTTTCTCTCTGCTAGGACCCTCCGGCTGCGGTAAAACCACCGCCCTCAGGATGACTGCCGGCTTCGAAAAACCCACTACTGGCACAATCTATATCGGTGGTGAAGTGGTAAATGAAGTGCCTCCATTTGAAAGAGCCTGTAATCTCTTCTTCCAGAAAGTAGCGCTCTTCCCTCACCTCAATGTCTATGAAAATATCGCCTTTGGTCTAAAAATGCAGAAGCAGCCCAAACCTGAGATTGATAAAAGAGTCAAGGAATTGCTGGATGTGACCGGTCTTCCAGGTTTTGAGAAGAGAAAAATTAAGGAACTAAGCGGCGGAGAGGGACAAAGAGTCGGCATAGCCAGAGCTTTAGCTAGAAGGCCCCGTGTACTTCTTCTGGATGAGCCCCTCGGCCCATTGGACTTGAAACTCAGGGAAGAAATGATGATTGAGTTGAAAAGAATTCAAAAAGTGGTGGGCACCACATTCATTTATGTTACTCATGATCAGGGGGAGGCCATTACCATGTCCGATGAGATAGCTGTAATGTTGAAGGGCAAGCTGCTGCAAGTTGGTTCGCCTGATGAACTGTACAACAAACCAAGAACAGCATTCGTGGCTGAATTTATTGGACGGAGCAACGTGATTCAGGGAAAATATCATGACGGCAAGTTTAATGTTGATAACCTAGGCAAGAGTATAATCACCGGCCCTCACAAAGTAACCGATGAGAATTATGCCGCTGCTTGCATTAAGCCGCAAAGAATCTCGATCGGAGAGAACCTGGAAAATCTGGATAACATTTTCGATGCAGAAATCAAAGAGGCCTATTTTCAAGGCTCCGAGGTCAATTATAAGGTGCTGATGGGCAGCAATCTCAAGCTTTCGATTTTCGACCACTATAGAGGAAAGATTTATGACATGGGGCAGAAAGTGAAAATTGGCTGGGGAAGGGAAGACGTTTGGGTAACCGACGGGTAAAAATGTCTATCTTTAAAAAAATTGTAAGTCTCATCAGGAAAAGGGAAGGATTAACGATAGCCTTCCAACTCACTCCATCCATGTTTTGGATCTTGGCCTTTCTCGTGATACCGCTGGCCTTTATTACCGTCTACAGTTTTGGGGTTATGCGTGCAGGGGGGTGGATTCCGGAGTGGGGATTTCAAAATTACGTGCGCCTCTTTACAGGCCTTGATGGTATGTACTTTAAGCTGCTCTTAAGGTCGGTGGGTATAGCTGCCTTAGTAACTGTGTGCTCGGTAGCCATAGCTTATTCTTTGGCTTACTTTATTTCCTTCCGGGTAGAGAAATACAAATACACCTGGCTCATCCTGCTGATGGGCCCATTTTTCATTTCCTGGGTTATCCTGGTACTGGGGTGGAGACTTGTTATCGGTTATAGCGGCTTGCTGAATTATGCACTTGTGCAGGTGGGATTGCTTTCAGAGCCCACGCGGGCAACTTGGGGCAATTGGGGGGCGGTGGTATTGGTTCTTGTTATGGGCTGGGCACCATGGATTGTTTTCCCCATATTTGTCTCGTTAGAGAAAATAGATAAGAGCCTCTTGGAGGCGGCAGCGGACTTGGGAGCAAACCCCATCAAGAGATTTTTAAGAATAACTTTGCCCCTGAGCTCACCAGGACTTCTGGTGGCCACTTTCTTTATACTGCTTCCTATTTTTGGTGAATTTGTCACCCCAGCTCTGGCTGGGGGCTCGGGTGGAATGATGTACGGCAACTTAATTGAATCTTCTTTTATGGGCTGGCCGCGCTGGCCATTCGGCTCAGCAGCATCGGTAACTTTGATGATTCTAGCGTTGATTATCGCCACGGCATTGCTGCGTGTTGTACGTTTAGAAACACTCATGGAGAGCTTGTAGGGTGTTTCACAATATAGGACAAAAAATCTTCCGGATTCACTTCTATGCCTTTGTCGCTCTTACTTACGTCCCTATCATACTTCTGATAATCTTCTCATTTAACGATTCACATAGAGTAGGTTTCCCGTTGACGGGATTTACTCTGGAGTGGTGGAAAATGTTTTTTAGTGATGCGTCAGCCATGGGCGCCGTCCAGAATTCCTTCCTAATTGCCTCTATTACAGCCGTGGTAGCTATCGCTATCGGTATCCCGGCAGCTTTTGCCCTAGTTCGCCACTTCTTCCGCGGCAAGAATTTAATCACTTCTTTAGTAGTATTGCGATTATGCCTTCCTAGCGTGGTGATAGGGGTTGCTCTATTACTGTTCATCCGCGTTGTGTTGGATGTGGAGCTTTCCAAATTCACGATCATCCTTGGCCACTTGCTTCTTGCTATACCTTACACCATTCTAATTCTTATGGCCAGGCTAATAGGATTCGACAGGTCATTGGAAGAAGCGGCTTGCGACCTCGGAGCCAACGAGTTCACCGCTTTCCGTAAAATCACTCTCCCTATCATCATGCCCGGAATTTTCACGGCACTGATAGTAGGATTTATCATCTCCCTCGAGGATGTAGTCGTTGCTCACTTCCTGTCGGGGTTTGAGACGACTATCCCGGTCCTGGTATTTAGTCTGATGAGACGCGCCTACGGAGTACCTCTGGTGACAGCCATGTCAGCTTTTATGGTCGCGATTGTAATGGCAGGTTTGATTGTTTCCGTGATTCTGGCCCGACGGGCGGCTAGAACTTGACTTTTACACCGGAATGTGATATCAAGGATATAAGGCTGAAATCAGAACGAAATTTCACCATAAGGAAAATATGGGGAAGGGAGGGATGGAAGATGTAGCTCGAAAGTGTGCCGCAAAATCGCTGATAAACTAAAAAACAAAAAGGAGGTATAGTAACTGTGGATAAGAGGTATATTAAATGGATGGCTGTGCTGTTGTCAGTTGTCATGGTCTTCGCTGTTACGACTATTGGCTGCGAACCAGCAGCGGAGACCCCAGAGCTTAAAGTTTATACCTGGGCTGGTGCTGATTACGTAAATTTCTGGAACAACCCGTTAGATCCCTATGGGTTTTACAACGTCTATGCTGAGGACGAAGTTGATGTAAACTTCGACTATATGATCGACATCTATGACGCATTCTCCAAAATGGCGATTGACCCAAAATATACCGATGTTGTACAGCTGACTACTCGGAACACAGAATATTTCTATGAGCGGGACCCGTCACTACTCGCACCGCTGGACACAGACCTATTACCATGTTGGGATGAGATGTATCCGGTACTCCAGACCTTGCCCGGTATGTGGTATGGGGACGACCTGGTCGCCGTGCCTTGCGACTTTGGCTACACCATGATTATATACAGGTCAGACCTGCTCGAAGCGGCGGGATTTGAACGAGAGGAGTTTGCCAACAACCTCAGTTTCATCTTCAAGGATGACGAGAGGCTCGAGGGCAAGTTTTTCCCATATGATTCCGGCATGGAAAGTTCATACTTGCTTACTATGGCTGCCGGAGTAGACCCCGATGACATCTGGCCACAAAACATGGATGACTTCAACGCTAACAAGGACATGCTGGTAGCTAACTGGACGGCTGCCGCAGACAATATCGGCGGTTTCTGGACAGGATGGGAAGAGGGAATTGATATTCTTGTCAGCGGCCAAGCCTGGATAATTATTGGTTGGCTCGACACTTACGTGTATACAGTGCTCGGATTGGAAGAAACTCTCAATCTTACTGACGGTCGCGAGGCGGTAGGCTTTATGGCTCCGGAAGGAGGCGTCGTAGCTTGGTGCGAGGTCTACTCTGTGAGGGATGGCCTGGAGGAGGAGGACCCATTCCTTTGGGAAGCAGCTCACACCTTCATGAATGCCCACCTGAGCCCATTAGGTGGAGTCGGCAAAATTGAATATTGGAACTATGGCGTCCCTAATATGGCTTCTGCTAACATGTCCGAACCCATGGTCGATTGGCTGATAGACGAATTCTACCTCGACGACCCAGAAACAGCATTCGAGATGTGGAATTTCACCCATATCCAGCCCTACGAGATACATGAAGAAATAATGAATCTCTGGGACGACTTGAAGACCATAACAGGCTTCTGATTAAAGTTGCCTCAATGACAGCGGGAGGCATCATACCTCAATAGGTATGGTGCCTCTTTTTTAAGAAGAAAACTGCAGACCATGCAATAACGTGTGCTGGCTGACCAATCTAAAGCTCCCACCACCATATCGAGTTTCTCCAGTTTAGGTTGCATCTCTCGGCGAGGCAGGAGACGCTCGATGATAACCACCACTAAGAGAACCTCGAGAAGTAGAAAGGCAAGATCACCGATCATACGGATCAATGTATGGTGGATGTCACGAAAAATGAGGTAATGAATGAAATATGCACTTACGGAAAGCGCCACAAATGCAATAGCTAAGTAAGTAACAAGTGAGAAACGCCTTCGTATGTTAATTACCAATACTTCGAGTGGTAAATGTGTACAACATAGTCCAGTCTTGCTTGAAGATTATAGTGACACGGTCGCCATTGGGCAACAGAATGGTGGCAATCTGGGGAATTAATACCTGATTTGTAGCAAGTCTAACCGGTATGGTGTCCCCGGAATTGCTGATCCCGGGAAAGCCGGTAATAATTTCCCGGTATGAACATTGACAGACGAGGAGAGGGAACTCGACAGTGCGGGGATGATATACTATAGACCAAGAGTTTGTTAAAAATAGACTGTTAAGATAGTAGAGCGAGAAGGTGATATGTCTGTATTGCTGGGCATTGACACAGGGGGTACATACACAGACGCAGTATTGTTGGACGATGAGCGAGGGGTCATCGGTGCGGCAAAGGCCCTGACTACCAAGCACGACCTGTCAGAGGGGATTCAGAATGCCATGAAGGCGGCACTACCCGACCCACCCCCACAAATCCGGCTGGTGTCTCTGTCTTCTACCCTGGCAACCAACGCCATTGTGGAGGGAAAAGGTAGCCCCATCTGTCTGCTTCTCATCGGCTACGACCCCGAAATATTAGACCTTGCTGAGTTGAGGAGAGTAGTAACCGGTGAGGCTCTTGTTTTCATACAGGGCGGGCATACCGTCGCCGGTGAAGAGCAGGCTCCCCTCGATATTACTGCCGCACGGCGAGCCATCGTAACCTATGCACGGAGCGTCGCCGCCTTTGCTATCTCTGGCTACTTTAGTGTGCATAACCCGACACATGAGCTAAGGGTGAAACGGTTGGTGCGCCGCCTGACCGGACTGCCAGTGACGTGTGGACACGAACTAACTACGAACCTGCATGCACCACGCCGGGCTCTAACCGCCGCCCTTAATGCCAGGCTGACACCTTTGCTGCAGCAGTTGATCCTCAGCGTTAGCCAAGTGCTCGTCAGTCAAGGCATCCACGCTCCCCTGATGGTCGTCAGGGGAGACGGATCGCTCATGAATGCTAAGATGGCCTTGGAACGTCCCGTGGAGACCATCCTGTCCGGTCCTGCTGCTAGTGTGGTCGGCGCACGCTATCTATCAAACACAGGAGACGCCTTCGTGATCGACATGGGTGGCACCACCACAGATATCGCCGCACTGCACAATGGTCATCCCATCTTAAACCGCGAAGGAGCCTGGGTGGACAACTGGCAGACCATAATCGAGGCAGTAAACGTCCGCACAACTGGTCTGGGCGGAGATAGCGAGATCCGCCTGGATGAGAACAATAAATTATGTGTTGGACCACGCCGGATGATTCCCCTCAACCTCCTCGCACAGCAGTACCCACGGGTCTTAGATGTACTACGGGGTCAATTGGAGCGTGATATGGGTAGGGATGCATTAAACAGGGACGTGGGATATTTTCTCTTACGCGGACAGCCACCCAAGAGCGAGCAGAGCGACATTGTTTCAGCTCAGCAGGAAATATGGAGGCTCCTCAACGATGGACCGGTTTCCATGTCGCAGCTACTGAGTGGCGTGAAGTATCCCCTCGTTTACCGACGCCCCCTGGATGAACTGATGGAATATGGCTTTGTCGTTGCCAGCGCCTTTACCCCGACCGATGCTGTCCATGTGCTGGGGCAATACCGATGTGGCTCTGTCGAGGCTGCCGAGCTTGGTGCAGCCCTGTGGGCACGGCGGCTGGGCATCGGTAGTGGAGAGTTCTGCGAGCGGGTGGTGCGGCAAGTCATTGTGCAGGCTGGACGCGCAGTAATTGCAAGTTCATTAACCGAAGAAGGCAATCTGGTACTAAGGAGCGGAGACAGCGTGGGACGCCTGTTTATCGATCGGGCACTGGGTACTGATGATGGAGGGAGCTTCTCAGTAACATTCTCGATGAGGCGTTCCCTGGTCGGCATCGGTGCACCAGCCACCACCTACCTCCCATCTGTAGCTGCGCAATTGCACACGCATATTTGTATTCCTGAACATGCCGAGGTTGCTAACGCCATCGGCGCTGTGGCTGGGAGGGTTGTACAAACCGTACGCATCCTGATCCGACCACTGGAGTGGGGCAATGCTTATCGAGTGCATCTGCCATTTGGCGTGCGCGACTTCAAGCGACTGGCAGATGCCGTAGCTTGTGCCAAGTATAATGCCCGCCGGCTAGCCCGGGATCGTGCTCATCGGGCGGGCGCCAGCACTGTCAAAGTACACATTGAACAGCATGAACGAAGTGTACTAATCGGTGGTGAATCTGCTGGCAAGATCTATATTGATACCGAGGTGACCGCTATCGCAGTGGGGTCCCCGCAGCTAAAGGAGTGAGGTAGTGGTTGTTGCTTCCCAGCTGAGGGAACAGAATGATTTTGCAGCGGTAAAAAATTTATTGTAACGACCTTGTTCAATGTCACTCTGTCTTTCATGGTGACATTTTCACGGGACACTTAAGGGTGACAAAATCATGGAACATTAACACTCAGTACGAACAGGACTTGACAAGCTCACTACATGTATGCTAATATAAAATTTATCCCGAGTAGCCAAGCAGGGACCGGCATGAGAATTGGTTTTGGTGGAAGCTGAAAGATGCCGGAAGTAGCCGGTATAAGGTAAGCTGAAAGCCAGGCCGCACGATGCAGGTGAAGGAAGTGAGGTTACTCGGGACATCTTATTTTTTATTGTCCGAGAATCACTGTCGCAGTTTAGAATAATCCCAGTAAGAAAGCTTCATGCTTTCGCGTATATCAGCCTGCTCGGTTTGACTCTTAACCAGAGCTCAGTATCTACGCCTTTGGGTATTTGGCAATCTGGGGAAATAATACCTGATTTGTAGCAGGCCTGATTGGTATGGTGTCCCTGGAACTCGCGTCCTATCGGCGTGTCATTGCCAGGTCCCCGGCCACTCTTGTCATTCTGGGGATATATGCAAAAAAGTTGTTATTTGGATGTTAATAAGATCCTCCATGAGACCGCCAAGACCACCGTTGTTTCCCTTTCCGGGATGATTCGTTTTGCAAAAATGGCTATTTTTTTCGGGAGTTCAGCAGGCCTTTTTCATACGTAAGGCGACTACCTCCGGAAGATTCAGTTGTTAAAGTACGTACGATTCGTTTCGTCGGTTCGCCCTTTATATTTGCGAGCCGTGAGGGCTGGCGGACTGACGCATGGAGGCAATTTCCAAAAGATTCTCGACAACAGTTTTCAGGTAGTTGCGGTCGGTCGGGTTCAACCGGTAATTTGCAGAATACCATTTTACGAGTAATCTGGAAGCTTCTCTGATTACGCGGCGGTTACCAGGGTCGTGCTGAAGAGAAGACTGTAACTTGACGCGAATGAACGCTATTTCAGGGTCAACGCCTTCCAGATTGGTAATGTTCCACAGTTGGGATGTTTCGGCAGAGCTAAGGGTACCGGAATAGAAGCCATGTTTACGGGCATTCCGGTTGCCTTTCTGGCCACCGCGCTTCCTTTTAATCTGTGTTTGGTTTGCAGTCAGGTTTTGAGAAACCTCACCCGCGGGATTTGATTTATCAGGGTAACACACGAGTTCTAAGCAGAGATTAACATGAATTCTTTATTCGAACAAGGGGAAAATGTCGCTTCGAGGGACCAGGGACACCTCAAAATGAGCGGGTGGCTGAAGCATCACTCCGAGCACATAACCCGCGGCACAATGCCTGATTTGTAGCAGGTCTGATTGGTATGCTATCCTTGGAATTCGCGTAGTTTATTACCTACAAATATAATTCATCATTTATTTTGGGACAGCGATGAAAACGACTGTCTTCGAAGTTGCACCGCGAAAGCCACGATACTCAATGCTCCATTGATTGTCTCTTTTAATGTTGCGAAACAACTGGGACGCGCTGAAAGTAGACATCTTAGACGCCGCTGGATTTGCAGTAAGGTTGTCTAGATTCCATATCACTGAAACCAACGTATCCCAATTAATGACTCGGTATTTATAGTCTGTGTATTTATAAATCACCTTCTTCTTCAGCAAATTCTTCTTTCCTTCCGATGTCACCGCCACAATTAAGATGCATTTCCATAGGCTCAGCCTTCTGATCCGTCTAGCTAACGCCTCTACCGAAACTTGAAATGTCGTCAATAGCCTTTGAAAACTCGCCAGAGAGGGCGGGATTTTACTACCGATTCTAGTTATCTCTGAACATGGCATGAGCATTTCTTCTGCGAATTGATAACAAAGATCTTCTTCTGCCCAATACGATGACATGGACTCATAAGGTCGCCAAGGTCTCGGACCGGACAGGTCATAGAAAAAAGTGTGACCAATCTCATGTGCACAGGCAAAATTCTGCCTTACCATAGGTCTTTCAGAATTTAGCTTTAGAATAAAGCCGCCTTCGACAGGTATAAGCATACCATCGCGTGAAAGTCTAGTTATTTCAACACGCTTCACACTTAATGGAATCGCCTTTTGGGGATCAAAAGGTGGTTTGCGTTGACCGCTTTCATTAAGCAACTTAATAGCCTGCTGAAGCAGGAATTCCTTTGGCGACAAAGGGGCGACAAGGCTGGATAACCATGCTACAGCTGGGTCGGTTCGCTTACTCATCACTTATCGCCAGCAAGGATCAGTTACTATGGCTTTTGCCGGATGTCTCTTAAATCTCGCTCTAGGTCATCATAAGACGGCGCATCTCCCACCGCTCTTTCCTGGTCTATACTCCTTAGCTGTATCAGTTGATCCTTTTCTGGGATGGTGACCTGTAATTCAAGCCGGGTTTTTGCCCACGATTCTATATACCTTTCTAGAGGGGGTTTATTTACACTGGAGAATTCTTCCATGCAATTACGCAGCCCAAACTCATGGTAACAGTCACTAGCCAGGTTGTTCATTATCTCACGCTCTCCCTCTAGTCCACGTTCAAGAAAAACATATAACTTCCAGAGTTCTTGGTGAGCCATGTTAATACCTTTGGCCTCGGAAGCAAGCTTTTCGCCAGGAATTTCTACGAGAGGAATTATTTGATCGTCGCGCCATAAGCATAATGTTTTTATTGCCTTTAGGTTCATCTCTTCAGTTGGGCAGTATATTATGACGCTACCTTCTGGTAATTTGCTCCACTTCTCAAGCCTTCGTTCTAGGTCGAAACGTTCACGAGGATTATCTCTAAATTTATGTATTATAGCAACTTTCTTATCCCGACTAGTATCTTCAGCACTTGGTGCGCTATATGTCAACATATATACAGGCTTGTAGAGGGCTCTAGAAATGAGTTTGTCGACCAACTTGACTGCTGTAAAAACATGGCTGTCTCGTAACTTAATCAATAATTCATCATCGCCAAACTTCATCTTGCAGAGAGCCATTTCACTAAAATCGGATGGTCTGGAAATCAGTGCAGCTTGCACAGCTTCTATTATCATCGCGCTGGTTATCACCTTAGCATGATGGTAGTATACCTTTTCGGCTAAAGAATAACGAAGTCGAAGCAGATGCATTACCTCTGATATGACATCCCGGCGGATCCTGTTTTGTTTCAAAAGGGACAAAGCCAGCCTATTCTTGTAGCTCCCACCCGTAACACTCGTATTGGTGGAGGAGGTGATCAGAAGGTTTTTGAGGAAGCGTGGGTCAAACGTTTCCTTCAAACCAGCATATGTCGTGTCCCTCGCCAGGTAATCAATAAGATCTGCACATACAGTATTACCCACAACATCAATAATATAAGGATATTCGAGCTGGTCAACTTGATCTCGTGGTGTCGATAAGTACTTAACGACTTCTTTACGAAAATCCTCTCCTAGAATTCGCCCGATCTCTGACCTAGGTCCGAGAAACAATTCCCATCTAGGATTCTGATCCAACTTATCGTGCCTTTCATAAAGAAATCCCTCATCTTCAAGAATGTGTCCAAAAGGTATGTGAGTGATGTCATGTAGTAAGGCACACATGCGTATTAGGTCTGAAACTTCATCGCTAATCTCTACTTGGTTGTCTGGATTGCTTTTTACCGCGTTTATCATAGCTTTGGCAGCAGCCAATGTCCCGAGAGAATGCTCAAACCGGGTATGCGTGGCCCCCGGAAAAACGAAGTTTGCAGTGGCGAGCTGTTTTATATGTCTCAGTCTCTGAAAATCTTGAGTATCAATAACTCGGATTTCGAGTGGTGTCAGTTCGATGTCCAACTGTATTGGATCTCTAATAGTTTTCCCATGTTCTGCTATTGGTATCAATGTCATATCTATCCTCCCAATGCGATCTTCTTCAGCGTCGCTTAACGCTGCAGTTCTTGGACACGGCTCAACGTCTAGCAGCGACCGTGTCTGCGGGTGCAATAATTTATTAATCTTTTCACGGTTAGCCCGAGAGGGACCGTAATGGCTCTTGCCCCTCGTAAACCAAGGCTCAAGAGTTTTATAAGGGACACCCAGTCTTGAAGATAACTCTTTCTGGGAGAGGTGGTTCCTCTCTGCATATTCTCTGAGCTCATCAAGTAAAGTGTCCAATCATTTCTCCTACTAGATATGTTGCTAGATAATTTGCTCTACATAGTTCCCCTGCATTTCATTAATGACATAATTATAGCAGATCATTGAGTATTATAGAAGTGTTCAAAGTAACCGCCCATAGCTTGCGTGGTAACACTAGAATATAGTTGTGCAACAATCAAGCGACGAGTTGGTAATATTCTGGGGACGTAACACCTGATTTGTAGCAGGCCTGATTAGTATGGTGTCCCTGGAGTTCCCCAGCAACTACTCCTCAGTGAAATAATCAAAATCTATTTTCTTGACTTCATAATTAACAAATGGGGTCACACCGATATTGTGATCGATCATATATTGTACTAGGGTCTCGCCGTCAATCAGAATAATCTTGTTATCCACCCGAGATGCGAAATCGGCAGCTTCTTTTGAGAAGTTTGAGGTGGTTATGAAGATGCCTTTCTTTGCATGTTGCCCTTGTAAAGCGCCGGCAAATTTTTGAATTTCTGGCCGTCCTACAGTAGTGGCCTCCCATTTTTTAGCCTGTACGTAAATAACATCGAGGCCCAATCGGTCTTCATTGATAATGCCGTCAATCCCTTCATCGCCACTTCTCCCTATTGCTTTGGCAGCTTCTTTGCGACTTCCGCCATATCCCATCGCAACCAGAAGGTCTATGACGATATTCTCAAACTGCGTGGAAGAAATTGATTTAAGCTGCTGAAGAAGCTCACTGGCAAGATTATTTTTCAGATCTTGATAGGCATTTGCCAGCGCTTCTTCAGGTGTTGTTTCTGGCTCCTCCTCATCCAATTCCGCTGGTTTTTCCCGCCTAATGGCTCGAAATTCCCTGAACTCCTCAAACTGGTTAAGAAATTTCACGTCAATCTTCGCTGGTTTCTGCTTTAATACCTGCAATCCTCTATCAGTTATGCGGAAGAACCCTCGTCGTGTGGACTCAATCAAACCTGCTTTCTTTAGATGTGTGCGAGCCCACCCAACCCGATTATCAAAGATTGCCTGCTTCCCACTTGGCAAGAGTTCATGTTGCTCTTCTTTAGTGAGGTTGAATTGGTTAGTCAATGAATCAATAACCTGCCGCAGCGAATGCTCCTGCTTATCTTCTAAGAGTTGAAGTAAAGGAAGCATTATTTGTTGAAAAACTGGAATACTCATGAGTCTTAGACTCCTTGTCCCGGTATTACCTCTTTATTATATCTCATATTCTATTATATCTCATATGCTGCAGCCTGCATATATTACGATCGTCTTGTGCGCAGGAGCCACGTACTCTGGGCACATAATACCTAATTTGTGGTAGGCGTAGTTGGTATAGTATCCTTGGAATTGTATAATATCCTAGATGAGTTATCTTTTCCAAAGGGCTAAGTCAATGATCAGGGGGGAGGAGTAGATTTGACTGACCAATCAAGCTCATGGTTTGTAAATCGAGGCCTATTTTCTGACCACTTTCTCCAAGCACGTCTACCTGAATGGAAGGAATGGAAAGTCGACGCGGAGTTAGTCCCTTTCCGAGAGAGCCTTCAATCGCTGTATAATTCTAAGAAGTCAATCCTGACTCACCTTAATGAGGCACAAACGGAACTGGAGTTCGTGCAACCGGTTTTAGACTTGCTTGGGTATGCCGACAGCTACATGGTCCAAACTCCCACTAAGGTGGGGCAGCACACAAATCGGCCTGATTATGCCCTGTTTCCAGATGTAAAGACCAAGAATAAGGCCTATCAGAAACTAGATCAAAACGATTACGTCCTCTGTATCGGGATTGCCGATGCCAAATACTGGGAGCGTGAGCTTGACTTGACTAAGTCAAGCGACCGTGACACGTTCACAAACCAGAATCCGTCATTTCAGATAGCTGCATATTTGACCGGCACAAAGCAAAACTGGGGAATCCTCACTAACGGCAGACTATGGAGGTTATACAGCAGCAAGTCTCATTTACCACTGGGTAATTACTACCAAGTTGACCTCGTCCAGCTTCTAGAAGAAGCTCCTGTGGAAATCTTTAAGTACTTTTACGTTCTCTTCCGTAAACAGGCCTTGCTTCAGGTTGAAGGTAAGTCGCTTTTAGACCGTATTCTTGAAGGTAGCGAGGAATATGCAGTCGAACTTGAAGCTGATATTAAAGAACGTGCTTACGATGTGGTTGAATTCTTGTGCCGGGGTTTTGCCGCTGGCTTTGCTCATGGACGACCGACTGATGCAGCTCTAAAGGATATCTATGATAATTCGCTGACTCTTCTCTACCGGCTCCTCTTTGCATTTTATGCTGAGGCTAGGGAATTGCTACCCTTAACCACCAATGCAAGTTATCGTGAAAATCATAGCTTAAGAAAGCTGACCCATGACATTGACGAGACATTCAAGAAGGGATATGAACTCAGCACCAGCTCAACACAGTACTATCATTACATTAGCAACCTCTTTCGTTTGATAAATAATGGTGACCCGAAGCTGGGCGTACCGGAGTACAATGGTGGGCTTTTTGATCCGGTGGAGCATCCGTTTCTTGAAAAGCAAGTGATTTCTGATGCCTATCTAGTTCGAGCAATTCACCAGCTAGCTCGAATTACCGATAAAAAATTAAAACGTGAGGTGGCCGTCGATTACAACACCCTGAGCGAGCGACATTTGGGCAGTATCTATGAAGGTTTGCTTGAGTTCAAGCCAGTGATAGCACCACACGATTTAGTGATTATCAGGGACAAGGGCAGCATAAAATATACGCCAGCTAATAAGCATCCTGGTAAGAAAGTTGCCTACACAAAGGACGAGCTTTATCTTGCCAATGACAAGGACGAACGAAAAGCGAGTGGTTCTTACTATACACCTGAGTACATAGTCAATTACATTGTGGAGAATACGCTTGACCCACTGGTAGAAGAGGCGCACGAGAAGGTAAAAGCTCTGAAACCCGAGGTCGAAAAGGCGATTGCAAAATGGCAAAAACTGAAAGAAGAGAAGCGAGGCTTGGAGCCAGTAGAAAAATATAGCCGTAAGATAGCCGAAGAGAGTGAAAGACTTCTTGCCCCATATTTTTCACTTAAAGTGCTCGACCCGGCTATGGGTAGTGGACACTTCCTTGCACGGGCAACGGACTTTCTAGCCGAAGCAATTGCTACTGACCCAGACATTAAATCGCCTTTAGAACTCACCGAAGAATCCGAATTAACCTATTACCGCCGTCGTGTTGTAGAGAGCTGTATCTATGGAGTTGACCTGAACCCGCTGGCTGTCGAGCTTGCCAAGCTTACGTTATGGCTAACCAATATGGCTAAATCAAAGCCGCTCTCTTTCCTTAACCATCACCTGAGGGTAGGCAACAGTCTGATTGGCGCCAGAGTAGATGACCTCGATGAGATACCAAAAGCCAAGAGGAAGAAAGCCATTGACCTTAGTCGAGCGCCGGTACAACTGGGACTCTTCCAGCAAGCCTTTAACCAAAAGCTCTATGACTTGCTACAGAACCGGGCACTTATCGCTCAGCTACCTACCGAAACACTAGAAGATGTCCACAATAAGCAAAAGTGGGAGAGGGACTTCGAGCATAAGATCGAGCGTTTCCGAATGCTCGCAGATACCTGGGTGAGCACGTTTTTTGGTAACGATGTCCGTTGGGACGAATACAACACCTTTATAGAGAATATCCAAATCCCTGACCAAGAATGGAGAAAACTGGTGGGTAAGCAATATGTGCAAAATGCCTTAGATTTGAAAGAAAACCGCCACTTCTTCCACTGGGAACTGGAGTTCCCCGAGGTCTTTTACGATGAACAGGGTAACATCAAAGCTAATGCCGGTTTTGATGTTGTAATTGGTAATCCACCATACGATGTAATCGCTGAAAAAGAGCAAGGCTTCGAGGTCGAGTCAGATAAGAGATTTTACAGCCATTGTGCATACCTACAGCCAGCGCTGGGTTGGAAACTTAACTACTATCGACTATTCAGCGCGCTTAGCATCTGGCTATGCCGACCATACGGGTACCATGGATTCATTGTACCAATGGCACTAATAGGTGATGCGCAAGCAAGGCCATTACGTATCTACATGCTAACTCAAACGCAGCCCCTATCCATAGAAGCATTCCCGCAGAAGGATGACCCCAATGACCGAATATTTGAAGAAGCTAAACTGTCAACCTGTGTCTATATCCTAAACAAACGAAAACCCTCCGCCGCCTTTTCGCTTCGCATACATCCCGGAAAGCTTATACTTACTACCTCACCGCAGATTGATTTAACTATAAAAGATGTCGAACTGCTTGACCCCAACGAACTGAGTATTCCGAGCATGCCCGGAACTAACACTAAACATGTCGCCTTGGGAATTGCCCTGGCAAAACGGTGCTCAGGACATCGATTTAAGGAGATCGCTATTTCGCAACAGGGTGAAGTTAATCTGACCACTCATGCCCCATTTTTGTCCGAATTACCTGTAGGGCAGGAAGTGTTGAGAGGCGCAAATGTTGACAGATACGAGTTCAATGAAGAACCAAAACAGGGAAGACCTGTCTATCTTCAAGTCAAAGAATTTCTGCATGGCAGGAAGCCAGATTCGAAAGCGTTCGACCACAAAGATATCCGAATAGGTTACCAGCGTGGAGCTGCGATCGACAACTGGCGCCGTATTATAGCTTGCATTATTAAACCAAACAACTTCTGCAGTGACACAATCAATTACATCGTCAGGCCACAGGATGACTTATACTATGTACTCAGTCTCCTTAACTCACAGCTTTTCGAGTGGAGGTTCCGCCTGACCAGCACGAATAACCATGTCAATTCGTATGAGGTTGATTCATTACCACTCCGTCAATTCAAGCTCACGCCCTCAGAGAAAGAACGTAAGCAATTGCTCGAAAGAGCTAAAAAGCTATACCAAGAGTATGTGGACAGCCAGAACTGGGATAAAATCACCGCGTTCTTAGCCGAGTGCTTACCCACAAAAGAAGATGGCACGCCTGATACGGATCATGAGCAACTAGATGTGGTTCATGACCTGCTGGCTTTCCTGGCAAAAGACATGACAAGACTAAATGAGGAAAAGCAGTCCAAAATCAAGTATTTCCTGACTTGGCTTGAGAAAGAGATCCTAAAAGGCTCCATTGAAGACCAGAAGAACAAGACCAAAATCAACAACTTCCACAAAGGTTCGCTGGAAGAGCTTATAGATATTCTCAAGAAGAATGAAGCTATCCCCGATCCATGTCCCTCCAGCACATGGAATACAATATCCAGCGAGTTTTCGACCGCGATGAACACACTGGGTCCGCTTAAAACCCAGATTGCGATGACCGATAAACTGATCGACCAAATAGTCTACAAGCTCTACGGGCTTTCCGATGGCGAGATAGCCATCGTGGAAGGGCACCCAAGTCATAGTAAGCCAGCTTAGGGTTGTTCCACTCCCAAGTGCTGGCTTGACAGATTGTACATTTCCGTCAAAAAGTTCAGGCGGGCGCGATGTTCTCGATTATGCTTCGGGACAACCTGCACAATCTCAGAGATTGCCACGCCCCGACAAGTCGGGGCTCGCAATGACAAGAGGAAAGGGGCTCGCAATGACACGGTGGGTTATTGCTCCTTGTTAAAAATAACGGCAAAACAAGGCGGCACGAAGCGGATTATGACCAATGCCCGGAGAAACTTGTTAGCTTTTTCTCAGGGAGAGGAAGATTTTGTATCCCACGAAGACAAGCACAGCCAGGATGACAGCAACGCCGATAAATCTCAGTACATTGTCCAAATCATAAGGTACAATTGCGGATATCATCGTTCCGATGCCGCCTAGAATTAAGCCGGCCCCGAAGATAGTCAGCCTTCTCTGAATGAACGTGCCCACGACAGCGAATACCGCTCCCAAAGGTAATATGACTAAGAAGATATTCCTGTCATGTACCGCTGCTTCCTCCTCGTATACCGCGTAAGCCTCCTGCCACTCTTGCTCCCACTCCTTGTACTCAGTGCTATCGTAATCCCACGTGGGCGGATCATATTCCGGGTATGAGGGGTCAGGATAGAAAGCTTCGACGCCGGCGACTACAAGGAGGACAAGGGCAACCGCTATAGCCAAAACGTAGATGACTTTAAGAATGCGCATCTATTCACTCCCTTGAGGGTTGTCGATATCTGTTTATGCTTATCCCCTCTTGATTCCATTATATCTCTAACTAACCCGGAACGGAAGCCGTGAGCAGATGCTCCGCAATCCTAGAGATTGCCACGCCCCGACAAGTCGGGGCTCGCAATGACAGTGGGGTAGAGAAAGGGCTCGCAATGACAAAGAGTAAATGGGCTCGTAATGACAGTGAAGTAAAGTCGGGCTGGCACTGACACGGGAGGTTACTGCTAATGTTAAAAATACTGGCAAAACAAGATATAATAGCTAGAAGCGAGGCGAAGCCAGAAAGTAGTAACTGGACTCCGGGAGGAATGAAAGACACCAATAAGCTGGTGCAAGGATACCTAGCATCTATTCTTTGTGACCGCCGGCTATACCGCCAGGACATCGGGGGTAAGGTGTAACCCTTTGAGCAAGAAGCAGCTTGTGTTCTATGGATGGTGGCTAGTCCTGGGGTTATTTCTTATAGGCGCATTCGGGCCTCTGGCGAGACTCAGCATGACTGTTTTTCTTCCTTTTATCACCTCCGACCTGGGCTGGTCACGATCAACAATAGGCTTTGCCCAAAGTCTTGCCATATGGCTATACGCCTTCTTTGTGCTACTCTCTGGCGCCCTGGTTGATAGAATTGGCAGTCGGCAGACTTTCTTAATCGGTGGCGCTATTAGCCTGGTGGGTTGGGTCTTGCTCTCCAGTATGAAATCACCCTGGCAACTGTATCTATATTACGGAGTGATTCTGGCGCTGGCAGTTAGCATGACTCATTATGTTCCTGTCATAGCGACAAGCCGCAAGTGGTTTATAAGGCGAGCCGGCTTAGTAGCCGGGATTACCGCCAGCGCCTGGGCTGTGGGCAACTCGATATTCTCGCCCGTAATGACCGAACTGGCTGCTGCACACGGCTGGCGCTATACGTCTCTAATCATGGGCATTTGTTTCAGCGTAATCATCATCCTGCTGGCATTCTTCATCATTCGGGATACTCCGGAGTCTTTAGGGCTGCACCCTGACGGTGGGGCATCGGTGCTCCCTGCCGATAGCTCAGCATCAATAGAGATATCCTGGGCTGTGAAGCGTGCTATCAAAACATCGCAGTTCCGCTTGCTATTGATCGCTTACTCTATTTATAACATCGGCGTTGCCGGCTTGTCAGCTCATGTGGTAGTGTGGGGTACAGACCTGGGCAGTCCAGAGGCAACTGCTGGTATTTTTTCCACAGCATTTGCTGCGTCATGGGCATTTGGTTGTATAGCGGGAGGCTGGCTGGGTGATAGATACGAAAAGAAACGAGTGATGCCGATAGGTCTGATGCTCAGCGCCGCAGCGATGTTGTACGGATGGCTGGGAATACATACCCAGCAAGGTTTGATTGCGCTGGCCATTGCTGTTGGTTTCAGCGGTGGTCTTCAGGTTCCGCTGTATGTTCCATTACTCGGTGACCTTTTTGGCAGCGCCCACGTAGGCTCGCTTTTTGGTATTCTCACCTTTGGTTATGGCTTAATTGGAGGCTGGGGACCATTTATTTGGGCCAGGCTTCATGAAGCAACCGGGAGCTATAATGTTGCGTGCCTGATATCTGCGGTATGTTATGCTATAGCTTCTGTGGCTCTTTTGTTCGTTCGCCCCATAAGGGCTAAACAGGGTGATTAGGTTCATGGACAAGCAGGTGAGTCAAGTAAAAAAGATACTGCGAGGAGCAAGGAGGATGATCAAAAAATGATTAAGCTGGCGCCGTCGATTCTTTCCGCTGATTTTGCCCGCCTTGGTGAGCAGATTGCCGAGGTCGCCCGGGCCGGGGCTGATTATATCCACGTAGATGTTATGGACGGGCATTTTGTGCCCAATATTACCATCGGGGCCCCGGTAGTGGCTTCAATCCGCCGGGTGACCAGCCTGCCCCTGGATGTCCACCTGATGATAGAGCACCCGGAGCGGTATATCTCCGACTTCGTTAAGGCAGGCGCCGATATCATTACCGTGCATGTGGAAGCCTCTCCCCATCTTCAGAGCACGATTCGGTTGATAAAGGAACTGGGAGCTAAGGCTGGGGTATCCTTAAATCCTGCTACGCCTCTCAGCGCAGTAGATGAATTTATTCACCACGTGGACCTGATCCTCATTATGAGCGTTAATCCCGGCTTCGGCGGGCAATCTTTTATCCCGGAAACATTGCCCAGGATAGCGAATATGCGCAAAATCCTCGATAATAGAAAACCGGGTGTCGAGCTGGAAGTCGACGGGGGAATTAATGCCGACAATGCCCCCGACATAGTCGAAGCCGGTGCCACTGTGCTGGTGGCCGGGAATAGCATATTCAGGGCTGAGGATGGGATAAGTGGGGCGATACAGAGGCTGAGGGAAGCAACGTCGTAGAAATTCAAAAATAAAACATAAAAAATCAAAATTACAACTGAAAATCCAAAAATGCTGGCAACTCCCTTTCTGTCGTTGCGAGGAGCGTGGTGACGAAGCAATCTCGTGGTGAAGCAGGGATTGCCACGCCCCGACAAGTCGGGGCTCGCAATGACAAGAGGCGAAGGGCTCAGAATGGCACTACTTTTCTGTCGTTGCGAGGAGCGTGGTGACGAAGCAATCTCGTGGTGAAGCAGGGATTGCCACGCCCCGACAAGTCGGGGCTCGCAATGACAGTAAAGTGGAGGGGCTCCTCGCAATGCGGAAAGGTGTGGGTAATCTAGCGCGCTGACTTATATTGGGTGCGGAGGCATCTGGTGCAGATGTTGACTTTTCTTTGCCTTCCTCCTACCATAATCGTAGTTCGGTGGATATTAGGTAGCCAGCGTCGCAGGGTATGCTGTTTGGAGTGACTTACATTATGGCCGACTTGAGCTTTTTTACCGCAAATCTCGCACTTCATGGAAGCTTCTCTATTCTGTTAAACTATCCACGAAAATCTTGCGCTTTTCGTGGGGACCCGGTTAATTTTAAAATTTCGTCAATGATAACACAATTATCAACCCAGGTGAAGGGGTGAAGATGAAAACTAATTCAGCCAATGGCCAAACACTGAAAGAGATGTTTGCCTCAGGAACTGCCTGGCTGGGAAAAAGCGCCCCCGATATCAATGCTATAAACGTTTTCCCTGTTCCCGATGGGGATACCGGAACCAATATGGTGCTCACCATGGAATTTGCCCTGGAAGAGGCACAACTAAATTCGGATGGCCACGTCTCTTCGGTAGCTAAATCGCTGGCTCACGGTGCTTTGATGGGAGCGCGGGGCAATTCGGGAGTTATTTTATCTCAATTCTTTAGAGGTTTAGCTAAAGAGCTGGGGGGCAAGACTTATTTCGACGGCGGTGATTTTGCCAGGGCCCTGGCCGAAGCATCACAAACTGCTTACAAAGGGATTGTCAATCCTGTCGAGGGAACAATCTTGACGGTACTGAAAGACGCATCTAAAGCTGCTCAAGAAGCAGTAAAAAATGGCACCTTGGTTTCGGTATTGGAAGCCGCGGTAAAATCGGCTGAGGATTCAGTGGCCCGGACGCCCAGCTTACTGCCGGTATTAAGGGAGGCAGGAGTGGTGGATGCTGGCGGGCAAGGCTTGTATGTTTTGCTGGACGGCGCCCTTCAATTCCTCAAGGGAGAGTCACATAAGCTACAATATCGGAGGCCCCGCCTGGTTGTTGCCGAGGCAGCATTAGCTCCCAGGGCAGCCCAGATGCCTACCCA
>Ga0307378_10003187_pt1 | contig 24209 bp, 33 predicted proteins | sample UN1MG_FD_202238 | JGI IMG/M metagenome (GOLD analysis project Ga0307378, IMG submission 202238) | Soil microbial communities from Risofladan, Vaasa, Finland - UN-1 | ecosystem: Environmental > Terrestrial > Soil > Coastal area > Acid sulfate soil | place: Finland: Risofladan, Vaasa | collected...
TATGACAGTATTGTTTTTATTTCATTAGGCATAGTGAGCGGAATTGCTTTTATAATTTTTACCATAATGTTTTTGGTAGATTTTATAAAATATGAAACAGTAAGTTTTAGCGCTTTATTTTCGGTAGTAGCTGGAATTATAGCATCTGTTTCTTGGTTAACATATTTACAAATACAAATAGCCCCAAAAGTCTACATTTTAGAATGGCTTAAAGGATTTATAAATGGATAAATACTTACTAGCAGATAACTTAATCAAAGAAATAGACAAACAACCTAGCTTTGAGAAAATAGAGATTACGTTTGTTCGTAACGGAGACAGCACGATTATTTTTTTAGACGAAAAAGGTGAACGAATAAAAAACGGAGGTCGTAAGAAATGAAAAAAATGAGTATATTATTGATTGCAATTTGCATAATTTTTATTGCAGGTTGCACTTCAATAAACACAAACATTCCACAGGTAGCGTTTAATGCCATAAACAGTACTACTGTGGACTATGAAGTAATAAAAGACGTTAAGGTTGTAACTTGTAAAAAGTCTTTTGCATTGTATCCGATACCAATCTTTTGGGGTACAGGTAATGCAATGAAAGAAGCTAATTATAAGGCAATAGAAGCCGTACCTGATGCTGATGCTATAATTAGCCCTAGAATAAAACGTGAGGTCTTTAGGGTTGGTATTTGGTACAAGAAGGATTGCGTAACGTTAAAAGGTAAAGCTGTTATGGTAAAAAACAGGAGGTTGTAATGAGTAAAATAAAAATAGGCAGTAAGGTTGAGTGGGTTTGCAAAAGTGGTTGTGGTGACCATTTTAAATGCAAAGGAACAGTTATAGACACAAAGATGTCTACGTTTGGTAGTTGTAGAAAAGGTATGGGTGCTTCCATAAAAGTAAATTCAAAAAAGTATCATAACTTATATGGTAAAAAGAAAGCGTTTATATCAGTTAGTAACTTAACGTTAGTCTAATTATTAGCTCCCTTGTTTATGGCAGGGGAGCTAAAAGTTTTCACGTGAAAACATTATCGCCCTTGACAAACAAAACAAATAACTTATAATATATATGTTGACAAGTTGTTTTGTTTTTTATATGATTACTAAAATGGATACTAACTATACGGATTTAAATTCGCAGTTAGAAAAATGCTGGAGACGGGCGGGATAGTAACCCGCACGGACTTTGCAGTCCACTAATTTCCAAAACTAGTCCGTCTACCAATTTCGGCACTCCGACAATATGTGCTAGGGAGCAAGGTAGTACTTCGGTCTGCAAACTTCAGATACTACCTTGCTTTTTAATTTCTGATAGCGGGTCGCCTAGACAACCCCTAACCTCGTGGCATTGTTTATCTCCTTTCATAAAGACTAACTCCTTTTTGCCTACTTCCTTTTGTAATACGAATGATAATACCATCTTTAATGTGTTGCTTAACAATACGATATACGGAGCCGAGACTTATGCTTAATTCAGGATTATTAGATTTCACAAAGTCAATTAATGCTTGCAAAGTAAACTGCCCTGTTTGGTTTTCTATGGCTTCTTTTAATAACGGAATGTCCTATTTTAAGGTAGTATAGTATATTTAAAATTATTCCTTATAAATAATAAAGAAAGCGTTTATATCAGTTAGTAACTTAACGTTAGTCTAATTATTAGCTCCCTTGTTTATGGCAGGGGAGCTAAAAGTTTTCACGTGAAAACATTATCGCCCTTGACAAACAAAACAAATAACTTATAATATATATGTTGACAAGTTGTTTTGTTTTTTATATGATTACTAAAATGGATACTAACTATACGGATTTAAATTCGCAGTTAGAAAAATGCTGGAGACGGGCGGGATAGTAACCCGCTTTTTTTTATTATGAAAAAAATTATAGTTAGAGATAAAGAAAATATGATTAGTCCTAAAGGTAAAAATTATCAGATAAGTTTTCTATTAGATAAACCTGAAGCTTTTAAAAGATTAAAAGAGTTTAATAGGAAAGTCGGCAATAGAATAAAGGCAGAAGTTCTTGAAAATGGACAGCATTACTACTTTAATGATTTATACAAATTAGTTGATTACAAAGAAAACAAAAAAACCTATCGCTTTTATTTTGCTAAATTTTTCAAAGAGCAAAAGCGAGTAGCTGAAATAATTGTAGGCAAAAGAAAATGCAGTATAGAGCCGATATGTAGCCCTAGAGTTATTATCGGTAAAAGAGAATATGAGGTAAAACCTAGTAAATTTAACTATGCTAAAAGAAATTAAAATATCTTGCCCTAAATGCGTAGAAAACTTTATTATAAATAAAGGGGAGTTTCATTTTGAAAGTGATTTGAGATATGGTAAGGAAAAAACAGTATTGCATTGCGTTTGTAAAAAGTGTAATGTAAAGTTGGAGATTGAAGTATGACATATAACAAAGCTATTAACATATTAAAATATACTAAGTACGATACTGCGGAAAACAAAGCTAAAAAAGATATGGCTATTAAGTTTTTAGATAAGCAGGGATTTTTTCGTAGTGATATTGAAAAATTAGCAATTGCTATTTGCGATTTTATTTCAAAGATTTGTAATAAGTTTAAAAAACAAGAATGTATAGTATTTCAGTACGATGCTAAAAAAGAGAGTGGAAATAGATTTAAGAAAATAGGAACTTCTAAAGTGCCAAAAGATTTATTTAAGAAAACTCATTTTATTGACGGTAAAAAAGTATGAAAAAAAGATGGCAATACAATGAAGTTTTAGGAATGCAAGATTATGTCAAAGCTAATCTTTGGAAAGAATTTGGCAACATAAAAAATACATTTAATAATTTAAAAAAAATACATAAAAGATTTTATGAATTATGTGATGAGTACGTTACTAAATTTATGAAAAAAGATAGAAAAAATAAAAAAGACAGTAAAACTACTTGTCATATGATAGATGTTAGTAAGGGTTCATACGTTTTTTGTTGTGATACTAGTAAGCTATATCGTGAGACTAAATCGGGAAAAAGGATTTTGGTAAAGTAATGAAAAAATTTTATAAGTATATTAAAAATAATCTTGAAGTATCTTGTGTACTTGATTTTTTAAAATAGCTCTTTAAACAATTTGTGTGGTATTATAGTTGCAAACATTAGGCATAGATGGTAACTATGGTATAAACAGGGATATAACCAATCCTTTATTGCTGCTAATTTTACCACACATTAATTAAAAGTAACAGTTGGGTAACGGCTTGCTCCCGTCCCTTAATTCCGCACTGGAAATCCTACGGAAACTGTTAGAATACGCTTTCTAGGAGCGTTTGTATTAGCATTTATGTGTTGATATAAGCGCTCCTTTTGCGTATACAGGCGGTTTTTATGCCAAACTATGAAGTTATATACTTAAAAGGCAATTATAAGAATTACAGTTATTTTGACACTGAAACAAGTGCATATGATTTCGCATCAAACAATAAACCCAGTAAGGTATTATTTAAGCAAAAAAAGATAGTAAGGGAGTTTAAATAATGTACGAAGTTTTATATTGGAATAACGGTAGGCAGTATACTACTGAATTTAACTCCGAAAAAGAGGCAATAGATTTTGCTATAAAGCATCACGGTATTTTAATGCAGGATAAAGAGGTGTTGGACAATTTTAGTGAGGGGTAAATAATATGGGATTATTTGATGCAATAAGTGAAATGGTTAAGTTACCTTTTGATATAGCAAAAGATGTGGTTACTATGGGTGGGGCTTTGACAGAAGAAGACAAGCCATCAACGGTAAAAAGATTAGAAAAAAGTTATGAGGAGCTTGATAATTAAACAGGTATAAATATGGCAGGTAATTTTAAAAAAGAAAAAGTATACGGTAACGACCAATGTGAGAAATGTAAATACATAGGCGAGTATTGGAAACAAGAAAACTACGAAGAGTGGGAATGTAGACATAAAAACCATAAATATAAATCTGACGCACCTTTTGAGATTATTAACCCAGACAACGACTGTAAACTATTTCAAAGGAAAAGATTTTTAGGGATATTCTAAATATGGCAGAGAAGAAAGGTAAAAAAAGCAATGCAGGTAGAAAGCAATTTGATGGTAAATCAGAGAAAGATGTATTAGGGAAATTAGAGTATGTATGGAGTGTTGGGGGTACGGATAATGAAGCGTGTCTTTACGCAGATATTTCAGTTCAAGCACTAATGGATTATCAAAAAAAGTATCCTGTAATTTCTTTAAGAAAAAAGCTACTCAAAGAAAAACCTGTATTGATGGCAAGGGAAGCGGTTATAAATGCACTCAAAGAAAAGAACCCTGATATAGCAATGAAGTATTTAGAACGTAAGAAAAAAGATGAGTTTAGTTTAAAGACGGAGACGGCTTTAAGCGGTTCATTATCTGAAGTACCACAGGCACAGATAAATGTTATTAGTACAAAAGATAAGAAAACTAAATGAAAAAAGATACAGAACTTAAAAATAGAGCATTATTGTTTCATAAAGAATACTGGAATTTATGTTTAAAGCATAAGTTTATGATAGGGCAGTCTAAATACAGAGAAGCGTATATACAAAGATTTAACGAGCGCCATATAAATGCAGTTTTAGAAGATTTGCTAGACAATATAAATAAAGATGAACCATATATATTGATACCATAAAAAATGAAAAAAGTTAACATAGATATAATAGACGAATTTTTACCATTGTATACCGAACAACATCGGTATAAGGTTTACTATGGTGGCAGGTATGGAGCTAAAAGTACAAACTTTGCAAAATGTCTATTATTGAAGGGCAGAGAAGAAAAGCTACGCATACTTTGTACCCGCGAAATTCAGAATACTATCAAAGATAGTGTACATAAATTATTTAAAGATTTAATAAGTCAGTATGAATTTGTTGATTTTAGAGTAACTGCTGAAAGTATAACTAATAATCTAACTGGTAGTGAGTTTATTTTTAAAGGTCTAAAATCCAACATTACTGAAGTTAAGGGTATAGAAGGTATAGATATAGCGTGGGTAGAAGAGGCGCAGTCTGTATCAAAGCAAAGTTGGGATATATTAGACCCAACAGTTCGTAAAGAGGGTAGCGAAATATGGGTTAGTTTTAATCGCTTTACTGAACGAGACCCAGTATACGAAAAATTTGTTTTAAATCAGTTACCTAATTCTTTGGTTAAAAAAGTTAACTACGATATATTAGAACGGGCTGGACTTTTAACTGATGTAATTAAACAACAGATTGATTTTGACAAAGCTAATAATCCTGATTTGTATCAACATAAATGGCTAGGTGAGCCGTTAAGTCAAACGGATAATGCCATTTTAAACAGAACCGATGTTTTAGCAGCAATGCAACGGACTGTAAATGATGACGGACAAATGGAAGTAGGCATTGATGTGGCAAGATTGGGAGAGGATAGGACTTGCTTTTACAAACGTAAGGGATTAAAGATAATAGATTTTAGAGAATATAGTAAAAAGAGAAGTAATGATATAGTTGATTATTCAAAAGATTTTATTAATTCTGATAAGAAAATTTCACTTAAAATAGACGATACTGGAGTTGGAGCAGGCGTTACTGACCCCTTAATGGCAGAAGGTTACAATGTAATGCCTATTAATTTTGGGCAGTCTGCAAAGGATAAAGATAAGTACCCAAATGCAATATCTGAAATGTGGTTTGAGTTTAGGGATATATTAAAAGACATACAAATTCCTTACGACCAAGATTTATTAATGGAACTTACTACAAGAGAATGGAAAATGGATATCAAGGGCAGACGTGGTGTTGAAAGTAAGGACGTTTATAAAAAGCGAGGGTTTAGAAGTCCCGATAAGGCAGATGCTTTATTATTAGCTTTTTATCAACCTAAAAATATAACAATAGACGTATTTTAAAAAAACTATGTTAAAAAAATTATTAAGTAAAATTTCAATGAAAGGATTATTTGGCGGTGGCAGTAGAACGCCTGTATCTATTGAGGACTGGTTAAGACGTAGTGTACTTTGTAATGGGTATCACGATACAAGTGTATCGGAGCAGATTGATTTATACAGGAACGTAGCACCTTTGGCTACTTCTATTGACAAAATAGCAGACGAATTTAAAAGCGTACAGCCGTATTTGGAGAATTTAAGCACTGGTGAACTTACCTTAAAATCTCCAGTTATAGAATTACTTAAAAATCCTAATGCTGACACTACGCAAAAAGAGTTATTACGTCAAATGGTATCGCTATTTGAAATGCACGGAACTTGTTATTTAGTTGCAAGTGCTATTAACGAAAATAGCGAACCTACCGAAATAACAGTAATACAAAATAGCAATATATCAGTAAACGAAAGTCAACAAGACGGCTATCCTGCATATTTTGACTATAATTCCTGTAATGGAAACTTAACTTTTTATAGACGTGAATTTAAGGACAAGTTTAGATACTTTACTAAAGACGGTATGCACGAACTTTGGCAGATTAAAAACTTTGGAGTTGATAACTTAAAGCTAGAAGGGTTTACTAAAGTAAATGCAATCTATTATAAATGCCGTCAATGGCTACTTGGTGGACTTCATAATATGTCTATGCTTGAGCAAGGCGCTAGAATATCCCTTTTAGTAAGTACGGACAATAACATACAGGATGCACAAAGAGAGAAATTGAAAGCAGAGTTAAGCAATAAATATGCAGGCGCTGAAAACTCGGGTAAGATAATGCTATTAACTGGCGGGCAAATGTCTGTAAAAGAAATGAGCCAGTCTAATAAGGATATGGACTTTATCAATTTAGAGACGCAAGCAGAGAAGTCAATATATTCTAAATACAATATCCCGTTACCGTTGGTACAAACCGATAGCCAAACATACGATAATTACAGGCAGGCAAATAATATATTTTACAATAGTGTTATTTTACCGCTAGTAGATAAGATGTACGAAGAGTTAAGTATATTTTTATTTCCTAGATATAAAATTGACGTAAACAAGTTTTCATTAGGTTACAACAAATCAGAGATAGCAGGATTAGAAGCTCAAACGCTTGCTAACTTAAAGATACTTAAAGACACAGATATTTTAGTAGATAACGAATTAAGGGCTTTAATAGGGTACGGAGAGTTAACTGACGGAGATGTTAAATACCGACCCGCTAACTTATTGCCTTCGGGTACTGTCGTACCTGATGCCGAAAAGAACATACGGGATTATTTACTAAAGCAAAAAGATGTAAACGGCAACAAACTATATAGCGATACGGATATTGAGTATGCAGTAAGGGAAAGCAAAGATGCCACTAGCACAAACTAGAGCCGAAAGGCAAAGACAGGGAGCTTTAGACACCGCAAAGAAAATGCGGTTAGAAATCCCTTTTGCTAAAGATATCAGGCGTATACTTAAAGCTATATCAGATGACTTTTACAACGAATATATACGTAGTGGCTCCGTAATAGACGTAAACGCATACGCAGATGACCTTAATGCTGCTTTAAAAAAGAATTATCGCAATATAGCTAATAAATTTAAGCGTAATTTAAGAACGGATAAAAGTATTGATATGGAAACGAAAGGCGTTGATGAGAATATAGAAGGTAGCTTGAAACAATATATTGACGTACATTCGGTTAAGCAAACTGGCTTAATTTTAAATACAACAAAAGAATTACTTAACAAAGATTTGCAGGATAGTATTATAGCATTGTCGGAAAGCGGACAGGATTTGACTAATGAAAAAGTAGCTGATACAACGTGGAAAAAGAACTCTGCAAGGGTAGCAGGCAGGGCTAAAACAATTGCAGAGACTGAAACGCAGAATATGTCTGAAAAGACTAAGCAAACTGAAGCAGATGAATTGGTTATTGCAGGGGCTATAATAGCTGGTATAGCCATAACGCAACTATTAAAAAAACGTTGGAACTCACAGCTTACAGAGAGAACACGTTTTCCACACGCTGTTGCTGATGGGCAAGTAAGAAATATCACGCAGCCATTTATGGTTAACGGTCAATTACTTATGTATCCTGGTGATACTTCTTTGGGTGCATCTGCGGGAAATACTGTAAATTGCCGTTGTTGGGTAACTTATGAAACTTAAGGAAATAATATGCCATTTATAAATTATCACGCATTTAGATTAATAGACCCTAAAGAGTTTGAAAGTTTTAGATATGAAAAGGATAAATTTGCAGACGGAATAGACGCAGTTTGGGGAATTAGAAAGAACGGAAAAGTTGATTTACATACGATACGATTTTTAGCAAGTAAATGGACTTTTAAACGAGCAAAAAAATGGATAAAAGACCATAATTTTAAACCAATTTTATCTGAAGAAGCTACAGGTAAAAATTATTTAGGAGATGAATTTATGAACAATATGCAAGTAAAAGTATTGCCGATGTCTGATTTTAAGGCAATAGAAGAAAACGGAAAACTAACTATTAGTGGATATGCAAATACTAAAAATAAGGCAGATAGATATGGCGATATTCCAACTGTGTTTAGTGATAAAAGAGACTACGTTTACGAATTAAAAGAGTTTAAGAAAAATCCTATTATGCTAATGAACCATAATAATAAAGTAGAAAGCATCGCAGGCAGTTATCCCGAAGTTAAGGAAGACGAAAAGGGATTATTTGTAAAAGGCGTATTTTCGGATAGCGATTTGCCTGAAATAAAACACGCAAGGCAGGTATATGGAGAAGGACACGCCAAAGCGTTGTCTATTGCGGGTAGATTTTACTTTGAAGACGAAAAAAAACCTAACAATTTAACTTTAGCAGAGATATTTGAAATATCACTTGTAGCAATAGGTGCTGACGATAATGCTTTGGTAACCGCAGAAAAGAAATGTTTAGAAAATTTACAAAAAAGGGGAATGTTAAAAGAAAACTTGACAGATGATTACAATAAAAAGGCAGTAGTAAAAGAAGACACTAAAACAGTACCCTCATATCAAAACTTTACTTTATCTAGCAGGGAAAAAGAATGGAGTGCAACGGAAGCTACTAAAAGAGTTAGGCAGTTTACCGATAGCGTTGATGAGCCATCAACCGAATATAAAAAAGCATTCTTTTACTTTGACCCTGAAATGGACGACAAATTCGGTGCTTACAAATTGCCTTATGTAGATATAGTTGATGGTAAAATGGTGGCTGTATTTAGAGGATTAGCGGCTGTCGCAGGTAGATTAAATCAGACACAAATACCTGCTACTGATAAAGATAAGATAGTCAGTCAGGTAAACAAGTATTATGCGAAAGCACGTGAGGCATACAACGACCCTAATGTCATAAGCCCTTTTGAAAGGGAAATGACACCACAAAATTATAAAGAGCTAAACATAATCTTAAAAGACAAATTTGATTTAGGTAGAAAAAAAAGAGAGGCAGTAATTGCCTGTGTCAAAAAAGCACTATTAAATGACGATACTTTTGCTAAAGAATTTTTAAAAGAAAAGTACCCTAATTTAGTAGAAAATCTAAAAGTAATAAAAACAGTTTTAGAAAAAATCGGTTAGTGAGTAACTGGTTTGGGTTTTTAACCTAAATAAAACTAAAAAATTAAAAAGGAGAATTAAAATGGCAGATGAAAAAAAAGAAGTATCTACAATAGAAGTTAAAGAAAAAGATGTAAACGGTTTAGTTAATGAAGTTAGAGAACTTGCCGAAAAGAAGGATAAAGACTGTTTAGATAAGGCAAAGGAAGCTAAACTTGATGCTAGATTAGATGCTATGGAAAAATCTAATCAAGAGCTTATGCTTAAACTTGCTAACGAAGAGAAGGTAAAAGAAAAAATGCAGGAAGATTTTGATGTTTTTGTAAAGAAAATGACAAGACTTCCAGCAGGTGCAAGTGAAAGCAAATCTGATGAGATTGCAGAAAATTACAAAAAATCTTTTAATGACTTCGTACAAAAGAAAATCTCTCAAGAAGAGATGTTACGTAAAAGTTCGGAATATATTCAGAAAAAAGGATATTCAGTTGACTTCAATACCGCAGGTGGTTTTTTAGTATCGCCTGAATTTTCTACTGAAATAATTAAAAAGATAACTGAAATATCTCCTATAAGAAGTTTAGCAAGAGTTAAATCTATTGTTAAATCTTCAACGAAAATAAGACGCAGAGAAACTTTACCGACTGCATTTTGGGTTGGAGAGAGAAAGGAAACCACAAAAAGCAACGCTACTTATGGATTACGTGAACTAACTCCTAAAAAACTAGGAGCATCTGCTGATGTTACTTTAGAACTTTTGCTTTCATCTGATTTTGATATGAAAAGCGAAGTATCGGCAGACGTTGCAGAAGCATTTGCATTATCTGAAGGCATTGCATATACGACTGGTAACGGTGTAGAAAAACCATTTGGTTTTATGCAAGACGCAGATGTTGAAATAGTAAATAGTGGAAGTGCGTCAGCTATAACTGGAGACGGCATTGTTGATTTGGCAACTGCTTTAAAAACTGGATATAACGGTATTTATCTGTTAAATCGCACAACACTTGGGGAAGTTAAAAAGCTAAAAGATGGCAACGGTAGATACATATGGGTATCTGGTGGAGATTTAGCTTCAGGTAACCCATCAACCATAAACGGATATCCTTATATGGAAATACCCGCAATGGCAGATGTAGCAGCTAATGCGTTCCCTATTGCTTTTGCTGACCTTAAAAGAGGTTATCAAATAGTTGATAGACAGCTTATGTTTATGGCGCAAACTGATAATAAACTTGTTTCGGATGGTGCACAGGAATTTATATTTTTCAAAATGACTGATGGACTTACTGTATTACCTGAAGCAATTAAAAAGCAAAAAGTTGCTGCTTAATTATTGATATAAAAATGTGAGGGGGATTTAATTATCCCCCCACAAAACTAAATAAATAGGAGATAATAAAATGGCTGGATTTGATGAAAAGACAATAATTCTACAAAAAATAGCTTTAAATATACAAGCTATAATTTCAGATACAACAACTGCGGGAACTGAAATAGATATGCAGGGATTTGAAGCATTAACCCTCATATTGCACGCAGGTGCATTATCAGACGGTACTTATACAATGTTAGTGCAGGAAAGCGATGTATCAGGTTCGGGATATACCACTGTTGCATCTGCTGACTTGGTGGGTACTATAGCAGCACTAGATACTTCTAATACCACTTTAAGAATAGGTTATGTAGGCAAAAAACGCTACGTAAAATTAAGCGTTGTGTCTGCGACTACTTCAAGCGGTGGAACTTTGGGAGCATTAGGTATTTTAGGTAGACCTAAAAAAGCTGAAACAGCTGCTTCTTAAGGAATTAATCATATGCTAAAAATGCTGAAAGAAAGTAAATGGAATATAGAAAACAGATTGGTAACTTTTGAAAAGGGAGAAGTTATAGAAGATACCGATGTACCTATATTTATTTACAACGATATGATTAATGGCGGGATAGCAGAATATATATCTAACGAAAAATCTGTAAAAGATTTGGATAACAAATCTATAGATAAAAAGGATATAGAAAATAAATCTGTTAAACCTAAAAAAAGAGGCAGACCTTTTAAAATTAAAAGGAAGGGAGGTAAATAATGCCTAGTGTACTAAATTATTTTGAGCAACCAAAAGATGCTGCAAACGTAGATAATGTGCTTAATTTGGAAGGGACTGTTAATTTTAGCGGAACTTTACAGTCTACAGTTATTCCTAATGCACAACTTGTTACTGTAACTTTAGCCGAAATAAATGCAGGTAAAGAACTTATCCCTGCCGTAACTGGCAAGAAAATAAGAATACTTGACATTGACGCTAAAGTAGCAGGTAACTTTGCAACGGGTACATCTGTGGAAATAGAAGACAGTAACGGTACGCCTGTCGTATCTTTGCAATATGCAGTCGCCGCATTGACTGACGGTGCTTTTTTAGAAGCAGATACCGCTAACGTAACCATAGGAGCAGGTTATTTAGCAGACCTTACTATAAGCAAAGCATTAAGAGTTGAAAAGACTGGCAGTGATTTTACTGGCGGTACTAGTATCACTCTGATGATTTCTTATCAGTACGTTTAAGTAAATTTAATGATTTGGGAGCGTAGTTATGGCTTATAATTGTTTGAGATATAAAGATTATCAGTACAAGGCGTTAAAACGACCTGCTACGCTTCCGTTATCATTAGAAAATGTAAAATCGTTCCTAAAAGTTACTACAAGTACACAGGATGACTTAATAAAAACCTTGATTAATTCCGTTGCTAATTATGCTGAAAGTTTTATGAGTATAGAGTTAATCACAAAGCAATTTAGAACGTTTAGGGATAATTTATATTTTCCTATAGAGTTACGAAAATCTAAACTGGTACAAATTGATAGCATAAAGTATTTAGATACTGACAAAGTATTACAGACTTTTGCAGATACAAATTATTACAGCGATTTTAATAACTTCTATTCGCATATTTATTTAGAAGATGACGCAAACACTATGAGCATACAGCTTGCTAGTCGCTTTGATAATGTGCAAATAGATTTTTGGGCTGGTTTTGGAGTGGCTATTGCAAGTCTATCAGGGAATGGAACACTAGTAACAGTTACCACATCGGATAATCACTACTTTGCTACAGATGACATAGTAAACATCAGCTATGCGTCAAATACGGGCTTTAATGGTAACTATAAAATCACTGTAACAGGCGATAAAACTTTTATTTATTCAAACACAACAAGTGCCAGCGAAACTGCAAGTAATGTATTCGCAAGTTTTATTCCAAATGATTTGAAGTTAGCAATGTACAATCACATTAACCGAGTATTTATGAATAGGGGCGATTGTGAAGCAGGAAATAAATCAGCTTGCGATTGTTCTAGTCAAATGAACTTACCTGCTGAAACAGTGCAGGTATATAATATGTACAAAAATATAGAAATAGGAATAGATTAACGGAGGCGATTATGAAAAAGAAAAAAGAAGTTAAAGATTTTACATTAAACTATGCACTAGTTGGTGGCGAGGAATTATGTAAGGAACTTAAAAAAATGTCAGAGCTATGCAAAGATGCTTTTAAATCTTTTAGTAGTGTGGTAAATCAAAGTAAAAAAATAAAAAAAATTAAATTAAGGGTTAAACAGGAAACAAAATAATGCCCGAATGTAAAAAAATAAGAACTAAAAAAAGACAACTATGTAGTGGCGATTTAATGCACGAAATTAAGCTCTACGATAGAACAATAAGCAGAGATAATGACGGTAATGTAGATTATGATTTAACTTTTGATAACGAATTATTTGCTTGGTGCGCTATAGATACCCTTTCAAAAGGGCAGGATGTATTTAACGGAGCTAATTTACTAGGAGTAGCAACACATATATTTTACATACGGCATATAGAAGGTTTAACAGCTGAAAAGTGGATACAGTTTGATAGTAGGAATTTTGACATTTTAAGCGTTGAAAATTTAGATGAACGTAAAGAATTTCAAGCATTGTATTGCAATGAACGTGGCAGTAAGGATAATTTAACTAATTTTAAAGGTGTGTAATGGAAATTAGAGCAAAAGGATTAGAGCAATTAAAAGCATTATCGGGTATAGATAGAGAGATGAAATCAGGTATCCGATTTGGGCTTTATAATTTTGCAGATAAATTACGCAAAAGTATCAGGGCTGAAATTTTAAGTAAAAACAAAACTGGTAGAACTTATTTAGTTAGACGGGGTAAATCTAGAAGAGAACATAGGGCATCTGCAATAGGTGAAGCACCCGCAAATCTATCAGGCAATTTAAGGGCATCAGTCGGTTACGATGTTAAAGGCGTAGATATGCGTATCGGATACCGTGAACAATCACTAAAAGGAAACCCAGTTAAATACGGAAAACGCCTTGAAGTAGATTTAAAAAGAAATGCAATAGAACAAGCAATAGATAAAAACGCAAGTGATTTTAAAGACTTTATAAAAAATGGTGTACACGATAAAGTCGTTAGAAAAATACAACAAGGTAAGCGATAATGAAAGCAGAAGAGATAATACAACAATTAAGCAGAACACTACCATTTATAACAGATAGTTTTACGGATAATATAAGTATATCTAGTTTGGTTAGAAGTGGCAGTATTGTAACGGCTACGTCTGCATCTGCTCACGGCTTATCTACTAATGATTATGTCTTTATTAAAGGTGCATATAGCCCAGTCTCCATAACAAGTGCCGTAAGGACTGGCACGCAGGTTAAATGCACTACTGCTACCGAACACGATTTGACAGTTCCATTTAATTACGAAGTTTTGATAAGTGGATTTAACGAAGCAGAATATAACGGAACGTTTGAACTTGTATCAGTTACCGATAGAAATACTTTTACTTACGAAGTACAAAGCGGTTTATCTAACCAACCGACTGGGAGCGGTATACTCAATGAGGATTTAAGCATTGCGTTTACAGGCAGTTATAATTTGGGTTACAACGGATATAAACAAATAACCAAAACAAGCGACACAACTTTTACTTACGCAATAGACAATACGCCAAATAGCCCTGCGACAGGAACAATACAAGCATCTATAAATCCACGTATAAGCGGAGCGGTAAGTTTAGAAGTGGCAAAGTCAAGTTACACGCAAAAGAACACTGGTAAACTTTGGGCTTTTGTTGTGTTGGAAGATGGTGTGGCAGGTAAAGATAGGCGACAAGACAGCGATAGTACATACGTTGGCGAACAAACTAATTTCTATTTACAAGACTACATACAGCCATTTAGTATATATGTATTTACACCTTGTAAAAGTGAGTATTCTGCTAGAGCGTCAAGGGATTTAATGGTTGACGTAAGAGCTAATTTAGGTAAATCTCTTTTAAGTTATAAAGCAGAAACAGGATTTTCAAAAGATAAAAGTTACGGCATTACTGCTAATGGAGACAATACTACTGAATATAGTAGCTCATTTTATATACATAGGTTTCAATACGAAATGATGTCTGTGATTTATATTGAAGACGTATTTAGGCAGTATAGTGTAGCTTTGAGTAACATCACTGTGAAAACTAAAAACGAAAATGACGTAGACATAAAAACAGACGTAAAAGACTTTTAAGGAGAGAATATGAAAGTAAGAATAAATAAACCACTAAAAAACTATGCAATAGGACAGATAGTTGACATTAATCCTAGTGAAACATATTGGATTAATCGGTTAAAAGATGCCGAAATTGACAACTGCATAGAATTAGTAAAAAAGGAAATAGAAGAAATTAAATTTAAAAGAGAGGTAAAAAAAGATGGCAAATCAGCAAGTAAATAAACCAACTATTACGAATACTTTGCTAGGTGCAGAATTAACGCCAACTATACAACCACAAAAGGTTCTTTTAGTCGGACAACAAACAAGTGCTGCAACTGCAACCGAAAAAACTTTGATTAGTAATTTACAAAGTATTGCACAAGTAGAAACATTATTTGGCGCACGTTCGGAAATGGCAGGTATGTATAGAGCATTTAGAGCTTTAAATACCAAAACGCAAGTGGACGCAATTTCGTTAGATGACAACAGCGGTACTGCTGCGACTGGCGTTGTGGCAATTACAGGAACGGCAGGCGAAGATGGAACATTAACATTCTTTGTCGGCTCACGTAAAAATCATAGTTATACAATATCAGTTACCGATTTAGACACGGCAACTATAATAGGCGATGCTTTAGTAGCTGCTGTAACCGCTGATACAGAAGCTCCGTTTACGGCAGTTAATGTAACGGGTACAGTAACATTTACCTATGCCAATGAAGGCACTATAGGTAACAACATTGCATTATCTGTACAGGGTATAGTTGACAGCGTATCTATTGCGTTGACTAACTTTGCATCAGGTGCTACCGACCCTGTCGTAACTGGCTTATATTCTGTTATCGGAGAAACACGATATCAAAATATCGTAGCTCCCGAATATGCACAAAGCGAAACGTTAACACTTTTGGACGCACGCTGGGATATTGACAATAAAGTATTAAACGGAGTTATGATATATGGTGCTACGGATACTTTGGCAAATCTCAAGACTAAACTAACCAGCGTAAATTCTCAAAACCTTGCCTTGTTTGGAAACAAATTAGGCACAGCATCGGATTTAAAAGGTTCGGAAACTGGGGAATTAAACTACGTTATAGCTGCTACGATTGCAGCGGTTCGCTCATTAGGATTTACCGAAGGGGCAAACTTATCAAATATCGTAACTGGTAACGTTGATATTTTAGATAGAACTGGCGGAATACAGTTTGCATCATTGCCGTATTTCAATACGCCATTATCAAACATATCTCCCATATTGGCTAATAAAGGGTTTACGGGAACGGAAATAGACGAGTTAAGAGACACGGGCATATCAGTAATTGGTAACAATAAAGCTGATAACGGAGTTCTTTTAGGCGAAGTTGTAACCGCTTACAAAACCGATACGCTTGGCAATCCTGACACTTCTTTTAAGTTCTTAAACTTTAGAGATACTTACGATGTAGCAACCGAATATCAGTTTAATAATTTAAAAACTGATTATCCTCAAAGTAGACTTACTTATGGAGATTTGAGAGAAGGTTTAACAATGGCAAACGAGGATAGTATACGTGGCTCAATGATTAAGTACTACAAAGAGTTAGGTTCTTTTGGAATTACTCAACTGGGTGCTACTGCTCAAAATTATTACGACACAAATCTAACAATATCAGTAGACTTGCAAAATCGTAAAGTTACAGCAGAGCAGGAAATTCCTATTGTTACGCAATTCGGAAATATGGTTATAACTTCACGTATTGCATTTAATGTTAGTTAATAAGGAGATTTGAAAATGGCAAAAAGAAATACAGTAGCATTATCAACGCCACAGGTGATATTGAATAATAAAGTTTTGGGAATTGTTCCTGGCACTTTTACGTTCACAGGCGGACGTGGCGAATTTACGCATAGAAGAGCGTCAACTGGCGGACAGGGAACTACGGCAGTCGTAAGTAAAAATGCAGAAACTTTTAAATCAATGGTTAAGTTTGAAGTTTTTCCAACTACGGATAACTTTGATTTATTAGATACTGCAAAAATAAACTTCGCTAATAATACTTTACAGGCAACTGAAAATGGAAAGGCATTTGTTTTTACTAATTTAGTAATAACAAACGACCCTGAATTTAATACAGGAAATGACGCAACAGTATCGGTAGAGGCAGAATCAGACCCGATAAATGAGTAAACAAAACATATGGGGAGATTGACCTCTGGTCTCCCCACTTTAACAGAGGAGAAATACAATGGACAAGTTCAAAGAAGAAATAAAATATGAGTTAATAAAACCTATTAAGTATTCGGTAGGCGGTAGCGGTATGATTGATGCTAAATTTATAAATGTAAAAGCACCGTCTGTAAAAGTTAGAAAACATTTAGGTTTTATAGAACGTGAGTATTATGCAATGGGGCAAAAAGCGGCTATGAATAGTAGAGATAAAGAGTTAACTGCTAAACAAATAGAAGATGCGAAAAAATCTATAAAAAAAATGCAAGAAGACCCCATAGAAGAGGGAAAATTAATACTTACAATAATTTCGTCTAGCGAAAATATAGAAAAATGCCAAGAACATTTTTTGGAAATACTTTATAAAGATGCAATGATAGACAACAAAGAAAAGTTTACCGAAGTTTTGGCAGATGAAATGTCATACGCTGATTTAAAGAATTTAATGGGGGTGTATTTGGGAAATTTTTTAAATTTAGCCCTCTAATAAATAATGAGGGCAAAAACTTTGCCGAATACGATAAGTTTGAACGTGTTAAATTTAAAATGATGATGGAAAGTAAAGGCGGTATTACATTAACGGATTTAAACACTATGACAATTCCAAACATATTAAGATACATAGAGTATTTTAACGATTATTCTAAAGAGACTGAACATAACATAGAAAAAGGATTAAAAAAATAATGGCTAGTAATTTTAGTGTATATTGGGAATTTATATTAAAAGACAGATTTTCTAAAGTAGCTAAACGTATGGATGCTAGTGCAAAGCTAATGACAAGCAGACTAGCTATTGCATCTACACGCCTTAAATCTATGGGTAGTTCAATGCGTAATTTTGGGAAAAAAATGTCGCTATATGTTACCGCTCCTATAGCAATTGCATTTACGATGATGGCTAAAAAAGCAATAGACGCTGAAGAAACATTTTCTAAATTTGCAGTTGTGTTTAAAGATGTTGGGAAAAAATCAGAGGCAGTAGCAAAAGATTTACAATACAATTATGGTTTAAGTTCTGTCGCTTCTAAAAAATTGTTATCTGATACAGGAGATTTGTTATCAGGTTTTGGTTTTCAGGGTGCTGCTGCATTAGATTTATCCGAAAAGGTAAACAAATTAGCAGTAGATTTAGCATCTTTTACTAACATAGAGGGTGGAGCTGATAGAGCATCTGCAGCACTAACTAAAGCATTATTAGGAGAACGTGAAAGTGTTAAATTACTTGGTATTGCAATACTAGAAGAAGATGTAAAAAAGCAAGTATCATTGGAGCGTTCTAAAGGATTAAGATTTGAAAATTTAAGAATAGCAAAAGCGTATGCAACATATTCGCTTATGATTAAACAAAGTAAAAATGCAATAGGAGATTTTGCTAGAACACAACATCAAACAGCTAACCAATTAAGAATTTTTAGAGCTAGATTAGATGATATACAAGTAGAATTAGGAAAATTTTTAATACCGACTATATTAAAACTAACCCAAAAATTTAATGAAATGGCTAAAGTTTTTCAAAGTAAAAGCCCTGCATTTAAAAAAACTATATTATGGATTTTAGGTATAACCGCTGCAATAGCTCCAGCTATTATGTTGCTAGGTTTTATGTCTAGCGGAATAGGCGTATTAATAAGCGTAATAAATGTCTTAATGTTTAAAGCATTGATACCTTTATTTACTTTGATGTTTACAAATCCAATAGGAATTATAATAACAGCCATAGCCGCTTTAGTAATAGGTATTATTTTAATGGTTAAACATTGGGATAAAGTAAAAGTAGTATTGTTAAAAGTTTGGAATATGTTTAAGAAATTTGCAAAATTTACGCCTTTTGGTATTTTTATTTTAGCAGGTGAATTGATTTATAAAAACTGGAATAAAATTAAAAACTTATTTATTGTAATAAAAGATAAAATAGCTGGCTTCGTTGGTAAGTTAAGACCTGCAATAAATCTTATAAGTAAAATTCCATTTTTAGGTGGTGGGGGTTATGACCTTAAAACTCCTATGTCTAATGATATGGATAAGGTTTTAAATACAAAATCAAAAGGCGAAAAATCAACATTTGAAGGCACGTTAAATATCGCAGGCGCTCCGAAAGGTAGCACGTTACAAACCGCATCTGCGGGAGCTATGAATATGAATGTGGGTATGAATATGGAGGGTGCATACTAATGGCATTTCAAAATATAAAAGACTTACAGCAAGGTTCGTTTAAGGGAGTGCCGTTTTTATTTGTCGGCAGTTCTGTAACTGGCGGCAGAAAAAACGTTTTTTACGAATATCCGAACACAGATAAGAGAGGTATGTCTGATTTGGGTTTAATGTTAAAAGACATTAGCCCAATGACTATTTATATTTCAGGAAACACATCATCTGATTACGACCAAAACAGGGATAATTTCATATCCGCATTAGAAAGTCAGGGAGCAGGCATATTGGTGCATCCTACTTTAGGACAGATTAATTGTGCTATTAATGGATATACCCTAAACGAAAATATATCGCATATAAATAGGGCTGATTTTAGTGTTAATTTTAAGGAAGTATCAGAGCCTATAAAACCTTCTGCTACGCAAAATAATATCCCTAAAATAGAGAACATAGCCGTAGAAACAATTTCAAAAGTAAGCGCTGATGTAGAAAAAAACTATAACGTATCAAAGAGTAATTACGCTAACTTTGCATCTGCGAAAGCTAAAGCACAAACAATAACCGATAAATTTATAGATATATCCGACCAAGTTAAGCAAAGAACGACAATTTTTAGTCAATTTAAGACTACAATAGATACTTTTGATAACGAAATAAACGTAATAGTCGCTAATTCTACTAGATACTCTGAAGAGTTAAAGACTTTATTTGATGATTTAAGGTTAATAGCATCAGACCCCGTAGAGCGATTTTTGATGTTTACTAAATTATTTGACTTCGGAGCAGATGACGCAAGTATTGAAACTACTACCAGTTACCAAATAGAACGCAAAGCAAATAACGACTTAATAAATAATGCCGTAAATTCAAATTCTTTGGCATATGCTTACGCAACATTAAAAGAAGTTACACTAAATAACGAAAGCGAATTTAATGAATTTAACGAATTACTAAACGACCAATGGGAGCTTTTGCAGGGTCAAGATTTGGATTACGATGTTAGAGAAAACATACTAGATTTAAGGGCTGAAATAGAAAAATATATAGATACTTTAAATCTACCTGAATTGATTACTGAAAATACAATTGAAACATCTCCCACACTGGTAAGCTATCAGTATTATGGCAGTACCGAAAGAGATTACGAAATATCTAATCTTAACGCTTTAAAAGACTACGGAATTGTATCGGGTGATATTACATTACAGAGTGATTTTAAATGAATAAAATATACATAGAAGTAGATGGCGTATTATATGAAAACCTGCTAGACATCAGAGTTCGCATGGATATGACCGAATTTTGCGGTACGTTTTCTTTGTCTGCTACTAACGAAAATACAAACATTACTGATTTTAGTGAGTTTCCTATTAAACCGAATAGTAACATTAAAATATATATTGACGAATTTCCTGTAATGAACGGATACGTAGATACTATATCCGTAGATATAAACAATGACGGGTACATTTTATCAATCAATGGTAGGGATATTACACAGGATATTTTAGACAGCTCTTTAGTCGGTAACGTAGAATTTAAAAATAGAATAAGTTTTAAAAAAGTAATTGAAAGGGTGTTAGTAAATTTAGGCGTAACAGATATTAAGGTTATTGATAATGTTGGAGATTTAAACGATTTTAAAACATCTGAAATAATTAGCGGTAGTGTTGACGAAACTGGTTTTGATTTTATTAATAAACTGGCTAAAAAAAGACAAGTTTTACTGTCTACAAACGGAGAAGGGAATATAACTATATCACGTTCTAGTACGGAAGGTAGTGGCGGTGAGTTACGAATGATAGTAGGCGATAGTGAAAACAATGTACTGTCTGCAATTAATAACATTGACAGCGTCAATAGGTTTAATAAATACAGTATCTTTTCACAGGATAATCCCAGTTCGGGATTTGGTGATTTTGATGATGTGCCTAGTAAATTAGCAACGTCAACGGATGCTGAAATAAGAGTTAGCAGGCAAATAAATATCATACCTGAAAACAGTTCTAACGTTAGAGATTGTAAAAATAGAGCCACTTGGGAAAGGAATTTTCGTAAAGCAAAAGCAAATACAACTGCCTGTACTGTTAAAGATTTTTATGCAGATACAGTAAATAAGATTTTATGGAAAAATAATAAACTTGTAAATACACGCATTGAACCATTGGGTATATATACCGATTTATTAATTAAAAGCGTTCAATTTTCGCAAGCTAATAATGAACTGATTACTAATTTAGAACTGGTAGACAAAGACGCTTATACTATAGAAAGTAAACTTGAAAAATTAAATATATTGCAAAGTAAACAAAAGGATAATTTATTTTAATATGGCATTAGAACAGGTACTAAAACAAGAAGTTAAGCAAATAAAATCTGCTCTTAAAAATGGAATTAAGAGGAGTAATATTTCGCTTGCTAGTACCGATACTGGAAAATATCAAATTGCACAGGTTAATTATTTTAAAAATAAAACAAAAAATGCTCATTTAATTACGCCTTATGGTCTAGCTTGCAATCCTAGTGAAAATGAAGAAACTATAATGCTTAATGTTATGGGACAGGAAGAAAACACTGCTGCTATACCTTATGCGGTTACAAACAGATTTAAGAATTTAGTTAAAGGCGAAGTAAGGACAGGAAATCCATTAAGCAACGCATCTATCTTGTATCGTAATGACGGTGTAACAGCCATAAATGGAAGCGAACACGAAGGGCTAATAAAGATTGTAGACTTAACGACTAAACTAAATGATTTGGTTACCGATTATAATTTACATATGCACACAGGCGTACAAACTGGGGGTGGAGTTAGCGGAACACCATCAACGTCTGCGTCATCTTTTAGTAAATCCGATTATGAAAATGAAAACGTAATACACGGCTCGCAGGGAACTGGTACAAGTGGTGGCTCAAGTGGTGGAGGTGGAGCAGTAGTATGGGGTAGTATTACTGGAGTATTATCAAATCAAACCGATTTGCAAGCAGCATTAGATAGTAAAATTAGTACCGAAACAGACCCTGTGTTTAGTGTCTCGCCAGCGTTTGGAATTGTAAGTGGAGACATATCAAATTGGAATACTGCTTATGGTTGGGGAGACCATTCTTTAGCAGGATATTTAACATCAGAAACAGACCCAGTATTTATAGCATCTCCTGCGGCAGGTATAACATCAGGCAAAATATCTAATTGGGACACGGCGTTTGGCTGGGGAGACCACACAGGACTTTACGATACTATTGGAACGGCAAGTGGAATTATTTCCACTCACGAAAGTACATATAATCATTCTTTGATTACAACTGCATTACAAAACATCGTAGAAGACACAACGCCGCAACTTGGTGGGAATTTAGATGCTTTAACGAATGATATTGAAAATGTGGGAGTTTTTAAGCAAGGGACTGTAGATAATTTCAATGCTGAAATTTCAACTTTATTTAGACTACGAAATACCAATGCAAATATGGCGTTTTCCGCAAATACATATTCAAATACAACTACAAATAGAAACGCATTTACTTTTAATAGATTTGCTGGGACAGAAAGTAGTCCAGCCACAGTTCTAGCTAACTCTACAGTATTTGGCATAAATGCAAACGCATATGATGGTGCGTCAAATTTAACCGTAGGTCAATTGTTTGGTTATGTAGACAATGTAAATGGAATAGGGGATATATCTTTTTACTGGAGTTTTTTAACAAGAGAAGATGGAGGTTCTTTTACCGAAAAATTAAGAATTGCAGACATTATTTCTGCAAAAGTAGATATGGATTTAGAAGATAATAATATCTTAAATGTGCCAAATTTAGCCACAAAAACTACTGCTAACATAAATATATCAGTTGGTTCTGGTGGAGATTATTCAACATACGCAGACGCAATAGCTAGTATTCCAGACTGTCTTGCTCATAATGTAACTATTACAATTTTGAAAGGAACAACTTTAACGGAAGAGGTAACAGTCGCTAATAAACTTGCCAGCGTTAGAGATTTGTTTTTGGTAGTTCAGTCAGAAAAATACTATCCCACAACTGGAATAACACAACCAACAGCCGATAGTGCTACGGCAACCACATTACGTGATACTAGCGTTTTTATTTCTGACGATGAGTATAATGACTGTTGGGTTATTATAGTAGACGGAACAGGAACAGATAATGGATTTATAAAAATAACCGATACCATTGCAAGCACGGGTGATATAGTTGTTGCATCTTGGACTGGAACACAACCTGACAATACTTCCAAATATATGATTGTCGGGGCTTTGGTAGACTGCCAAGGGACGCAAGATTTTGGAATTAATTCACTAGCTAATGGAGTAATCGCAGATTTTTATGGGATAGGTGTAAAAGATGCAAATCAGTATGGCATTCAAATCCAACGAAACATTCAATCGGATGTGTACTATTGCGCAGTTTATAATAGTGATATTTCGGGAATAAATGTTGCTGCAACATTAAATGCCAATGTTTGGAATTCAGCTGCTATTAATTGTAATACCGATAATAACGCAAATCACGGAGGTATTAAAAACAACGGAACTTCTGTGCTTTATGTTTTGCGATGTGCCTTGTCAGACAATAACCAACGTGGGATTTATGTACAAAATGGTGGTTTTGGACTTATCCAAAACAATATTGGAGATGGTAATGGACTTTGGGGAACTTACGCTCAGTATTCGGGACAGGCAAGAATTATTGGAACAGAACCATCAGGTTCTTCAGGTAATCATTCAAGTGGTGGAATTTTAACAGACGGAAGTTTAGCGTATATATAGGAGAATTTTATGGCATTACAAAAAGATTATGAAACTATACACGGATATGTCGCTAATTA
>Ga0307378_10003188_pt1 | contig 24206 bp, 21 predicted proteins | sample UN1MG_FD_202238 | JGI IMG/M metagenome (GOLD analysis project Ga0307378, IMG submission 202238) | Soil microbial communities from Risofladan, Vaasa, Finland - UN-1 | ecosystem: Environmental > Terrestrial > Soil > Coastal area > Acid sulfate soil | place: Finland: Risofladan, Vaasa | collected...
GTTCCGATCTGGCATATTGTGCCACATAGCTATAATCCGGCGCATGCACCAAAATGGGTCTTCCGGCAGCCAAATACTCAGGCATTTTACTGGGTACGGCTGTTTTAATAATTTCCGGACTTTTCCAGGTAAATGACAGGGGCAAGAATAAGATATCCGCGCTTTTCTGCAAAGCAGAAATTTCATCACGATTTACATTAATAATTGAGACACTCGGGCCTTCGACTCCTAAAGATTCTATAATGGCTCTCGATGCATTGGCTGCGATAATAAATCTGGCATTTAGTTCGGGATAATTGTTTAAGGTTTTAACCATATTGAGAATAGAATCCAGTTGCGCTTCACTTACTTCGCCTGTAAAAAGAATTGTAGTTTCCTTGGAATTATTTAATTTGTAATCTGATAAATTCTTATATTTTTCTAACTCGACTGAATGAGGTAAAATAACAGAATTTACATTGTATTTTTTTTTGTAATAATTTTGTGTTGGTTCTGCGGTAACTAAAACAGTATCTGCATTTCGCAGGAGCAACGGTTCTATCAACCTCACAAACAAAGAACTCCACCCTGGTCCAAACCTATTGGGAACGTAATATATATCAAACAAATACACAATCAGACGTTTCCTTGTAATCCAATGTATTAATAACCCAGTTAATGTGTCAAGATAGCTTGGAACCAACAAAATATTCTTTATTTTTTCCCGTTTGACAATCTCTAATCCCTTCTTCGTGCTTTTAAACACCAATATTAAGTCTTTAAGAATAGATCGGAACCTTCGCCAGCCATTATTCTGCTTTGGAAACACAGTATAATAGTATTCACAAGAAAACCAGAAAGAGTTATCAATCAAACGATATTCCTCCTCAAGATTCCCCATTAACACACAATAATTCCCCTCAAATCTTCGAAATAAATTTCCTAACAAAACAGCGGGGCCAACAATCACAGGAGGAAAGCAATTTTTTGTAATGATTAGAGTCTTTTTGATTTTCATGCTGTTTCTTAAGTAGCTCATGCGAGAGGAAACATTTTAGAATACATATGATACAATCTCTTTGCAATTGGGTAAAGAACGGAACTTCGCCGAATGAATTGACGTAAGGGGGAATATCTAGGTTTGTTTCCGATATAGCTGATAAGATGCTCGCGCTCTTTTCGAGTAAAAATGTTGTTAATCACCTGCAATAAAAGCTTTCTTTGAAAGTGGTAAGAAGAATCAATCACTAGTTTCCACCACCATGGATCCCTGCTTTCGGCTGCTAATTCCTTAAAGTAACTTCTGAAGGCTTTTGGATCAGTCAGAGCAAGGTATCTTATTTGTGAATACAATTGTCTCTCATTATCTGTTTTGTCAAAAGCTCTACAGCTCAGAACAATATTGTAGTAATCAATCGCCTTACGTATTTGCTCAGATCCAGTGGGCCAAATCCTGTCATAGTACAATGCTTCTTCAAAATTTTTGACAAGCTTCTTTTGCTGCGCGAGGTCTTTTTCGTTATATGCGGTATACTTAGACTTTTTGGTGCACACAGCATTCAACCACCCAAGCCGGGCCCGATTGGGAAGAGCAAACTCGGATAGAAGTTGCCTCCCATCTCTGCAAATAGCACCCCCCATACTGCTGGCTTCAATCGGTAATACCTTTATGTGCTCTAAATTGAAAATGTTTTTCAGATGTTTTTCGATAAACTCATCGTTTATGACCCAAGACTCATGATTGTCGTCAAACCTTGAGTTATAGTAAACTGCTAAATAGAATTTACCTGATGGTTTCAGAATTCTGCTAATCTCAAGCAAGGTACTGATCGGAGAGTCTACGTGATCAAGACTATTTCTGGAGTATACGATATCTGCATAACCATCCGGAAATGGAACTAATTCAGATTTGGCAGCAATATGTCTAAACCCACCTTGTTGGGCTAATTCTTGTTCTTGAAAAATCAGTTCCGGAAACCTGTGTGCTATATGATCTATGTTCCACTTGTATTGAGTTCGTACATAAGGTAGATTGTCCCAGAACGAACCGCCAATTACAACCACCCTCGTTTGATCGTTCAATGTGTTGGGATCGATTAGTTCGTTAATGTCTTCTTTGCGGAAAGTAGGGCGATCTAGTTCTTTACGCTTAAGATCCCTTACTAAAGAATTAAACTCAAACTGTTGATTGATACTAATTTCCCGGGGGACAAAGCAGGGAATACCGTCCTTGAACGTATAGGCCGCCTTGCAACCCATGCAACGGATCTCTTCTTGTGACATCAGTATTTCAATGTGGCTTTTACATTTTGGACATACAAGGTTCTGTTCAAGAAATTCTTTGTATAAGGGTGCATGTTTTCCCCGTATCAATTGTTCTTGTGCCGCATTTATTCCTTTAGATATGAGCAGTTCTTTAAAAGCAACCCATTTCATTTGATCAAGCTCACCTACCATTATTCATACCCCTAATAACGCGAAACGTTTTCTTATTCTTACAAAAGCAGTGTCAGTTATTATATAAGACCACATAATCCGCATCCTGATATAGCTTTGTAAAATAAAAGTCATTATTGAAAGTATTTTTATCAATCTCTGCTGTTAAAAAACCGTATTGACGAAGTCTTCCATAGTAAGGTCCGCTTGCATTAAACCCCCATTTGTTATCTTTCTTCACAAAAACTATTATATTCACCTTCCATTTATTTAAATTATTCTTTATCACTTTAATATTACCACTCGTGAATGCCTCAGAAAAATCCTTATGTCTCAGACTATACCTAGCGCTCGGGTTTGAACACCAGGGGCTACCAGATAAAGCCAGATGTCTTCCTGTTAATAACAATATCCAGGGACTAACTTCATTAGATGCCAAGATAATATCATCTTTCTCTGTTTTTTGATTAATCATGGAAGTGATGTTTTGAATTTTCTCGGGAATCGGATTAAAAGACCTGTAAAGAGAGTCGTTGCTTACCGGGTTCCAAATTATAATTGGCAGAAAGAAGGTTGAGGCTAAGAAGATGTATCCTATTTTTAATCTTTCCAATGTCCATTTTTTGAAAGTTATCTTAACCGGAAAATCTCTAAGGAATATGGCACCAGTAAAACTTAAAAAGAAAACCAGTGCGTAATAGGCATGGTCAGGAACATAGTTCATGTTAAACAGGGGTTTTGTTACATAAACATGGAATCTTCCGACATAGAGAATCACCAATGTAATAATCAAGACTAACTTAAAATTAGATTTGGGTAACGAAATAATTCCCAATACTCCCAGAATAAACGTAAGACCCATAAAACCCAAACCAATAGTTACTAGGTAAGGATCGAAATTAGAAAGTATAGTCCATTTCCAGTGAAAATCGTCAGCGCCGTTATTTATAATGCTCCAAATGTAGGGAACAAGATATACAGATGAAACAAGAAAGGTAATAAATCCTGTAACAATGAGTCTTATAATATGCAATTTGCAGTTTCGGGTTTTAAAAGCTCTTATTATTGCATAAACAAGGAGGGAAAGCGCGTAATAAACCGCGAAATTAACCGAAAGGAGGGTAACAATACCACCAATCAAACCAGCCCACCATTGATCCTGTTTTTTTTCGCGTGAAAATATAAATACACCTAATATCAATAATATCACTGCAAGTACTTCATGTGGAATAACTATCGCTGAATGAAGCCCGGCAGAAATTCTAGTTCCTCTGGTCAAATATGATGTTCCAAAACTGCTAATGGTAAAAAATATTAAAATAAATAAGACACCTGATGTCTCATCCTTAATGTATCTCGCCACAAAATATGCTGAAAAACAAATTAATAAAATGTTAAAAATTGGCATGTAGATAAAAAAGGTGACCCAAGAAGCCTTAAATAGCCACATCAAAAAGCCTGATAATAAATAATATAAGGGTGGATAATAGGTGGGGTAACCATCATAGCAAACATCGTTTAAAAAATTGCCGTCCACTATACTTTTTACAAAGGAAAAATGGTAAAAGCTATCTCCATACATATAAGGTAAATTGTAAAATGGTAAATAAGCTAAATACGTTACCCCTGCTGCACTAATAACAAGAATCATCCAGTAAGATGTAGATTTTTGTTTTTTCAAACCATAGAAGGAAAGAATAACCCAGCAAGCTAAGAAAATCGTTGCTAGAGGTGTACAATAAGTAATGAATTGCCAATTTGATAGACCAGACAGTTTACCCACTTATATTTCCTTTTATGAGCGAGTTTTGATGATGTAGTCGCCCTTAGAAAGATGTTTCTCTAAAAATAGATATAACACTATAAATAGATACCGACTTCCCATCTCCTTGATTTTAAGTTTTGAGATTCCTTTTGCACGGCCATGCCAGGTAATCGGGATCGTTGCATAACTATATCCGCGAATAATTGCCTTCAATGGCAATTCTACGGTAAGATTAAAATGATGGGAAATGATTGGTTTTGTTCCTTCAATAACCTCTCGCCGATAACATTTGAAGGCGTTAGTAATATCATTATGTCTTAAGCCAAATAATATTTTTATAAAATAGTTGGCCATTCTGTTCAAAATCAGTTTAAGTAAGGGATAGTTATATACATGTCCTCCTTTAATAAATCTGGAACCAAAAACACAATCATAACCTTCCTCTAACTTTCGATAATAATTTATGATATCGGCTGGACTATCTGAGCCATCTCCCATAAGAATAGCAACAGCATCTCCTGTATAATGCTCTAGTCCCCTACGGATAGCTAAACCAAATCCATTTGGAGGGTCGTTATTGATGTATTTTACGGATGGATGATCGTTATTTAGTTTTTTTAGAATAATTGCCGTGCCATCAGTACTATTATCATTTACAACCAAAATTTCGTAATCTATTTTAGAGGCGGTTATTTTTTTGATAATCTGAAGAACTGTTTTTTCAATGCACCCCTCTTCGTTATGAGCAGGAATAATAATTGATAATTTCATGCCGTTTTTTTAGCTACTATAAAAAACTGTTTGCCGAAAATCCTCCATAAAACCGGGATTGCCAGATAAATTTTCAGCAACAAAGCAAATCGGGATAACCTGGTTTTCGTTGTATACGGCAGGAAACGGGGGTATGAATCAATTATTTCAAACTTATTTAGCCTTAATGCTTCAGAAAAGCTCTTTTCTGTAAATGGAATATGATGGTCAAAAAAATCCCAATATTCTTTATATGCATACTTTATATTCGGCTGAATGATAAGGAACTTGCCGCCCGGTTTCAATACTCTGTTGATCTCCTGGATTACATTCAGTACCTCTTTTTTGGAATTGATATGTTCAAAAAAATTGGAAGCAAAGGCTACATCAATATTTCTATCTGGCAATTCCTTAATATCATGCGCAGGACAGAGCAAAACTGTCACATTTTTGTTGGCGTAGTTTCTTACCTCAGGATTTATGTCAACTACATATTTATTATGGCATTGGATAGCATTGATAAACTCACAGTACCCCCCTCCAACATCAAGTACATCTTCTTCTGCATTAACATATTTTTGCAAGAATGTTTTGACTAATATTTCCCATAAGTTTTCCTTTTTCTTCCTTTCATCATTATCGAACCTTACTTTATATAATTTTTGTTCTAATTCATCCATTATCGTAGATTATAGCCACCTCTCTGTATTGCTAACAAAAATTTGTTTTAGTATATCATTGATATCATACATAAAATCCCAGTCAGGATAATGAGATTTGAACTTCCGTACATCGCTGATATACCAGATATGATCTCCAATTCTATTAGCTTCTGAATACTTCCAGTTAATTTTTCTTCCTGATATTTCTTCGCAAAGTTTGATAGCTTCCAGCATGGAACAATTGCTATGTCGGCTGCCGCCTATGTTATAGACTTCACCTTCACGCGGATTCTGATAAAAATGGTAAAATGTATTAACCAGATCGTAGCTGTGAATATTATCCCTCACCTGCTTTCCCTTGTATCCAAAAACAGTATAGGGCTCACCGGTTACGGCACACTTCATGAGATAGGCCAGAAAACCATGCAGCATGGTTCCCGAATGCTGCGGACCTGTCAAGCACCCACCTCTGAAACTGACTGTTTTCATTCCGAAATACTTCCCATATTCCTGGACTAATATGTCAGCAGCTAACTTTGAAGCACCAAAAAGCGAATGCATGGAATTGTCTATACTCATGGTTTCATCTATACCGTTGTAATATTTATGGCCTTCCTCAAGTTCCCAACGGGTATCTAATTCAGCCAAAGGAAGTGTGTTTGGTATATCACCATAAACCTTATTGGTAGAGCAGAAAATAAACACAGCCTCGGGGCAATAGGCACGTGTGTTCTCAAGTAAATTAAGAGTTCCATTTGCATTGACCGTGAAATCAGTAAGAGGGTCCTTAGCTGCCCAATCATGGGAAGGTTGCGCGGCACAGTGGATAATGACAGAAATGTCTTGATCGTACTCTTTAAAGATGTTTTCGATATCTTTTTGATTTCTAATATCAACGTCATAATGTTTATATTTTGGGTACTTCTCCAAAAAAGACAGCACGCATATCATTATCGATACCGACAACATCAAAATTTTTTTCGCAGAAGAAACGCACCGACTCGGAACCAATAAGACCGGTAGAACCGGTTACCAAAACTATCTCCATCTAATGCACCTCAACTTACAGGATCGCTTTTTCGATTATCCTTTCGTGGTCATGTATCCAAGTATAAATGTCGCAAAGGATGTCATGAGGTATTTTTTGTACAAACCACCCCACATCCTGTTGTACTTTACTGTTATCTGAAATATAGATTCTCACATCCATTTCTCTGTCTTTTTCAATGTTGCACCTCTTAACCATTCACCTGTTCGACAGACTTTTTGATTCGCTTCTTCCATTACCTTCCATAAACCTCTTTCATCCATTCAATCGTCCTGGGCACCCCTTCCTCCAGAGTAATGTTGGGATCGTGGCCAAACTGTTTCTTAGCCCTTGTAATATCAGGCTTCTTGTTCAGAACATTGTGCTTATCTTCTGGCAGATAGCTGACTAATGAGGAATCAGCGCCAGTGTAATCTAAAATAAGGTTACTTAGCTCTTTCACGCTCCTGAATTCCTGACCTCCAATGTTGTATACCTCACCCGGGATAAAATTATCACAAACATTGGCTAGAGTAGGGATAAAATCGTCTATGTACATGAAAACGCGATGATAGCCTTCATAAACCTGCCAAGGAATTCCAAATAATGCCCTGTAGCAAAAAAGACAAACCACGCTTCGGTAATGGTGATAATACTCTCCAGGGCCATAGGCATTGAAAAATCTCAATCTAACACATTCATTCCCAAAACGTTTTTCGAAGTTCATTATCTGAATCTCGTTTACCCATTTTGTTACTGCATAATCATTATGCTGAATAATGGATTGAGTAAGAGGAATGTCTTCAGATAATATATCTTTATGTTTATCTCCATAAATTTCAGAGGAGCTTGCAAAGATTAGCCTAAAGCCCTTCTTTTTTTGCAATTCTAAAATATTTCTGGTTCCAATGACATTGGTTTCCCATAGGGTATCATAATATTCCTCACCGCTTATTCTTCCAAACTCTGCCGCTAAGTGATAGACAAAGTCATACTCGTTTGCTTCAAATACCCTCTCCAGCTGACGGTAGTTGGAAATATTAGCACGGATATAGTTGTCTTCGCGCTGGTGTTGAAGATCACATCCCCAGAGCTCATGGCCCCTTTTTGAAAGTTCTTTAACCAGCGGGATACCTAATGTTCCTTTTGAACCGGTTACGAGAATTTTCATGTAACCCTCCTTGTTCTTAGATGGTAGATGATAGATATTAGATTCAAGTAGCAAATTCCTGTTTTTTAAAGAAATCTGTGGAATGCCCCTCTTCAACTGACTCTATGAATGAGTACAGCATTTTATTAAGCTCCGAATATTCTGCAATCAATTCCTCAAAAACTAATTTGTCTCTCAGAGAATTCGTTTCATGAAGATACTCCAAATGTTCGACTGTTTCCATGCTAGAGGCATAAACCCTGAATAAATAATGGATATACTCTGCCTTATATTTCCTCAAAGCATAACCCTCCACGATATTATTTGATACGGATTTGGATGATCTTCTGATCTGGCTTCCTTCTTCAAACATTTCAAACTTTGGCAAAGTCAAAGACATCCTATGGACTTTTATTCCCAATTCATGAGCCAGTTTATATATCTTTAGCTTTTTATATCCTTCCTCCATAACCATAACCACCATCTCCTATCTATAATCCCCTATCTGTCATCTACTATCTGACAACAGTCTGTAGTACAACTCTTCCATCTTCCCCATCCAGTAATTCTCATCCCCTTTTTCCTTGATTAAATCCCAGTTCCTTTCAGCAAAAGTTTTTCTCTTTTTATCATTTTTCAATAAGTCAATTATCGAATCAGCAATTTGGCTAATATTATTTGGATCAACCATTAATCCGTTCCAGTCATGCCTTATCCATTCCCTTACACATGATAAATCGCTGATAACCGGAACATTACCACATGCCATTGCTTCCTGTAATGCGACTGGTCCAGAATCATATTGTGATACGGAAACCATTAAATCTGAGGCCTTATGGTAAAGTGCAACCATATCATGGGTTACGTAACCAACAATCTTAACAGCGTTCAAAATCCCTAATTTTGATGCAAGATTTTTTAATTCTTTTTCTTTATTGCTGTCATGACCATGCCAGATAAATACAAAATAGACATTTTTTACTTTACTGGTAACCCTTGGAATGGCTTTAACTATCTTATCTAAATTATAGAACCAACCAGTATTACGAGGACTCAAAACTATTTTGGCATTTTCAGGTAGTCCAAGTTTGCGACGAATTTCTCCTTTATTTCCATTGCAATTAAATCTTGATAGATCAACACCCCTTCGCATTACATATACTTTATCTTTTTTTGCTCCATTTCTTATACACGCTTTTACAAGTTCGTCAGATACACCTGTTATCAAATCAGCTTTTTTTATTCCCCATCTAGTTCTCAATTTTTTAAAATAATTAATGTCGTCCTTTTTCCAGAGAATATCTCCATTCAACACTGTAATAACAAAAGGATAACCTTTTATATAAACCCCAAGATAACCAGGATACCACAGTGAATGTGAATGGATAATATCCGGTGATACTTCATCAACTAACTTTCTGATACGGACAATTTCATTAAGTTTGAAGAGCCATTTCCAACTTATATTAAAATGAAAATCCTTATACCTTTCTAACCGTGGTCTAAGGTCAGGCTTTCTTCTTATATCATAGACTTTGATTCCTGATATTTCTTTAGGATTTTCTGTAATGATAGAAATATCATGTCCCTTTTTAGCAAACCATAGCATCAATCTCTCAATATGAATGCTGTTTGCCCATCCTATATGACAAATTCTAAGTTCCTTATTCATTGAAAAATATCTATATCAGAGTTTTTTCTATTGTTTAGAAACACATTTCAAACTAAATAGTTCACCTAATAATAGACCGAGGTAAATGAAAATAATTATTTGACCAATTAATCCAAATCTTCCATCTCTAAGAGTATAACCTATGGCAAAAAAGAATAGAAAAATAGAAATAATTCGATAAAATTTTATTTTTATAACCTCTCTAATAATTATTTTGCTGATAATAAATTTAAACAAAATAAACCCAATTAAAACAAAAAATAAAAATGAAAGGATATTCATAGTATAAATAATAAGTTTAGTATTTTTTTTAATTGATATTGCTTTATTAATATTTAAATAAAAAATATTACCCGGAGGAATTATTTCTTTTTGTTTATAAAAAGCAAGTGGTAACAATAATTCTGGCAAATTCATATATCGATATTTATTATTAAGAATCAACAATTCGTTTTTTGTAAAGTGATATTTCTCTGCAACTTGACGAATGCTCATAAATTCAATTTCTCTATTGGAAGATAATTGGTCTAAAATTAACTCAAAATATGTAATGGATCTTTTTTTTGTATGATAATCAAACTTCTTTGATTCCATAAACTCAAATTCATGAAAAACATTAACCACTATAGGATTTAGGTTAGTATACTTTTGTGCTTTTTTAATCGTTTCTATTAAGGAGGATGTATTACATGTCGAAGGCAAATAATGCAATTCAGAATCTTCTTTAATCATTCTATTCCTGTTTGCAGATAATATTTTAAACTCTGCTTTCTCAAGAGCTACCAAGGTATTTTTGTCATACGATTCCCAAGGAGGAACAAATGTTACTATCTCCTTATTAAATAAACTTTCTAATAAATGTTTTCCTTTTTCAATCTTTTCTAACTGTTTAGACAGTTTAACAAATGCATACTCTGATTTTAGTCCATCCTTATCAATGGCAACTGATTTATGCAAAAAACCATGTAAGGCAATTTCAACAATCCCTGAGTCAGATGCTTGCTTCAATAAACTTTTTTCTTCAAGTTTAAAAGGAATTAATCCTTGGTCCTTTATTTTGTTTTTTGTAAAGGGGATAACAGCAACAGTTACAGGTATTTTTCTTTTTACAAATAATTCAATTACCATCTTATCAACTAAATAATTAGAATTGTTTGATACGTCATCGTATCTAAAACATACGATTACCTTTGAAGAAACATTATCAACAAACACGAAAGAGAATATTATAGCAACCATACATAAAATTATTTTCTTGTTCAGGATTCTCATTTTTTAATTCAATATTTTCTTCTCATTGAGAACTCTATAAATAGTCTCAGCAATTATAAAATTGCCTTGAGGGCTAATATGCATTTTTTCTATATATAAGTGTTCCATTTTTATAGTTCTCAATGCAAGTTTATTGCGAAATACTTCAAGAACATCAATAATAATCAGGTTCTCTAAATTGTTTAAAGTATCTCTTAATCTTTCGTAACTATGAGTTTTATTTGAATAATAATTTTTTAAATCCAAATAAGTAGGGAAAAGAACAATAACAGGATGAAATTTATTTTGTTCTGAAAATTCAACGAATCTTCTTACAATATATTTTGTTGTTTCAATAGCTCTGTCATTATTAAAAATTTCTCTATACGTATGTCTTTCATTTTTTATAAATACTGATTTTACTAATGAAAAGAAGAAGGAAAATTTAAATTTTGGAATAGAAGAATAAAAAGGAAACCAATAATCATAATCTGTACAAATTTCATTGACAAATTCATCACTATTTAATTTGTACAGATCCTCTTTTTTTTTAATTGGATTTTTAAGAAGGATATATGTCCCATCAATTTTAGAAAAAAACATGGGTTTAGTTGGTCCCCATCCACCTATCATATATAATGCTCTATATCTATTAATATTACGAGCTAGGTTTTCGCTTAAGATTCCAAGAATTACTATATTTGTTTTATTCTTTTTAAATTCTTTTTTAAGTCTTAAAAATGCTTGGTCTGTTCCATAGCCTCCGATGCCAAAATTAATAACATTACTCTTTGTCATCTCTGACAAATAATACTGCCATGTTTCATCATCAGATACTTGATTGCAAAACGTAAAAGAATTACCATAAGTAGAAATAGTTTTTTTATGCTCGTATTTGCAGTTTAACCTAGCTCCTTTTTTATCGATATGATAACCCCAATCTTCATAATTTTTTTCGTCTTGTAGTTTCATTTTCCATCCAAGAACAGGATCAAACTTACTTTTTGAATTCCCACTTGCAAAACGATCTATTCTCTCTTCTATTTTATCTTTAAATATAAATCTTGTCTTTTTTTTAGGAACTAAATAAAATTTTATAAAAATCCATGACGAACCCTCTAAAAAAAAGTATATTCCTAGAAATAAGATTATGGGGAATAATATTTTTTTTCTGGTTTTCATACTTATAAGTTTAGAGAAAAATCTCTTTATCTAAATGAGGAAGGTTTAAGAAAGGCTTTCATTTACATCACAGATTTTTATTGAAAATATTTTCTTATTACACATTGTGATTTAAATATCATCAGACTTTTTTATTAAATTATCAAATTAATCTTTCTAAATAAATGCTGTTTGCCCATCCAATATGACATATTTTTAAACTAAAATTCATAGCTACTAAAAAATAAACTTATCGTTTATTTAAAACATTACTATTTTTATCCATATTATTGGTAGACGACGTTTGCAAGCTTGGAAGCATTTGTACATTAAAGTAAGCTCGTTTTAGCAATATCTGATAAATACCTTTTAGATTTTTTCTGATTTGATCAGATTGTGATAGTATCGTTTTTAACCTATATAATAGTTCTTCAAGAGATGGATTTTCTAAAACTGGACATGGATAATCAAAATGTTGCAACAACCCATTTGTTTTGAATGTGTTTCCTAATAAAGGTATAAATGGTACTCCAGAAATTATTGAAAAGTACACTGGGTGGTATCTTTGTGTAATAATCACTGAAAAATGCTTGAGCAAGGGAATAAATACTGAGTAGTCATCAAGCCCCTCAATAAAAGGAACACCCGTATTATTTTTTAATTCTCGAGCAAATTCAAAATCAGTTTCCTCACAGGAGGATAAGAATACCACTGGCTTATCAAAACGATCTCTAATATTTTGAACAGCTGATGACCAATATTTTAAATCTGGTTGCATATCTCCCCGCAAAATTAAACCTATACTTCCATTAACAATATTATATTTTTCAACTATTTTCTTTGCTCTCCTTTCATTGAAATCATCCACCAGCACAGCACAATCGGCACCGACTGTAATAATTTCTGGTTTGACTCCAATTTCAATCAAACGCTGCTTGCTTATTTGTTCCCGAACAATAATTCCATCAATTTTATTATATACCTTCCTAATTAAGTTGCAAAGTGTTTGGTTTTTTACGGGAACTGTTTGATTAACACTGTAAACAGATGATCCAAGAGACTTTGCTAATGCCAAATTAAATAAACCACGTATAGCAAGATGTGGATATGAATCAGTAATATTGCCATCTCCATTCAATATTACAACTTGAGCCCAGTTCAAAAGTCTATAGCCACATGCAATTCTAAATGGCATAGAAGGAGCAAAAAAAAACGGCAACTTGTAATGTAGTCGCTGGAGCCAATCTTCAACTTTTTTGTCAAGATGATAAATTTGCTTCGGTTCTGGCACCCTTATCTCATCATCTACCATAACACATCCATAAGGTTTTTCAGGTATCATAATAAAACTTGGGAACAAACCAAACACAGGATCTTTAACGATCGGCGGAGGTGAAAATTGTTCCCGCTCTGTTTTTAGAATAATATTCGAAAATCGTTTTTGCAGCTGATAGCATGATGCTATCAATCCTGCAAAGGGATAAGCTGGTAACATATTTGCTCTTAATGCAGCTCTTTTTGCTCTATCAATTAGTTCTCTAAAAATTAACCATGCTTGACGCGGTTCCATCTTCTCAATTTTGAAAAACATGTTTATATAATGTTGCAAATGAACATCACTCATGTCAAGGATACCAAGAGGTATATTGCCTAATTTATTACGAATTGCTTTTTTCATTCCTACAGAAAGCGCTTGAGATCCCAGATTAGCAGCGTTGCGAGGTATGGAATGTACATATAACACTCTTGAAATATGAGGCATATCAACTAAATAATAATCTAATTGCTTTCGCTGTATTTGATTTCCAACATGTTTGAAATTTTCTAACTTAGGTATTCTTGCCGGATATCCCAAAAAGAGAGCCGATGTTAATCTCAAGGTTGAGGGTGTTACAAACCGTTTGAAGACAGCAAGTGCCTCAGCAAGGCTGGGAGAAATATTAAGCCAACAAGCCCCAAGACCAAGATTATGAGCCATCAAAAGCATATTTTGGCATGCTGCACCAACATCCAATAATGGAAGTGCTGCTTTATGAGGCCGCTTGCTTAAATTGTGATAATACTCTTCTGTCACATCGGCATAAACTAAAATAGCCGATTGTGGATTTTTGATGTGTGGCTTTGCTACGTGTATTGCCGCTATTTCAGCAGGATTTGATGTAATATAAAAACGGATCTCTTGGCGATTGGAACCAGTTGGTGCCCAAATCGCCGCTTGCACAATCTTATACAATAGTTCTTTCGGCACTGGTTCCGAAGTAAATTGTCGAATACTACGACGTGATTTGATTAATTCCATTAAATCCATTTTTTCTTCAAAGATATATTTTTTTGATGCTTGTCAAAAGGAAAAAACATCTTCTTTTGTATAGCTATGATCATCAATGTAAATTCTATGCCATATTTCAAACATTAGAAGTCCCCATATTCGATACGTATGATCTTTCTCTCTATTCATATGTTCATCTATCAACCGTGATACAACATGTGGTTCAAAATAGTCTCTCTTCTTGATATTTTCTAGAGAAAGCAGTTCCATTACCGCATCCTTCAGTTCACTTCGTAACCAAGAATCATATGGTAGAGAAAAGCCGGCTTTAGGGCGAGTGAGAGGCTCTGAGGGAATCAAGCGAGAAAGGGTCTTTTTAAGAAGATACTTTTCGTTATCACGCTTACTCCTAAAATGTGAGGGGATTCTTGCCACAAACTCTACCAACTCGTGATCCAGAAAAGGGACACGCATCTCCAAAGACCATGCCATTGAAAGGATATCATGTTTGTGTAGATATTCATCCACTAGTTGTGTCTTGAGATCCAGATAAAAAATCTTATCCATGAACTCAGAGGCATTTGTCTTATCGAGGTAACGTTGAAAAAGATTTGATAGAGTATCTCGAATATTGATATTTTTTATAAGCCAAGGCCGATATAATTCGTTTTTCAAGAGTTTAGGATAATTGACTAACAAAGTATCTGAGTACAATTCACCCAAATGCGATGCTTGCTCGACAATATTCTTAGCCCTTTGCCAAAGGCTGTTAGAACACGTTAACATAAATGGAAACTTGAAAAGTTGCTTAATACAATTTTGAATTGGCCGAGGTAGTCTCATATAAGTTAGAGTTTTAGAATTAAATAAATCACTCGCAATAAAACTCCGGCCATAGCTTCCAAATAACTCATCTCCACCCGTGCCACAAAGAATCACCTTTACATATTCACGCGCCAACCTACACAAAGAATACTGTGTTAAACTACCTGCAAAAGGCTCACCAAAGTGCCATATCATTTGAGGAATATCTTGAATCAAATCATTGGGTTTCATGACAAATTCATAGTGTTCGGTATCAAAATATTCTGCCATTCTTTTGGCGTACGGTAGTTCATTGACTACTTTCGTTCCATCAGCTACAAATCCCATAGAAAAAGTTTTAACAGATTTATTACAAAGCGCATGCATCAAACCAACGATTCCAGTTGAGTCAATTCCACCACTCAGAAATGCCCCTATTGGAACATCGGCAATCAACCTTCTTCTAACAGATTCTTTAAGCAGTTCATATAACTTATTACAAAAATATTCCTCTGATTTGTGTAATTTTCGAGAAAAATCTAATTCCCAGTATTTATTTATAGTAAATTGACCATTCTTATACTTGAGAGTATGGGCAGGTGGCAACTTATAAATACCATCAAAAATAGTACCTTCCCCCCATACAGAAAGACGACTTAGATAGTTATCCAAAGCAGTGAAATTAATTTTCCTGTCGAATCGTTTGTCTTGTAAAATGGCTTTAATTTCAGAACTAAACAAGAAATAATGCTTATTCTTCCAATAGAAGAGGGGTTTGATTCCAAGCCTATCACGAGCCAAGAACAACTCCTTACGTTTGTTATCCCATATGGCAAAGGCAAACATCCCGTTAAAATGTTGTACACAGCGGTCGCCATATTCTTCATATGCATGGACAATCATCTCCGTATCAGAACTAGTTGTAAAACGATGTCCTTTCTTTGCTAACAAAGTTTTTATTTCCTTATAGTTATAAATTTCTCCATTATATACAATCCAGAGAGTTCCGTCTTCATTAGATATAGGCTGTTGTCCCCCTGCTATGTCAATAATACTCAGGCGAGTCATCCCGATTGCCACATCGTTGTCCACATACTTACCTTCATCATCGCTTCCACGATGATGAATAACGTTACACATACGTTGCAAAAGTTCTTTTTCAGAAATCCCTACCATACCACAAATACCACACATTGGCTTTCCTATAGTTTCTTAAATTTTGTTAAAAGGAGTAGATTATATTGATAAAGGACCTACTCACATTTCGTGAAACTTCCATTTGCTTGGAATATAAGCAACACCGTCCCAAACATATCCGTTGTAAAGGTTATCTTTTGATACAACGATAAATTCACAAACATTACCAATTCTATCATATGCAAGATTTTTGAATTCATCAAAAACACCAACAATTAGATGGTATTTACCCGGCTGCAATGATATTGATTCAAATACACACTCCAGTTTTCCTTTCGATTTTGGGCGTAAATGTCTTTCTTCCTTTGACATTTCGAACACAGAACCACTAACCTTAATTTCTTCATCATTTAGAATTCCTACCCAAAAAAAAGCGGACTCTACATTCTTTTTCACTTCGAAGGATATTTCTATAAGCAAATCTTCCCCGATATATACATTATCAGTATCTTTTCTTTCTGAGTTAAATAATTTGACATTCTGAATTAATATTTCTCCTGTTCCCCAGCGTGTCTTTTGACCTATATAAGAAATATCGTTTACAAATTGCGATTTTGAAGTCATATATGATATGTACGCATTTATAACACCGTTAACATCACCTTCTTTCTTGATCTCCCCTTTATCCAGCCATATTACTCGGTCACACAACCCTTTAACAGCCGAAAGATTATGGGATACAAAGACAATGCTTTTGTCTGATTTTTGAATATTTATCATTGTGTCCAGGCACTTCCTCTGGAAACTCAAATCACCTACCGATAATATCTCGTCAATCAGGAATATATCAGGATTTATATTTGCAACCACTGCAAAGCCAAGTCTGACATACATACCTGATGAGTATCTCTTTACTGGTGTATCCATAAATCGATCCAGCTCGGCAAATGAAACAATCTCAGCATATCTTTCATCGATCTCCTTTTTGCTCAGTCCCATTATTGTAGCATTTAAATATACATTTTCCCTCCCAGTTAATTCAGGATGAAAACCTGCTCCAACCTGAATAAGCGGAGCTACCTTTCCAGAAACATCTACACTTCCTTTTGTTGGAGCGGTCACTTTAGATAAAAGTCGTAAGATTGTTGTCTTTCCGGAACCATTTGCTCCGATTAAACCAAGGGCTTCACCTTTTTTGACTTCGAAGCTCACATCTTTTAAGGCCATAATACTGTGTATATCACCAGATTTTGGACGTTTGGATCTCAATATAATTTTAAACCAATCAGTAAATTCCTCTCTAAAGGAACGATAACCTCTTTCACTTATATTGTAACATTTGGAGACTGAATTCAGTTTTATTACTGTATTAGACATTGAAAAATGTGAAATGTTAAAAGTAAAAGGTTGAAAGTGGAAAGGCCATTTCTCATTTTAGTGACCTTGATAATCCAAACAGCATTTTAGAGATAGTGTTTAGTTCGACCATAAGGTCGTCATATAGCTCTGTCCCAACATATTTCACCATCAAATAATATCTGCAAACCTCATTTCTACTCTCTTGAAATACCAATATGAAAAGAACAATAGGATAAGTGTGACCAACGCTGAAATGCCTATTGATGTCCAATTTGGCATTAAACCCTGAATAATCACCTTGCGATATCCGTCAATAATCCCTGCCATTGGGTTTAATAAATAAAACGGCATTAGTTTTTCGGGAACCAGGCTCAGAGGATAAATTATCGGGGTTGCATACATCCAGAGCTGAATGATGAACGCTAAGGCATGACCGACATCCCTGTAAAAAACATTCAATGCAGAACCAATTAAAGAAATTCCCACAATAAACAATACCTGTATCATCAATAATAAGATTGCATAAAGAGCCAAAAAAGAGATATTGACCTTGTAGAATATCAAAAGAACAATAAAAAAAGATGATGCAATTAAAAAATCGAAAAAAGAAGCAATCACCGAAGATATCGGGAATATCTCTCTTGGAAAATATATCTGTTGAACGAGATTCGAATTGCTTGATAAGCTAACGGTAGCCGAGGAGAAAGAACTTGCAAAAAACTGCCATGGGAGCAGAGCGCAGTATGAGAATATCGGATAGGGAATGCCATCGCTCGGGACCTTTACCATTTTTGAGAATATGATTGTAAAGATTATCATCAAAAATAGAGGTCGGATAATCGCCCACAGTATTCCAAATATCGTCTGTTTATAACGCGCTTTTATCTGCCTTAATGTTAGCTGAAGCAGTAGTTCTCTATTTAAATAAAGATTTCTAAAAAGCATCTTATAGCTTATTACATAAAGAGCTTATAATTATAGGGCCTAAAGGGTTATGCACTTTCCCTCTCAAGTGTTGTGTTAAATTTATCCATTTTAAAAATAATTGCAACGATAGACCAGAATATAAAAGCACTTAATAATATTGAGTGATTAAAAAATCTCATTGTAAAAAAGCTCATAACAATCCAAAGAATAAGAGAAATAAATGAAGCAAGTGAAATATTTCGCATTAACTTTGACGAACTTTCTTTGATACATCGCAACCCTTTGACTGTAACAATAAATAATAAAGATAAGTATAATATAATATTTAAAATTCCATAATTAACCCAAATCAAAAAATATAAATTGTGAGGATCATATGCATAGGTACTCCTCAAAGTATCACTTGCATCCTTAAACCAGAATATTGGTGACGAATATTTCCATATATACTGGCTCCACATATCTGGTCCAATTCCAAAAAACGGATAATCATATATCATATGCAGGGCTGATCGCCAGATTTCTGCTCTACCCGAAGAAATGGCTAATATCGATTCTCCTGACAAAAATCGTTGAATAGATTGTATGATTCTAAAGTAACTTAATTTTTCGAGAATATTCTCAGAGTATAATACAACTATTGTTAATAATAGTAATATTGAGATTGAAAAGAAAATTTTTTTCGCAAGCGAAATACGATAAAGAAAAAAATAGAAAATGGTAATTCCAATAACTGATGCCACAATAAGTGTTCTGTAATTGCTTAACAATAAATATATTATAAATGTAACTAGCATTAGTCCAATAGATAACCTTTTCCATCCTTTTAGCAAATTAAACATTGCTACTTGAAATGGAATCATTAATGGAATAAAAATATAAGTAAATCCGGTAAATATATTAGATTCGTAAAGTCCGATTGTAATATCTAATGTCGAACCTTGTTTATACATATTATATAAAGCAATGAATTGATAAAGAAATACCGCTATTATTAGTGCAAGAACTAATTTCTTTATATCTTCCATATCTTTTATCAATTTTAATAAAATAAAAAAATAGATAAATGGCAATAAAAGATCTAGTAAATAATAGATAAAGCTGTGAGAAGTATTTACTGATAAAATTATTGAAAATACAGGCATAAAAATAAAAAGCAAACATAATTTAATAAAATTTGTTTCTTCATTGCTAAATTCTTTAATCTCATTTTTATATTGTCCTATGAAAAAACAAATTGATATTAAAATTAAAAAAATTGCAGAAAGCGGTATTCTTATCTCACTGATTCTTAATTTCTGTAAGCCCATTTGCCACCACTCACCCTGAATGAAGAAGAGGAAAGGTATTGCAACTATATATGTTATAAGCCCAAATATCTTTTTCTCTGTCATCATATAAAAGCATGAAATAAAAAGGGATATAAATAACAAGACGACTATAGGACCAACTAATAATCCCCATTTACCAAGATAATTTATAGTAAATAGTCCCATCGTAAGCCCTAATAGTAAAATAAAAATAAACCTTTTTATAATCAGATTGGGTTCTTGTTTTGATGGTATGCTGGGAATAAGATTTGAGAAAGAAAATTCTTTTATTTCGGACAGACTGACTAAGACTATTAAAATAAGGTAAGGGGTTGTTGGCAAAAAATGGCGGAAAATACTACCAAGGGTTCTTTCGGCTATGATTTTGGTCAAGGCTTCGGCAAAGGAATATGCAAAAAGGCAAATAAGAACAAATAGTGTAAAGTTTTTGATGTCTTTTAGGCGAAAAACTTTTTTAATTAATATAGCGAGGTAATCCATTAATTATTTAACCTTTAAATACTAATTGCTCCAACAGTACTTCTATAATTCTATCTGACGCTTTTCCATCCCAAAGTTCGGAGCAATTTCCTTTCTTTCCTTTTCCATTCAGAACTTTGAATGCTTCGTTTTCTATTTTCTGAGTATCATTTCCCACCAATACATTTGTCCCTTGTGTAATAGTAATTGGCCATTCAGTATTTTCTCGTAAAGTTAGACACGGAATGTCAAGTACTGTAGTCTCTTCTTGTATTCCTCCAGAGTCAGTTAAAATCATCTTTGCGTGGGCCATCAGGTTTAAAAACTCCGAGTAACTTAGAGGATCTGTAAGGTAAAGCCCATTATTAATTATTGATGACGTGTCTTTCTTCAAATCAACAAAGTAATGTTGAAAGCCAAAAACTTGCATTTGTTTCTTAGTTCGGGGGTGAACGGGAAAAATAATGGGGACATGTTGCGATATTTTAATCAACGCATTGATTATCCTTCCAAAGGCATCTTTATCATCCACGTTGGTGGGACGGTGAAGGGTGAGCAAAGCATAATCAGTCGTCTGTTGACGGTCGTCAATTGACTGTTCTTTTTTTAGACCAAATTTCTTTAATGTGCCTGATTTTTTAACTTTTTCCATATTAGAAAGCAGACTGTCTATCATTATATTACCGACCAAAAAAATCTTTTTATCTTCAATACCTTCTTTTTTTAAATTCTCATTAGCATCAGGTGAGGGAGTAAAAAGATAATCAGAGATTGCATCCGTAAGTAGACGATTTATTTCTTCTGGCATGGTGCGGTCAAAGCTTCTGAGACCTGCCTCAACATGAGCGACAGGGATGTGGAGTTTTACTGCAGTAAGTGCTCCGGCGAGGGTGGAATTTACATCGCCTACCACTACAAGCAAATCTGGCTTCTCCTTGAGGAGCATCTTCTCAAGTTCGATCATTATCCTGCCAGTCTGCTCAGCATGGGTTCCTGAACCTACCCCGAGGTAAATGTCGGGTTCCGGTAACTCCAAGTCCTCAAAGAATATTTTGGACATCTCATAATCGTAGTGTTGGCCAGTATGAACTAGAATATTATGAATTATGTAACGATTATCGTGAATCGATTGGTTACGCTTCCTGATAGCTCTGCAAAGCGGAGCAATCTTCATAAAATTAGGTCTCGCTCCAACTACTAAAATTACTTTCATTTTTTGACTTTTATCTCAAAAATTACCATTCCATCGCCTTTATAATAGCAAGGATCGCAGTAGTGTAGAAATGAGTTATTGAGTGAATGAGTAAATGAGTTATTGAGCTATTGATGAATTTAGCCTTGTTAAGTATTTAATAACAATAGCCTCAATAGATCTACTTGTTGAGTCTAGTCTGTAAGCCAATCTAAACTCTTTTTCAGCTATCCTTTTATATTCTATTTTTTTATCATAAACAAAAAGGTAATAGTAAACCCAACCAAGCGTTAGATGATGTATCGTATTTGTGGGCTCAATCTCAATTGCCTTTATTAGTTCACTTTTTTCTTTCTCTAACCATTTTACCCTTTCTTTTCTTGAAATACCTTCTTTAGAAGCTCTATCTTCGTAGAATTTTGCCAATCTAAAGTGGTTCTCTGATTTTGAAGGACTGAGTGAAATTGAGGTATTGTAGTGATTGAGAGATTGAGAATTTGAGTAATTGTGTGATTGAGTAATTGAGTCATTAAGTGATTGGGCGCGATATAAAAAAATTTCTGCTCTCCACTGGTTAAATACAGAGATAGCCAGCCAGAGAATTATTAAAAATATAATTATGAATTTCAAGTATTTAAGCATGGGAAACAAGTAAGTAAGTAATTAAGTAAATGGGTAAATAGTGAATAAGCTAATAAGTGATTAAGTAACTATGTAAATGAGTAAATGAGTAATTAGGTTGTTTTGTTTCTTTCTTTCTGGCGCTTTTGTGAAGCAATATAGCTGTTGAGAACCTTGATTTGGATTATTAAGTTGAACTTCTCTTCCTCTGGTAGCTTCTTTATCAAAGCATATGCTTTATTCTTCATTTGCCTCGCCAACTTATAGACATATAAATCTTCAAAAGTATTTATCTCCTTATCCTTAGATTGCATCACTTTTTTTATTTTTAACTGTTCTTTTTAAATTTACTAAATTATAGGTTAGGGCAAGAATGATTACAAAAAGAAGTGCATTTGCTGGAATATGAAGATTAAAGTCAGTAAAACTGTGGATTAGTATTGCAACTAAACTGGTGAGCCCTCCGAGGACAAGTGATTTTACATAAATATCATGTCTTCCATACCATGTTTTGATGGTCTTGATAAAAAATATAACCAAAAAAGATAAAGCTATTGCTAAACCAATTAGACCTGTCTCAGATAATAATTGAAGATAGTCATTCTCAGTATAGATAAATTTAAGCTGACGGTCTAGATTTTTGTACTTTGGGAAAATATGAGAAAAGGTATTAAATCCTGTTCCAAGGATTGGAAAATCCCTCGATATCCTCAAAGTGTCTTTCCATATTTCTAATCTAGGGTTGTGGAGTTCTTCTCTGGTTATCTGCTGAAGGCTGCCAAGTCTTTTTGCTATGGGTTTCATGCCAAACCAATTGAGGGAAATAATTAATAAAAAAGCTATCATTAAAACTATCCAGAGCTTTTTTCTCCCTCTTCTCGTAATGGTTAAACCAATACCTAAAAAAACCATAGAAATCAAAAAGCTCATAATCCCTCCTCTTGATAGGGATAAAAAGAGGGCTGTAACCATAATGATGATTAAGAAAATTAAAAGAAAGGTTTTTGCAATGTTCCTTTCATTCTCTGCTATTCTTTTTAAAAAACTGCTATCAGAAGAAGCAGATGAGTACTCATTTAATTTAAAAATTAAGAAGCCTATGGTTAAAGGGATCACCATAATCATATATCCTGCAAAATGGTTTCTGTTTACATATGGACCAAATGAATCTCCACCGTATTCTGGCTTCCAAAACCAGTATATACCCCCATTCCATGTAAGCTTCTGGATGATGCCAAAAAGGGCAAGGAGAAAGCTCATAAATATTATGGTTTTTATGAAACGTTTTATCTGTTTTTTAGTTGAGATTGTACTGGTTATTAATAAAAAGATGATGCTATATACCAAAACTTTAAAAAGCCCTGTTTTTGTGGCATAGGGATAGATACTTAACGTCTTCCACTGTGAAAAAAGATCTCTTGAAGATGGATTAGAGAGTTGAGCGGGCCATTCATAAGGGAGATATTCTGAATATATTTTATATGTTTCAGGAGATACAATCTTTAAAATATCTGGGGGTAAAGGAATAAGCTGAAATAATAAAAGAATAAGAAAAAGTATTATAGACAGAATCAGCAGGTTATTACTCATGCTGAATTTAGAATGCAAAATTGAAGAATTAGATAATTCTTTTTGATTTTTTGTTATGACTTCTGCATTGCTAGCTCCAAACAATATTTTGAATATCCAGACCAAAAAAAGAAACAGGACAGTCAGCTCCATGATTGTGATTGACCATGTATGAACAGTACCGAAGGCTAGTGGAGTAAAGATTATTAAGAAGATAAGACCAGATTCTATAATTTTATTATATTTAGACATATTTATAGGCAAGAAAGCAAACGAGATTGAAGGAGCTTGTTAGAAGTTTAGATACAGCTTCGCCTCCTGAGTTACATGAGAAAAAAACATCCCAAACCTTTCTATTGGCTTGAGATTAATTTTTATCAAAAAAGTTTAAATTTTCTTCTCAGAATAATATTCTTTATAATATCTGTGATAGTGATAATAATAATAATCTTTTTTATAATCTACCTGATTTAATACCGCTCCAATAATATTAGAGCTAAAATCCATATTAACTCTGTTGTAAAGAAGAGCCTTTTCCTTGAATGTATTGTCAGTCTTTTGATCGGCAGCAGCTAATTGTTGTATGGATCTTTTAATAATATCTCGAGAAACGTCTCCTTTTTTAATGACTATCAAGACATTATCAACATATTCTGCAAGAATTATTGGATCAGTAACTACCATT
>Ga0307378_10003191_pt1 | contig 24200 bp, 26 predicted proteins | sample UN1MG_FD_202238 | JGI IMG/M metagenome (GOLD analysis project Ga0307378, IMG submission 202238) | Soil microbial communities from Risofladan, Vaasa, Finland - UN-1 | ecosystem: Environmental > Terrestrial > Soil > Coastal area > Acid sulfate soil | place: Finland: Risofladan, Vaasa | collected...
AATCTACTTTGTGAGATTTTGCATATAGAACGGCATCTCGAGCTACTGCAGCTGGATCAGAATTATAATTTTGGGCAACCAATTTTAAATTCAAACGATTTGTATGTTCTCGTAATTGTTCTATCGCACCAGCTCTAAATGTGTCTGCTGCCGCAATTACTACAGAGTATTTTTTCTGTTGGAGCATATATGCTAATTTAGCTAATGAGGTAGTTTTTCCAGTTCCGTTGATTCCAACAAATAAAATCAAAAAAGGTTGCCCAGTCTTTTTTTTTTCATCAATGAGTCCAAAAAGATCAATTTTACCTGCAGCATCAAATAGAGATGAGATTGTAGAAATAAGACTGTCTTTTACAAATTTTTCAATTTCTTTTTTTTCTACTTTAGTTCCAATTAGTCTAGTTTTCAAATCTAATTTTATTTCGTCGATAACCTCAGTTGCAACATCTGATTCATGAAGGGATATCTCTAATTCAAATAAAATATCTTCAATATCTTTTTCATTTAATTCCTTTTCTGATAGACTTTTTGCTGCAGTTGAAAATGCATTACGAAGTTTGTCAAACATCTTGTTAACCGGATCTATTTTGGGAATCTGGTTGAATTAATTGATTAATTTGATTTCTTCCTTGTTCTAATTGTGTCGCTGCATCATGTTTTTTAGCAGAAGTATCTTGAATTGCAACCTCTATTTCCTTAATTCTTGCTTCAAGATAGTTCATAGCAGAAATAGAATCCTTTTCTAATGAAATACCTGCTCCTATATTCAAGACAATCTTATCACTAGATGAGATTTTTGTTTTAACAAATGAACCCATCCCAACTGGAACCAACGCCTCAGAATTAGATTTGAGGCTAAGTGATTTTATTGATTGTATCGCAGAGGTTGCTTCTCGCAAGACATTGTAAAGAGTGTCCTCTCTTTGAGATAAATCCGCAAAATAAGTTTCAAGCATTTGCATTTGTTGCATTAATTGTTTGGCTTTTTCCTCACTCATTTACAGCAAATCAATTTCAGATGGTTATAAATTGATTCATAAGAAAAATGAAAATAAAAATAAATGAATAAAAAATAAAGGTTGAACTTTATTTTGCTCTTGAGAGTCTATCTTCTACTTCGTCCCAATTTACTACATTCCACCAAGATGAAATATAATCGGGTCTCTTGTTTTGATACTTAAGATAGTATGCATGTTCCCAAACATCTAATCCTAAAAGAGGTACTAATCCTTCAGTCCTTGGACTAGTTTGATTTGGCATTGCTTTGTACTCAACCTTTCCTGAAGAAGGATTGAATACTAACCATCCCCAACCGCTTCCTTGAATTACTGCAGAAGTAGATGAAAATTTCTCTTTAAAGTCAGAAAAGTTTCCAAAGGAATCATTGATTGCATCTGCAATTGAACCTCCAGGCTCTCCGCCTCCATTTGCTTTCATGTTATTCCAAAATAGCCTGTGGTTATCAAATCCACCACCATTAAAATTAACTGCTCCTCTTTTATCCTCAGGTACTTGATTAAGATTAGATAAAATATCTAAGATATCCTTATCTTGAATCTCTTGAGGACAGCCTTCTAGAGCTGCATTTAGTTTATCGGTGTAAGCTTGATGATGTTTTGTATGATGAATCTCCATTGTTTTTGCATCAATATGAGGTTCTAATGCATCATAAGCATATGGCATTTCAGGAAGTGTGTATTTTCCCATGCATTACACGAAATCGTTATTCCATTTATTGCTTTACCAGCAATTGGTTTTTACCTACAAAAAAACACCAAGAAAATTGTGAAACTTAAAATTATTTTTTCATTATTAATTATACTATCATCTTCAATAATGGTTTGGGAATTAATTGATATGAAGAGTGAATTTAGTTTGTATCTAGATAAAAGTGTGCCATTTTTGGGAACAGAAATTCCAAGAATGGATGGGGTAACTGGTGAAGGAGTAACGATTGCAGTAATTGACACCGGAGTTGACTTTAATCATCCAGATCTTTTTGGTTGGGGTCCCGAAGGCAAAGTAGTTGGAGGATATAATTTCATTCAAGAGGGTGAATTGCCCATGGATAATAACGGTCACGGTACACAAGTAGCAGGAGTAATCGCAGCTGATGGATTGCTAAAAGGAGTTGCCCCCAAATCCAAAATTTTAGCATATAAAGTCTCTGAAGATGGTAATGCCGTATCCACAGATTTAATCATTAAAGCAATTGAAAAAGCTATAGAAGATAAAGCAGATATTATCAATATTAGTTTAGGCGTAAACCGCACAAATACTCAAATCGAAAAGGCAGTAAGCAAGGCATTAGAAAAAGAAATTTTTGTAGTTACCGCAGCTGGAAACGATGGTCCTGGACCTGGAACCATAGGCAGTCCTGGCGAAAATTTTGGTTCAGTTACTGTAGGTGCATCATACAATAACTTAACATCAAGTATGGTTGCAACTTTGGAAATCAATGATAAACCATACACTGTGATTCCCATGGTCGGTTCATCCAAGCTAGATATTCCGCTACAAGGAACTATAAAATTTGGAGGGTATGGAAAACAACAAGATCTTTCAGGTATTAACGTAACAGACTCGATCCTTTTAGTAGAACGGGGAAGTGATGTTGAAGAAGAGTTACTTTATTTTTCAATCAAAGAAGAAAATTCAGCAAATGCTGGTGCAAAGGCATTGATAGTTTACAATAATGAACCAGGAATTTTTCTGGGAGAATTGACTCATGAATTTGTTGAGTCCGGATACCAACCAAGAATTCCGGTCGTTTCAATGGACAGAGAAGAGGGTTTAGAGATAAAGGAGAAAATCCTTGAGAAACATTATGCTAGTCTTCATCTTTTTTCAAATCCAGATTTTCTTACTCATTTTAGTTCAAGAGGACCTGTTTCTCCTTTTTACATTAAACCAGATATTGTAGCACCTGGCGCTGCCATCAATACGACACAAATTAACGGAGGATATAATTTTACTAGTGGAACAAGTTTTGCTGCACCTCATGTAAGTGGTGCTGCAGCTTTATTGATTCAAAAAAATCCAGAAATTCATCATCATGAAATCAAATCATTATTGTTGACAACAACAGAGCCTGTATCAGATGCCTATGGTCAAAAATTTTCTTTAAATGAAGTTGGTGCTGGGAGATTAAACATTGCCAGAGCATACAAAGCCACGTTAGTTGTTCAACCCCCTCATTTTGTTCTAAGTATGTCCTCAGATAATCCAAATAGAGAACAAATATTGGAATTAAAGTCTCTCAGTGGATCCTTGGAGAATATCGAGGTTTCCGTTGAAGGACCAGAATTTATACAATTTTCAAATGTTCTTGAAGGAAATAATTTACAAATAAGGCTAAAGGCCCTAGAAAATAATTTTGGAAATTACGAAGGTAGGATTTTTTTGACTCAAAATGATGATAAATATAAAATTCCATTTTTACTCCATTTTACAGAAGGGTCAGTTTCAGTTTCCCAAGAAAAGGGAAATTTGAACTTTGGAATTTATTATCCAGAGCCATGGACTTTTGCCAAAATTTCGGTAATAAACAGTAAAGATGGTAGTAAGTACACTGCATCGGTTACTCCTACCAATAATGAGACGATAAAAGTTTATGAAAATGAAAAATATTGGATTGAAGCTAAGATTAGAGTAGATGAAAAATCATTTGATGCTTTTAACATAATTGAAGTAAATTCAGTATTGCCTGGTACCTCCAAACCCTTTGAATTATTTGATCTTCCAGAAAAGCAGATCGGAATAATTTCGATAATTGTATTAATAGTTGGAATGGTTGGACTAAAATTTACTAGGAAACAAAAAGCTATCCAAGTCTAGGTCCAGCATTTTTTATTTCTAGTGAAACACCATCAAATTTTTCAAAATTTTCCACAAACATTGTACAAAGACTTTTTGCAGATTCATCATAGGAATTTTTGTCATTCCAAGTATTCTTAGGATCCAAGATTTCTGATGGAATATCTTCTATTTTTGTAGGAATATCAAGATTGAATAATTCATCGTGACGATATTCTGCTTGATCTAAATCGCCGTTAATTGCAGCCGTAATCATTGCTCTACTGTATTTAATTTTAATTCTGGCACCAACACCATATGGTCCACCTGACCATCCAGTATTTATCAAATAAACAGTGGTATTGTGTTTGTTTATTTTCTCACCCAAGAGTCTGGCGTAAACTGCTGCAGGCCTAGGCATAAAAGGAGCTCCAAAACATTCTGAAAATACAGATTTTGGCTCTTTTATACCCCGTTCAGTTCCAGCTAACTTGCTTGTATATCCAGACATAAAATGATACATTGCTCCTTCTTTTGTCAACCTAGAAATCGGAGGTAGCACACCCATTGCGTCAGCTGTAAGGAAAACAATAATTTTTGGATGACCTCCAATACTTGGCACTACAGCTCCCGGAATGTAATCTAAAGGATATGCCACCCGAGTGTTTTCAGTTAATGCATTATCATCATAATCAGGTACTCCATCATTTAGAACAACATTTTCTAAAACTGCACCAGGTTTAATTGCATTCCAAATCTCAGGCTCAGCTTCTTGGCTTAAATTAATACATTTGGCATAACACCCACCTTCAAAATTGAATGTTCGATTATCTGACCAACCATGTTCATCATCTCCGACTAGGTTTCTATTGGGGTCAGCTGATAAAGTAGTTTTTCCCGTACCCGATAACCCGAAGAACAATACAGTGTCTTGATTTTTTCCGATGTTTGCAGAACAATGCATTGGGAATATTCCCCGTTGAGGTAAAAGAAAATTCATTACACCAAACATAGATTTTTTCATTTCTCCAGCATAGTTTGTACCACCAATCAAAACAATTTTTCGAGTCAAATCAATTAGTATGAAAACATTAGATCTGGTACCATCAATCTCAGGTATTGCCTCAAATTCATTTATGCACATTATAGTAAATTCGGGCATATGATTTTCTAATTCTTCTTTTGAAGGTCTAATGAAAAGTTGTCTGGCAAAAAGATTTTGCCACGCATGATCATTTATCACTCTTATTGGTAAACGAGTTTCTTGATCTGCTCCTACAAATCCATCAAATACAAAAAGTTCTTTATTATCGACAAAAGTTTTCATTTTTTCTAAAATTGCTGCAAAATTCTCAGAAGGAATTTGGTGATTTATTTTACCCCAATCGATGGTATCACGAGTTACCTCATCTAGCACAATAAATCGATCATCAGGCGAGCGTCCCGTATATTTTCCCGTATTTACTGAAAGAGAACCTGTAGAGTTTATCACCCCTTCATTCCTACTCACAGCATTAGCAACTAGTTCTTCAACAGATAGATTTCTGTAAATTTTAGATGGCGTAATCTCAAATTCACTTATTTGTGATGAGAATTTTTCAGTTGGAAAAGAACTAACCACTTCAGTCAATTGTGGTAAACTCCAACAAAAGTAATTTTTCTCCCAAACCCGGCCATGAGATATTTCGATCCGACTTAATTTTCCTTATTATCTCTTTCCTACGCTCTGGTGTTTTTTACTCTAGGAACGTATTTATGTAAAATTTCAAAAGGTTGTCTGATGCCTATCAATAAGGATTTGCTAGCTAAAAGAGCGGAGGCAAAGGAACATAATCCAGACTTTGCAAGACCCGAGAGCTGGCGTTACAAAAGACTAGAGACCGGATGGAGAAAACCAAAAGGAGTTGACCACCATCAAAGAAAACAAAAAAGTCGCGGTAGACCAGGTCTCGTAAAGGTAGGTTTTGGAGGACCAAAGGTATCCAAAGGTCTTCATCCTTCAGGATATACAGATAATTTAGTTTTCACAATTAATGATTTAGAAAAATTAAATCCAAAAACAGACGGTATTAGATTTGGTCATAGTCTTGGAACTAAAAAGAGAAAAGAGATAATCGTAAAAGCAATTGAAAACAAATTCAAAATATTTAATGCAAGAGTGAGTCAAAGTGGTAGTAAATCTTAAAGCTAAAAAACGATTGGCATCAAGAGTTACCGGTGTCGGTATTCATAGAATAAAATTTGATTCAGATCATCTCGATGATATCGCAGATGCAATCACAAGAGGGAATATTCGCAGTTTAATTACAGCAAACACTATTCAAATAAAACCATTTACTGGAACCTCAAGAGGAAGAGCTCAAGAGAAGAAAGATCAGAAGAAGAAAAGAGGGACAGGTCAAGGATCAAAACAAGGTAGGAAAGGAGCACGTGTGGGTAAAAAGGAGGTCTACGTAGCAAAAGTAAGAGCGTTGAGACGTTTACTCAAAATAGCAAAGGACAGAAAAGACATTACAAATCCAGAGTTTTGGGCTATTTACAAAAAAGTAGGCGGAAATACGGTAAGAAATAAAGCTCATTTAAGATTGTTAATGGCAGAGATCATTACAAAAAGAAAAGATTAGAATCGAAAAATAGTATTTTCCCAATCAATTACTTTGCCATGTTTAATTTTAACACCTTCTTTTTTTAGCATATTGATTTTAATTTCCTCACCATATGCATATCCGCCAACCCTACCATCAGATTTTACGACTCTATGACATGGGATAATTACAGGGTAAGGATTTTTGTTCATTATTTTTCCAACAGTCCTTTGACCATTTGTAAAACCCACTGCCTTTGCTAATTCCCCATATGTGGTTATTTTTCCTTCTGGAACTTGAAGTAATTTTTTATAAATTTTTTTATCAAGATTCATAATTTAATCACCTCAAGGTCAGTTGTCTCCAGCAAGCCAATTATTTTTTTCTTGTTTGGCCCAAGTCCAGTCCAATCCAAAAGAGCTGCTTTGGCAAATTTGTTTCGTTCTAAAATATGAGAAAACATGTTTCTATCAAGATAATCCAAAGCATGTTTTGGCATTACAGTCCCTAATGCAAATTTACCATAAAGTAATTCATTGGTGAATTTTTCAGGATAATGCGTGCCTCCAAAGCAAATGGCAGTTGGATTTGAAGGAATGTTTTCAGAAAGTACTTTATCAACTAGTGAGGCAATCGATGAACATAAAGATTCATCTGCCCATTGTTTTTCAGTGGTTCCGATTTCAATAAAAATTGTTGGTTTGTTCAAGGCCGTTGGTCCGTGGTGGGTGGCCTCAATAGTAATTTGAAAATTAGAAAACTGAGATTTATTTTCCCAAAGGACTTGAAGATATCTTTTTTGAATATCAGGATGAGGTATTGCCATCTGTTTATCATTTCCTCCAAATTTTGCCTCTGAAAAATTCCCCGTACTATGACATGTTAGTGCCAAAACTCTGGATTCTGCAGCATGCTTTGAGAGAAAAATAAATCCATCATAATCATATTTTTCCTCTAACCAATCAGCTGAGATTGCCGGAGTCGGAATAATTAAAAGATCGTAATTATTTCCTCGAAAAATATCATTGTCATGTTTCATTTTTTGAGAAAGAAATTTTGCCATATTATACCCGGCAGGATCATCTTGATACGCGACTAAAAGTTCCATAAGATAGGTAACATTTATGGGCCTTGTAAAAAAAACCTATCTTAAACATCATAGGTGAATTAATACAACAATCAATTATTGTAAATCTTACCATTTGTTTCTATTGGGGAAAATTATGAGTTGATTTTTTTGATTGATATCATCGAAATAGGCAAATCATGATCATGTAGATATGTTGATGAAATTTCTTAATTGAGCGTTACGTATAGTAGATTATTGATTTTAGCCTAAGAATTCTAAAATTTTTTTGGAATAAGAATATAAGGACAGCGACTTAATTTCTGGCAATGAACCCTAAACAGACTTTGAAAAACATGGCCAATACGATGAAGATGGCCAAAAAGCCTGACAGAGACGAGTATAGTCAACACCTTAGATTGGTCATCATAGGAATCTTGGGAGTTGGTGCTATAGGCTTTACAATTCAGTTTGTCTTTTCGGTGATTACATTTGGTAGGTAAAAATTGTCAGAAGAAGTAAAATCTCATCTTTTTGCGATAAGAACAACAGGTGGGCAAGAAAAAGTAGTAATGCGTTTAATGGAAGCAAAGGCAAATGCAAATAAAATTAATATTCAATCTGTTTTACTTGTAGATAATCTAAAAGGCTATGTTGTAATCGAGGCAATTAATCCAAGCGATGCATATATGGCGATAGAAGGAGTTAGACACATCCGTGGTCAACTTCGTGGAGAATTAGAGTTTAAAGATATTGAAGGATATCTAATAAAGAAATCAACAATTTCACAATTAGCAATAGATAACATCGTAGAGATAACTGGCGGTCCGTTCAAAGGAATGAAGGCCACTATAACTAGAATCGAGGTCGATAAGGAAGAAGCCACCGTCGTCTTACTTGAAGCATCATACCAATTACCAGTAACAATAGATGCCAACTACCTAAAATTGACAAGTGAGTCATAGCAAGGATTAAATTTTTCAAATTAAGCTGATAATTATGGGAGAACCACAAAAAATATCATCATTGGTAACAGGAGGAGGAGCTTCTGCAGGTCCACCCTTAGGTCCAGCATTAGGTCCACTTGGGGTAAACATTATGGAGGTAATTAAGGGCATTAACGATAAAACCAAGGACTTTGAAGGAATGAAAGTTCCAGTTACCGTAATAGTTGATCCTGACACAAAAAAATGGGAAATAGAAGTTGGTGTCCCATCAGCAGCAGCTCTCATTCTAAAAGAGGCAGGAATTAAAAAAGGATCAGGCGCTTCAGGAACAGAATGGGTTGGAGATGTCACAATTGATGCAATTGCCAAAATAGCCAAAACCAAATTAGAAAAATCCTATTCTTCATCATTAAAATCGGTAGTAAAAACAATCATTGGGACTTGTCTTGCTCTAGGGATAAAAATAGAAGGAAAAACCCCAAAAGAAATCACTGTCGAGATAAACGAAGGCAAGTGGGATGAAAAACTTCAATAACCTATTTTGTTAAATAAACAGGATCTTTATCAGTTCTTTGTAATTCGACGAATGTTTCACTATTTTGAATTCCATCAATTTTTCCAACTTTCTCAATTACAATAGAGTGTAATTCTTCGAGATTTTCAGCATATACTTTTATCAACATATCGAATCTACCAGTAACTTCAGAAATTGAAATTACCTCGGCTGTTTCAAGGAGTTTTTTCATTATTGCATCCTTAAATTTAGGATCACGGTTAATTCCAACCGAAGCTTTTACGCCTATTCCCAAAAGAGAATCATCTATCACAATGGTAAATTTTTTAATTAGTTTTTTCTTAATTAAGCGCTTGATTCGACTGTATAGTACGGATGCATTAATATCTAATTTTTTTGAAAGGGCAGGAACGGAAATCGAGCCATCCAATGTTAATTCAAAAAGTAAATTCATGTCAAGTTCATCAAATCTATGCATTGTGCTCAAAAATCTTTCAGGAGATTTAATAAATGTAGGTTTAACCTAGTTTTGGCATTGAAATTACAAATATAACGCATAAAAAGTGAAATTTTCAAGTTTTAATACTAAACAACAAGTGGCCTCACTAAACGATTTTAAGTAGGCTTTCTCGAAAATGTTCGTAATGATTACAGAGGCACAGCTCCTAGAAATGATAAAGAATGTAAAAAAGGATACAAAACAGAGAAAATTCAAACAAGCCTTAGAGATTATTATTACCTTCAAAGATATTGATGTGAAGAAAGGATTTGCATTAAATGAAATAGTTCAGCTGCCAAAGACTAGTTCTCCTGCAGCAGTATGTGTGATGGCAACTGGTGATATGAGTGTAAAGGCAAAGGCCGCAAATGCAGATGCAGTAATCGGAACAGAAGAACTAGACAGATTTGCTGCAAATAAGAGAGAATCAAGAAAATTCATAAACAAATATGACTTCTTTTTGGCAGATACCAAAATTATGCCAGTTGTAGGTAGAGTATTAGGACAGCTTTTAGGTCCAAGAGGAAAAATGCCAGTCCCAGTTCCATTTGATGCACCTATAGAATCATTTTTACAAAGATTTAGATCATCAATTAAAGTCAGAGTTAGAGGTTCATTATCATTATCATGTAAGTTTGGAGACGAAACCATGGAGGATACAGATTTGGCAGTAAATGCACATACGATTGTTAGTGCTGTTGAAAAAAAATTGCCAAACGGTGAAAAAAACATCAAAAGAATTATGATAAAAACTACCATGGGTAAACCAATAAAACAAGTACAAGAGGTAAGAAAGAAACATGCATGAAAATAGAACAACATATCCCAAAAGAAAAACCCAAATGTATCAACAATTACAAGAACTTCCAAAACAATACAAAGTTGTAGCTCTTGTAAAAATGACAAAAGTTAGAGCATCACAAATTCTTCCGCTCAGAAAAACACTCAAAGGAGAAGTAGAGTTTTTTTGTATCAAAGATAAGATAGCTCAAATAGCCTTACAGAAAGTCGATGTTCCAGGAATTAAAGAGATAATTGGCGAGTTAACTGGACAATGTCTTTTAATGTTTACGAATATGTCACCATTTAAGCTAAGTGTTCTACTGGCAAAAAATAAAATAATGTTAGCCGCTAGGGGTGGAGATATTTCAAGTATAGACATAGTAGTGCCTGCAAAAAACACAGGAATTGCTCCAGGTCCAATGCTTACAGAGTTTAAAGAGGCAGGAATTCCAACAAAAATTGATCAGGGAACAATTTGGATTTCAAAAGAGACTACGCCAGTAAAAAAGGGAGAGAGGATTAATGAAAAATTAGCCCCACTTTTAGGAAAACTAGACATCAAACCAATAGAGGCAGGAATTGCCCTTCATTCTGCAATTGAAGAAGGACTCAAGTATTCTGAGGAAGAAATGGTAATAGATGTTGAGAAAATTAGACAAGAGTTTGCACTAGCACATCAACAGGCAATTTCATTATCAATTGAAGCCGCATACATAACTCCAGAAAATATAGGTCAGATCCTAAGCAAAGCCGCACAATCCGCACGTTCAGTTTCAATTGAATCTGGATTTATGACAGATGAAACTAAAGAGCAAATTTTACAAAAAGCAGATGCTCAGGCAAAAGCATTGGCAGGACAAGCCAAAGATTACACTCCGGCTTAATCTAGATTTCCACTCACTTTTGGCAAGTTCCAATTAAATTTCATTGCAGTTAATCGCACTCCAGTTACAATTACAATACCTACAATTGTTGCAATGTATAACTCTCCTCCAAAATACAAAATAAAATAAAAAACAAAAACCCCAATAAAACTTGCCGTAACATACAACTCCTTTACAAACACAATAGGTACTTGATTTACAAAGACGTCCCTTAGAATCCCACCTCCTACAGCAGTTAATATTCCAGCAGAGATTATTACCAAAAAATTCAACCCAAACATATTGTAAGCAAAGGTACCCCCAATTATTGTAAAAATTCCCAATCCAAAAGCATCAAACTTTAAAAATAAATTCCAGTGTTTTTTTAATTTAGAATACAAAAAAAAGATGCATATTCCTGACGCAACCGTAATTATAACATAGGTAGGATCTGAAATTGAACTTGGAAATCGCCCCATTACTACATCTCGAATGGTTCCACCTGCAACACCTGTAATAGTTGCAAGAAGAATTATTCCTACAAAATCTGATTTATGTTCTATTGCTTTGAAGGCACCAGTTACTGCAAAAGCCATTGTTCCAAACAAATCTAAAACATAAACGAAAATTTCAGATGAAATTGAAAAATCAACCAATCACAATCAAAGTGCAACTATTGTTAATTAAGATTGATGAAAAAAGATTAAAATTAAATTTGGAAAACAAGAATTTCTCTAGCCAAATAGTGAGGATAGTCCTTCCATGGCAGCTTCTTCTGTTTTGCCTGTATCCTTTGGTTTTTCTTCGTTCTTTGCTTCACCTGTTGCCGGAGCGGCTGCTGCTGCAACTGCTACTGGGACGGCTTTGATTGCATCTTCAATGTTAATATCAGCCAAGGCTGCTACCATTGCTTTTACTTGTGAATCATTAACTTCAGCACCAGATGCTTTTACAACTGAGCTGATGTTGGCCTCGTTTACTTCCTTTTGTAGCTTGTGAAGTAATAAAGCAGCATAAACATATTCCATTGTATCGAAAATCTATTTGAGTATAATATAAAACTATGGAGATTCCTATTTTGATAAAACCTAGTTAAGTATTTTGAGACTTCGAGATATGGAATACAGTGTTCCTTTTAGTTTTTTATCAACTAGAGAATCCCTTTTTTGATTCAACACTCGCTTTGCCTGATCTTTTTCAGGACCATCAGGCAAGGATAAAACGTTGTTTACAAGCTCCGGTAAAGATTCTCGAACCCAACCATCTAACGTAGCATAAACTTTTGGCGGAATTAGATCAAGTCGGTCTTGATCCAAATCTAAAATATCAGCAAAATTTTCATGTTCTACTCTATATACCATGGCCAAAATAATATTATCTGGGGTGGGGTGCTTTAAAATTTCCATTGAACGTTCTCCAGCTTTACCCTGAGAAATTTTGTTTTTTAGACCTACAGGATTTACGATTACCCCATTCACACCAACCTTTCTACCTTCAAGACCAGTTATGATCCCAAAGATAAAATCAAAATAATCTCCATTTTTTTTAACGGAGAAAACATGTAATCCTTCTTCCAATAGAGGTTTTTTACCAAACATGATTAGATTGGAATAGGTAGTGTATTTAATGTATTATCTGAAGACTATAAGATAAAAAAATGATTTTTTTATTTTTACGAAATACTTTCATTCAAAAAATAGTCCTAAAAATAAATTATGTTAGCACTTACTAAATCATTTATGATAAATTTTTGTGAAATATCAACGAGGATATAGGCGGGAAACCAAACGAACTTTGAGCGGAACCTTCCTTGTCGTATTTCCCTAATTTTTCTGTCTACCGGATCGGTACGACAGTTCCTCGTTACTTCAATTAAGTCAAATTATTACTTAAGTTTTGATTATCTTTGATTAAACCCAATATTTTTCATGAATCTTTCAAAGTCTAAGTTATTTTGACTTTCGTTATTCATAGTTGATTTTATTTCCATATCAATTAATATTCTAAAAATAACATAAGGAACAGGACGTATTTTGAAAAGACATCGCTTGATTCAGATTACTGCCTATCGCTAATTCTTAATATCGGAGTATTGCAGGCACTTCGTTGGATAAAAAAGAGATCTTAAGGGAGTTTTCAACTGATCCTGATAGATACTATAAAGTAAAGTTATTTGAGGAACAAGGATTTGTTAGAAAATCATGTGCAAAATGTAAGAGGTTCTTTTGGACTTTAGATTCAGGACGAGAAAATTGTCCCGATCATTCTGCAGATACCTATTCGTTTATTGGAGATCCTCCCACCACAAAGCGATTCGATTACACACAATCTTGGAAGGAGGTAGAATCATTTTTTGTGAAAAATGGACACACATCAATTTCTAGATATCCAGTTGTTTGCAGGTGGAGAGATGATCTTTATTTTACCATAGCGTCTATTGTGGACTTTCAGAGAATCATGGGGTCTAAGGTAGTATTTGAGTTTCCATCAAATCCACTAGTAGTCCCACAAACTTGTTTGAGATTCAAGGATTTGGAAAATGTCGGAGTTACAGGAAGGCATTTTTCGAGCTTTTGCATGATTGGGCAGCACAGTATTCCAAACTCTGAGGGGTATTGGAAAGATGAATGTGTAGATTTGGATTATAGATTACTAACAGAACAATTTGGAATTAGAAAAGAAGAAGTTATTTTTGTAGAAGATGTATGGGCAGGAGGAGGCTCGTTTGGATCTTCGTTGGAGTATTTTGTTAAAGGATTGGAACTTGGAAATGCCGTATTTACTGAATTTCAAGGGGATTTAGGAAATCATACTACACTTGATCAGAAAATCATCGACATGGGTGCAGGTCTTGAGAGATTTGCATGGATTACAAATGGAACACCAACTGCTTATGATTGCTGCTTTGGCCCAATCACAAACCATTTGTTTGAAAAAATTGGAATTGATTCAAATTCCGGGTTACTAAAAAATTATTTTACAGAGATTGCAAAAGGACTTGAAAATTATAATGATTTAATGGATGTCAGAAAATATGCGATAAAAAATACTGGTTTGACAGAAGATCAACTAAACCGCATAATTACACCATTAGAAGGAATGTATCTCATTGCAGATCATCTAAGGACACTAATTTTTGCGATATCTGATGGTGCTCTGCCAAGCAATGTTGGAGGAGGATATAACTTGAGAATGATTTTACGTCGAGTAATTGCAACCATAAACAGAATGAATTTGAAATTAGATTTAGATGAGCTAATCGATTTGCACATAGATTATCTAAAGGATACATATCCTGAACTGAGCCATAGTAGAGAAGATGTAAAATCCATTCTTAAAATTGAATCAGGGAGATATGAGGAATCTAAAACAAGAATGGGAAAGATTGCAATCAGACTCAAAGGAAGAGGAAAACCACTTGACGTTGATGAACTAATAACAATGTACGAATCTGATGGGATTACACCGGATTACCTTAAAGAATTAGATGTAATTTCTGAAATTCCATCTACATTTTATTCAAAATTGTCTGATTTACACCAATCTGAAAAGAAAAAGAAAATCGAAAAACTTCCTTTGGATAATATTTCTGAAACTGAGATGTTATTTTACAAAGATGATCCAATGGAGTTTAAAGGTAAAGTTCTCAAAGTATTTGGAAATTCAGTCATACTTGATAGGACTTCATTTTACGCAAGAGGTGGTGGGCAAGAGCCGGATCATGGAATTATTGGCAATTCAAAAGTAATTGATGTTAACAAACATGGAGGTGTTGTTGTACATCAAGTAGAAGGGGTGATTCTAAAAGAAGGGGAAATTGTAAATTGTAAAGTAGATTCAGAGCGAAGACAAAATATAACTAAAAACCACACCAGTACCCACATCTTAAACTCATCATCAAGAAATGTTTTAGGTTCGTGGGTTTGGCAACATTCTGCATTCAAAGAGTCTGATCATGCAAGGCTAGACATTACTCATCACTCCTCACTATCTCGAGAAGAAGTTTCCAAAATTGAAGACACCGCAAATTCAATAGTTCAAAAAAATCTTTCAGTTACAATTGAGAACTTTGAAAGAGGAACTGCTGAGCAAGAATACGGATTTAAGATTTATCAAGGAGGGGTCGTTCCTGTAAAATCTGTAAGAATTGTATCAATTGAGGATTTTGATGTAGAAGCTTGTGGTGGAACCCACGTTAAAAAGACAGGAGAGATTGATTTGATTAAAATTACAAAGACAAAAAGAATTCAAGACGGAGTGGTTCGGTTGGAGTTTGTTTCCGGACCTTCGGCATTTGAGTATGTAAAAAAACAAGCAGCTGAAAAAACAAAACAAAAAGCATCAGATGCAGGAAAAGATCAGCTAGAAAAACAAAGAGGTGAACGAAAACAAAAAGCAAGAGAGATGATACCTTCTTTATTAGAAAAGATCTCATCAGGAGAATCTGGAGACTTTGAAGGTATAGTTGTCAAAGAAAAATTGTGTTTTACTGCAAATGATCAGTACGATGAGTTTTTCCACATTAACTTTGGCAAAAAACTAGTCAGTAAAGAACCTACATCTGCATATTGTGGTATATTTGAATCCGGTCCAACTATTCGTGTTATCGTATATTGTGGCGAGCAATCCGGTAAAAAAGCAGGAGAGATTGCCAGTGAGATTTCTGGAATATTAGGTGGTTCTGGTGGTGGAGATGCTAAATTTGCTCAAGGTGGAGGAAAAGACACATCTAAAAAAGAGCAGGTAATAGCCAAAGCAAAATCGATGGTTTTAGGATGAGTTTTTGAGATGACGGTAAATTGGAGCGAAATTGAGGAAAAATGGAGAGATAAATGGAATGAAACCAAAGAATTTGAGACAGATCCAAATGAAAAGGAAAAAAAATTCATTACCGTAGCATATCCCTATCCCAACTCCCCTCAACATATAGGACATGGAAGAACATACACACTGGCAGATGTGCATGCAAGATTCTATCGAATGCAAGGGTACAATGTTTTGTTTCCGATGGGATTTCATTATACTGGTACACCTGTTCTTGGAATGGCAAAAAGAATTCAATCTGAAGATCAAGAAATTTTGGAGGGATTACGAAATATTTACCACGTTCCAGAAGAACACATCAAAACATTTGTTGAACCAATAAAGATCGCAGATTATTTTCATGAGGAGATAAAATGTGGAATGATTGAGATGGGTTACTCCATTGATTGGCGTAGAGAATTCACTACTATCGTTCCAGGTTATCAAAAATTTATTGAATGGCAAATTACTACTTTGAAAGAAAATGGTAGAATCATTCAAGGTTCACATCCTGTAGGATGGTGTCCTCGTGATCAAAATCCTGTATCACAACATGATACAATGGGAGATGTAGAGCCCAAAATTGATGATAAAAATTATTTGATTAAATTCAAATTTGAGGATTACATAATCCCCATTACAACACTGCGTCCTGAAACAATTTTTGGCGTAACTAATCTTTGGATAAATCCAAAGAATATTTACAAAAAAATTAAAGCAGATAATGAAAAATGGATAGTCTCAGAAGAATGTGCAAAAAAGATAGAATTCTTTGGGAAAAAAATTTCAATTGAGGGGGAAATTATAGGATCTGATCTAGTTGGAAAATATGCAGTTTCTTTGCATGATGAAAAAGAAATTCCAATTCTTGAAGCAGACTTCGTAAAACCAAGCATGGGAACAGGTATAGTAATGTCAGTTCCAGCTCATGCACCAAAAGATTACCAAGCATTAATGGACCTTAAAGAGAAAAAACAAGAATTAGCATTGAAAATTGAGCCTATTCCTATTATTATCACTGAAGGTTATGGAGAAATTCCAGCAAAAGACATCTGTGAAAGATTTGATATTTCAAACCAATCTGATGAAAAACTAGATGACGTTACAGAGGAATTATATCTAAAAGAATTTACCAGTGGGAAACTAAATGAAAAATGTAAAGATTTCAAAAATATCAAAGTTGAATTTGCTAGAGACCAAATTAGAGATTGGTTAATTGTAAATAGACAGTTAGAAAAATTCCCAGTTCTTGAAAACGGCCCAATAAGATGTCGTTGCGGAACTGAATGTGTTGTTAAAATTTTAACAAATCAATGGTTTTTGAATTATGGGGATGAAGAATGGAAAGACAAGGCAAGAGATTGTTTTGATAAGATGAATATTTTACCAAACAAAATAAGAACAGAATTCAAAGAGGTGATTGATTGGCTTCACGAGAGAGCATGTGCAAGACAACAAGGATTAGGAACAAAGTTACCTTGGGATAAAGATTGGATTGTAGAGAGTTTATCAGATAGTGTAATCTACATGGCATACTATATTATTTCAAAATTTGTAAATGATGGGACAATTACACCCGAGAATTTGACAAAAGAATTCTTTGATTATATTTTCTTAGACAAATGTGATATTTCTCAAGTATCTAAAACTTCAAAAACATCTGAAGAGATTATCAGTAAAATCAAGAATGAATTTCAATATTTTTATCCAGTTGATTCAAGACATTCCGGTAGAGATTTGGTTCAAAACCACTTGTCATTTTTTGTATTAAATCACGTTGCAATTTTTGATAAAAAATACTGGCCACAAGAAATTGTGGTTAATGGTTCAGTAATGATGAATGGTTCTAAAATGTCAAAGAGTATGGGAAATATCATTCCATTACGAACAGCAATTAAAGAACATGGGGCAGACCCAATCAGACTAGCAATCATATCGTCTGCAGAATTACTTCAAGATGCTGATTTTAACATGGAATCAGTTTCAGGCATTCAAAACAAGCTTGAATCATTAATGAATGAGTGCGCGAGGCTCAAAGCAGACAAAATAGGAAAGTTGGAGACGGAAGATAGATGGATTTTATCTAAAACTCAGAAAATGATATTCGAAGTAACTGAATCAATTGAGAAAATGAGATTGCGCGAGGCATTACATGAGATTTTGTTTACATTTGAATCCGACTTGACTTGGTATTCAAAAAGAGTAAATGCCAAAAGCAGAAAAAATATTTTAGGAATCCTACATCAGATTAATTCTACACGAGTTGCAATGTTGTCCCCATTTGCACCGCACATTGCAGAAGAAATGTGGGAAATGCTAGGTCATTCTGGTTTAGTATCAAAATCAGCATGGCCAAAATTTTCTCAAGAGAAAATAGATGCTTCTGCGGTTCAATCAGAAAACTTTCTAAAATCAACAATTGAGGATATTTCCAGTATTCTTAAAGTGATCAAAATCACTCCAAAAAAAATTACGATCTATGTGAATTCAGACGAATTCAAATCCAAAGTTTATCATAAAATATTAGAGATTATGGTTGGAGGGCAAAACAATATGGGAGTCGTGATGAAAGAATTGATGGCAGATCCTGAAACTACAGATGCCAAAAAGATTCCAGATTTTATACAAAAGACTATCAAGGATTTGCACTCTGAATCGATAGAAATTAAACAAATGAAGATTGAATCAAAAGAGTTTAATGAAAAGAAATTCCTGTCAAATGAATTATCACAAATTGGATATGAAGAGTTTGGTGTAGAGATAACAGTGTATTCTGAATCAGATGGCGATATCTATGATCCTAAAGGGAAGGCAAAGCACGCTCGTCCTTTCAAACCTGCAATATTAATCGAGTAGATTTATTAAAAAAATTCATTGTTTAAAATCCTAAAATTTTTCTGTGGGGATTAACCTGAGATTTAGAGTAATCCAAAAAAGAATTTTTTGTGTTCAGATATTGTTAGATAAATAAGGAATGATTTGAAACTACTACAACTTTTTAACAATGTTTAATGGTATCAAAATCAACTAATCATAAAAAAAAAGAAACATCAAGTCCTTTTTCAGAATCGGGCGATAGAGAGTGGGACCTGAGTTTCATATTTACTAAGATGAGAATTAACTTAAGCATGCGTATGTGAAAAAAATTACAGACATCAAAGAATTAAGTTAGATTTTTCTGGTTTTTTAAATTAAAAATACTTCTTGGTTTAGAAATTGTTTAGATGAAATGTGCCTACAAAAAATAGAATTTGAAAATAAGGGTTTTTTTACCTAATTTACGAACTAACCTATGAAAAAATGTCTTGAAATTATACTCACAGATAGTGTATTTATTAGGTGGAAGTCGATTCTTGCTAAATGAAAATAGCAATTTGTGGAATTGGAGTTGCAGGTAGTTATCTTATATCCAGACTAAAGGATTCTCATGAAATAGTAGGATTTGAAAGGATGCCTGAAGACAAGCATGATTCTATTTGTGCTTGGGGAACATGTAAACCCAAGATGATTGAATTATGTAAAAAGTCAGGGGTAGACTTTGAAGATTATGTTATCCATAATGGAAAAAATATGCATGTTGAGATGAGTGATAATAAAAAATTTGATATTGGTTTGCATGGATTATGTACATATGATAAAATTCAACTAATCAAGGATTTTGTGAAAGGATGTAAAGTAAACTATGGAACAGCTCCAAAACTAGAAGATTTAGAAAAAGAATTTGATTTAATTGTTGATTGTACAGGTTTCCATAGAGTATACCTTCCAAAGCTAGAAGAAGATTTTTTCTTACCAACATATGAGTACAAAGTACAATATGATGATAAGGTTCCATATGATGACTTTTTGGTTCGACCATTTGCCAAAATGACAGGTTATTTTTGGTATTTCCCCCTAGGAAAAAATTTAGCCCACATTGGAGCAGGGGATTACAAGAAAAATCATGTAAAGGCTACTGATGAATTTTTAGAAAAATACGGTGGCACAGTGATAAAGACTGTTGGAAGACCTATTAGATTGGCTACTCCAAACATGTGCAAACCATTTTTCAAAGGGAAAGTAGTAGGAGTAGGAGAATCAATTGGAACAGTGTATCCGTTATTAGGTGAAGGGATAATTCCAAGTATGGAGTGTGTCGATATTTTTGTTAGGAATTTAGGAAACAATGAAGCCTATGAAAAAGAAGTTATGGAGCACTTTGCAATTTACGGTAAAGTTTTTAATTTTGTTAGAAACAAAATGAAAAATAAATTCAGTATGTTTAAGCAAATCTTCGAACTTATATCGATTTTTAGATACATGAAAAAAAATGAAAAACGTTTTGGAATGGAAATTCACATTAGTGACTTGATGAAAGTGGCCAAAGCTTAACTAAAACTAACTGATCCAAAACTTTCTCTATTTGTTCTATTTGAGGACATGTTGTATTGGTAAATTATTTTAGAATACTCCTGAAGTTCTTCTTTCATATCAGCTAAATTCTCTGATAAATAGAATCCTGGGCAATCCCCTGTAAATTGATATGTAGCATGAACACGGGCCAACCCCCGTTCATTTTCCAACCAAGTTGAAAATGGATACAAATAACACACTCCAGGACGATCCGGATGCATGCTACAACCCCCTTTTTCATCTAAAAATCTACATGAAATATGAGTTCCATCATCTTCCAAAGTTTCATTCGTTTTTCTTTTTAGATTAATTGTAGTCATTGTTGTCGATTGCCCCGATGGTCCCTGCTCCTGATATGTAACGGATAAGGTTTCATTTTTGATAAATTCTGAAGTCTTTTGATACTTCAATCCGTTTCCAATTGTTATCAAATCATCAGAAGTTAGCGGTAATCGTCCTTGTCGGTCACAGCAATTATGACAATCAGGCCAAAAACATTTCCATAAAATATATTTTTTTTCCAAGTTAAGATAGGGAACATGAAAAATTACATCTTTTACTTTAATTGGATAATCAGAAATATCAGTAATTTTACCTAACATGAATTGCCTTAAAACAGGGTCAATGTCCCAATTTTTTTGTAATAGATTTAATGATTCTTCAATTTCGTTTTGAGACAAGTATTAAGTTATAACATCTTTTGTAGATGTTATTAATGTTGAGTGAAAAAGGAAAATATGCATCTGCTACTGAAAATAGAAGATTTGTATGGTCAGAACTGGTTTGGCCTTTAATATTAGAATTAAATCAGGTAGCATTTTCATTAAAACAATATCAGAAAAAACGCGATGAAGTATGTTCAAAAAAAAATGTGAACATTACAATGACCTCTCGCGGTTTAGTTTCACTTATGCAAAAAGAAATTCTGTTAAAGGAAGGTCACATCTATTCTATCCATTATAGATTAATTCCCTATATGAGAGTAAAATCAGATTGTGATTATGGTACGGCAATTCACGAAGTTAGAATAAAGTAAGTACCAAATAATTATATTCTTAGACGATAGAATTTGAGATGGTAGCCCGATAGTCTAGCGGTCAAATAATTTTAGATCAAGGATTCTGCCCTCTGGATCTCAAGAGTGGATAGGCGGAGACGGCAGTTCGAATCTGCCTCGGGCTACTTGAAAAATTCTATCTAGATGCTTGTGCTATTCTCTCTAGCTCGTTTTTCCTCTTAACAGATGGAGAGTTAGAATCATTTTTTGATGCCAAGATAAGTTGTTCTGCCATGTGTTCTTCAATGGGTTTTGGGTTTGAAAAAGTAGCTTCTTTGATGCCATCTGAAATAAATTTTAAAGCCAAATCAACTCTTCTGATTGGGGCAACATCTACTGAAACATGATAAGTTGTTCCACCATAAACAATTCTTGTTGTATCTTCATTTGGAGCAGAATATTCTACAGCTCTAACTAAAACTTCAACAGGATTTTGTCCAGTTTTTAGAGCAATAATATCAAAAGCAGCTTTAATCGTGTTTAATACTCTAACTTTTTTTCCAGTCATCCTGCCAGTATTTTTGGCATATTTTTTTCCAAAGTGCATTGTTTTGTTGCAAAGTCGTTCAACAATGTTTACGTCAGCTTTATTGAATCGTTTAAGAGCCGAGCGCCCATATGTATAAGGCAGAATTTGTTTTCTAAGAGATATTGCAGTTTTAAGCCCTGGATCTTTTACTTCTATATCAGATAAATCCCATTTTCTAAACAATAATAAATTTTTTGTCTCTGTCAATTTTATCTCCTAGGTTTTTCCTTTTTACCAATTACTAGTTCATGAAGTGATGTACCATTTACTTTGTAAACTTTGAATCTTACTCCTGGAATATCACCCATTGCACCACCTTGAGTGGCACCCATTCCTTGTATGTGGACTTCATCGTGTTCATCAATAAAATTCATGGCACCGTCTCGTGGTAAAAATGCTGTAACAGTTTTTCCATTTTTAATTAGCTGAACTCTAACACACTTTCTAATAGCAGAGTTTGGCTGCTTTGCAGCAATTCCTACTTTTTCTAAAACAATTCCTCTTCCCTGAGGTGCACCACCAAGTGGATCTGCTTTTTTATCAATTCCTAATTTTCTTCTTTTATAACTTGAAATTGCCCATCTTTGTTTTTTCTTTTTTTCTTTTAAAACACGTCCTGCAAATAATCCTAGTGGTGATTTTCTCATGTATTACATCTCCAACGTGGTTCTTTGAGGACTGTTGATCAGTACACTACTAATATCAAAATATCGTTTTGCGAGCAATCTTGCTTTTTCAGCATTTCTACCTTCACGTCCAACTACTATTCCTTTCTTTCTTGCATCGACCATAATTATTGCCTGTTTAGACCCGTCTGTTCGTATATTTATTTTTACTTCAGAAATTAATTTTGAATTTAATAAATTGCCCAAAAATTTTACTGGATCCTCATCAAATTCCACCAGCTCTACATTTCGTTTAACAATATTTTGCAATGATTTAATATGACATCCTCCCTTTCCAATCGCCAATCCCATTTTACCGGTATTAACCACAAAAATCACACGATCTTGTTTTTCATCATCTATACAGTCACGAGCCGTAGCTCCCGTAACATTTTGAAAAAGCGACATCATTCGCATTTGTTCAATTGTAAGTTTAATTGATTGTGTCATAATAATTCTTAATTATCTCCGAAAAAAATTTGTCTCATTTAAATCTACATTTAATGTGTTAGAATTTTTCAATTAGTTTCCTTAGTTTCTGTATCTTTGAGAATTGATTTGATACTTGCGTCAGTTAGTGATGTAAAAGATAGTGTCGAAATTCTAAATTGTAGGCCGCATAATCTACCCAATGCAACAGATGTTCCTTGGAAGTTAACAAAGGGAATTTTTTCTTTTTGTGCGTTCGATTGAATTTTCTCAATGGTTTCTTTTCTTACAGATTGAGATAGAACAATTAGTTTGGAATTTTTTACAGAGCTTAACACTTGCTTAGCACCCATGGTAATTTTATCTTCCTTTAAGGCATCTTTTAGTGCTTTTTCTAGTATCTTACTCATTCCTTATTTTCAATCGATTACTTAGGGTTTTATAGGTTTATTGAAACCTTACGCATGATAAAAATTAGTTTGGATTTACAAAAAGAGATACAATTGAAGAAAGCATTGAATCTACTTGTTCAAAAAAATCTTGAGGTTTTTCTTTTTGTAGTTTAATTTGATCAGGATTTTCCACAGATACTAAAATTACAGAATTATTTTCATTCTGAAATGAGATTTGATTTTGAAGAGGTAAATTATTTTTTTGGGGTATTTCAGATAATACAATTTCAAGATTTTGTCGAGCAGCAGTATAACTTGGATTCTGTCCTAACACTTTAGCATACAGAGAAACTGCTTCCTCATAGTTTCCAATACTTGCAAGGGTATTTGCTTTGTTGTTTAACGCTGGAAGAAAATTAGAGTTAATTTCTATCGCTTTATTATAATGAAGGAGGGCATCATTATAATATCCTAATTTTCCAAGTGCAGATCCTTTATTTGTTAAAACCTCAACATTATAAGGATCCTGTGATAGGGACTCATTAAAAAATTGAAGAGAGTTTTCAAACTTACAAAGACGGTATAAAGCTGGTCCCATTCCATCATAGTAAGAAATAGTATCTGAATACGTACTCTTATCACATTTTAAATTAATTTGGTTCAACAATTTACCTAATTCAATATCTTCTACCGAAAGGTTGTCTGTTTTTCTTGGACTTGTTGTTTCTGATGGATATGTATATGATCTATCTTCTTTTGACTCGCTTGGTTCGACTATTGAATTTTCATTAGTTTTAGGATTGTCATCAGAGGAGTTGGAGTTGTCATCAGAGGAGTTGGAGTTGTCATCAGATGAGTTGGAGTTGTCATCAGAGGAGTTG
>Ga0307378_10003193_pt1 | contig 24194 bp, 17 predicted proteins | sample UN1MG_FD_202238 | JGI IMG/M metagenome (GOLD analysis project Ga0307378, IMG submission 202238) | Soil microbial communities from Risofladan, Vaasa, Finland - UN-1 | ecosystem: Environmental > Terrestrial > Soil > Coastal area > Acid sulfate soil | place: Finland: Risofladan, Vaasa | collected...
GGCGCGCCGCAGGAGATGCGGCGGAAGTACGGGCTGGTCAAGGGCAACGAACCCAGGGTCGGCAACTACGAAGCCGTGCTGGCCAAGAACCCGGACCTTCCGCCGATGGCTCTGATTTTCCATGAAGCATGCATCTCCGGCAAGCACATCACACGGGTGCCGGACCTGTTCGTGGACTGGCCGCCGTACACGCTGGGCGATCGGGAAGAGGCTGCCTTGAAGAGAATGTGGGACGAGGCCGTGGCTGGCGCCAAGGCCATCCGGCAAGAGCACCCGGAGGCGAGGCTGGCGTTCGGCAACGGCCCGATGCCGACGAAGGAGGAGTTCTTCCGGCGTAAGTTCCCGGCGGGACTTTTCGACTCGGCCGGAAACGAGTCGGCCTCCATGGGGCACCTGCCCGAGGCCCAGCCTCCGGACTGGCTTGGCAACAACTCCAGTCTGTGGATGGACCGCCAGATGCTGGATGCCTATGGGTACAAAGACAAGTTCGTTTCCCAGTGCCACGAGGTCTGCTATCCGAGCACGAACCCCGGCAACCTGGACCTTCGGACGCAGGCAGATTATTTCGTGCGGCACGCGATGCATTCTCTGGCGTGGGGTGTGCCGGCGTTCCGGCCGGGCGTGCTGATGGACGTGGGGGGCAACTACCGGTACAGCCACTGGGGCGCGTCGGGGTTCTGCCACACGTATCCGGAGATGAACGTCAAACCGGCGTTCGTCGAGTTCGCGACGATGACGCTGGTGTTGGATGGGGCGAAGTTCGCGCGGGTCGTGCCGTCGGGCAGTGCGAGTCTGTACGTCGTGGAGTTCGACAAGGCCGACGACGGGTCGCGGGTGTTCGCGATCTGGACCGTGCGGGGGACCAGGCCCGTGGCTCTACGACTGGAGGGAGCGGGTGCCTGGAAGCTCATCGACGGCCAGGCCAACGAGAGCGTGCTGAAGGCCGAGGGCGGCAAGTACGCCGTCACGGCGTCCGGATCGCCGGTGTACGTCGTCGGCAAGGGAACGCTGGCGGCTGTCGAACCCGGGCAGCCGCAATACGCCGACAAGCCCGAGGGCAAGGCGGCGGTGATTTCGCCGCTGGCGAGCCTGAAAGACTGGTCAATGGAGAACCGCCGCAGCCCGGAACTGGAGTATTACGACTTCATGACGCCGCGGCGGAAGGGCGATTTCGCCTTTGAGGCCGTGCCGGAATTTGAAGGCAGGGCGGGCGTGCTGCGCGTCACCCCCAAGCCGATTGCGGGCGGCAAGGACACGATGTCCATGTACGCCGTGCTCGCCCATAAGAGCGGCATTCCGCTGCCAGGCACGCCGAGCGAGGTGGGCCTGTGGGTGAACGGGAACTCCGGATGGGGACGGGTGATCTTCGAGCTGGTGGACGCGTCGGGTCAGCGATGGATTTCCATCGGCGCGCAGGCGAAGGAGGACCCGGCCACGGTCCTGCCGAAGTGGATCCTGGATCAGTTCCCTTCCCCCGGGGTGAGCGACTGGAATACGGACGACCCATGGGGAGTGAGCCGGATCAATTTCGACGGCTGGCGCTATGTGGCCTTCCCTCTACCGGGGAATTATCCGGGCGAAGGCTATGCCTGGCCCGCCAACAGCAACTGGCGGTGGGACAAGGACGGGAAGGTCCACTATCCGCTGACGCTCAAGAAACTGGTGGTGGAACTGAACGAGAAGGTGTTGCACGTCAGGACGTTCGCGCCTGTGGCGCGGCCGGAGATTTATCTCAGTGACCTCCTGGTGGCCGAAGGCGACACGGTGAAGGTCAAGCAGAGCGTGCGAGAGTGACTGGGACCAACGGTGTTCCGTTTGGGCAAGTTCGCCGGCGTGGGACGGTGCTTGAACGGCCACCAATGTCGCAAGGATGAAATGACGAACCGTATCGAGAAACTCGTTGTCGGTTTGGCGCTTGTGTGGCTCCTGGCGCACTCGCCCGCAATGGGCCAGCAATGGTCGGTCTCCGGCCCGGTCGAGCAGGCCGCGAATACTTATGTGGCCTCAGGCGATTCGCCCGTCGTCCTGCGATTGGGCGACGCCGGAGCGGACGACTATATCGTTACGGGCCAGTTGCTGATGTCTGAGGCGAAGGCGTCGGTGCAGGTTGGCCTCGGAAAGGTTGACCCCAAGTCAGTGGCCCGCAACCCCTCCGCCGCGACGATCACGGGTAAAGGCGATTGCCTGGCTTTCAACGGCTTTTTCAAAGTCCCGCCCAAGGTGTATTCAATCGCCAGTTCTTCACTGGATTGGTCGGTCGACTGGACGGTCCTGCCCAAGCTGGATGAGTTGTGGGTCCACTTCGCGTTCCGCGTGATCGGCGACGGAGCCGAGCTGCAAATCATGGTTCCGGACTACAAGGCGGCATCGCTGACGGTGCCGGCCGATCGACGCTCTCCGTGGATCGTTTTGCGGGGGGCAACGGTGCGGAACCTCTCGGTCAAGCCGCTGGACAAACTGCCCCCTCTGATGTTGCCCATAACGATCGACCATGCCGTCAATGTCACACTTGCCGGTGAAGGTGCCGACGCCAACTTGGGCGTGAAGATCGATTCCGCCAGCCTGCCGCGTGGCGTGAAGGTCGTCGACGGCGTGCCGTTCTGCTTCCCCGGTTCGGCCGACGCCCAGGCCATCGACGTGGTCAAGCTCAAGCACTTGGTACGTAAGGTGAGCGGTAAGGATCCCGCCCGCTCCTATGCCGAGCGGGGATTCAGTCTGGAGGTGCGCGGCGACCAGTACAGCGCCGTGCATCTGATTGCCTTCTCTGGCCGCCGGCCTGGGACCGCGCCCCGCCTGGACGTGCGGGTGGGGTATGTGCAGCGCACGGCGGATGAGTGGGTGGACCAGGCGGCCGACGTGCCGTACCTGAGCGATGGCAAGTCGGACAAGGTCGTCTCCAGCATCCCCGTCAAGTTGGCCGACGGCTCCCAAGGCTACTTGCACCACATTCGCCTGCCGATGCCGCAGACGGGGCAGCTTCGGGAATATGACCCCCTGGCCGTGCAGTTCACCCGGAAGATCGAGGTCAAGCCCGACGAGTTCATGAAACGATCCGTCGAACCCCCCAGCGGCGCGGTCGTCCTGGCGGTCACCATGGAACGCTCCCAGGTGAAAATGTCGTACACTGCGGCCGAGCGGTGCAACCTCTTCAGCGAGGGACAGGAAGCGGCCTTCCAACTGAAGTTGACCAACTGCTCCGGGAAGAAGGTTGTCGCCCAGGCCTACGCCAAGTGCGGTGGGCCGGGCTTGCCCAAAGAGCAGAACCCCCGGTTCCTCGATTGGACCGTCGAGCGGCGCGTGGCGTTGGCGCCTGGAGAGTCGAAGGACGTGCCGCTGGACGTAACGCCCAAGGCCCGCGGCTGGTTTGCCTGCACCATCGGCGTGAAGGCGGACGGCCGTTTGCAGCAGGTGCGTGACACGACCTTTGCCTACCTGGCCCCCGACACCCGCAAGGCCATGGAAGATTCTCCGTTCGGAATCTGGTGCTACTGGAATGGCCATGCGATTACACAGGATAACGACCGCACCGAGAAGTTCTACAACATCATCAACAAGGGGGGCTGGCGGTGGACGCTGAACAGCCCCGGCGGCCAGTACCCTCCCAAGGACTACCTGCCGGCAGGGACGCGCAACGCCGGACCATCCATCGAGGAACAGGCCGCGACCCATCGCTACCAGGCGGACAAGTACAAATTCAAGGTGACATTCGCCAAGCCGCCGATGAACTGCACGTCGTTGGCAATCGGCCCCGGCTATGGCGAGCGTCCACGGTACGACGCAAAGGGCTTCGAGACCAGGGCGCTCCCGTGGATCGAGTGGGTCAAGAAGACCGGGATGGACAACGCCTACTATATCCTGCACGAATCTCGATTTGACGGCGATGCGATCCTGGCGAATTTCAGCGAGTTGCTCGGCGGCGTGCCGTACCCGTGGAAGCCGGAGACGAAGGCCCTGTTCGAGCAGCAGTTCCAGAATGTGCGGGACTACTGCCGGGCGCTGAAGAGGGCGGCCCCCGACGCCAAGATCGTCTTGATCAACGACGGTCCGCAGTACGCCCTGGAGTACATGAAGGCGGGCTTCCCGGCCGACGCCTTCGACGTGCTCGGCCTGGAGGTCTGCGGCTACCAGCATCTGCCGGAGATCCAGCCGGATTGGCTGACTGTCCTGGGCGACCTCCATACCAACAAACTCATGCAGGCCAAGTACGGCTACAACAAGCCGGTCTGGCTGACCGAGTCGCTCTACCACAGCACCCGGCCCGGGGAAATGTGGCTGCACGAGCAAGGCGTCATCATGGTCCGCGAGGCCATGATCTGCCTGGCCTTTGGCGTCGAACGCATGACCTCCTGCAACACGACCAACGACTGTGCCAACTCCTACGGCAAGAGCCTTTGGGACCGTGCCGGCGTCTGCTTCCGCGACCCCGAGTACAACCCCAAGACCAGCTTCGCCATGTATGCCTGGCTGACGCAAATTCTCGACCAGGCCAAGTGCGTCGGCAAGCTCAAACACGACAGCACCACCTTGCACGCGCTCGACTTCCAGAAGGCCGACAGCTCCCACGTCTATCCCCTCTGGGTGGTGGCCGGCAAGCAGAAGGTTGCGTTGAAGACCCAAGACGACAAGGCCGTGGTTTACGACTGCTATGGCAATACGCTCCCCGCAGGCACCAAGGACGGGCAGGTCGTGGTCGAGGTCACCGACACGCCCATCTACGTCGCCGGCACGGTGGTCAGCGCCATCGCCGATCGCCAGTCCGTTGAGCTGAAGACGCCGGAAGGCCAGAAGGTGGCAACGTTCACCGACGCTGGACAAGTCAAGGTACTCGAGGCCCCCGCCAAGGTCCCCAGCAGGATCAGCGTGACGCCGGTGCTGCAAGGGAAGTATCGCGCGGTCATCGCCAATGTGGACGGCCGTCAGGCACTGCAAATTGAGCTGCTGGACGACGACGACCCCCGCAAGCTCCTGCCGCGGTACGGGGAGTTCGAACTGGCCAAGCCCATTACCCTGCCTGGCAGGCCCTTTGCGTTGAATGTCCACGCGAAGGGCAACGGCGGCTGGGGCAAACTGGCGCTCGCGTTGACCGACGCCAAAGGCCGCAAGTTCACCTCCCTTGGGGAAGGCAACGCCGCCAATCGCGGATTGCCCTACGTCGCCTTCGACGGCTGGCAAACGATGCAGATCCTGCTGCCGGGCCAGTTCAAGGCGGACGAGTCGATGCGTTGGCCGGCCAACAATGATTGGGGCGCTTGGGGCGAAGTGGCCCATCCGCTGACGCTTACGAAGATCATTATCCTCGCACGGCCGCACATCCTCTACATCGACGAAGAGCGGACCGTGGCCAATCGTTCGGTCTATATAGACAGCCTGAGCGTCACCGAAGCGCCTGAAGGCATGTGAGAGAAGACAGTGGAGCTTGGTGGAGCTTGGGGAGCTTGGGGTGTGGAGCTTGGGAGCTTGGGGTCAGACCTCAATTTTCAATTATTTCTGTTGACAAGTGGGGACTGGATGTGTAGTCTCGCGGCATGGCTCGACCTCTGCGAATCGAGATTGCCGACGGTGTGTATCACGTGACCAGCCGCGGGCTGGGACGACGGACGATCGTGCGCGATGACGCCGACCGGGCCAAGTGGACAGAACTGCTCGACGCCGTCGCGACGCGATGTCAGTGGCAGGTGTTCGCCTGGGCGCTGATGGACAATCACTTCCACCTCTTCCTGCGGACGCCCGAGGCCAATCTGTCGGCGGGGATGCACGACCTGAACTCGGGCTACGCCTCGGTGTTCAACCGCCGCCATGGGCACTGCGGGCACCTGCTTGAGGGGCGGTTCAAGGCCATCCTGGTGGAACGCGGGCGGCACGAGTGGGAGTTGAGCCGCTACGTGCATCTCAACCCCGTGCGTGCCGGCCTGGCGCGCCGGCCACAGGAGTATCGGTGGGGGAGCTCTCGCTTCTACTTCGACGCCCGCGGCGCGCCCCGCTGGCTCGCGTGGGAGGAGGTGCTCTCGCAGCACGGCCGCACGCTCCGCGCGGCGCGGCGGGCCTATGCACAGCATCTGGCGGAGGGCGTCGCGTCGCCGCCGCGCTCGCCCTTCGAGGGTGTGGTCGCGTCGGGCTTGTTGGGCTCGGCGGGCTTTGTCGAGAAGATGCTCGCGTGGCTGGGCGAGCGGCTGCCGGACCGCGAGCTGCCCGCGGTGCGCGCGTTGCGCCGCACGGGCACGCTGGCGGCCATCGAGGCCGCCGTGTGCGGGAACTTCGGCGTGTCGCCGGCCGCCCTGCGGGAAAGGGGACGTTGGCACAACGAGGCGCGGGCCGCTGCCATCTACCTGTGCCGCAAGTGGAGCGGGCAGTCGCAGGTCGAGCTGGGGCGACGCTTCGGCGGCGTCGGAGGGGCGGCCATCAGCCGCACGGCCTGCGAAGTCGCCGCTCGGCTGCCCCGCGACCGCCGCTTGGCGCGGCTTCTGCATGAGTGTGAACAGGCTGCATTGAAAAAATTGAAAAATGAGGTCTGACCCCATTGCTTGGAAATCGCCGCGTGCTGCTCCTGACCGATGGGCACCTGGGCGTCTTCACCTCGAAGACGGCCACGTGCATCCTGCGGTACCGCCCCCGCGAGGTCGTCGCGCTCCTCGACCGCACGGAGGCGGGCCGCGACCCGGCCGACATCATCGGCGTCGGGCGCGGCATCCCCATTGTCGGCTCCATCGCCGAGGCGATGCGCTACCAGCCCCATTCCCTCCTCATCGGCATCGCGCCCGCGGGCGGCGGGCTGCCCGACGACTGGCGCCAGTTCATCCACGAGGCCATCGAGCGGCAGCTCGACATCATCAGCGGCCTCCACCTCATGCTGGCCGACGACCCGGAGTTCGCCCGGCTCGCCCTCGCCCACGGCGTCACCATCCACGACGTGCGCCGCCCCCCCGAGGGCATTCCCCTCGGCGCCAACATCGCCCGCACGCTGCCCTGCACGCGCGTCCTCACGGTCGGCGCCGACTGCGCGATTGGCAAGATGGCCGTCGCCCTGGAGCTCGCCGAGGCCCTCCTCCGCCGCGGCCGCCGCGCCCGGTTCATCGCCACGGGCCAGACCGGCATCATGATCTCCGGCTACGGCATCGCCGTGGACCGCGTTGTCTCCGACTTCGTGCCCGGCGCGGTCGAGATGATGCTCGTCGAGAACAAGCATCACGAGGTCCTCGTCGTCGAGGGCCAGGGCAGCCTCATCGAGCCCGCCTACTCGGGCGTCACCCTCGGCCTCATGCACGGCTGTGCCCCGCACGCCATGGTCTTCTGCCACCAGCCCACGCGGAAACACCTCCGCCACCACCCCGAAGTCCCCATCCTCCCCCTGCCCGAGTTCATCGAACTCTACGAGCGCCTGATGGCCCCGGTGTTCCCCTCGAAGGTCATCGGCGTGGCCTTGAACTGCGTGGACATGTCGGATGCCGCGGCCCGCGACGCCATCGCCCGTGCCGAGGCGGAGACCGGCCTCCCCGCCACCGACGTCATCCGCTTCGGCCCCGACAAGCTGGCCGAGGCGATTGAGGCGATGCTGTAAGTCCAGGGTTGCAAACGCGCGGGCCGCAGGCTACAATGACGCCGCAAGGGGAGTTCGCACACCTCACGGGGCGCCGGACCATGGTGATCTTCTGGGGCATATCCACGTATGGGCAAGCGGACGTCGTGCCACAGCGGTTCAGCGTTGCGACCGAGTTCTTCCATATCATGTACTGCCCCGTGCTGCCCGTGCGCACGTGCGTGATCTTCGACCAGTGCCCGCCGAAGGACGCGCCCGAGGCCGCGCCGCCCGTTGAGGGCACGCAGGAGGCGCCTGCCGCCGAGCCGGAGGCTGCCAATGCGCCGGCCGACGAGGAAATCCGCATCCGAATCCCGATGAGCGGGAAGTCGGTGCTGCTCGGCTACCTGAGAGGCTGGGGATTCTGGCTGGCCGTGTTCTGTGGATTCCTGGGGGGGATGCTGTGGCTCATGTCCGGGAGTGACCCGGAGGCGGCTGCCATGTACCCCGGCTTCCTCTGGGTCGCGCTGGGCGGGTTCGTCGTCGCGATGGCGAGCTACTACGGCCCGTGGAACACGGCCAGTCCCGCGCGAGCGTTCGAGCTGTGCAAGGCGGCGGGGCTGGACCCTGCCATTCTCCCGGACGAGTTGCGCCAGGCTGCCCCCAAGCGGTAGGCGAGAGAGCAGCGGCTGCAGGCGGTGCGTTCGTTCGTCGCGCAGGGGAGGCAGAGAGGAGAGGTAGAGATGCCGAAGGCGCTTGGGATCGGGCTGGCGTTGCTGTTGGGACTCTCTGCCCTCTTCGTCGGCTGCGGCGGCGAGGAGGGGGGTACGCCCGCGGGCAAGGAGGGCGGCGCCAAGGCGAAGGCGGCCGCGCCGACGCCGGAGAGGACGGTCGTGCCGATTGGCGAAGGGGGAACCGCCGTGGCGGCGAAGACACCGATGGAGGCCTGGCTGAACCTCAACGAGGCGTCGCACACCGGCGACAAGGCGCTCGCCCTGAGCAGCTTCCTTGCGCCCGAAGAGTTCAAGGAGGCCGTTGCGCTCGGAACCATGAGCATCGCGGCCATGTTCATCCTGCGCCAGGAGCTGGCGGCCGCCTACGGTGAGGAGGCTCTCGAGGGGCTCTTCAAGGGCGTCAAGACGGAGCCGTTCGACAGGAAGGACCTCGAGGCCAGGACCAAGATCGAGGAGGAGGGCGACAAGGCGACCGCCCACCTCGCGGGCGGCCACGTGGTCGGCCTCGTCAAGAAGGGTGGCGCCTGGTTTGTGGACAGGACGAAGGAGGAGTTCCCTCCGCCCGACGAGTTGAAAGAGATGATGCGGTTCGACACGGCCAGGGTCTTCTCGGTCAACTACATCCGCCCGAAGATCGGCACCAAGGGCTACCCCAAGGTCGAGGACATCCTGAAGCTCATGGTGACCGCCCACGACGCGCGCATGGGGGAGGCCAAGTAGGGGGGCCGGCCGGTGTCGGGCGCCCATCGGCGCCCACGCCCGCCTTTGCGCCGAAGGTCGTCGCGGGCTAGAATGGGGGGATGCACGTCACCTGCCGCGATTACGACCTGACGCTGCGCCACACGTTCCGCATCAGCCGGTCGGCGACCGACGTGGCGGAGAACGTGCTCGTCGCCGTCGAGCACGGCGGCTTCACCGGCCTCGGCGAGGCCCACCCCAACGACTACCGCGGCGAAGACCACGATCGTGTGCATTCAGCGGTCGAGTTCTTCTGCGACTGGCTCGCCGCGCATCCGGCCTTTTCCGCGCCCATCGACGAATTCACGGCCACTCGCGCCTCTTCATTCCGCAATCCGCATTCCGCAATCCGCGATCTCCTCGACGCTCTTCCGCCCGAGGTAAGGGCCGTGCGCGGGGCGGTCGGGGCGCTCGACATCGCGTTCCACGACCTCGTGGGGCAGATGGTGGGCGAGCCGCTCTGGCGCCTCTTCGGGGCCGACCCGGCGAAGGCTCCCGTCACGTCGTTCACCATCGGGATCGCCCCAATCGCCGAAATGCAGGCGAAGGTGCGCGAGGCCGAGCGCTATCCGCTGCTGAAGATCAAGGTCGGCACGGGCCGCGACGCCGACATCCGCGCCGTGACCGACAAGCCGCTGCGGGTGGACGCCAACGCGGGCTGGACGGTCGAGCAGGCCATCGCCAACATCCGCGCCCTCGAGCCCTTCGGCATCGAGTTCGTCGAGCAACCCATCCCGCCGGGCGACGTGGACGGGCTCCGGCGCATCCGCGAGGCCGTCTCGACGCCCATCATCGTGGACGAGAGCGTGACGACGAGCGAGGACATCCCCGCCTTGGCCGGTGCGGTGGACGGCATCAACATCAAGCTGATGAAGTGCGGGGGGCTGGGCGAGGCCTACAGGATGATCGGCCTCGCCCGCTCGCTCGGGCTCAAGGTGATGCTCGGCTGCTTCATCGAAAGCTCGGTCGCCATCACCGCCGCCGCCCACCTCAGCCCCTTGGCGGACTACGCGGACCTCGACGGCCACCTGCTCATCGCCAACGACCCGTACGACGGCGTGGGCCTCGACGACCGCGGCCGCCTGGTCCTCCCCACCCGTCCCGGCCTCGGCCTCCTGCCAAGAGCGTGAAGAAGAGCTGGGGAGGAACTTCTTGAGAGACAGTTCCTCCCCAGACCCCTCTTCAAGAACTTTCACATTGCAGTGCAGAAGTTCTTTGGAGGAAGGGGGCTGGGGGAAGGAACCGTTCTTCCAAGAAAGGTTCCTTCCCCCCTTGACCGCTCACATGCGGGACAGGATTTCGTTCTTCTTCTGCTCGTACTCCGCGGGCGAGATGAGGCCGCGAGCGAACATGTCGTGCAGGCGCTGGAGCCGCGCGCTCGAGTCGTCCTGCGGGGCCGCCGGCGCGCCGGCGTAGGGCGAAGGCCCGCCGTAGGGGGCCGCAGGCCGCGGCGAGTAGAGCGGCGGGCCGCCCGCGGCCGCCGCCGGCGCTCCGCCCCCGCTCACGTTCACGATCAGGTCCGCCAGGCCCACAGCCACCAGGAGCACAGTCCCCAGGACGCAGCTCACCATCTTCAGCGTCGCCACAAGAATGGCCGGGATCAACTCGGCGGGGGCATCTCCCCCTTGAAGGCCGGTGACGAAGGCCATGCCGTAATAGCCCAGCAACAAGCTCACAAACAGCAGCCAGAACGCGGTGCGTCCCACTTTCTGCCCCTTGGGCGCAAGGGGGATGTTGATGAAGCACAGGACGGATGCCACCACGGCGAGCCCTGTGGCCGCGAGTTGGACAATGCCCTCGACCAACACCCTTCGGGTGTCCAGCATCTTGAACTGCTGCACGATCCCGATGTCGCCTCCTGACCTTTCTGGGAGTACGAGGGAGACGATGTACACAACGCCGCCGATCGCCCCGATGATGGCGGCTGCCCGGCTCCATGGCCGGAAGCAGCGCGAACGGCAGCCTGCGTACAGCACTGCCGTGCCCAAGAGGGTGCACACAAGGGCAATGCTCGCGCCGGGTCCGAGGAGAACCACCAGCCCCCGCACCCCGCCCACATTCTCATCCAGCAGAGGCAGCACGAAGGCTGCGATGCCCAGCGCCATCAGGATGATGGAGCGCACGACATTTCGCATCGCGAACGCGAGGACGATCGCCACGAGGCCCGCGATGCCCGGCCAGAGGAATAGAAGCTTCGCCAGGAAGGCGGTGCCCTCCTCTCCAAGGACAGTGAAGTTCCTAAACTCAACCTCCGTCTTGCCCATCCCAGGCCGGATCAGAGGAACGACACAGCCGAGCACCAGTATGATCCCCAGGAACAGGATTCCGCGCGTGCGGGCGCCTTCGTACTCGCCCGGCGCCTGGGCCGGAGCGCCTGGCGCCGGCGGCCACGACGGCGGCGCCGGCATGGGAGCCGCCGGATAGGCCGCCGCGCGGGCCGGTGCCGGCGGGGCAAAGGGCCCTGGCGGCGGGGGCGCGGGCGGCGCCGGAGGTCGGCTCGGCGGCGGGGGCGCCGAAGCTGGCACGCGGGGCGCACCCAGCGGCAGGGGGGCCAACGGCGGCGCCGGAGGCGCGCTCATCGGCGGAGGCGCCGAGGGTGGCGTCGGAGGCCCGCCCATCGGCGGGCGCGCCGAGGGTGGCGCCGGAGGCCCGCCCATCGGCGGAGGCGCCGACGGCGGCGCCGGAGGCGCGCTCATCGGCGGAGGCGCCGACGGCGGCGCCGGAGGCCCGCTCATCGGGGGGGGCGGCGACGGCGGCGCCGGAGGCCCGCCCATCGGCGGCGGGGCCGAGGGCGGCGCGGCGCCGGCGCTCTCCTCCGAGCCAGAGGGGATGGTGAACTTGCGCTGGCACGCCGGGCACTTGCCCCGGTGACCCTGCATGCCGTCCTGCGCGACCAGCACCTTCCCGCACTCGCATGTGAACTGGATTGGCATGGCGAATCCCCACGGATGGAAGACGCGGCCGCCGCGATAACGCCCTCACGAGTCCGTTGCGCCGAGCTGGCGGCCAACTGCTCGGCGCGCCCAGATGATACCCCAACGGGCAGGCCCATGCAAGCGCGCGCCCTGCCGCTCACTGTGCCGGATCGAGGGCCGGGTCATCGAGGGCGCGGGCTCAGCGCGGCGTCATCTCTGTGGCCTTCGCTCGGAAGTACTTCAGCCAGCCGCGCGTCAGTGCGCCCGCGAGGTCGGGCTCTCCTCGGGCATACTCGTCGGCGGTCCTGCCCCAGTAGAAGCCGATCCAGCCATCCGCGGTCTTGCGCGAGCCCTCGACGAAGGCGTCCAGCTCCTCCACGCTGCACTTCAGCGGGAACATCTCCTCCACAACGAGCGGCTTGCCCACATCGTAGACGGCGAGGGCCTTGAGCGCCTTCGCCACCGCGCCCTTCTCGGGGTAGAAGTGAACGCTCACGAAATCAAGCCTTCCGCCCACCTTCTGGGCGTAGAAGAGCGGCTTGGCCCCGGGGAAAACGAGCGCCCAGGGAATCACCCCGACGGTGACCATGTGGCGGGCGTCGTGCTTGCGGACCGCGGCGACCAGCTTGTCCACCCACGCCTTGGCCACCTGCTCTCTCGTGCGGCCCGCGAGGTCGAGCGCGATGCGCTGCACGAAGTGCTTCCCGCCGAACTCGCCGAGCAACCACTCGGTCTCCCTCTTCCCCGCGCCAGGCAGCACGGGCTCGTTCATCAGGTCGTAGCAGAACACGGCAGGGCTTCCCGCGCAGGTCTTCGCCACGGCCTCCCAAAACGCGGCCTGAGCATCCCAGCGCTTCGCCTCATCGAGCGCGTCGTACCACGCCGGCACGTCCTTCTTGTGGTAGCAGCCAAGGCCGGTGACGTCGAGGTAGAGGCCCGTTTCCTCGGCCAGCGCGATGAGGCGTGCGAGCTGCTTGATGGCCGCGGGGTTGGGCCGGTCAGGCCCGTCCAGGAAGCGGCCGACCTGGAGGTGAACTCGCACGACGTTGGCGCCCAGAGCCTTCATCTCGCGGAAGTCTTCGACGACCGTGGCCCACTCGCTCAGCCAGTAGTCCTCGAGGAGGCGGCCGGCAGCGTCGTGGTCGTAGTTGACGCCCCACGCGCGAAACGGCTGGCCCGTGTCGCCGACGGCGAAGTCCCGCCCGTCGTCGCTCACGCGCACGGGGGCCAGACCCGATGCCGTCGGCTTCTCCGCGGGCGCGCCCTGCGCCGGCTTCAGGGCCGGGTCGTCGAGGTCCAATCGGTAGAGGATCTGGTTGTAGTCGTACCGCGGCGTCGGGTGCGGACGGTCGGCGAACTGCTGGGTATACGTCCCCTCGAAGAGCAGAATCGGCGAGTCGGCGGGGGTGAACTCGGGGTGCAGCCGTGGGTTGTAGAAGGTGTAGTTGTCGTGGCTGAGCACCTTCACGGCCTTGCCCCACGGGCCGGTCGGCGATTCGGCCTCGGCATACCACAACTCGCCGAAGACCGACGGCTTGCCGAATGCCTGCATGAACACCGTCACCCACCGCTTGCGGAAGGCGTTCCACGCGATTGAGCCTGTGTGCGGCTTCACGGGCTTGCCGTCGGTTGCGGCGGCAAGGCTCTCCTGCGGCTTGAGCGCCTCCCATTGGGCAGGGTCTTGCCACGCCTCGAATGTCGCGGGGCAGCGCAGGGTGGGCAGCGGATTGCCGAAGAGCACCCACTCCTTGCCTTGCCCGTCCTTCCAGATGGCGGGATGCCCGTCGGGCACGGGCGGCTGCTTGGGCACGGCGGCGGACTTCGTCCAGATCACGCGATGCCGCTCAAAGCTCGCGGTGGCCTCGTTCCACACGCACAGGCCGGATTCGTAGGCTTCGAGCGGCGGCTTGATCTTCACGTAGGTGGCGACGAGGCGTGGCGTACCGCTCTTGTCGGGCAGGCTCGTGTAGCCGCTCAGCCACGTCGGGCCGCTGCCCGGCATCTTCGCCACGCCGCGGGGGCGGCCGTTCGCCTCGCGAAAGTAGTCGAACTTCACCCGCACGGGCGGCTCGAACGACGCGAGCGGCTGCACGGCCGTCGTTGCGCTGCTCGTGTGGAAGATGCCGAGCGGATAGTGTGCCAGCGTCGTGTCGCCCCACGCCCAGAAGAGCTTGCCGCGATACACGGCGTTCTGCACGCTGTCGCAGCCGAGCACGCCCGATTCGGCCCAATCGCCCTCCCGCCCCGTCTTCTGGCTCTCGGCGAAGAGTCCGCCGCCCGTGAGACGGCCGAGGCGTTTCGCGATGATCGTGCGGGTCACCTCGACCTTGAGCGTCTTGCCTGGCTCGGGCTTCAGGCGGACGCCGCGATAGCCGAAGCCGTCCTTCGGCGCCTCGTAGCCGTGGCCGATCACATCGAACCACGTCTCGCGCCCCATCAGCTCGGGCAGGTCGAACGCGATCACCCCCGCGTTGTCGGACACGAATCGCGCCTGATGCGTCGACCGCAGTTCCACCAGCGGCACGGCCCATCCGCTCCCCTTCTCCACCACCTCGATGCGGCAAGGCTCCATCGCGATAGCGATGGGCGACAAGGCGAGAATCAGGGCGAAAGGTGCGGCTCTCATCCCACCCTCACAACAGGTCGAGCGTATACTTCCCCCCGTTCTCGGGGTTATGTGTGACCTGGTTCGACTTGGGATTGACCACCAGGTCCAGGCTCTCCAGTGGGATGAAGCCGAGGAGGGGTGGGACGTCTTTGGGAATCTCCATCACTTCCGCGATGCAATGCCGCCCGAGGATCGTGATCTGCACCGCCCGATAGATGCTGCGCTCAACCACCCCGTTCGCCGTGCGGACCGTTGTAGACCTATCCCGGCGCAGGCCCAGCTTGCGGATGTCCGCCGCGGGCAGACACAAGAGGGCGGAGCCAGTATCCACGAGAGCGCGAACCTTCAGCTTCCTCACCCTCGTGCGCCCGTTGCCGCCGCTCTCCCGGGCATCGAGATCGTAGCAGTTCGCCACCTCGACATCCACGAACGTCCTTCCCATATCTCGCTTGCTCCTGGCCATTGCGGGCCTCCTGGCCATCGCCGCTCCCACTACCGTATTCTACACCACCCCGGCCCGACATTCCAGCGCCGAGCCGGGTTCGGCCACATCGGAAGAGGGGAGAGGCAGTGCGTCCGCCTCTCCCCACAGGCTCATGCATAGACATAGCCCTCGAGGAGATAGGCTCCGTGTCCAGCGCCATCGGGAAACTCAGGGTCGGAGACCGCTCGGAAGGTCGCGACTGCGGCGAGTGCGCTGTCCAGCGCATCGCCCCCGGTGTTGCGGACCAGCCTGTCTCGCAGCTCCGGCATCGCGAAGGCTAGAAGCCCCTTCGCCTCCAAAGCTTCGACGATGCGCTCCCGGCCCTCCTGCAACGCTGGCCCCTTGCCCTTGTAGGGGGCGTAGAGCTTCAGCCGCTTCAGTGTGGACGCCGGGCAGATTTCCAGAAGCCACGGCGTGCCGGGCTTCGGCTCATGGAAGGGGAGCACACAAGCGGCCTTGTCGCGCACCAGGGGACACAACACGTCGTGGATGCCGAAGTACGTTTGCCGGTACAGGCGCAGGTTGTAGGCGGAGAATGGTGTTCCGGCCTCGGTGTCCGTGACGCGTCTCAGTTCCGCTCCCTGCCCGGCCCGGCGGCAGGACTCACGAAAGTGGGATTCGTCCCCGTATCGTCCCCCGAACGAGAGGACGAATTCCTCCCAACTGCCCGACGGCAGGACTCGGAACGGCAGGCTGAAAGGGAAGTCAAGCCCCAATACGGCGTCCTTCTGTGTGCCAATGAAGTCCCGAAGCGCCGTAAGACACGCCGGCCGCGACGAAGCCGACCCTGGCAGTTCATCCCCGCGAAGCACTTGCTCGACCCGCAGGACGCCTTCGTCGCCGGTTGCCCCGGTGATCCATATCTTCCGCCCGGCGTCGAGCGCCCCGCTGAAGTCGATGCCGTAGATTCGTCGGGCGCTCATCGGAACTGCCCCCTTCGCAGGCCAGCGCAGCGCGCCGTGGTAGGCGACCTGTTGCTTGCCCTTGACGATCTCGCCGATGGGGTAGCTCTCGCAGCCTTTGGCGGCGAGGTGGGATTGCATGCGGGAGACGGCGCTGGGGGCGACGACGAGGGTCATGCCGACGCCGAGGTTGAAGGTGCGGAGCATGTCGGGGTCGTCAACTCCGCCGGCGTCGCGGATGGCCTTGAAGATGGGGAGGATGCGGATGGCGGAGAGGTCAATCGAGGCGTCGAGGCCGGGGGGGAGGATGCGGTTGAGGTTGCCCGCGATGCCGCTGCCGGTGATGTGGGCCAAGCCGTGCAGTTCGGGCCAGGCGAAGAGGCCGCGGAAGGGCTGCCAGTAGCACTTGTGGGGGCGAAGGATGGCGTCGAGGAACGACTCGCCCGCGACCTGTTTGGCGAGGATATCGGGCTTCCTGGCGATGAGGGCGCGGACGAGGGAGTAGCCGTTGGTGTGCAGGCCGTTGGAGGCGACGGCGAGCACGGTGTCGCCGACCGCGATCTTCGAGCCGTCAATCACCTTGTCGCGGTCGGCCACGCCCACGATGCTGGCGGCGAGGACGTAGACGCCCGCCTCGACGACGCCCGGCTGCTCGCTCGTCTCGCCGCCCACGAGCGAGCAGTCCTGCTCGCGGCAGGCCTTGGCCAAGGCGTCCACGAACTGCGAGACGACCTCCTTCTCGATCTTGCCGCAGATGATGACGTCGAGGACGGCGAGGGGGCGGGCGCCCATGACGATGATGTCGTTGACCAGGTGGTTGATGAGGTCGTAGGCGATGCCGGCGGGGCGTTTGTGCTGGAAGGCGAGCTTCTGCTTGCTGCCCGGCTCCTCGATTTTGAGGACGAGGACGGGGTGCTCGAGGTCGGGGAAGCGGGCGTCGAAGAGGGAGGCGAAGGCGCCGAGCTTGTTGAGCACGCGCGGGTCGCGGGTCTCCAGGCTCCTGGCCATCGCCTGCTTCGTCGCATCGGCCACGTCAATGTCCACGCCCGACTTCTGGTACGAGAGCTTGTCGTCCATTGGGGAGGGACCTTTCGTGTTGGGGGCGCAGCCATTGTATCCGGCGGGCCAAAGGATGCCAAGTGGTGTGTTGCGCAGTTGGCATTCTTTGTTGGCATCCTTTGGGTGGGCGGGGGGCCAAGATGATCAGCCCTGCCGCCTGAAAGGGGCTGATCACCTTGGCATTCCTCACGGCTACGTCGGATCGCCTCGTTGCATGCATTTGGCAGGACAGCGCTTAGGATGCCACCTACCTTCAGAGGCCCTGCCGCCCCAAGATGATCACCCCCCTATGCGCGCGCGTGATCATCTTGATCATCTTGAGCGCGTTCCCGAGGCGGCGCGGCGTGTTTGACTGCGGGCGATGGCCGGGGTATGATCGCTCGCATCCGCAGCTCTCAGCCCGGCCGGGCGAGGAACCAGTATGAGCGAGAAGCTTGGGCATGCGAGGTCAGCCGCGGCGTTCGGGGCCGCGCGAAGGGTGATCCCCGGCGGCGTGAACAGCCCGGTGCGGGCCTTCGGCGGCGTGGGCGGCACGCCGGTGTTCATGGCCAGCGGCCAGGGCTGCCGGCTCACGGACATTGATGGCAACACGTATGTGGACTACGTGGCGTCGTGGGGTCCGCTGATTCTGGGCCACGCGGCGCCCGAGGTGGTGGCCGCAGTGAAGGCGGCGGCGGAGAAGGGCTCGAGCTTCGGGGCGCCCACGCTGGCCGAGACGCGTCTTGCCCAGCTCATCGCCGATGCCGTGCCCTCCATCGAGAAGGTGCGGCTGGTGAACTCGGGCACCGAGGCGACGATGAGCGCCGTTCGCCTCGCGCGGGCGTTCACGCGCCGCGACGCGATTGTGAAATTCGAGGGCTGCTACCACGGCCACGCCGATGGGCTGCTCGCCGCGGCGGGGTCGGGCGCGCTCACGTTCGGCATCCCCACGTCGCCCGGCGTGCCGGCCGACTTCGCCCGGCAGACGCTGGTCCTGCCCTACAACGACCTCGAGGCCGTAAGGGCCCTCTGCGGCGCCCGCGGCAAGGACATCGCGGCCATCATCATCGAGCCGATTGCGGCCAACGTGGGCCTCATCCCGCCGAAGCCGGGCTACCTCGAAGGGCTGCGAGAAGTCACAGAGAAGCACGGCATTCTGCTCATCTTCGACGAAGTGATCACGGGCTTCCGCGCGGCCTGGGGCGGGGCGCAGGAGTTGTACGGCGTGACGCCCGACCTGACGACGCTCGGCAAAATCATCGGCGGAGGCCTGCCCGTGGGCGCCTACGGCGGCAGGGCCGACATCATGGACCACATTGCGCCCGTGGGCGCGACCTACCAGGCGGGCACGCTCTCGGGCAACCCCATCGCCGTGGCGGCGGGACTGGCCACGCTGGAGCGGCTGCGCGATGGCGCGGTCTACAAGAAGACCAACGCCCTCTGCGAGCGGCTCTGCCGCGGCATGGCCGAAGCCGCGGGCGAGGCAGGCATCGCCACGCATGGTGTCGGCATTCAGTCCATGTTCTGCACCTTCTTCTGCGAAGGCCCCGTGTGGAGCTATTCCGACGCGAAACGGGCGGACGCGAAACGCTACGCTGCCTTCTTCCACGGCATGCTCGACCGTGGCTTCTACTTCGCTCCCTCGCAGTTCGAGACGGGCTTCCTCTCTGCCGCGCACACCGAGGCGGACATTGAAGCGACAGTCGGGGCGGCGTCCGACGTGCTTGCGCAACTGAAGCAGTAGGGTGGCAAGTGGCACTCCACGACCTCACGGCCCACGAGACACGGGACAAGATCATCGCCGGCGAGCTGACGGCCGAGGCGGCGGCCAGGGCATGCCTGGAGCGCATCACCGCGGTCGAGGAGAAGCTGCACGCTTTCGTGTCGGTGGATGCCGAGGGGGCGCTGAGGCAGGCGCGCGAGGTGGATGCGGCGTTGGCCCGCGGCGAGAAGCCCGGGCCGCTCGCCGGCATCCCCATCGCGCTCAAGGACAACCTGTGCACGGCAGGCACGCGGACGACTTGCTCGTCGAAGATTCTGGCCAACTACGTGCCGCCCTACAACGCGACCGTTGTCGAGCAGGTGCTCGCGGCCGGGGCCGTGCCCATCGGCAAGACGAATCTCGACGAGTTCGCCATGGGCTCGTCCACCGAGAACTCGGCGTTCGGGACCACCCGCAACCCGTGGGACCTCGAGCGGGTGCCGGGGGGCTCGAGCGGCGGCTCGGCAGCGGCCGTGGCGGCCGGCGAGGCCATCCTGGCCCTCGGCTCCGACACGGGCGGCTCGATCCGCCAGCCGGCCAGCTTCTGCGGGGTCGTGGGGCTGAAGCCAACCTATGGCCGCGTCTCGCGTTACGGCCTCGTGGCCTTCGCCTCGTCGCTCGACCAGATTGGCCCAATCGCGAAGGACGTGACCGATGCCGCGCTCCTGCTCGGCGTCATCGCGCCCCACGACCCGCGCGATTCGACCTCCGCCCCGGAGCCTGTGCCCGACTATGTGGGGCAACTCGACACCGACATCCGCGGCCGCAAGATCGGCCTGCCCAAGGAGTTCTTCATCGAGGGCATGGACGCCGAGGTCGAGGCTGCGGTGCGTCGAGCGGTCAACGTGCTGGCGGGGCAAGGCGCCGAAGTGGTCGAAGTGTCGCTCCCGCACAGCCGCATTGACGTAAAAGACGGCCAGCTATCGGCTTACGCCGTGGCCGCCTACTATGTGATCGCCACGGCCGAGGCCAGCTCGAACCTCGCCCGCTACGATGGCGCTCACTATGGCCACCGGGCCGCCGACCCTGGCGGCATGATCGAGATGTTCTCGGAATCGCGCGAGGAGGGCTTCGGGGCGGAGGTCAAGCGCCGCATCCTGCTCGGCACCTACGCCCTAAGCTCTGGCTACTACGATGCTTACTACCTCAAGGCATCGAAGGTCCGCTCGCTGATCAAGCGCGATTTCGACGAGGCGTTCCTGGGCGTTGACGCGATCGCGAGCCCGGTGGCTCCCGCCGCGGCCTTCCGTGTGGGCGAGAAGACGGGGGATCCGCTGCAAATGTATATGGGCGACGTGTTTACAATCTCCTGCAACCTCGCCGGCATCCCCGGGCTGAGCGTGCCGTGCGGCTTCACGGGCGGTGGGCTGCCGATTGGCCTTCAGCTCCTCGGAAGGCCATTCGACGAGCTTGGGCTCCTGCAACTGGCCCGCGCCCACGAGAGAGCGGCCGACCACCATCGGCGGAGGCCGCCGCTGTGACAACCATGAGCTACGAGATAGTCATCGGGCTCGAGGCGCACGCGCAACTCGCGACGCAGACGAAGCTCTTCTGCGGGTGCAGCACGCGCTTCGGCGCGCCGCCGAACACCCAGACCTGTCCCGTGTGTGTCGGACATCCCGGCGTCCTGCCCGTCCTCAACCGCACGGCGTTCGAGTATGCCCTCAAGACCGCTCTCGCCCTCGACTGCCGGGTGAACCACCACACGGCCCTCGACCGCAAGAACTACTACTACCCCGACCTGCCGAAGAACTACCAGATCTCTCAGAACTACAACAACGTAGGCGTTGACGGCCACCTGGACATCGAGGTCGAAGGCCAGACCCGCCGCGTGCGCATCCACAACGTCCACCTCGAGGAGGACGCGGGCAAGCTCCTCCACCCCGAGGACGTGCAGCAGAGCACGCTCTTCGACCTTTCTGAGGAGGGGCGGGCGGCTCTGGCGGGGATGACGCTGGTGGACCTCAACCGGGCCGGCACGCCACTGGCTGAGATCGTCACGCAGCCCGACCTCCGCAGCGTGGAAGAGGCACGGGTCTACATGGAAACCCTCGTGGCCATCCTGCTCTACCTGGGCGTGAGCGACTGCAAGATGCAGGAGGGCTCGCTGCGCTTCGAGGCCAGCATCTCGCTCCGCCCCGTGGGCTGCGAGCAATACGGCAACCGCGTGGAGATCAAGAACCTGAACTCGATGAAGGCCGTCGTCCACGCCCTCGAGTACGAGGCGCGGCGGCAGGCCGCTTGCCTCGACCACGGCGAACGGGTCGCCAGGGAGACGCGGCTGTGGGACGATGCGGGCGGCCGCACGGTGCCCATGCGCTCGAAGGAGGAGGCGCAGGACTACCGCTATTTCCCCGAGCCCGACCTGGTGCCCGTGGAGATAGACGAGGCGTGGCTGGAGCGGGTGCGGGCCGCCATCCCCGAGATGGCGGCGGCCCGCCGCCGCCGCTTCGTCGAGCGGCTCGGCATGCCCGACTACGATGCCGGCGTGCTGGTCGCCGACAAGGCGCTCGCCGACTACTTCGAGGACTGCGTGCGGCTGGGCGCCGAGCCCAAGGCCGCCAGCAACTGGATCATGGGCACTGTGATGCGGGAGCTGAATGACAGAGACATGACCGTGGCCGACCTGCGGGGCCGCCTGAGCTGCGAACGCTTCTGCGAGGCCATCCGCCTGGTCGAGGACGGCACCATCGCGGCGAACACCGCCAAGCAGGTGATGGCCGAGGCCATAGCGACCGGCAGCGCGCCGCGAGAGATCGTCGAGAGCCGGGGACTGCGGCAAATCTCCGACTCCGGCGACCTCGAGGCCATCGTCCTCCGGGTCCTCACGGAGAACCCCAAGGCCGTGGCCGACCTGCGCGAGGGGAGGAAGCAGGCCCAGGGCTTCCTGATGGGCCAGGTGATGAGGGCCACCGGGGGCAAGGCCAATCCCAAGACCGTGGCCGGCCTCATCGGGAAAAAGCTGCCCGAAGTGCCCTAGAAACCGCCGTGGGCGCTTGCAAAACCTGGGCATTGTGGTAACATGTTCATGGGGGGAATGCCCCGGCACACGCACGCGAACCCTGCAACGACAAGGAGCCGGTGATGCCTCGACTGTCCACGCAACGCGCCTGCCACCAGGGTTTCACGCTGATGGAGCTCCTCATCGTGATCGCCCTGATCGCGCTGCTGGCCACGCTCCTCCTGCCCGTGCTGGAGAGCGCGACGGCCCAGGCCCGCAGGGCCAGGTGCCTCTCGAACGAGGGCCAGGTCTTCAAGGCCATCAAGATCTACGGCGTGAGCTTCGATAGCTGGTACCCCTCCCCCGCCTATGCCGACACACAGCCCGAAGACACCGTGGACGACGAAACCTACTACTGGGGCGCCGGGGCGGCCGGCGGAAGAGAAGACGTCGGCGGGGGCTTCTACTGGTACGTCTCGCACACCTGGCGGGGCAAGATCGCCCCCTACCTCGGCGCCCGGACGGGCGACGTCCCGGCCGCCATCAAGGCAAGCAAGGTGGGCGGCTACTTCGAGCGGAAGGAGGAGTCCGCCTACGACATCATGCGCTGCACCGTCGTCTACGCCCCGGCCCCCTACACGTCGTACCGCGCGCAGTACTATGGCCTGAACGGCTACATCGCCATGTACACGAACCCGCAGCGCCTGCGGTCCGACGCCGTGAAGAAGGACATTGCGGCGGCGCACCCCGAGACCATGCTCGACACCACGAACACCCTGGCCATCGGGGAGAACTGGGACTCCCACTGGGCCATCAAGCCGCGGGAGCCCCGGCTGGCGACCGACTTCGCGAAGGTCGAGGTGGACGGCAAGGAGATCTACGCGGGAGAGGTCATCGCGCGACACCGCGGGGTGGGCAACTGGGTGTACTACGACGGCCACGGCTCCTCGCTGAACATGACACAGATCCAAGAGCGCAATTGCTTCCTGTGGCTCCCCGACAAGGAGCAGGCCCTCCCCTGACGCCTGCCGGGCCAACCATGGGCCTTCGACGGCAATGGACCACTTCTGTTGTGACCTGTGCGGGAAGCCCCTGCTGGCCGGCGAGCCGGTCCGCTACCAGGTGCGCATCCAGGTCTACGCCGCCTACGACCCCCTCGAGATCACCCCGGCCGACCTGTCCCGCGACCACCGCGACGAAATCCGCGCCCTCCTGGAGCGCCTCGCCGCCAGCGACCCCCAGGAGGTCGAGGACAGCGTGTACAAGGAGTTCCACTTCGACCTGTGCATGGGCTGCCAGCGGCGCTACCTGCGCTCCCCGCTGCCCGGCCGCCCTAACGGGTCTGCCGCGGCCGCCCCGACGCAGGAGGCGTGAGCCCCGCTCGGGCGCCTCGCGTCCGCCAAGGCCCGCCGGGAACCCGCCGCACACCCCCCTCCAGGACCGCCAGGAATGGAGAAGAAAGAGATCATCGTCGTTCTGATCCTGGTCGTCCTGGTGGCCATGGCCAGCACGCTGCGACTGTTCAGCGCCCCCGTGCCCAGCTCGGGGAGGCGAGGCAGGCCGACGCCGCTGCGCGCGATCACCCCCCACCCGGCCGCCAAGGGCGCCGCCGGGACGGCGGCTTCGCCCGCTCCCCTGTGGCCGACGCTCGGCGAGCCGCTCCAGCCGCGCGACCCCTCGGCGCGTCGGCTGCTCGCCGCCGCCGAGACCCTGGCCTCCGAAGCGCTCTTCGACTCGGCCGTCGCGGCCTACAAGCGCTTCATCGGGAGGTTCCCCGCGGGCCACGCCGCGGAGTTCGCGCTCCTGCGCATCGGCCAGTGCTACACCCTCGGCCGCCGCTACCGCGAGGCTGCCGAGTACTACGAGAGCTTCCTCGCTCGCCACCCGGACTCCGGCTTCCGGCCCCTGGCGCTCCTCTGGAGCGGCGACTCGCTCCTGCGGCTGGGCCGCAGCGACCTGGCCCGCAGGCGCCTCACCGAGCTGGTCGCCCGGCACCCCATGTCGCGCTTCGCCGAGGGAGCCAAGTCGCTCCTCGACGTCCTCGACCGGACCCCGCCCAGCCCCTCGAAGGCCACACCGCCGTAGCGCGGCAACGGCGCGTCGGCCCTCCATCGCTTGACACACCGTGCCGCCGCCGATGATAATGTGGGGTAGAGGCTTCGAGACACCCGCCGACCCGACAGGAGGACGCTCGATGAGGAAGCTGGCGCTGGCAGTGGCCCTGGCCGCAGGAGCCGCGATGGCCCAGGACGCCGTGATGGGCGACTGGCAGGGCACGTCGAAGTCGGCCAACGGCACCCAGGCCCCGCTGGTCGCCCAGGTGATCGCCCTCGGCGACGGGGCCTACCAGGCCAACCTGCTCGACGAGTTCGACAAGCGCATCCCCGCCACCGTCGTGCTCCAAGGCAAGGAGGCCGATGGCAAGGTCGCCTTCACCGGCAAGGCCACCGAGGGCAAGCTCAAGGGCACCGAGTGGGCCGGCACGGTCGAGGGCGAGAAGTTCGCCGGCACCATCAAGGGCGAGCCCAGCGGCACGTTCGAGATGAAAAAGGCCGTGCG
>Ga0307378_10003194_pt1 | contig 24193 bp, 15 predicted proteins | sample UN1MG_FD_202238 | JGI IMG/M metagenome (GOLD analysis project Ga0307378, IMG submission 202238) | Soil microbial communities from Risofladan, Vaasa, Finland - UN-1 | ecosystem: Environmental > Terrestrial > Soil > Coastal area > Acid sulfate soil | place: Finland: Risofladan, Vaasa | collected...
CATATCTACCTTCCCGCTTCAGAGAAAGAGAATCTTTTATCTAAACGTAGCGCTCAGAAAATGCTCCATTCTGGTAAAGGGAAAATTTTATGTATGGATGATCAGCAACAGATTACCGAAATGCTCGCAAGAATGTTGATTCATCTGGGATATGAGGTCGAGTCAGCCCGTGGCGGTGATGAAGCAATCGAATTATATGAAAAGGCAAAAAAATCCGGACATCCCTTTGATGCGGTTATATTGGATTTAACAATACCAGGGGGTATCGGAGGGAAGGAAGTCATTCAGAAATTGTGCGAGATAGACTCTGATGTTAAGGGGATTGTTTCAAGTGGCTATTCCAATGATCTTATATTGGCAGAATACGAGCGGTATGGTTTCAAAGGTGCAGTCGCCAAGCCGTATGAAATTGGAGAACTGAGTGATATACTGTGTAAGGTAATGATGGATAATGATTAATACAGAAGTCAGGAGTCAGGAGTCAGAATTCAGGCTCCTGAATTCTGACTCCTCACTTAAATTGGTTAATATATCGCCTGAATCCTTCCTTAAAATAGCTTGGCATGACCTTGAATGTTCTCAAATAGCGATCGTTCTGCGATAGTTTGATTACCTGGAAATAGGTAATGGGCTCACATATGGCCATAGATAATATCTTAGCAATAAAAAAAGTGACCTTAAATCCCAAAGATTCCGGATTTTTTTTATAGAGGTCCACCACTCTTTGCACATGCTCTTTGCTGAGAAAAGTGGAGATTCTCAGCATATCGTTGAGAGTGCTTTTATTATATATCAGGTAATCCTTACTAAGAGAGCTTTCGATGTTCAGGAAATTCTGCTGTGCTCTGGTATATAATTCAGTGCCCAGATACAGACTCAATGAGAAAAACTGGGTGTAGAACGGTTTTGGTGTCTCAATAAGGGTTTGTATTGTTTCCATTTGATCTTCCTGCGTTTCGAACGGATTATCCAAAATAACATCATAAAAAGCAGCTATCCGAAAATCCCTGATAAGGCCCGCTGCTTTGAGAAAGTCCGCCCTTAATGATCTTCGCTGGTAAATTTCCCTGCAAACCCGGTCACTTCCGCTTTGCAACCCCACACTAATCCAGGCCAGCCCGGCTCTTTTCAAAGACGCCATTTTATCCCGGGTTAGATAAACCGGAATGCTTCTTACGATAAAGGGCCTTTTTATCTTCTCTTGATAAATTTCACAAAATTCCTTCAAATACTCGTTAGTGCAGGCTAAGAAGCAATCATCCTGAAAATTAATATACTCAATCTCCGGGTTGTTCCGTACGGCCTTCTCAAGTTCGGAGATAATACCGGCTATGCTCCTCCGCCTGACCTTCCTTGACCCATATAAGTGTGAAAGAAAGTTATTACAGCAATAGGTGCAGGAAAATGGACAACCCCGGGAACTCATGACACTATACGTTGTCCCCGAATAGCGGGCATACTTTTGAAAAGTTTTTTTACTCATAGGGAGTATGCCTTTGTGATCCTGGATAAAGCAATGAACAGGAATGTGGTCGTAGAAAGGGATCTCGTCCAGATTCTCAATAAGCGGATACAGAGGATTTTTCTTTATCTGGCCATTGTCTCTATAACAAAGATTGTTGATGCTGGTTAACCTGTCGTCTGCATGTAAGCTTTCGTTTGCATCTAAGCTTTCGTTTGTATGTAAGCTTTCGTTTGTATGTAAGCTTTCGTCTGCATCTAATCTTTCGTTTGTATGTAAGCTTTCGTTTGCATTCACGGCCCTGGCTATATCCAGAATGGTTCTCTCACCTTCTCCGATGCAAACATAGTCAGCGTAATCCAGACACATTTCAGGAGCAATGGTGGGATGTATACCTCCCCAGATAACCGGAATTGATGTAAAATTATTTTTCAAATATATGGTTAAAGCACGGGCCTTATCATACTCAACCGACATCAAACTTATCCCAATTAACTTGGGTGAATGTTCAAGAACAAATTCCCTTATCTGCTCCAATGCATTGGCATCGATTGGATTGAGGTTCGGTAAACAAAGAAAGAGAGAATGATAGGAGTTGTTTAATAAGGAATAGTGAAGGTATTTCAGCCCTATGATGTCCAGGTCTTTCTGCAATGAAATTAAGAGGATACTCATGTTGGTTAACCCTATTCTGAAAAATACGTAGTTTTGTCTTGCCTATTTGCTGCTTAACTTCTATCGGGCAAGGAGCATGCCAATCAGGAGAGGAAGCACAGGGATGCTACATGTGGGGAGGTATTCCCTGCCTTGCAGCTCTTTTCAAGCAGCACGATTTTTCACACGTGGATAGGCTTTTTCAGTAAGAAATACGATGAGTGGAGCGAGCAGGATATATTTCCCAGCCCTTGTTGGAAAGGTTACCTGCTGACAAGGGAGAGAATGAGAATAGAGATGAGGAAGTGAATAGACATTATGACTACAGGGTACGTAAAATTTACTATCGGTAAATAGAGTATCCTGCCGAGGGAAAAGTCAGGTTGACATATAGACTTTTGCCCCGCCAGGAAAGTGCAACTGCCACGATGGCGGATTTGAATTCGATAACAAAATAAGCGTCGCGGCAGCCGCACTTCATAATCCACACTCCGTACTCCTTAATCCATAATCATTAATCCTAGCCATACTCCTTTATCGTCGCCCGTAGCCCAGGGAAGCTGACCAGACCTCATAATTCCTGTCCCGTTCCTTTTCTACCTCAAGATAAAAAATGACAAAGGTCATGACATGCCAGCCGATAAACTCGCAGTTTTCGCCGTCAAAAGCAGTGTGTTCGAAAACCTTACGCCAGGTGCCCGTATTAAAGTAGACCTTTTCCGAATTGAAGTTTGGCGGTACGGAAACAATATCCAGGGGAATCTGAGCTGCACTATGGGTGTGGCCGTATACCACATAGCTGACGGTATTATTCTTAAGCGGCGCCTCTTTATAGGCAAACTTCTGGTAACTGTCAAATTGCTGAGATAAGATTTGAACAACGCGATTTCCAAGGATATTCTTAATTCTGTCGAAGGAGAAACCGGAAGACAGCTTCAGAGCCATTTCTAAAAAGTCGATCATATCAGGGCCAAAACGGTCGTGGTCCTTCACAAACTTTAACTTGAAAAATTTAGTGACCAGGTTGTTCCAGATATCATGCACTTTCTTTTCGGTTCCGGGCTTATAATTGCAAATGCCTTGGATCCAGGCGGGAATATCGAGAAAGGGCCTTACGTTATCGATCTCTTTCAACTGGTTGACCAGGTCAGCGTCCTTACCAAGAAAAGGATCATTACTTACAGCCTCAGGAAAGCGGGTTAAAAGGTCAATTACAATGGCATCACCGAGGGAAGAGGCGTCTCTGTTCCCCTCGTAGTTAAACTTATCGTAGTAATCACCGTGTCGGGCTATAACCTTATACTCTTTGAAAACCCGATCGTAGAGGAACGGATTTTTAGTATAGAATTGAGCATCCGGCGCCTTCATCCCCAAAAAATCAGCTATCTTCTGGCGGGTTGAGGGATATCTGTTGATGAGCCAGTCATGATTGCCAATCATGTAGGAAATTTTGGTATCAACATCCACACAATGGGTTTGAAACTCCCGCAGGTATCCTATGGCCTCAATGTTTCGCGGATGAGTGATAATCTTGTCAACAATCGCCTCGGTGTACTGTTGCAGATTCCAGCCGATGCGATCGGTATCCGAAGGGGCTGACCACGGCCTTACAGGATGATTAATCATATCGTTTTCCGAACGCAGCCAAAAATCAGAACGAATCAGATCGAAGATATCACCCAAAAGAACTATTTCAAGATTTTTGATATTCGATTTTTTGGCGTCTCCGACGATATTCTTCATCGTCTGGCAAAATTTGTTGAAGGCCCTCGGGTCAATGGTTGTCCCAGACGAGCCATCGGTAAGATGAATATCGCTTAAAAAAACTAACATGACTCTTTCTCCTATCGTAATTATTTGAAACTGGTTACTGGTTAGTTCAGAACTCCTGACCTCCTGGATTTGGTTTGAGACTAAAAACGAAGCGAATACCTCTAAGTTGCTTGCTTGGACATTGATTTTAGTATCTTTCACGATCCTACTTTCAGAAAGTTTGTTTTGCTAGGTTTTAATGATAATCCTTTGTTTTATATATGCATAAATCAGAAATGACCTGTTATCCCAGGTCAGGAGTTCTGTAGTTATACGGTGAACGGCTGAATTCTGAATTTTTTTTTGGCTACCAGCATAAGGCGGGACATCCTGCCAGTTTGGTATTTCTCCCGCAGAGACGCAGAGGCGCAGAGAATGACCAAAAATGACATCCTTTGCGTCTCTGCGTCTCTGCGGGATATCATTCCCCGGTGCTTTTACTGATAACTGACCACTGTTTTTACTGTCTACTGATCGCTGTTTTTACTGACTACTGACTTCCCTCTACTTTTGCCCAATGGCAATAGTCGATAAACCGTGCCAGGGCAAGATTACATTGATTTTTGCCAAGAGGCCTTGAAAAGTATTCAGAAACTTAATCTGAAAAGGGGAGAAGTGCTTTCTCTGCAATATCTTGCCATTCAAGACCCAGGCCGGGACGCCGATGCGGTTGAACGAGGTAATCAAATCGGTCCGGCAAAAGCCCGTCTTGGCCATAGCCTCCTGCAATCTCTTGTCCGAATAGCGACGGTAGTGCCCCAACACCGTATCGAAGCTTGAGAAGAGCCAATCTCCGTGGGGCACCAGGACAATGGCCCGGCCACCGGGTCTTAAGACCTGGTACATATTCCTTAATCCTGCCAAATCATCCTCGATATGCTCCAGGACATTGAGGCAGATGACCGTATCGAATTGCTCCCGATAGGGAGCGAAATCCTCTTCTCTGGTCAGGTCAATGGATTTTACCTCCATGTATGGCTTGTAAAGGCAGAAGTTTTTGAGATAATCGAGGTAGTTCGAGTTGATGTCGCTGGCCACATACCTGCGCCGTGGTGTGATATGATTGGTAAGATTGCCCACGCCAGCGCCTATTTCCAGGACATAATCTCCTACATAGGGCCGGATGGTATCTGCCATCCACCGGCAGAAATTGGGGGCATGGGCCAGACTGTTCAAAATAGCGGAGCCATATTCGTCTTCCTGATAGATATCGTCCAGGAGCCAGTATTTAACCAGGGTGTAGAGCGCGTTCATACCATCCTTCCAGCCGATTTTTTTTCCTTCCTCCCTGGTCCGGCCTGCATAGGAGATGGGCACCTCGAAAATCACGGCCTTGCGTTTGGCCAATTTAATGGACAGCTCCGGCTCCATACCAAAGCCGCTGCTGCGTATGGGAACCGATTTGAGCAGCCTGGTTCTGACTGCCTTGTAACAGGTTTCTATGTCCGAGTAATTGATATCGGTAATCAGGTCAGCCATAAAGGTCAGGAAGCGATTGATCAGGGCATGCCGGAAATAGAGGAGCCGGCAATAGTCCCCAACCAGAAAGCGTGAACCAAAGACAGCGTCGGCATTTTCCTTCACAAATGGTATCATCAGCTTTTCGTAGTCCGCGGGATTGTACTCAAGGTCTGCATCCTGGATGAGGCAAATATCCTTACTGGCCCTGGCCAAGGCCGTTCGTATGGCCTGGCCTTTCCCCTGATTGGTTTTCTGCTCGACCAGGATGATCTGATGATGCTCCCTGGCCAATTCCCGCAGGATTTCGCGGGTGCCGTCGGTTGATCCGTCGTCCACCACGATGATTTCAATTTCAGAAATAAACTCACTCCGTACATTCAGGACCCGCCTGAGGCACTCACTTACCGTGTAGGCCTCATTGTAAACAGGCATCAGGACCGATAGCGAAACATTTGGATTCATGCTCTGGCCTCCAGGGCGCAAACAAATACTACGGATAATGCAAACAAATACTACCGATGACGCAACCGAATACTAACGCAAACGAATACTAACGCAAACGAATACTAACGATAAATTGGATAAATAACTGCAATCAGGCTGTATAAATTCAACCCGATCAGGAGCAGGATAAAAGAACAAACGAGCAGGCTGAGGCTTATCTTAAGAAACCGCGAGAGCACATTGAAGCCGCTGCCTAGCCCCAAGGCCATAAAGATGCACAAAGGAGCAATCACGGGAAAGATCAATCTGCCTTGGCTTGCAAAAAAGCTAAGGTCCAGGATAATAATATTGATAACAGCCAGGGAAATGGCTGCCAGATAGAGCCAGAGGCAGATAGTAACTTTCTTCGTCCTCCTCTCTATTTTACTCTTCTTTACGCCCCTCTTGCCTCCTACGGCTCCGGCCAGAAAAACGCCAACTCCAATCAGGCCCATCAGACTGATCAGGCCATATATCCAATAGGCCCAGACAGGGAGCCTGATAGTCAGCCAATCGAATTGCCCCCAAAAGGAGTTGAAGAGCCTCGGACCAAGGGCCCGTATAATAAATTGTGCCCTGATCTGGCTTGGCATGACCAGCTCAGGGTTCTGGATGGCCTGGATCTTCCATCCCAGAGGATCATCGAGTCCGAAGATAGAAACATTCCGCACAAAAAACCAGCCGGAAATGGCTGCGATCGGGAGCAGGAGCAGGGCCAGATTCCTGACCACTCCGATCAATTTTTGCGTCAATTTCCGCTCGCGGCCACCAGCCATACTAGATGTACCGGACATAGCAGACATGGCCTGATAGATCAGGCCAAGACCTGATACCACTACCAGGAAGGAAATATTCACCTTGCTGATCAACCCCAACCCAATTGTGGCACCAAGGCCCACCAGCCACTTCGATTTTGGCTCATCCCGCTCTGAAATGACTAATTTAGTTAATAAATACAGTGAAATAGTCGAAAACATGATGACCAGATTATCATTGTTTAGAACTCCGCTCAGAAAAGTGAACTGGGGGTTAAAGGCGCAGATGCTCGCGGCCAAAAGGGCGATGCCCTTTCTGTCGGGGAACAGGGCTTCTGCTGTCTTAAAAACAAAAATGACGGTTAAAGCACCGAAGATGATGGAAATCAGCCTTATGAGGTGAATAACCCCGATCGAGCCGAAGAAAGGAAACTTGTCCTGTTCTGTGGTCAGAAACATGTTCCTTTCTCTGCCTCTTCCCAGTTTGATGTAAGCCGGATTAAGCGGCGGATAAATCCGCTTACTAAACCCTGCATCAGGGTTGTTGGCTAAATCCATAAGATCCTGCTCGGTGTGTATCCCTATATCAGAAGCATTGTCCCTGGAGAAAATTGTTAAGGGTAGGGCCCCGATCAGGTAGTAAAGGGGCGGGTTAAACCCCTCGGTAGTAAGTGAGAGCTCCTCAACCGCCTGATTGGGCAATTTCCAGTGCTCAGCCAGAAAGCGCATATATTCAAAATGATAAGGCTCATCAGGAGCATTAAACACCGGAACAACCAGACTAAAGGCCAGAGAAAGAATGATAAAGAGGATGATGATCCAAGATAATCTCCAAGATAATCTCCGCGGTATTTTCCAAGACTTTCGACCCATGGGCTATTTTCCTCCTTCAACGGAAAATTTTTTTCCACCAGGGCAGCCGAAGCTTTTTCACCTCAGCCTCCAGCTCCCAGGTTCGCCTTTGATACTCGACCAATTCATTTTCCCTGGCAGTTCTGGCTTGGGATAATTCCAGGGCATTGGCAGTCAAATCCTCCCTGATTTTGCAGAGATCCTTTTCTTTTTCCGCCAACTCTAATCTGCTTTTCGATCTATCCATTTCCAACCGATTCAATCGACTCGATAGGGACTTGATCCTTGAATCCAGTTCCTTATCCTGTTTGCCTTTATTCTGTTCCAGCTTTTTTCTCAGAAAGATGACCTCGTCGCTCACAGTTGTCAATTCGCTGGAAAAAAACTCCACCTTCCCTTCGCTGGTAATAAGCTGGGCCAGGGTCGATGATATCTGTTTGAGGGCTGCTATTTCCGCCTCAAGGTTATGGAGGATCGTTACTATTTCGCTGTCAGTCATCTACCCTGCTTCTCACCGTTTCTTTGTCGCTTCTCATCAAAGTTGCCCAATCCGCAAGGATCTGCGATGAGCCATGATCAGATTCATCCCTCTGATCAGGTTCTATCATTGAAATTGAATATGATAAGTGCAAATCCATTGCCATTCGTTTTATTGCCATACTCTCTTTTAATGTTTGCTTAACCTCGCAGATCAGAACAAGATTAGCATCAGACCGGATGTAATAACTCTACATGTAATAACTCTACCGGGCACTTTTAAAAAAAGTCTCAAGCTTTCCTTGTAGTTTTGGACGAGGAAAGTGCTACACGCTAACACATTCATCTAACCCCTAAGCTGGCCTCGTATTTACCGCTCAGTGTACTTAGTAAAAGGGGGGCGACTGCCAACCGTCTTTACTCCTTAACTTCTGACTTCTGACTATTTACTCCTGACCTCCTGACTTCCTGACTCCTGACTTCTGACTTCTGACTTCTGACTCCTGATTTTTTATTCCTAAACAAATTACTATGTATTACCAAAAGCTGTCAAGATATAATCAACATTTCAAATTTTACTGGAATTTATTCAATTATGCCAGTAATTTGCTCAGGAATTTTTATGCTGGGAATCTTTACGGCTGGAATCTTCAGGATTATGCTCATTACTCCGTCTGAATCTGGACTTCATGCCCTGCATAAAGGAACAAACTGATCTCGTTCCAAAGCTGCCTCTCCTCCTCGCGGGTTATTACTGGCAGCCAGGGACATCGGATGCCACTGCCGAGCCAGGAAATAGAGGGCGGAGAGAGGGGTGAGAAGTGAGAGAGAATAGCGAAAATAAAGAGGACGGTAAGGGTAAAGAAGACGGTGAGGATGAGGAGAATGGTGAGGGTGAAAAAGACAGTAGCCATATTCAGGAAAAAAGTCATGAAATTATAGTGCTCTTCCAGAGACTTAGCTATCCGCTCAGGCATAAAGCAGAGCAGCCGGGGCCAGAGGATTACGGACTCCATGCCGTAGAGGGCAAGCCCGTAGATTTCGGCTGACCGGATATATTGGCCATGAATGAAAAACATGGACTCAGCAAATGTTTTTGCACCCTATTCTATTGATGCTAACGTATTCGATTAAACAAGACCTCTTGTTTATTTTTCACTCTCTACCGGACACTTTTTGAGAAAAAGGCTCAAACGTCATTCCCGCGAAAGCGGGAACCCAACTTTTTCAAGAACTTATGGACCTACGCTTTCGCGGGGTGACGAGATAAGGCTAAAAACCTCTCTCCTATTGCCAGCCTTTATAGTTAATGGTGAATTTTCCTTTATCGATCGTTTGATTTCCACTATCTTTAATCACGTATTCTCCTTCAATATTAAAATGAAAGCCAGGATCACCATACGGTATTGGTGCATTCAATGGGTGAAGAAAATTATCAGATGTACCTGAAAACGTTACAATATAACCTGAGTCAAATTGAGCCTTAAAAGAGATTGGGGCTTTACCTTGTGTCGGAGTATAGGTAAATTGTGTAAGAGTACCTTCCCCCAGAGGTAGTGAGGAATCTGACATGTTAAGGATTTTCTGACTATTGCTTCTATCAATGTTCAATTCTCCGCTTATAGGATTGCCATCCAGGTCATCAGACATTAAGCTTTCCCATTCTCCTGACAATTTTTGAGGTGCGGGGGCTGCTTCATACCCAACCGGCAGGTTTGACACCATTGGCAAAATGGTAGATAACCCCGTCCACGAGTTATTGGGTGTGATAGTTACCCCTTGCCAGGGAGAGGAAGTAGTGGGCCACGGTCCAACAGATAAAGGAGTAATATAAGAGGGGGTAAAGGGAGAAGAGATGCTTGAAGGAGAAAAAGTATTGTAATTCGTCACTCCTGCAAAAAGACCTCCATTCGATCCTCCATATAACCCTCCAGGAAACGAAAAAGATATTGATGGAGAAAGGTTGACATAGGAAGGAATGGATATGGATTGGCCATAGATTCCTGCAGTTACATAATTGCCATAACTTTCCAGACTTCTAGATCCTGATCCAGTAGCTGGGTATAATGCAGAGGAATTTCTATAAAATGTGTTAAAGGAATAAGGTGAAGAGCCAAAAAAATATCCGCCATAAGTTGGCCATTGTGCCAACGCTCCAGAAACATTGACTAAATCGATAAGGGTCAATATAAACGTACAAATCACCACATACTTCACTAAGCTTATTTCATCTGTTCTGGTATTGAGCATTTTTTCTCCCCTTAAATCCCTTTCCTCCTTCCAATAAAGAGAATGGGACTTATACTACATGAACTATCGCAATTTACGTTCCACTCCAATTGGTCTTAAGGTTTTATTCCCCCCCCTTTTCTTATTGTTCGCATCTAACTTGTGGCTAAAGTTTATACTTAATATTCAAGTCAGACGGAAAAGATATCTTCAATATTACGAATAGCTAAAAAAGAACTCTCTACCGGACACTTTTTGAGAAAATGGTATAAAAATCTTATAAAAACAGTCACTTATTAACGTGCGCTGCATTTATGTGTGGGACACGTTATATTTAATAATTCAGCCAGTTAGCTAAAAACTATACTTTTGCACTTTTGGGTAACCAATTGAAATATAAATAATTTTGTAATCTCCACTCGTCATTCCCGCCTTAGCGGGAATGACAAAAAGTGCGAAAGTATAGCTAAAAAGTGTCCGGTAGAGAGATTTTTCAATATGCTTAACGGGCATTTTTTGAAATATTTACATGCAACCGATTATGGTTTCGTAGTTTTTTTCTGTCTTACGGAGCTGATTATAAATGTTTTTCATATCGAACCAGATTTTTTCTGGAATGCATCAAATACAGCTACCCCATTACGGCTACCCCATCCTTGTCTACATCACATCCTTGTCGCTTTGCCCCACTGCTCGGTCGATCTCGGCTTTGAGCTGAGGCGGCAGGCCGGGGATATCAATATTCAGGAAGCCCCGCACAATGGTGGAGGTAGCTTCATCCTCGCTCAAGCCACGGGACATAAGGTAGAGAATCTCTTCCTGAGCGATTTTGCCCACTGCTGCCTCGTGTGACATCTCAACGCCATCCGCCTTTCCCTCAAGCTCCGGTATGGCGTGCATTATCCCTCCATTCAGGATAAGGCCCCGGCACTCCAAATGGGCTTTAACGCCTGGCACCTCACCGATCAGGTCTCCACGGGAGATGATGGTTCCGCCATTGGTGATGGCCCGTGAAATAATTTCTGCCCTGGTATCCGCAGCTTGCAGGAAAACGCGGCAGCCCACGTCCATTTCAGATTTCGGGCTGGCCACCAGCAGGCTATAAGAGCGGGTTACAGCCCCTTTGCCAACCAGGTAGGTGGTCGGGTAGGTCTGGATGGACTTGGCTGGCATCATGCAAATATAATTGTTCAAGAAAAGGCCGTCTTCCTCAACCCTGGCAACTGACCTTGACCGCGCCATTATCTCTTCGGCCCAGGTGTGTATCATGGTGAAGCTCAATTTGGCCCTCTTTTTGACATAGAACTCGGTGACTCCGATATGAACTGCCTGCCGTACATGGGCAGCGGTAGCACAGCCTGCAATAATATGAAGCTCCGACCCCTCTTCAGCGATGATCAGGTTGTGAATGTTCTGGCTTGAGCCTTCCTTTTCAAGATACATGCATGCCTGGACCGGATAGATGACCTTACTGCCGGGAAGTGCCCTGATAATGTAGCCGTTATGCAAGTCAAGCTGGGCTCTGGCTGTGTACTTGTCGGTATCTACGTCTATTAGTTTCCAGTAGTAATCCTCAACCCAAGGATAGCGTTCCAACGCCTCTTTGATCGGCATTATTTCCAGGCCTTCCTGCCTGGAGCAGGCATGGAGCACGGACGTATCCTTTTGCAGATAAGTGCCTGACCTTCCAGTTTCTTCAGGATCTATTCCCGATAAAATCATCCGCTCTTTATCAGCCTCGGACAAAACAGCGGTGGCCTCATGGTAGTCACCGAGGAGGGCATGGGGGAGGGCATGGGGGAGGGGAGGGGATGCTTGCGATTGAAAGGTATCAAGGTCAATGTCCTGGCCGAACCGGGCTTTCTTCCCTTTTGCCTGCAAAGCCCTCGCATCTAGCGCCTTCGCATCTGATGCCTTTGCATCTGATGCCTTTGCATATGATGCCATTATATTCGGTGGTTTCGCATCTGACGCCTTCGCATCCAACCCCTTCGCATCTGATGCCATCGCATCTAACTCCTTTTTATCTAAATCGCGCATCGTATGCACTCCTCGTATCCGACCTCACTGATACACTTGAAAATTTCCCTTGGGTTGCTCGTACAGGTCAACACACCTGAATAGAGGACCTGCCCTTTGTCAGCAGTTACATAATCCAGGATAAATCCCGTGTGAGTAATGATGAGCCCCATCTTTTTTCGTTCCTGGCGTAGCTCCTTCAAGGTCTTGTTGGAATGCACATTCAAGTCCCGCTGAAGTAACTGGCTGATCGCGTGGCCGATCAGCGAAATATTCTCAAGATCAACCCCTGATTCAGGCTCATCAAAGAGCAACAGGTCAGCATCCTGAGCCATTAGTTGAAGGAGTTCCGAACGCTTGATCTCGCCGCCAGAAAAGCCTGCGTTGATATCACGGTCGAGAAATTCGGTAAAGTTCATCTCTTTAGCCAGTGTCTCCGGGTCTACCTTCCCCCGGCCGCAGATCTGAATTATCTGGCCGGTCTTTACCCCGTGGATGGTAGGCGGCCTCTGGTAAGAAATGCCGATGCCCAGCTTGGCCCGCTCATTCACCGGCATATAGGTGATGTCCTCACCTTTGAAAAGAATCCTGCCCCCAGTAACCTTGTACTGTGGATACCCCATAATGGTCATGAGCAGGGAAGTCTTGCCCGATCCATTAGGGCCAAATAAAATATGGGGTTCGCCTGGGTGAATTTCCAGATTGATATGTTCCAGGATTTTTTTATCACCGATTTTGACTTGCAAATCCTCAATTTGGAGCATCTTCCTCTCCCCTTGGTTACGTTTGCACGCATTTTGGTTACATTTGCACGCATTCGGCATTACCGTTTGGCGTTATAATTTGGCGTTCCTATTCGGCATTGCGGATAAGTCTACAAGCGTAGGTATTCAGCCAAAAAGGCATCAATCCCGTCATTCCCGCGAAGGCGGGAATCCAGAAGTAGTTGTTATAACAAAGACTGGATTCCCGCCTTCGCGGGAATGACGGCAAATACTTACACTTGTAGACGTATGCGCGGCATTGCTATTCGGCGTTATTGTTCAGTATTACCATTCGGCACAGCTAATTATTATGATGTGGATGGGTGGTCGGGCAAACGAGGACCGGGCACGGCGCATGCCTGATAACCTCTTCGGTCACACTGCCAGCTAATAAACGGGTTATCCCTGTGCGCCCATGAGTTCCCATAACGATTAAATCGATCTTTTCATCAGCGGCCACCTCGATGATTTTCTGATATGGTACGCCTAGCTGGACTACCCTTACAATGCACTGTATACACATGTCTTTTGCCTGTTTTTCTGCCTCATCGAGTATCTCATTAACCCGGACTAATGCTTCTGATTTCCGCTGACCCAGCACGTTTTCTTCTTCGTAAGCATCGTACATACTCTGGATATTCTCTATAACGGCTATCAAATAAACCGTACTGCAGGATTCTGTGGCAAAAGAGCTTGCCCAACTCAGGGCCTTCATGGATAGTTCTGATAAAGATACATCAGAGACATCAATGGGTACAAGGATTTTTTTTATAGGCAACATAGTTTCTTCCTTATTTTAGATTAGCCTAACCCATAAGATTATAAAAATACTTAATTAATACTGCAATGAACTAATTTTATCGTGATATCATCCTGATAATAGTATGAAGAATACGTATAAAATAATAAAATTTTTGAAGAAAACCACTATTTGGGTTTATCGAGAAGCCTTAAATAACCTGAGCTTGCTATTTGGAATGATTATAATATATCTCACATCCTGTGAATAAGTCAAAACAAAGTTTTACTTTTGGTATGCCTTTCTAAAAGCCAGGAGTTAAGGGAGCATTACTGGTTTTTACAAAAAGGTAAGGAGCACGGCATTTTTTGCCCCTCCTTTATATTTTTTCATTTTATTGCACCAGCGAGCCAAGGACTATGTACTCTTTGTATTCTTTGTACTCTTTGTACTCTCGAAGTTTTGCCCTGGAACCTATATAGACAGATATAAGTGACACAAAAATATTGACACCACCCAAACTAATATAATAAGGTTACGAGTAAAAAAGCTATAAATCCAGTGCGTTGCTATGGAAGCCTCTCGCAAGATTGCTATATAGCTATTTCCTACGCAAGGAATACCAGTGAAAGGAGTACCAGTAAGTGAGTGATTCAAAATTCAATTGGCTCAATCCCATGAACCTGTTGAACCATTACCGCATTAACCGGGAAATTCCAGCAGGGGAAAAAGAAGACCAAAAGGGTTTTGGCACCTTCAAGGGTGTCTATCTTCCCAGTATTCTTACTATCTTCGGGGTCATCATGTACTTGCGGATAGGATGGGTGCTCGGCAATGTTGGTCTATTTGCAACGTTGGTTATCGTGACTATGGCTTCAACCATCACCTTTGTGACCGGTCTTTCGATTTCAGCTACGGCCACCAATATGAAAGTTAAGGGTGGCGGGGCCTATTTCATGATCTCCAGATCTCTTGGCGTTGAAGCAGGTGCTGCGGTAGGTCTTCCACTGTTCCTCGCTCAGACTGTGGGGATTTCATTTTATATTGTCGGCTTTGCTGAATCGGTACACAATCTGCTGCCCTGGGCTCCCATTCCCGTGATCGGAGTAGTGAGTTTGGTGGCCCTGACCGTACTGGCTTACATCTCGGCTGACCTGGCCCTTAAGACCCAAATGGTTATTTTTCTTATTATCATCGCCTCCCTTGTCTCTTTCTTCCTGGGAGGCCCGGCAAAGGGAGTAGTACAGGCATCCACGCTCTCACTCACTCCTATGTCACCCTTTTGGGTTGTGTTTGCTGTCTTTTTCCCTGCGGTAACGGGAATTGAAGCAGGAATTTCCATGTCGGGTGATTTGAAAAACCCGGCCAAATCATTGCCCTGGGGAACACTTGCTGCCGTGTTGACAGGGTATATTGTCTATATGGCTATCCCTATCTTCTTAATCTCGATTGTTCCGGCGGAAGTTCTGCGATCCAATCCCATGATTATGAAAGATGTTGCACTCGTGGGAAGCTTGATTCTCCTTGGAATCTGGGGTGCTACCTTATCAAGCGCACTCGGTGCTCTTTTAGGAGCACCGCGGACCTTGCAGGCCCTGGCCAGGGACCATGTTGTACCCCGCTTTTTAGGCAAGGGCTTCGGCCCCGAGGATACGCCCCGGATTGCGACCGCTGTCTCGTTTTGCGTTGCCCTGCTCGGCATCCTCCTTGGAGATTTAAATGCCATAGCGCCAGTACTTTCCATGTTTTTTCTCACCTCATATGGAGTGTTAAATCTCATCGCAGGACTTGAAGGTCTGATTGGAAATCCTTCATGGCGGCCTACCTTCAGTACTCCCTGGCCGGTCTCCCTTATCGGTTCAGCTCTTTGTGTAGTTGCCATGTTTATGATCAGCCCCGGATCGACCTTTATGGCTGCGTTTGTTATTGCTGCCATCTATTACCTGATGACCAAAAGAGCTTTACATCACAGTTGGCCTGACATACGGCGCAGCATTTTTATGTCCATGGCAAAGTTTTCGATTTATCGCCTTGAAGATACCGAACCTGATGCACGATCGTGGCGTCCCAATATCCTGGTTATCTGCGGCGCTCCTACTCAGCGACTCCATATGATCCAACTGGCACATGCCTTCACTCATGGAAAAGGCTTCCTGACTGTAGCCTCGATCATTCCCCAGGATGCCGGGGCAGAAGGACGACCGGAAAACCTGAGAAAATCCGTTAAGGAATTTTTACGAAAGCGCGATATTCCTGCTCTGGTTGAGATAAATGTAACGAACAACGTCATGGAAGGTGCCAAGGAATTGGTGAGAACGTATGGATTAGGGACGCTGGCTCCCAATACCTTTCTTTTAGGTGAGCCCAAAAACAAAGAAAACTTTGTCCAGTTTGCCGAACTTGCTAAGCTTATTCATCAATCCAAGCGAAACATGGTCATTATTCGCGAAGGGATTGTTCGTGAAGCGGAGGTATCCAGGAAAGGGAGAAGGCGAGGGAAAGAAATTTATGTCTGGTGGGGCGGTGAACGAAAGAATGCCGGGCTCATGCTGGCTCTTGGATATATCCTTCAAACAAACCCTGAATGGAAGAAAACGAAATTAATCATTAAGACCATTGCCAGAAGTGAAGACGGTCGTAAAAGGGCTGGTAATCAACTTGAAAAATTTTTGGAAGAGGGCAGGGTAACTGCCGAATCAGAGGTTATTCTCGTAGAAAATAGAGATGAAGACATCATCGGAACTACGATCAGGCGTTTTAGCCAGGATGCGGATTTAGTATTTCTTGGCATGAGACCGCCTGAACCGGAAGAATCAGCCGAAGATTATGCCGATTACTATGAAGGGCTTATGAAACGTACGGAAAATTTTCCTCCCTTAGCCTTTGTTCTGGCAGCAGAGGGGATTAAGTTCAGTGATATTTTCCGGTGAGCTTAAGGCAAAAACAGGCGATGATCGTCGTTATATTAGCCAAGCCATCTTGGCAATACTGAAACTTGATAATTATAATATAGAAATCTTATATAAGTCTTATAATGGTAAAAATATTTTGACCACGAAACACACGAAATACACGAAAGAATACGAAGTCTTTTTTCGTGTATTTCGTGTATTTCGTGGTAATATTTAGTCTTTTAAAAGGCTAAACTGCAATTTAACATTGTCAAGTTATTACCCGTATGGTAATTTCTTGTGATCAATAGAAGGAAATAAGCACATGATTCATGTGGTTGCCAGGGCCCACGTTGTTGTTGCCATCCATATCGCTGCCGCTATCCACATCCCTGCGACTATCGATATTGCTTCGGCTACCCATATCCCTGCGACTATCGATATTGCTACGGCTATCCATATCCCTGCGACTATCCACATCCCTGCGACTATCCATATCCCTGCCGTCCTACTTTTTTCCAGTAATGAACCAAGGTGGCGTTGCCAATGAACACCGATTCTCAGGTGAAACGTACTCTTGGCCTACTGGGGGCAACCGGCGTTGGTGTCGGGGCGATCGTTGGCGGCGGTATCCTCGCACTGGCCGGAGTAGCTTTTAAAACGACGGGACCAAGTGCCATTATCGCTTTTAGCCTTAATGGCGTTATCGCCATTCTGACCGCATTCAGCTTTGCCGAGATGTCAGCCGCCTTTCCCGAATCCGGGGGAACCTATACCTTTGCCAAGAAGGTCCTGTCCGTAGAGGCTGCCTTCACGGTCGGCTGGGTGGTCTGGTTTGCTTCAATTGTCGCCAGTGTACTTTACGCCATAGGTTTTGCTTCCTACGGCGTTATTGTGCTCGAACAGCTCTGGAGATTACTTCTTGGGCCATCACCGGCCTGGCTTACAGGTCGGCAGATGACCGCCACCCTCGCCCTCGGAGCAACCACCCTCTACACGGTCAGTTTGATCCGAAAAGGTGCAGGCGATGGACAATGGCCGACTATCGGCAAGGTGATTGTGTTTGCCGTGCTGGTAGTGGGCGGTTTATGGGCACTGACTGGCCATTCTGTCAGCTCCGTGCGAACAAGTCTCAGCCCCTTCTTCGCTGGCGGAGCTATGGGGCTGTTCCAGGCAATGGGTTACACCTTCATAGCACTCCAGGGGTTTGACCTCATCGCCGCAGTTGCCGGAGAGGTACGCGATCCGGGCCGCACTATTCCTCGTGCAATGTTTTTATCCCTGGGTATAGCCTTGGCCATTTATCTTCCACTCCTCTTTATCGTTGCCACGGTGGGTGTTCAGCCAGGGCAAAGCATTACAGGGCTCAGCGCCCAACACCCGGAGATCATAATCGCAGTGGCAGCCCAAAGGTATATGGGGCAACTTGGTTATTGGCTTGTTATCGTAGCAGCCATCCTATCCATGCTCTCTGCTCTTCACGCCAATATTTTTGCCGCATCACGCGTCGCCCTGGCTATGGCTACCGACCGGACCCTTCCGTCCAAACTTGGGCATATCAGTAAACGCTGGGGAACACCGGACGCAGCCATCCTGGCCAGTACTCTTACCATTGCCGTTATCCTTCTTGTTGTGCCTGATGTGGCTTCGGCAGGCGCAGCATCGAGTCTCATCTTTCTGATATCTTTTGCCCTGGTGCACTGGACAAGCATCCTGGCGCGCAAGCGCTCCTGTGAGCAGCAACGCACCAGTAACCAGAAACGCGCCTATGAGCAAAAACGCGACTATGAGCAGCAGCTCGACTGTGAGCAGCAGCTCGACTGTGATCAACAACTCGATTGTGATAAACAAGGCATACATGAGTGTGATCGACAAGGCACACGTGAGAGCGAGCAGCAACGCATACCTGAGTGTGATCAACAATGCACACGTGAGAGCGAGCAGCAACGCATACATGAGTGTGATCAACAACGCATACCTGAACAGCAACACTCCTGTGAGCAGCAACCCTCTTGTGAGCAGCCACACTCTTATGAGCAACAACGCACTTGTGAGCAGCAACCCTCCTGTGAGCAGCAGTCGCTCTTTCAAGTGCCGTGGTTTCCGTTCATTCAGATTGCAGGTATTGTTACCTGTTCAGCGCTTGCCATATTCCAGGGAATAACCGTACCATCAGCCAGGCTGATTACCAGTGTCTGGCTGGGACTCGGAGGTATCCTTTTTCTGACCATCTTCGGTCGTCGGGCTCGTGTGGTCGATGCCCTGGCAGAGGCGCAAGACCCTCAACTCGTGCAGCTTCGGGGTCGAAGCCCGCTTATTCTCGTTCCCATCGTCAACCCTGCCAATGCAGCAGCTATGGTTGCCGTGGCCAATGCCCTGGCACCATCCGAGGTGGGGCGGGTCCTGTTGCTTTCTGTGGTTAATGCACCGAGTGTGTGGCATACGGGCGAGTGTCCTCAACAATTGTTGAACTCTCAATCCGTGCTTCGTGAGGCGCTCACTGCATCTTTTGCCGCTGGTTTGTCCCCGGAGGCACTGACCACGGTTGCGCCGCTTCCCTGGTCAGAGATCAGCCGCGTTTCCCGCGTCTACCGTTGCGAGAGCCTCCTTTTGGGATTCAGTAATCTCACTGAATACTCCGTCGGCGTCCATCTTGAGGAAATCATGAGTACGGTTGACTGCGATGTCGTAGTCCTTCGCGCCTTGCAGGGGTGGCAGCTCTCAAATGTGCGGCGAGTCCTTGTTCCTATTGGCGGACGAAGCGAGCATAACAAGCTTCGCGCGCGCCTTCTCGGCAGCCTCTGCCGAACCTGTAACATCGAGGTTACCTTTTTACGGATCTTACCAAAGCACTACTCCAGGCAGGACCGGAAGAAGGCCAGAAAAGAGCTCATCAGGCTCGCCCAAGACGAAATCCACGGATCTCCTCACATAAAGGTAGTCCAAAGCAGCGCTATTGCCGAAGAAGTCTCGCGACACGCAGCCGAAAGCGATCTGGTCATTCTCGGACTTCAGCGCCTTAACAAGCGACGTAAGATATTTGGGGATATACCCTTAAGCGTTGCGCGCAATACGAATTGCGCAATCATCATGATCAGCAGGCGCGGGTAAGCTTTAGAGTTATAGGGTAAACTACTGAGTTATGGGGTAAGCTTTTAGACTTAGCGGGAAATCTTTAGAGTTATAGAGTCATGCGGTGTAAAGCTAAGTACACTGCGCATTAAATACGCAGCCAATTAGAAACCCCTAGATGTTCGTGAGGGGCTCAAAGCCCCGTGAAAGGCCTTTCACAAGTCCCCCTTTTGTAAAGGGGGGAATAAAAAAACTGCCCTTGTCAGGGTAAAACAGCCACTTCCCCCCTGGGTTCCTGGCAAGGGGTAGTGGGGATTTTTTCCGTTTTACTCAATATTCCCCTAAAGTCCCCGGATTTTGTTGTAATTTTTTCCATAATATTGTTGTAATCTTTTCCATTTTTGGAGTATACTATTTTCAGTATTTCTTTAAATCCATAGATTATCTCCATTTATCTTATTTTATCATTTATTTTATTTTACCTTTCATCTTATTTTGCCTTATTTCCCGGCATGTTATTTTTGCAGGAGACATCGTGCCCGGTTTTACCCCTGGTCCAAAGAGCCCAGGTCAAGAGGGGCAAAATAGTGGCCCCAATTTTGACCTTGCCCTCCAAAATATCAAAGAAAGTGCCCGGCTTATCTGGGACAAGCCTCTACATATCCATTACACTGATCATGGAATCCGGCACTCCGAGGCCATTATCAGTCGACTGTCCGAAGTGCTGGAAAGCCAGCCAAAGGAGCTTTCCCCCCTGGATTGGTTTTTACTCAAGGCCGCTGCTTATCTCCATGATGTAGGGATGCAGTGCACAGATAAGGCTCTCCTTAGGGAAGTAGCAGGCTTTCCCGCAAATTTTGAATTCCCTTTGACACCAGCACTTCTGGAAAAGATACGGAAGGTTCATAATCAGCTTTCCTATCGCATGATCATGGATGCTGATACTGATGAGGGGAAAGAGAGATATCCCTTGCTGCATCGGGCCGTGACTGGGCTCCCGGATGAGATAGATGCGGAAGCGATCATTGAAGCATTGGCGGTTTTATGTAAAGGCCACAAAGGTGATATGAATGGCCGCAAAGGTGATATGAAGGGCTACAAAGACGATGACGATATGGATGATCAGCGCCTGGATTCACTGGGAAATGCTATTCCTAACCCCGATGGTCCACCTGTTAACCTGCGCTTATTGTGTACCCTGCTGCGCTTTGGAGATACGCTGGATGCTGATTCTTCCCGTGTTCGGATGGCTCGCTTCCAGGAAATGAGCAATCTTCTCCCTCCTGAGAGAAAAATTCACATCTGGAAGCACTGGTTTGTCTCCAATGTGGTCATTAAGGATGGTCTGGTTGAGCTGCACTATAAGATCCCTGAGCTATACAAAGGGCTGGCTGACCCAATCATGAAGCTGGCTGAAGAGCCTCTTATCAACCATAAACAGGATTTATTGAAACTCTGGCAAAAGGAAGGTATCCATATCGAGATTATTTCCATCAAGCCTCAGATATACCTTAAGAAATGTAAGTATACCATGTCCGAGGATACGCTTGATTATCTCAAAAATGGGGGGAAACAAACCAGGGGAAGAACCCAAACAGGTGTAAGCCTAACCAGGGAAACCCAAACCAGGGAAACTCAAACACGGGAAAACCAAGTCAGGGAAAATCAAGCCAGGGGAAACGAAAACAGGGAAAACAAGACCAGAGCAGGGAAAGCCAGTGATGCTAATATCTCGTCAAAGGATCTTCATCCCTTGTCAGAAGAGGTATCAAAAGCCCTTAAGTATCTGGACAAGGTCGAAAAAGCCTTTGAGATTAATGGCTACAAAACGATAAGCAAGATAAGCAGTAGGGCTGCAAGTACGTTGACTGATAGCCTGTCACCTCAACCCGGCTGTAACCCACAAGAAGCCGAAATAACTCCTATCCCCTATGATAAAGGGAAAATCTTCTATGGCCATTTGTTTATCCAACGGGAGAATGAGATGCGGCGGATCATCGTCTTCCCCTTTATCACATCAAGGGAGGATATTGACCGCATTCATCGAGAGCTGAAAAATTTGGAATCAATGTTTGATATTATTCCTGGGGCTATTCCTGGGGTTTTTCCTGTGACTCTTATCATAGAGGGTGTGCAGGAGGAAGGTGTTTGGGGCCATGCCGGTCAACTGGGGATTATCCTTACTCCTTATTCCTCCCTGATTAAGGGCTTACTCAATTTCAGAGAGTATGTCCGGGGGCTTATTGACGATTGGCTTATTGATAATTACACTCGGGCATCGGATAAGATCAATAAGATGTATGTTGCCCAGGATGCCTACTTTTACGGCCAGGATCGAAGCCAGGCTCAAAATGCTGAGGCCCTGATAGCTGATTGGCTGCAAAATCCGGCTCTTAGGCATTTGACCATTCTCGGAGATTTCGGGACCGGCAAAACCGTCCTTACTGGCAGGCTGGCCTATACCTATGGCCAGGCTTACCTTGACAATCAGGATAAAAACCTCATTCCCGTTCGTATCAATCTGAAAAATGTGAATAAAAATTTCTCTTCCGTCAGAGAATTGATTATCGATTACTTTACAAAAGTCCCTGGATTCAGCTATGAAGATGATACCGGGTATGAGAGATTTTATGCAGCCTTTCAGTTACTCATGGAAGAGGGTTTGATCCTGCTGATCTACGATTCCTTTGATGAGATGGCCCTTGAAACAAGGGATATCAAAGAGAGATTTCAGGCAATCAACACCCTGGCCAGCGACAAAGCAAAAATCATTCTCACATCCCGTACTCACTATTTTTTGGGTCAGGAGCATGAGCAGGCTGTCCACAAGATGAGCATGGGCAAGGACCTGACTACTTTGGGTGAGAGCGTGTTGGGAAATTCCCAGTTTCGTATTGCTTATCTTCCTCTTTTCGATGAGCCCAAGATCAGGCAATACCTGCACAATGCCAATTTGGATGAAGAAAAGGTCTATCAGCAGATCAAAGGTACGTATGATCTTGGCAACCTGGCTGAGCGGCCATTATTCCTGCAGATGATCAAGGAGACCCTGCCACGCCTGCAGCGTGCGCGGGATGTTGGCCATAATCAGCCGATTAATGTCGGCTTGCTCTACAAAGAGTATATTGACACCTGGTTAGGTAACCCCAGCTACTATAAGGAATTGACACCAGAGCAAAAATGCACCTTTTCAAAAAAACTGGCCCTGGAGCTGTGGAACAGCGGGCAGAAAAAGGTTCACTACAGCAAGCTCTATTATCATGTTGCTCAGGCCCATCCTGGTCTCAAATACGATCTTGCCAGGCTGCAAGGGGGCATGGATACGGTTCGTGATTCCTCCTTCCTGATCAGGGACAATGATGGAAATTATCAATTCTCTCACCGCTCTTTTTTGGAAGCTTTCCTGGCTTGGGAGATTTTGGACAGGATCGAGGCAGGCGGAACAGAGACGGAAGGTGCCGATACTGAGGTGTTCAATACCTCTCCCTTTAGCCGTGAAGTGCTCTATTTTCTCTATTATTTCTCTCAAGAGACAGGCGAGGGTAAACGAGAGACAGGTGGAGATGTGCAAAGGCCGGGCGAATGGAAACAAGAGCCAGGGGAAAAGGTTATCACTGCTTGCCGTACTATCCTAAATGGGCCATATCGAAGAAAAGTTACTGAAAATGCCTTCCAGACCTTATACTGGATGCGAAGATATCACGTAACCAGAACAAAGCAATCCGGCAAAACGCAGCAAACATCCCTCTCTGATTTAGCAGATCTCTCCGATTTAGCTAAAATTTTCAAGGGGGAGAGGGAGAGATTGCGTATGGATTTATCCAGCGCTAAACTCTCCTTTCCCAATGCGGATTTCTCATACTTTCCCTTTAGTGCCTGTATATCCAGTGATATATTCAATAAAAAGAAGATGGAAGGCACAGATCTGGAAGGTGCTGTTCTCGATTATGCTGATTTTTCCGGCCTGAGTCTTAAGGGAGTAAACTTAAAGGGAGCCAGGATAAAAAAGGGGAATTTTCAGCAAACCATTCTGCAAAGGTGTGTTCTGGACTATGCCCGCCTGAATGATGCGGATTGTAAACAGGCCAGATTTGAGGAGAGCAAGCTTTGGGCTGTCAGTTTTTTTAGAGCAGATCTTGAAGGTACACAGTTTTCCCATTGTGATTTGGGCCGTGCCCTCTTCTACAAGGCCAAAATCACTGATTCTGCCAGAATTCAGGAAGAAGCATCAGGAAACAGCATGTTTGGCACCAGTTGGGGAATTGGGCAGGAAGACCTTCGGGTCGTACCCTTATCCGGCCATAGCGATAGTGTCTATTCCGTCGCCTTTAGCCCGGATGGCCAAATCCTGGCCAGCGCAAGTTCTGATAAGACCATCATTCTCTGGGATAGCAGGACAGGACAAAAAATCAAAATTTTAGAAGGCCATAGGTATAGTGTCACTTCCGTCGCCTTTAGCCCGGATGGCCAAATCCTGGCCAGCGCAAGTTCTGATAAGACCATCATTCTCTGGGATAGCAGGA